>Ga0255777_10000790_pt1 | contig 30186 bp, 37 predicted proteins | sample 101ome_15_FD_179975 | JGI IMG/M metagenome (GOLD analysis project Ga0255777, IMG submission 179975) | Coastal salt marsh microbial communities from the Groves Creek Marsh, Skidaway Island, Georgia - 101402AT metaG (version 2) | ecosystem: Environmental > Aquatic > Marine > Intertidal zone >... | reverse complement strand
AAGGGCTTTTTTTAAATTTGATTAAAATTAATTACAATGAAATATTTTTTATGCGTTATCCTTTTCGTCCTTGGAATGAATGGATCCTATTCCTAGGAAAGTCAATTGGGAAATTGGCTTGTTTATGTCGGTTCGAAACAATTAAATCCTCGCTTTAATTTACATCATGAAATTCAATTAAGAAATTACAATGCCGTAGGAGACCTCGAGCAACTTCTTATCAGATCTGGTATAGGTTATACTTTTAATAAATCAAAGAATAATTTTTTAATCGGATATGGATTTATTGATTCTAGAAATTATTTAAATATCGAAGCTAAAGAGCGTGTTATTGAACATAGGATATTTCAACAATTTATTTCAAAACAGCAATGGGGTCAAATAGGACTTTCACATCGATTGCGATTCGAGCAACGATTTGTAGAAGATCAATTTAAAACTCGTTTTCGATATTTCTTAAGTTTTAAAATTCCAATCCGTTCCAAAAACAATTATGTGTCGTTATACAATGAGTTGTTTGTCAACACACATGAATTGTCATATGATAGAAATAGAACCTATATGGGCTATGGACACCAATGGAATTCAAAATTAAAAACAGAAATTGGATACATGAATCAATTTTTAGATGGAGCATCAAGAGATCAAATCAATATCATGACATTTTATAATTTTTAAAAAGATCAACAAGATTTTAAAATGTGTGTATAAAGCAGTAGCTGTTTTGATAGGGCTATTAGCAATCATTGGGACGGTATTACTAAATATAAATTTTCTTAATAAAAAACATTTTGAATTATGAGTTTGAAAGCAACGAAGAGAATAGTAGCTCCATTAATCTTGTTAATCATCCCTTTATTTGGAACCATATTCTTCAAACAAGTGAACTGGTCTGTTTTTGATTTTTTAATCATGGGAAGTCTCCTTTTAATACTTGGTTTAGGAGTACATCTTATCGTTGAAAAAATTAAAAACAAAAAACTGAGATGGGTTTACGTGATCTATTTAATTCTTATATTCCTAATCCTATGGGCTGAATTGGCGGTAGGTATTTTTGGGACTCCTCTAGCGGGAAATTAATTTCACGAAGTGATTTGGTGATGCCCATTACCATACAGGGAATTACTGCAATTAAATGAATGGTTCGTAGGGTTTCATACATCCGTGAAGCCCATTTTTATTAAATAACCTATCTTTAGGAAGCTAAAAATACCAAAAAACTATGGATACGAATACGGTTACTTTTCAAAAAAGATTTTTAGATAAGTTGATGCCTTTAAGATTTAAAGTAAATCACTGGATGCTTCAGCGTTTTGGTTTATACGGTTTTGCACTAATTACTTTTCTATGGGGAATTGGTTTTACCTTGATTTTGAATTATTTGAATCTAATTCAACTGAATTAAGTTACCTAATAAGTTGGTGATAGCTGGTATAGGAAGCTGTCCAAATCCCAAATGCTAGGAGCATACTCAAGGTTTCTTGATGCATCCATCCATCTACAAAACCATGACTGATGGTGGCCCATAGAAAATCATAAAAAAACCCAGCATAAACCCATTCTTTGATTCGACCTTTGAAATACGGAAGTAGCAGTACAATGGATCCAATAATTTTCATAATCGCTAAATGGGGTCCAAAGTAATTGGGGTATCCTAGGTGTTTGATTCCTTCAACTGCCATTTAGGTGTGACTCGTAAGGGCTACTAAAACTCCCTCAAAAAGCACAATTAATCCGGTAGAGATCCAATAGATGATTTGTAGATTCATAGTAATTAATTTGTAGTAATATTAAAAAAATAATAGCATCATCTATTGTTTTTTACAAAAACAAATCTCAATAGTTATTTTTGTTTCATAACAACTTTTAAACTGTATGAAAAATTACCTGGGACAGATTGCTTTAGTTGTTCATGATTACGATGAAGCAATTGATTATTATACAAAGATACTTGGATTTCAACTACTTGAAGATACGGCTCTAACCCCTGCTAAGCGTTGGGTAGTCATTCAACCGGGAAACTCGAATGGCCAAGGCTGTAATTTGCTGCTAGCAAAAGCCTCAAATGAATCACAAATGGCATCCGTTGGAAATCAAACCGGTGGTAGAGTATTTTTGTTTTTATACACCTCAGACCTGAAACAATTTTACAGTAAACTTGTAACTCATTCCGTAGAAATTATAAATGGCCCAAGAGATGAATCGTACGGTAAGGTCTTGGTTTTTAAAGATCTCTATGGAAATTTATGGGATGTGATACAACGGAATTAAATTTTTTAGATCAAGAGATATTTATTGTGTATATTAGACACAAACAACTAAATATAGATCGTATGAAATTTAAAATTTTAAAATCGTTGCTCTTTACTGGAATTTTGAGCTGCTCCATTAGTATGGCACAAGAAGTAGGACGTGTCGAACGACTTATTTCTCCAGAAATCAGTGCTCAAAATGATGTAACCTTTCGTTTAAGAGCTCCAAAAGCTACGACTGTTCAACTTTCTGGAAATTGGATTGCAGTAAATCCTTCGCTGTAATTCCTTAAAACTTATTTTTTGTAACCTATACTTCTCATATGAAATAAATATGTTACCTTTGCGTTACATTAATAACTAAACAATACCATTATGGATGTAACAATCATTATTCCTATCGTTGGAATGCTTACAGGAATTATCATTCCTGTTTCAGTATTTATATGGCAGTATAAAGATGCTAAGAACAAAAGAGAAGCCGTTATTGAAATTTCAAAAAACCTCCATGACCCCGCTAAGGTAGAAGAATTACTCAATATTTTTGAAGAGCGAAAAAAAGAACCTATTGACTATCGCCGTGGCGGAGTCATTACGCTTTTTGTTGGAATTGGACTCTTCTTTTTAGGCTTTTACTTTCTTGGAAGTATCCTCAAAGGAGTTGGGGCTTTGGTCGGATTGATTGGTGTAGGGGTTATGATTGCCGGATACCTCTATCCAAACACTGAAAAAGAGTTAACCGATGCTGTCGATCAATTTGAAAAGAAATAGTGATGGGTAAAAACCATAAAAAACTATTAAATAATTTAGAAGAATTAAGAAAATCTGCAGGCTTCACACAGCAAGAATTATCACTTCAAGCAGAGGTCTCTAGAAAAAGTATCAATGCCATTGAAAATGGAGTTTATGTTCCCTCAACAGTTTTAGCTTTAAAAATTTCTAAAACCTTAAAATGTAAGGTAGAGGATCTTTTTGAACTTCCTTTGGACTAGTTAAGAAGCATACAAAATCTATTAAAATCGGTGGCACTAAAAAGTAAAGCCGCTTTTTTAGTTTTCAACTGTTCGATAATCCAATTTTTTTAATTTATTGGATCTGAATCATCCAAATCGTCATCTTCAAATCGCTCGATTAATCCATCAATTTCAGCGATTGCTTCTCTTCGTTTTAATCGTGCTTTTAAGATGATTTCCTCACTATTATTGGGGTTGTTGATTTGAATATTAAAGTAATCAATAAGTGTTTTTAAGCCGTTGAGTTTTGCTGAAAGTTTGAGTTGACGGACCTGTTCTTCCAAAGCTTTTTCTGACTTTTCTTGTATTTTTCGAGACTTGATTAGTTCTTTTCTATTGATTTCAATTTCCTCACGTTGTAACAGTAAATCATTCTTACTCTGATAGATGGTATAGATGAGGCCAGCTAAGGCTAATCCTGAAAACAAAGAATTAATGACTCCAAATAAATCACCTAGTGCACCTCGATGAGACCAATCATTAATTGATGTGATAATGATGATTCCAGATAAGGCCCAAATTAAAATCAACGCGCTTACAATAATGAACAGTACTTTTTGATCTTTCATTTTTTAAATTCTTAGTTAGTTAATCGTATTGATTAGTTCCGGGTTGACGTTTTGCAATTCAGCAATGAACTGATCTCGTTCTTTAGGTGAAATGATAACCTCATCAAATTTCCCATAAGTGATTTGAATTCGATCAAAAGAGGCAGCAGGGGCCGACATTAGTGAGCTTGTTTTGGAGATTTTTTTCATCTCGCAAATCGCTACTGGAGGATAGCGAATAAAGCCACTTTTTATTTTCAAAAACCCTCCCTCTACAAGGTAGGTGGTATTCAAAAACATATGAAGAATCCATATGAAAAGTAGCACTAGAATTAGCAATGTTATTAAGATAGGTCTTGTTATTTCTAAAACGATGAGGTTTGGAATAAAGGGGCCAAAGAAAGCGACAAAAATAACCAGGATCAAGGCATATGATACCTTGGAATAATAAATTTTAGGGCTTGTCATTTTGAGGTTTTGATTTTGAATACCCAACCGCAGCTCCAAATGCAACTCCAAGAGAGAGCCACAATCCTAAATTTTTAGTCAAAAGACCTACCATCGTTCCACAAAGGATGCCAATTGCAATGGACTTTTCTTTAAATGAGTTTTTTTGATTTTTCATCAATTAAAGATAGCTTATTTTGATGATTTTAGCGAATTCTTTTCAAGAGGCGAACTATTTATTCTTGATTAATAATTGTTATATTGTGTTAATTCTTAAACCCAAATTTAATTATGGAAGCTATTTTATTAGGAGCTGGTATTTTAATCGTATTTTTTTATGTAGCCTTAATTTTACTTTATGTAATGGCAGCTTGGAAGGTTTATACAAAAGCCGAACAACCTGGATGGGCGGTAATTATTCCCTTGTACAATGCGTGGATTTTATTAAAAATTGTTGGAAAGCCAGGATGGTGGCTTTTGTTGTTTTTGATTCCAGGAGTCAATGTCATTTTCTCCATCTGGACAACGAATTTATTATCTAAAAGTTTTGGAAAGAATGAAGCCTTTACCGTAGGCTTAATTTTTTTACCCTTTATTTTTTATCCTATTCTAGGATTTGGTTCGGCAAAATACCAAGGACCTGCAGGAGCTGATACGCTTTAATCTTAGGGTTATTCAAGGTGTCGTTTCCAAACCTGAGTTCTTCCTAAAAATGAAAAGCCTAAGTAGCCACGGACATTTATGGAATCGTCTTCGTTAAAGCGAATGGTACAATCATATCGTTTACCATTAGCGGGATCCATAATTTTTCCATCAGACCAAAGTCCGTTTTTGTATGTGAGTCCTTTGACAATCACTAGGCCTTCAATGGGTTGATTCTTTTCAGATCCCTGACACTTTTCACATCGTTTACCCTGATCTTCTTCCAAAAGTAAGCGATTGATTTTTCCATAAAGTTTTCCCTCTTGAATGTAAAGGTAAATTTCAGATTTTTCGAGTCCAGTTTCATCGTCAATACTGATCCAATGGCCTTCAATTGAGGGCATTTGAAAGCTGAGTAATAAGCTAATTAATAATGCGTACATTTTTTATTTTAAATATAATTAGATTCTAAGTATTCTCAAAAATAGTATCTTACCCCATGAGAAAATTTTATATAAGTAGCTGCATGATGCTTTTAGTAGGTGGAGTCATTCAAGCACAAACCACTTTTAAATTAGATCCTAACCAATCCATGTTGATGACTGGAAAAGGAGTTGGTCAAGATGCAACAATCAATCCTTTCTTCGGGGAAGATTGCTATGCGCTTGTTGAAAACCTCAGCAGTCGTCCCTTTTCGGTTCGCATCCAAAAAGCTGGAGTGCTGATCGATACGCTAACGATTGTCAATAAAGAATTTAAAAAAATACTTCTTTTAGCAGGTCAAGAATTATACCTCGATGCCTACAATGAATTGTCTGCAAAAGTAAGGGTCGATTACCATCCGATTGAATCAAATTGATAATTTTGTTTGATCTTTTATGTGAAAATATCAACAAATCAATCTCTAACTCGATTATCGATTGTATTTTTGCCTGAAAGTTGCTTATGAAAAAGTTAGGAGATCAATACACGTTCATAGATGTTTCAGATTATGGGAGACCACTTTCAAATGCTATTGCGCGTTTATTTCAAAATACCTTCGTCACAGCAATCCATTTAACCTTAGTCTTTGGATTGACAGGTTTACTCGCAACCTATGTAATACTAGAGCAGCATTTTATACTAGCATTACTACTCCTGCTTTTAAAGTCGGTGATTGATGGGGCAGATGGAGCCTTAGCTCGATTAAAAAACAAACCTTCATTTACAGGAAGGTATTTAGATAGTGTCTTTGATTTTATTTTGAATTTTATTTTTTTAGGGGCTATTTGGTGTCTTTCAAATTTAGCTTGGTGGTGGTGGATTGCTGCTTTTTTTGCCATCCAATTACAAGGAACCCTTTACAATTATTACTATGTGATTCTTCGAAATCGACTTTCGGGTGGTGATACGACCTCTAAAGTTTTTGAATACAAGGTGCCTAAGGCTTTGGAAGGTGAGACTCAAGGTTCTGTAACCGTTCTTTTTTACTGTTATTTAATTTGCTACGGTCTTTTTGATCGCATTGTACATTTCTTGGATCCCAATGCATATCAAGGTCGGCTTCCAAAACCTTGGTTAATGACTCTGGTGTCAGTCTATGGATTGGGATTTCAATTAGCCCTCATTGGTCTAAGTTTATTACTGCTCCCTATTAATTGGATTTTACCAGGCTTGGTCCTTTATACGATTCTTTTCCCCATTTTCATCATCCTTAGGAAGTATTCTTAAGTACTTAAGACCTCAAATAACTCGCTCCATTGACATCGATGATGGTACCCGAACAATAAGCGGCTTCTTTGGAAGCTAAGAATAAGATGGCATGAGCTACTTCTTCGGGTTGAGCCATACGTTTAAATGGTGATTCTCGCAGTAAATTTTCACGTTCGATAGGTGTGAGGGTAACAGCCCCCATATCGGTCTCTGTAAAACCAGGAGCAACAGTTCCAACATATATTTGATGTGGTGCTAAGCGCTTTGCAAGGGATTGCCCCATAGCGTTTAAGGCTGCTTTGCTTGCTCCATATGCAGGTTTAGTGGGTTCACCTCTGAAAGATCCTCGAGAAGATACGTTGATAATGCGACCTCCACCTGAATTGATCATATGTTGAGCAGCTAAATAGGAAAGGTTTGCTGCTGCAAACACATTGGTTTGAAACGTTTGGGTCCATGCATCGGCCCACTGATCAAAGGTAACTTCCTCCAAGGAATGTGGAATTGAAATTCCAGCGTTATTGACTAAAATATCAATGGTTCCATAGGTTTTTATGAATTGATCGATCAGTTCTTTTTGCTGTTCTTTTTTAGAAATATCGTATTTAAATATCTGATGTCCTGAGCCTTTTAGTTGTTGTTTTGTAGCAAGAGCGTTAGCTTCATCACTTTTAAAGTTGATTCCTACTAATGCCCCTCTTTTTGCAAATTCGATAGCAGTTGCTTTACCGATTCCTCGGGCACCACCAGTGATCAGTACATGAAGTCCTTTGAATTTCATAAATATTATTTTTTTTGTGTTAATGTGAGCGTTTTAAAAATCAATTTCAATTAACAACTCATTGGTTCTATTAAAAATTCGGTAGGGCGAATTATACACAAGTAACAGGGGTGCACCAATCATTTTGAGTTGATAGTTATCTGCTAATTTTTGGAGTCTTCTTGTTTGCTCTTCTTTTCTATTTTGAGTCGCATACCCTGAAAAACGAATTGCTAAAAAATAGCCTGGTTTTGATTCGAAAATTCGAACGTTTTTGGAACTAGCATTGGGGGTATTTTGTGAATCAAAGCGTTCGGGTAGTACAAACTCCATGATGGGTTTGCCATCGGTGGTGCTTTGATAAACTGGGGTGGTCATTTCAATTTTTTGCTGACTTTCATTAGCGCCAGAGATGTATTGGAATAAAGGGCCAAATGCTCCGTTGGATTGAATTTTCATCACCGGAGGGTAGTAGCGTAGTTCAGCATCCTCATAAGTTTTTACGATCTCGTATTTTTGTGTTTGATAAGTTGTGGCCATGATTGGATGACTCAAGTTGATGATAAAAAACAGTTGTACAAAAAGGAGCATTTCCAAAATCAATATTAAAACCTCAAGTTACGAAATCCTTATGAATTCAATTGGTCATATAATTTATTCTGATACTTAAAAGTATACATTGAGAAATATGTTGCTAATATTGATTCAATTATTGCAAAAAAACACCTCTATGGTTTTAGTTCCATAAAATTTTCTTTGAATACCTGTCTTAAATAAAACAATAGTTCTTTTGCATTTTTTTTTGAGAAGACCATTGGCGGCTTGATCTTGAGTACATTGTGATCTGGCCCATCGCTACTCATTAAAATTCCATAAGCTTTCATCCGATTTACTAGATAGCTCGTTTGAGCTGCTAGAGGATTTAAATCCCGGTCTACCAATTCAATTCCCAAGAAAAGTCCTTGCCCGCGTACCTGTCCTATGATTGGAAATTCATTTGAGAGTCGTTCTAATTCTTGTTTTAAATAGTCACCTACCTCTAGAGCGTTTGCTTGAAGTTGTTCTTCCTGAATGGTTTTTAAAACCTGTGTTGCAATGGCACAAGAGACCGGATTACCACCGAAGGTGTTGAAGTATTCCATTCCATTGGCGAAGGCCTCTGCAATTTCTTTGGTGCAAACCACTGCAGCTACAGGATGTCCATTACCTAAGGGTTTTCCAATGGTAATGATATCTGGTATGACATCGTGTAACTCAAAACCCCAAAAAGTTGATCCCATCCTTCCACACCCTACTTGTACTTCATCAGAAATGCAAACACCTCCGGCTTGTCTGACGTAATTATAGATTTTTTTTAGAAATCCTTTAGGGAGTTCAATTTGACCACCACAACTGATGATGGGTTCTAGAATTAAGGCGTTAACACCTCTGTTTTGATGTTCAATTTGATCGATGCATTTTTTTACTTCCTCTGCGTATTGATCGGTAGCTGTAGAACCCCTATAGATTCCTCTAAAAGTATCGGGTAGTGGAAAAATATGGGTGTGTTCTGGGGCTCCATTTCCACCTTTTCCATCAAACTTATAAGATGAAATATCGACACAAAGGTTGGTATTGCCATGATAACCTACTTGGGAAGCAATAATGTCTTTTTGACCCGTAAAAGTCTTTGCCATTCGAATAGCCAATTCATTGGCTTCACTTCCAGAATTGACATAGTGTACGACACTTAACTTTTCGGGTAAGGTCTTTAAGAGTTCTTCGGTTAATTGGTTAATGTTCTGGTGTAAATATCGAGTATTGGTATTGAGTAGCCCCATCTGCTCTTGACCAGCTTTGACCACTTTGTAATGCTCATGTCCAACATGAGCAACATTGTTCACCGTGTCGAGGTAACAGTGTCCGTTTTGATCGATTAAATACGCTCCTATCCCACGTACTATTTTAATGGGTTCTAGGTATTGGAGACTCAATCCTTTTCCTAAGTGTTCTTTTCGGAATTGGATAAGATTCTCATTGGTTTGGTACTTTGGTTTTTTGAGTGCCTTTGATTTAAACAATAAATTGGGGTCTGGACATAAACTTTTCCATAATTCTTGTTGTTGGTGATACATGACTCCTGGAAAATCAGTTTGGTAATCAAGCATGGAAAGCATCAGTTGAAAATGCAAATGGGGGGCCCAATTACCATTTTCAGGATAGCTTCCAAGTTCAGCAATTAGAGCCCCTCTTTTGATCTGATCCCCGATTTGATGTTGGGTTACACTTGCAACTGTGTTATGGCCATACAATGAATAAAAACAGAGGTCATCAAAAACGTGCTTTAGAATTAACAGACCACCGTATTCTTTATTTCCAGCATCGTTGATCGCAGTGACCACCTCTCCGTCAAATAAGGCGTGTACGGGGGTATAGGCGGGAAGCCAAAAGTCAACTCCAAGGTGAATACTTCTTGTTTCCGGTCCTGAGTTTCCTATCTTATTGTAGGAGGCTGTCCCGTAAATGGAGCGAGGTTCTAGGTATCCTCCTGCTAGAATAGTATCAGGATGTAGTTTTTGCAGTTGTTCTATTTTAAATTGGAACCAATCCAGGTGATTGTATTCGCTTGGGTGTCCTATCCAAGGACTTGAAACGCTTAAATCGAGTCGTTGCAATTCGTTTTTTCCAATGGTAGGAATAAATCTTGGACGTTAATGGAAAGCTTCGTTGCTAAAGTTTTGAATTGCTCTTCCATAGGATGAGGGGGCATACCACAGGCCAGTCGAAATGCCATTAAGGCAAATTCACTGTTGATAGCGCTCCATTTCTTTAAGAGTTTCCAAGCAGCTAGCTCACTGATTTGCAAATAACTGTTATCTGGGTACTTGGTTTTGTTAATAGCTGATTGAGTTACGGAAATTACCAGTCGCATTCCAATTACAGTATATAAATGTTCTAATTCGACTTCTTGTAAGGGGAAGGAATGATGATAGCCTTTGACAATTGGAATTGCTGCTTCAAGGGGATCGTTGTGATGCATTACCGCATAGGTGCAGCAAACTGCAACATCATTGATAATTTGTGTGTAAATGGCATCTCCAAAGTCAATCAGAGCGCTTACTTTAGGGGCTTTTAAGTGCTTTGAGACAACGATGTTATTGTCGTTGGCATCGTTGTGAACCACCGATTTACGCAACGAATCATAAGTGTTCTTTTGGTTTTCAAACAATAATTGAAAATAGTTCAAAAGTTCTTTTTCAGTCTCGTCAAATAAATTTAAATGTTCCTTTGTCCAGAGTCCGTTAGCCAGATCCCAATCAAAAATTCGATGTGCAAGTGGATGATCAAAATCCAAAAGCGCTTGGGTTAACAGCCCACATTGGACTCCTAAACTGTATCGTAAATCGTCGAGTTGAGGATTGACAGCGCTCCATAACCTTCCCGGAATCCAAGAAAGTAATCGCACATAGTACGAAGTCCCCGTTTGTGTAGTATAGATTGCAACAGCTTTTCCAAATCGATCTTTGTGAAGTTTTGGAACGTTCTTATGAACTTCAGAATTTTCCAAAAAGTTCAATAATTGATCTTGAAAATCTAAATAATTCAGATCTACCTTTTGGTGAGAAATTTTTAGAACATAGCTTGGAGTCGAATGGAGTTCAATCCTAAAATTGAAATCGATTTCACCTGCTAATTGATGTGCTTTTCCATCAATTAAGTAGCAAGTTGATAGTATGTGCTCTGCTATTTTTTCTGAAATTGGTTCAGGTTTTTGTTTCATTTAGTGGATTTAGTGCTGTCTTAAAATTACAAATGTTTTTAGAAATAGGATTTTGAAGAGCCCTAATTAATCGATAAGTTTACTGCTTAATAAACCTATTAATTGTTATTATAACTTCAAAATACAAGAGAAAAACTTTATTGAATTTTTGTCTTTAAATTTGATTGAGGTATTTTTTAAAATTGATTCATGATAAATTTTGCACTCCGTATCCTGTTCCTTTTAGTTACGATCAACGTTTTTGGTCAACAACAAACAGGGACCTTTGTTTTTACTCCTGACTCTTTCAACGAAAATGAAGTAGTGACAGTTACCGTTTCAAATGTCGATGCTTCACAGTGGGGTGTAACGGATCTCTATATTTGGTCCTGGTTTTTTGATCTGCAAGGCAATGCAGGAAGTAGTGATGCCAACTGGAATGGAGATTGGAATAACTCCAATGAGGGAATGAAGATGACCGATAATGGAGACGGCACCTATTCTTTTAGTTTTACACCTACGGAGTTGTATCAAACTACTGGAATTTCAAAAATAGGGGTTCTTGCCAAAGCCAAAGACGGATCAGGAGACAAGAAAACACAAGACTATTTAAAAGAGGTAGGACGATTTAGTTTATCGATAAGTACTCCGACTACGAACAATGTTTTGATAGATGCTGGTGAGGCTGTTTCTGTAAGTGCAACTACTGGAACTACTCAAGCAAATTTTGAACTTTATAGAGGTGCCACTTTGATTGCAAGTGCCACAAATGTAACTTCGTATTCCTATACGATAAGTTCTATTACTGAGTCTGGGGTGTATACTCTAAAAGCAATTGATGCTTCGGATTCATTGAGTTATCAGGAATACAGTTTTAATGTGACCATTAAACCAACGGTGACTCAAGCTGATTTACCATCTGGATATGTCGATGGAGTGAACCGAAGAGCTGACAATAAGTACAGTCTAGTGCTCTACGCTCCTCACAAAAGTTTTGTCTATGTGATTGGGGACTTTAACAATTGGGAAAAGAACGATGCCTATATGATGAAGTATGATCCTAATCAAAAACGCTTTTGGATAGATCTAGATCAATTGGACCCTACACAGGAATATACCTATCAGTATTTTATTGATGGAGAAATGAAACTTGCAGATCCTTATTCAGAGGTGATTTTAGATCCTTGGAATGATCAGTACATCAATGCTACGACCTACCCCAACTTAAAAACCTATCCAACAATGGCATCGGGAGCAGTTTCTCTTTTGAGTAATGCTTCTGCAAATTACAATTGGACTACGACAACTTTCGAGGCTCCTGCTCAGGAAGATTTGATCATCTATGAAGTATTGCTTCGAGATTTTGATACGGCTCATTCTTTTGATGCACTCAAATCGCGATTGGATTATCTCAAGGAGTTAGGGATTAACGCTATTGAACTAATGCCGATCAATGAATTTGACGGCAATGAAAGCTGGGGATATAACCCTTCCTTTCATATGGCCTTGGACAAATATTACGGAACTAGAACAGCGCTCAAACAATTAGTAGATGCCGCTCACCAAAGAGGAATTGCAGTAATCATTGATGTGGTATACAATCACGCTTCTTCACAAAACCCCTATTTTAGAATGTGGAACACCAAGCCTGAAGGATATGATGGTGCACCAACTTCTGAAAATCCATTTTTTCAAATATCACCAATTAGTCAATCCTACCTCAATTTCTTTAACGATATCAATCACAGTTCAACAGCAGTGAAGGATTATCTCAAGAGAATTAACTCCTATTGGATGGAAGAGTTTAAGATTGATGGATTCCGATTTGATCTCTCTAAAGGGTTTACCAATGCGACCGATGCTGAGGCCTATAATTCAGGGAGAATTTCTTATTTAAAATCAATTGCGGATGATATTTGGTCATTAGATTCTGATGCCTATGTGATTTTGGAGCATTTTCAAAATCAAGAAGAACAAGAATTTTCTACTTATGGTATTATGAGTTGGGGTGAAGAATTTCATTCCTTTTCTCAGGCTCAAATGGGGTATGATAATTCTGATTTATCAGGAGCTTATTATAAAACTAGAGGGTTTTCTAATCCAACACTGGTGAGTTTTATGGAGAGTCACGACAAGGACCGAGTGATGTATAAGAACCTCACCTTTGGAAACTCCAATGAAAATTATTCGATCAAGAATTTACAAACAGCGCTTGATCGAACCAAACTAACTGCGCCTTTCTTGTTTTTATTACCTGGACCTAAGATGTTGTGGCAGTTCGGTGAACTCGGTTATGACAAGAGTATTTTTCAGTGTACAGATGGAACAGTTCCCCAGCCTTATGGAACAGATAATTGCAAACTTGGCAACAAACCTTCAGCCTGGGAAGATCAACTCGATTACAATACGGATCCCTACCGATTCAATGTGTACAATAACTTTGCAAGAGTTATTAAACTCAAAAAGCAAGAAGCTATTTTTAATAGGGTTCCTCAGAGCTTGGAGCTGTCTAATCAATATTTAAAAAAAATGATTTTTGTAGATCCAGAGGCTACTGGAGATGCAATTTCAAAGGTGATTGTAGTTGGTAATTTTGATTTGGTTCAAAGGACTGCGGTCTTCACTTTTGATGCGAATAATCCGTGGTACGATTTGATCAAAAACAATGCTGTAGTTCCAATAGAAAATAATAAGTTGGAATTAAATTTAGCTCCTGGACAATACGTGGTGATTGCTGATAAACCGACAACTTTGGCTGATGGAAACCAACAAGATAATTGCCCTTATGTTGACAATCCTGATCAAACAGATTCTGACAATGATGGACTGGGAGATCTCTGTGATGATGATGACGATAATGACGGAGTGCTCGATATATATGATAGCTGTCCAAATACCCCAGAAGGAGTTATGGTAGACGCCAGTGGATGTGAAGTGTTTAGTTTGTACCCAGGAACTTTTAGTGTTAAATCGATAGCTGCTAGCTGTATAGATGCTGACAATGGAGTTATTGAAATTAGTTCCTCAAACACGAATTACAACTACAGTGTTTCCATATCTGGACAGGCGAGTATGACCTTAAATTCTGAAGCTGGATATACGCAACAACTAACTGGATTGGATGTCGGAAACTACGATGTTTGTTTTAATGTCGATGGACAAGAGGGATATATCCAATGTTTTAGCATAAAAATTGTAGAACCGGCTCCTTTATCAGCTAGTTCAAAAGTGAATTACAGTGATCGCTCGATACAATTGAGTATGAGTGGATCTGAGCGCTATACCATTACTCTTAATGGAACATCCACAGTTACGAGCAGTAGTGATCTTCGTTTGGATTTAAAATCAGGAATGAATTATTTAGAAATAACTACAGATCTTTCATGTCAAGGGACTTTCTATGAAGAAGTTTTTGTATCTGAAGAAGTACTCGTTTATCCAAACCCAACGACAAGTTGGACTCAGCTTTATGTAGGAGGAGTGGATACGGAAGTTGAGATTTCTATCAGCGATCTAAATGGTAGACTACACCAACTTAAAAAATATCAAATACCAGCAAATAGAGTTGTCGAACTTGATTTAAGTAATTATATTTCAGGTGTCTACTTGATTCAAATGAGATCTAAGACTGTTGAGTCCAATTTAAAAGTAATCAAAGAGTAGGAAGATGAGAAAAGTATTATTAGGCATCGTCGTAATTAGTTTGAGTGTGTTTTCTTGTTCAAAAGACACTCCTGGTGGGGGTGGTGGAGGAACGACTCCAACACCAACTGCAAAGACACCTGGGAAAGCTGTTTTGACTTCTCCAGAGAACAACAAGACCTGTGAAGAGGTCAATACATCAGGTCAGGTTACATTTAGTTGGAATGCTTCAACGGACACCGATGCATATGATTTAAAGATCACCAACCTCAATACTCAGGGAGTGAGCAATCAGAACAATTTAACAACTACTTCCAAGGCGGTAACTCTAAGTAAAGGAATTCCCTACTCCTGGAGTATCACCTCCAAAAACGAAGGAACGAAAACCACCACTAGTGATACTTGGCAATTTTATTTAGCAGGAGATGGAGTGGTTAATTACGCTCCCTTTCCAGCGACTGCAGTAAGTCCATCACCGGGAGCTAGTGTAGCACGAACAGGCGGCAAAGTAACTGTTGAGTGGAGTGGAAGTGATGCAGATGACGACAGCTTGACCTATACTTTAGAAATGGATACCACAGACGGTATTCAAGGAACAGTGATTGCAGAGGATATCAGTGCATCAAGTGTGGAAGTAAGTGTAGAAGCAGATACGGTTTACTATTGGAGAGTGATCTCTTCCGATGGACAAAACACATCGACGAGTATTGTCTATACCTTTAGAACGACAACTTAATCCTATATCGTTTATTTTCTGTGGTAGACCTCTTCAAAGGGAACTCTACAGCGTTCTCCCCAGATGCCGTCATCTCCTTTTCGAATACCACAGGAGATCGCCATATTAATTTCAGCACCGCTAGGCAAGTTGAGTAATCTTTTCATTCTTCTGCTATCCAATCCTTCTATGGGACAAGTATCGTATCCTTGTTCAGCCATCGCTAACATAAATGTTTGAGCTGCAAGTGCACAAGACTTATGTGCCACTGCTCTAATGTCACTTTCAGATACCTCTCTAACAATCGGCTTAAATAAACCAACAGTTGAGGTTATTAAAACTCTAATGGCTCCTAATATTCCATAAAATCTAGCGTATAAAAAAGGCATGATTTTACCATAGTAGACTTCGCGATCTTTGATTCGTTTGAGCTGTCGAGCTACTGGACTGTAATTTTTGATATTGTCACGTTCAAACTCCAATACGTATTTGGCTCTCTTGCGGTGTAAATCCTGTCTGGTCACAAAGACTACAATTTCCTTGGCGGTTCGAGTAGCGGATTGATTTAAACAGACTTTCGAAACCTTTTCTTTTAAATCTTCTTGAGTGATGTGATAAAACTCCCAGAGCTGCATATTAGAACTATTTGGAGCGAGGGTTGCTAGTTCTAAACAGTGCTTTACCTTTTGAGTATCGATATCTTTTTCTGGATCATAAACTCTAACAGAGCGTCTGTAATTTAAAAGTTCTTCTAAGTTCATCAAATGTTATAAATTCTAATTACTGGTATAAATCGTTCAAATCTGCATTTGATAAATCCACAAACAAATCACTGATTTTATCGGTGAGATCATTGAAGTAACGCTCACCCTTTTCAGCGGTAGATTTTTTGGGATTACCAATGCCGGTATCTTCACTAACCTCGGACCATTTTCTTTCAGCCCAGGCCCATTTTTCTCTAATTCCTCTCACTTTGTGTTTCTTTTCCTTGCCCATCCCTGCACTGTTTAGTGAAGATACTAATTGAGGTTGTAGGTGCATCATTAAACTTGTTTCCATTTCATCGGCATGATCTCCATCTTCTTCGAAGTAGTTGCTCTTATCCAATACTTGATAGAAATTGCAAAAGCTCAAGAGCATTTCTGGAAACTCTAGTCCCAATTGTCTGAGCATGGGTTTAAAATCATTGCCTCCATGACTGTTGAGGATTAAAAACTTCTTGATATTTTGACGATTTAAAACGGTCAAGATGTCTCTGATGATGGCCATCTGAGTAGTAGGATTTAGATTGATGTCGAGATAGATATCGCTTTGACCTGTATTGACTCCAAAAGGAATGGTTGGAAGTACAATTACTTTAGCATTTTTCTCTGTGGCTTTACGAGCCGCTTCAGTGGCGATGGCATCGCCTTCATATACATCAGTTCCATAGGGCAGGTGGTAATTGTGGGCTTCTGTTGCCCCCCAAGCCATAACCGCTAATTCAAATCGTTCTGTTTTTAAATTTTTCCAATTGTTTTCAGCTAGTAGGTAGGTTCTCATAGATAGGGCTTTGTTTTAGCTATTGATTAAAATTAGTGATATAAAGTCAATTGTCCATATATTTATAGTATGGGTATTCAGTATTTGTTTTTGCTCTTAGCTTTGATCGCTGAGATTATAGGAACCATAGGGGGATTCGGATCTTCAGTTTTCTTTGTTCCCTTGGGTAACTTTTATTTTGACTTTTATTCTGTCCTTGGAATAACAGCCCTTTTTCACCTATCGAGTAATATCAGTAAGATTTTTTTGTTCAAAAAGGGGTTAAACAAAAAACTCATTCTCTATATCGGAATCCCTTCAGTGCTCTTTGTGAGTGTTGGTGGTTTACTTTCTAAACATATTTCAACTTTAGCTTTAGAAATTGCCTTAGGAGTTTTTTTGATAGTGCTAAGCACGCTGTTTTTAATCGTAAAAAGACTCGAAGTAAAACCTACAAAGATTAATTCTATCCTTGGTGGGACCTTATCTGGGTTTTCTGCGGGGATGCTAGGAACAGGTGGAGCGATTAGAGGACTAACGATGGCGGCCTTTAATCTTGAAAAGTCGGTATTTATAGCGACATCGGCTCTGATCGATTTGATGATCGATGCCACGAGAACAGTGGTGTATTTTAACAATGGTTATATTCACGAGCACGATTTGATTTACATTCCCTTTCTACTTGTGATCGGTCTTGTGGGGACTTATATCGGCAAACGAATACTTCATTGGATTCCTCAAGAAAACTTTAAGAGATTATCTCTAATCTTGGTATTGATCATCGGAATAATCAGTATCCTTAGGTTTGTAGTTGACTAATTCACGATTTTAACATTTAGATTCTTGTTTGTGAAAGGAAATTAGTTAATTTTCTTTCAGAATACTGAAATTTTATATTTGGAAATTATTGATTAATAGCGTATTAAATTATATAACATATAATTCCTATGTAAATTATAGGAATTAAAAATAAAAAGAGTATTTTTGACCAAAATTTTAAACGATGAGTGATTTTAAATTAGCGACAAATGCCTTACATGCAGGGCATGATGTCAATCAAACTTCAGGAACTAGAGCAGTTCCAATATATCAAACTTCTTCTTATGTTTTTAGAGATGCTGATCACGCAGCTGATTTGTTTTCTTTAAAAGAATTAGGATTTATCTATACACGACTCAATAACCCTACTAATCAAATTTTACAAGAGCGATTAGCTGCTGTAGAAGGAGGAATTGGAGCGGTTGTTTTTGCATCGGGAACTGCTGCGATTAGTACAGGACTCTTGACATTGTTAAAATCAGGGGATCATATCGTCGCTTCGAGTAGTCTCTATGGAGGTACTTATAATTTATTAAGTGTAACCCTTCCAAGACTCGGAATTACCACCACTTTTGTAGATGCAAGTGATCCAGCTAATTTTGAAAAGGCAGTTCAAGAAAACACAAGAGCTTTCTTTGTAGAATCGCTCGGAAATCCAAAACTCGATGTATTGGACTTGGAAGCCATTGCTAAAGAAGCCCAAAGGGCAGAGGTGCCTTTCATCGTTGATAATACGGTGGCTTCACCATCACTTTTAAATCCAATTCAGTACGGAGCGAATCTTGTGATTCACTCGTTGACTAAATTTATTGGTGGACAAGGAAATTCACTAGGTGGAGTGATTGTAGATGCTGGAACCTTTGATTGGTCAAATGGTAAATTCCCAGAATTTACTGAACCTTCTGCAGGTTATCATGGACTCAAATACTATGAGACTCTAGGAGCAGCCTCTTTTACTTTTAAGTTGATCTTAGAAGGACTTAGAGATTTTGGAGGAGCCTTAAGCCCAACCAACGCCTTTAATATCATTCAAGGATTAGAAACGTTGGACGTTCGTATGAAGAAACATTCTGAGAATGCCTTGGAACTTGCAAAATGGTTAGAACAACAAGAAGAAGTCGCTTGGGTAAATTACCCAGGATTAGAATCTAGTAAGTACAATGCCTTGGCAAAAAAATACCTTCCAAAGGGGCAAAGTGGAATCGTAACCTTTGGTGCTCATGGAGGATTTGAGGCTGCTAAACACATTGCAAACGAAACCAAATTATTTTCGCTTTTGGCCAATATTGGAGACACCAAATCTCTGATTATTCACCCTTCGAGTACAACTCATCAGCAACTCAATGAAGAAGAACAAAAGAGTTCAGGAGTCACTACGGATTTAATTAGACTCTCCGTTGGATTGGAGGCTATTGAAGATTTAAAGAAGGACTTGAGAGCCGCTTTTGATTCGTTGTAAAAAGGATTTTTAAATATGAAAGAGCTTAGATTGATGTCTAGGCTTTTTTTTTTGCTCTTACGTAACACAGGTTACACCAAAATCATTTGGCTGATGGTAATTTTGTAGCTCAAAACAAAAGGATATGCCAACAGTAAAATTGACAACAGAAAAATTCAAATCAGATATATTTGATTATACTACTGAAAAAGAGTGGAAGTTTAAAGGAGACAAACCTGCGATTATTGATTTCTACGCGGATTGGTGTGGCCCCTGTAAAATGGTTGCTCCAATTTTAGAAGAATTGAGCGATGAATTTCCAGATATTGTTATTTATAAAGTAGATACAGAAGTCGAGCAAGAACTCTCTGCTGTTTTTCAAATAAGATCCATTCCAAGTATTTTATTTATCCCTATGGATAAACAACCGATGATGCAAGCAGGAGCTTTACCAAAAAACTCATTAGAAGAAATCATTTCAAAGGAACTGCTTACAAGCGTTTCTTAGAAATGTTGTAATTAATTTGACTTTAAGGCTGTACTAATTAGTACAGCTTTTTTTATATTCCAACCACTCTACTTCTTCGTTCTAAGATGATATTATCCAACCACTCTCCCTGAAGTTTTCCGATTTTTTCTCGATATCCAATGACTCTAAACCCACATTTCTCGTGTAAGGCGATACTGGCTTTATTAGCTCTCATGATACCGCATTGAAGGGTCCAGATCCCATTAGCTTCACTAATTTCAATAAGTTTTTGTAGCAATCGAGTTCCTACACCTTTTCCTTGAGCAGAAGTAGCGACGTAGATGGAATTTTCAGCAACTCCACCATAGACACATCGATCGGATACTTTAGCTAGAGAAGCCCAGCCGAGAACCTGATCATTCTCTACAGCTAAAATTCTTCCAAAGGGGAGATGTGTCTTATCCCAGTCTTCATATGATGGTGCTGAGGTTTCAAAAGTAGCTACACCCGTAGCGATGCCCTCAAGGTAAATTTGAGCAAGCTTAGGATAGTTTTCTTTAGTCAGGCTTATAAATTCCATATTAGCAACATCCACTACCAGGTTCACAACAAGAAGATTGTAATTCTGATAGTTTTACTTTTGGTTTTTGAGCATCAATTCCACAATTGTCTTTAGCTAAACAATCTGTTTGGGTTGGCATTAATACAAAGGCATCTCCTTCAAACACGAGATCGTATTTACTGATCGTTGTTGACTGGTATTCTACTTCTATTTCAACATCCTTAAGTTCTAAAGCCTTTTCAGACAATTCAATAATGTGTATTAATTTTTCTGGAGCCAATCGATGGTCCTTATCGTCGGAATACCACAGTTGAAAATTGATTTTTTCTTCCCTGCGTAACGTTCCTCCACAATCGATAAACTGCTTGTCAATCCATCCAATTTCAGTAACGTGAAAATGCTTGGGAACGAAGCTTCCATCCCAAAGTTTAAATTGTAAAAAATCAATAGATTTTAAGTGCTCTTTTAATTCAGATAATTTCATAACAACATATTTATCGCAATATTACGATAAATTAATTAAACGAAGTTTATTTTTTGATTATTTAATGTTAAAAAGCTGTTCTAATATTTTTTCAGTGATTAAATAGGTGGGCTTAACACCAGTATTTCCAAGTCCTCCAGAAGCCAAGGTACCTCCAGTTTCTAAGGGGTTGTCCGAAGCATAGTATGCATAGCGAACAACGATATCAGGTTTGATATTCCCTCGAATCTTCGATGCTGCTTGAATCGCCTTTTGATAGTGAACACCCTCCATTTCTAATCCGATTACATTCCAAGAAGAATGCTTAAAATAACTCAACAGTTCTTTGTTTTGTAGAGAGGTTCCCAAAACTGAAATCATCGTTCCCTCTTGAACTCCCAACTCACTATTTGAAAAATCACTAGCCTTTAATTGGTTGTCAAATGGATAATTGTCTGCAGTACCTTCGAAAATATGAGCATTGGGAATCATCAAGTCTCCCTTTTTCCCTTCTAAAATCCCTGCTTTTCCCATGATGGAAATGGATTGCATATTTAAATATTGAGCCCTATTGTTGACTTGAATGGGTTTTAAAAACTCATCGATGGTTTCAAAGGCCTGTTCTCCAAAAGCGTAATCCATCACAATCAGCACAGGAGCATATTGTCGATCTTCAGGGCTGTAATAGCTGCAGGCTTCTTCATTGCAAAAGGCCATGTCGAATACTTGAACATCGATATTGGTCCCCGATTGATCTTTGAGGTATATCATTCCATTCTTTTGAGCGTATTTGAGTACTTTGGTTCTCAATTGTTCGTTTTGTGGTTCGCTCAATGCCTGATAAATATTCAGATGAGGTTTTTTGTCAAACTCAGCTCCCAGGGCTTTTGGAGCGAATAAAGCATTCATCACCGAGTGCATATTAGCGCTAATTAAATGAATCGGTCTGTTGATGAGCTTCTTTTTTATGAGAATGTCTTTGATATTATTAGCCCATTTTTCACCGTAGATATGATGTCCCAGACGCTCTCTTAGAAGTGGACTAAATCGGATGACTCTGGCATTCGAATTAACTTTTTCGTCTAAGGCTAACTTTCCCATCCCATAGATAATGTCGATAAACCTATGAGGTTCTTCTTTAGTCGCAAAATGACGGTGGGCCTCTTCTACTTCAGTATAGGTTCGACCCATTAAACTCGCCAAATGAATCAAGATGTTTTCAAGTTCCATTTGATTGAGTTTCTTTTTAGAAACCGCAGCTTCAATTTTAATCCAATCTCTATTGAGAGACTTGCTTTCACCGGTGTAAATTCTCTTTAATAGTTTATCTGCTTCGATGTATAAGAAGGTCAAATGCGTCAAAATATCATAAATGTCGGATCTTCCACGTGTGATTTCAATATTCATCTGTTCAGGATCGATACGGTAGCAGTTCCTTCTTCTTTTAGCTGGAATAATTGCTTTAAAATGCGTTTTGCTAAATCCTTCATCAGAAGTTAGATTGATGTGATTGCAGTGATGAATCCCAGCAGGAAGTCGATCGAGTATGTATTTGAGACCGTCGATTTCATTTTTTTCATCTGCAATACTACCGTAAATCTCAGGAGATAATTCCAAAAGAGCTGATCTCAATTCTTCTCCTGAATTGCCCATTGGTTTGTAAAAACCTCTGCTAATTAAATACTGCATGGAGATATAAAGCCTTTTAATCGCATTGGTTGAATTGCGTGCCTTATTTTTATCAAATACATTCATAGATAGGGGTTTGATAACTCTAATTTATGAATTATTTCGTTCAAGATGCTGATATAAAGCTAGTTTGAACAAAAACATCAAAATAATGTAAATAAAACTTTACATTTGAATAAAAACAATTATATTTGTAAATAAAACTTTACATTTATGAAACAAGAACGCAAAAAAAGAGTATTGAAATTAGCACTATGGACCTGGAGTTGGGTCGGAAGTTTAGCAGTAGCAACCTTTGGGCATCAATTTTTTTGGAATCAGTCAAAAACCCTAACATTAGTAACTATCCTATTGAATTTGTTCATTGGAATTGGCATGATTGTAGCGAATCGAAATCTGTTTAATCATTTTGACGAACTCGAGCAAAAAATTCATTTGGAATCATTAGCAATTACCTTGGGGCTAACTGTAGTTGTAGGACTGACCTATAGTTTGTTTGATCTGACAAACATCATCCACAACGATGCCGAAATAGGGATGCTTGTTGGATTTATAGGAATCACTTACTTGATATCACTTTTGATTAGTAGAAAGAAGTATTTATGAAAAATAGAGTACGAGAATTTCGAAAGTCACATGGTTTAACCCAAGAACAATTAGCCGAGATAATTGAAGTTTCAAGGCAAACGATCAATGCTATCGAAAAGCAAAAATTTGATCCTAGTTTACCAACGGCATTTAAAATGTCGAAACTTTTTAAAACCACAATTGAAGAATTATTTCTGTATCAATAATTAAAAAATAGGATATATTTGGTATGTTTTTTGTGGTTGAATACGAAAATAATCAGTAATTAAATTATGAGAATCATATCCCTCTTATCCGTTTTTGCATTAATTCTATTAGGAACATCTATAAGCTCCTGTTCGAGTTTAAAGTCAGCTTCTAGTTCTGTTAAAACAGAAGTTTCTAAAATAGACCTACCGCCGAATGTTTCTTCTAATAAACTTTCAAAGAAACGATTGAAGAATTAACCGCGTTTCTTGCGTTTGATTTTAATTGGATTGCGCCAGAGTAAATAGCCGCTAATGGACATAAAGACGAGTCCTAGGGAGACCAATGTGGTATAGATGATTTTGGAAGCGTTGGTGTCTGAGAAATAAAAATCGATGATCGAGCCGTCGTGTAGTCGTTCAATGAAATGATCTGCTCTTGTAGAAACAGATACCACCTCAGCAGTCTGAATGTCAATTTGTAGCTCAGTAAAGTGCTTTTTGTATAAAATTTTAGCAATTCCCTTGGAAGGCCTGATATCGATACGATCGATTTGAGAATCGAGATGGAGTTGCTCTTGGGCATAAACTTTAGCAATAGAATCAATTCTTTTTATTGAAATCCATTGGTCGGAATCGATTTGAGTGGCACTTTCAGTTTGGGGTTTTAAACCAATTTCGTCTTTAATTCCCAAAAGTAGTCCGCTGATGGAAATCAACAAAACTAGCACCATTAAGATGATGCCTATTTTTTTGTGGAGCGATCTAGTTTGCCTAGTTTGTTGTACTAATTTTTTTGTCATGAGGGTAGGCTAAAATAAGACAAAAATTTTATGGAATTCTCAGCTGTTATTTGAATTTTAACACAGTCATCTGAATTCCAAATCTTTTGATATCTTTAGGGTAATAATTAGTGTTAATTAAATAGTTAGAGGTCAGATGTCAAAATTAAATATTGCCTTAGTACAAACACCCTTAGTTTGGCATAATCCACCTGAAAACAGAAATTTAATCAAATCAAAGTTGGATGCGTTTTTCCAAACCAACAAGCACTTTGATTTGGTGGTACTACCTGAAACTTTTACCACTGGATTTACAATGACTCCAGAAGCGATAGATTATACCGAAGCTGGACTGACGATCTCGTGGATGCAATACCTAGCGCGTATGTACAATACAGCCATTTGTGGGAGTATTGTTGTAAAGGAAGGAGCTACTTACTTTAATCGTTTCTGTTTTGTGCATCCTGACACTAAAGTGGAACACTACGACAAACACCACACCTATTCTCCTGCAGGTGAATCTGAGGCGTATGAGCAAGGGATGAAACGAACACTGATTAAGTATAAGGGCTTTGTAATTAGACCTTTGATCTGTTATGATTTGAGGTTCCCAGTATGGAGTCGAAATGATCAAGATTACGACCTATTGCTTTATGTAGCTAATTGGCCAAGTCCTAGAATAGGAGCTTGGGATACCCTTTTAAGAGCTCGTGCAATTGAGAATATGTCCTATTGTGTTGGTGTGAATCGATTGGGGGACGATCCTAACGGTAACTTTTATCCTGGGCATTCTTCAATTTATGATCCCTTAGGAAACCAATTATTATTTTCAAAAGATGATGGAATAAGTGTTGGAACCATCGACAAGGAGTTGATCACATCGACGCGATCAAAACTCAACTTCTTGGCTGATCGAGACCATTTTCAAATAAACCTCTAATTAGAAGGGAAGTAACAGATCTTGTTGAATGTCCCAGTTGGAACGTACATCAATGAGTTCACTGTGATAGTGAACTGATTCAGCTTTTTGTTTTTTAAGTAATGATCCCGGATCCCACTCTCCGTTTTCATTAGAATCCAACAATACTCTTATGTAGTACTTTTGAGGCTCCAGATGTTTGAAAGACAAACTGTTCTCCTTAGGGTGAACAATTCTTCTTTGAACTGATAATTTCTCATCCAAGAGTTCGATGATGATGGGGTCTTGAGTAATTCTATTAATCGATAGATTTAGAGTTCCGTAATAGGTTAGTTTTTTAATTGAAAGATTATAACGTAGACTATCGTTAGTGTGCTCGTAAAAATCCTCCAAGGCACCAGGCATTAAATAGATGAAATACGAATTTTCTAATTGTTTTTCAAAATCGATGACTAATTGATTCTTAACACTGTCTAGGCTTGCATTGAAAGGAGTGTTGATGGTGTCTTTATCAATAATTGAAATTTTAGAAGGATCAATTCTTTCAATTGGAGTATTGGCTTCTATTAGAAAGGGATCTATTAAATCTTTGTTTTTAAAAGAAAGAGATTTGATCACAAGAGAGTCAGAATCTAAGGTTCTGATTTTAATATTGAGCGTATCTAAAAATCCAGAAGTTCTTTCTTCAACTTTAAGGACTAAAGAGTCAGCTTTGAGATTTTTAATCCAGTAGTTGAGACTGTCTTTTTCACCTTCTCTTAGGAGTCTAAATTGAGCCTCTTTATTGAGCTCATTTAGTGGAGTGATTTTTAAATCTTTTGGAGTTCCAAAATATCCAATTCTTATTCTATTATTGGTTTCAAGTTTTGGAAAAGCTATTGAAAAATCTGGATTTTCAAAAAAGGTTTTTAGACTTACCACAGAGTCTTTAGGGATTTCAACAGCTCGATCTAAAAACCCAATCTGATCCACTAATGGGTCAAATAAGTTGTTGTTGTTATTGTCTTTGAGAGCAAAAACTTCATAGGTACCCTCTCTGAGATTTTTGAGTTCAAATACCTTGAGGCTGTCCATTGTTGAGGTGATATAGGATGGAGGTCTTTTGTACACAGCCGAATCTGTATAAGTACTATCTCTTCTGTAAAGCATGACACTGATAAAGGATTCAGGCTCTGGCATAAAAGCGTCTTTTACCGTTCCTTTTAAGCTCAAAGAATCGAGAACACTTCCTGTTGAAAAAACATATCTAAAGAATGAAAGCGGATTCCCCTCGTTGTAATCTTCAATACTCTGTCCAAAATTAAAAGCATAGGTGGTGTTTTCTTGAAGGGTATCTGCGATAATGACTTCAATTACCTTAGATGCTCTAAGTGATGGGGAGAACTCTACAGGGTATTTTAAGGGTGGTGAAACAATGAGTTGTTGGTCGATATTTTTGAGTTGTACGTATTCATCAAAATACAATTTAAATGATTGACCTTTAAATTCAACGGATTCATTAACAGGATCTGCTTTTATGAGTACAGGAGGAGTCTCGTCTCTTGGACCCCCACTAGGTCTTCCTCTACGAGCACATTGAACTGTGGATAGCGCTATTAGAAGGATGAATATACTGCTTAAAAATCGTTGCATCATAGAAGGCAAAGTTACACAAAAACCGATTGTAATAACAGGGATTTACACAAATCGGGATCGATAGCCAATACTCAATAAATAGATCTTTGATGGGTAACGATTTAAGATGGCATTAGAGCAATGGGTCATGGTACTTCCTGTTGTGATTAAATCATCGACAATTAAAATAGTTTGATCGCTTAAATCAACTGTTGTTTTTAGTTCAAATGGATTGTTTTCAAAACTGCGGTGGATTCTAGATTTATGAGTCTGGGAATCTCGATAATTGACTCTCTTTAAGAGTTGAGGAGCATAGTTCCAATTCATTAATTTTGAAAGTCGTTTACAGAATAGGTGGAGTTGATTGTATCCCCTTTGGTGTTTTTTTCTCCAATGAAGAGGTACAGGAACGAGATAATCAACAGCCGTTAAACAGGAGTCCTGTTTTAGAATAGCGGCAGTCCAGTTCGCAAAAAAAACACCGAGCTGTTGTTGATCCCGGTACTTTAACTGATGTAAGAGTGCTTTTAAAATACCCGCTTGATCGAAGTAGAACAATGCAGAGGCTTTGACAAAAGAGGTTTTGCCGTATAAACTTCGATCACATTCATTTTCAATACAATAGTTAAATTGAGTAACTGATAATTGATGTCTACAAGAGGTGCAGAGCACCTTTTCACCAAAAGTCAAATGACCATGACAAGCATTACAGCATCTGGGAATTACAATATCGATAATAGATTTAAACACAATGATATAAAGCTAAGACTATTCGGTTTTCTAAATTGAATTCTTAGGACGAATGACGGTGTCATCATTTCACATTTTTTAATTTTTAATTTGCAAATAGTACTTTACCTTTGCGGCTATGGCATTACAAGAAGACGATTTTAAGAAAGTAATATCTCACGCTAAGGAATACGGATTTGTATTTCAGTCTAGTGAGATTTACGATGGACTCTCTGCAGTATATGATTATGCACAGCAAGGAGCCGCTTTAAAAAACAATATCAAAGAATATTGGTGGAAAGCAATGGTTCAACTACACGACAATATCGTGGGGATTGACTCTGCAATTTTTATGCATCCAACGACCTGGAAAGCTTCGGGACACGTCGATGCTTTTAACGATCCACTGATTGACAATAAAGACTCCAAAAAGCGTTATAGAGCTGATGTACTCATCGAAGATTACGTTGGAAAATTAGACGCTAAGATTGAAAAAGAAGTCGCTAAAGCACAGAAGCGTTTTGGCGAGGCTTTTGACAAGGAGCAGTTTATTGCTACCAATCCAAGAGTTCTCGGTTACAAACAAAAAGGAGAGGAGATCTTAGCTCGTATGGGAAAATCCCTTTCTGAGGAAAATCTCGCTGATGTAAAAGCACTTATCGAGGAGTTAGAAATTGTTTGTCCTTTATCTGGTTCCAAAAACTGGACCGATGTAAAACAGTTCAATTTGATGTTTGGGACTAAGCTCGGTGCCTCTGCAGATACCGCTATGGATCTTTATTTAAGACCAGAGACGGCACAGGGAATCTTTGTCAACTTCTTAAATGTTCAAAAGACTGGTCGTATGAAAATTCCATTTGGAATTGCTCAGATCGGTAAAGCCTTTAGAAATGAAATTGTAGCTCGACAGTTTATCTTTAGACAACGCGAGTTTGAACAAATGGAAATGCAGTTCTTTATCAAGCCAGGAACTCAAAAAGAGTGGTATGAAAAGTGGAAAGAAACCCGCTTAAAATGGCATCATTCTCTTGGATTAGGTGAAGATAATTACCGTTTCCACGATCATGAAAAGTTAGCGCATTATGCTGATGCAGCTGCTGATATTGAATTTAAATTCCCATTCGGATTTAAAGAGTTAGAAGGAATTCACTCGAGAACTGATTTTGATTTAGGTTCTCATGAAAAATACTCAGGTAAGAAGTTACAGTATTTCGATCCTGAAATCAACGAGTCTTATGTTCCCTATGTAGTAGAAACTTCTATCGGAGTGGATCGTATGTTCTTAGCGGTGTTTTCTAATGCTCTTAGAGAAGAAGAATTAGAAAATGGATCTACGAGAACAGTCTTAAAATTACCGGCTGTATTAGCTCCTACCAAGGCGGCTATTTTACCTCTAGTTAAAAAAGACGGACTTCCTGAAATTGCTCATCAAATCGTAGAAGATCTCAAATGGGATTTCGAAGTGGCGTATGATGAAAAAGATGCTGTTGGAAGACGCTATAGAAGACAAGATGCCTTAGGAACTCCATTCTGTATCACTGTCGATCATCAGACCTTAGAAGATCAAACGGTTACGATTCGTCACAGAGATTCAATGGATCAAAATCGCGTTGCCATCAGTGAACTTTCAAGTATTATTAAAGCTGAGGTGGACCTAAAGCACTGGCTAAAAAAGATGAACTAAGATGAAAATAGTCTCTTATAATGTCAATGGAATACGAGCTGCATTAAAAAAGGGGTTTATGGAGTGGCTCATTGCCACTGATCCTGATGTGTTGTGCCTTCAGGAGACCAAAGCTCATAAAGATCAGCTCGATCTGTCGCTATTTGAAGAGGCGGGTTATCCTTTTCACTATTGGTTTTCTGCACAAAAAAAAGGTTATAGCTCTGTTGCAGTTTTATGTAAGAAAGAACCTAACCACATTGCTTATGGAACGGGTATCGACTATATGGACCAAGAAGGTAGAAACCTTCGGGTAGACTTCGATGAGGTTTCTGTAATGAGCATGTACTTACCCTCAGGGACCAATGATGCGCGATTGGGGTATAAGTTTACCTATATGGACGATATTTTAGAATACCTCAAAGAACTCAGAAAAGAAATTCCTAATCTTGTAGTTTGTGGAGATTACAATATTTGTCACCAGGCGATTGATATTCACGATCCTGTTCGCAATAAAACAGTTTCTGGGTTCTTGCCAGAAGAAAGAGCTTGGATGTCATCGTTTATTGAAAGTGGTTTTATAGATAGTTTTAGACATCTCAACAAAGAACCTGATCAGTATACTTGGTGGAGTTATAGAGCGAACTCTCGTGCGAACAACAAAGGATGGCGATTGGATTACGCTATGGTCAGCGAACCTTTAAAAGACAAAATAAAGCGTTCAGCGATATTGTCTGGGGCTGTTCATTCAGATCATTGTCCGATACTTTTAGAACTCTGCTAAAGATCAAATTGAGTTATATCAATTTACTATATTAGTGGCTTATTTAAAGACTCTCAAATGAAATACACGACATTAGGAACTACTGAAGTTAAAGTCAGTAAAATTTGCCTTGGCACCATGACTTGGGGGAGACAAAACACCCTCGAAGAAGGACATGAGCAAATGAATTACGCCCTAGATCAAGGGGTTAATTTTTGGGATACTGCAGAGCTGTATCCAGTACCAGCACAAGCTGAAACTTATGCGGATACAGAACGAATCATTGGAAAATGGTTTGCAAAAAACAAGAAAAGAGATCAGGTGGTTTTAGCTTCAAAAATAGCAGGGCCAGCTGAATTTACAAAGCATATTAGAACCACAGGCTTTTCTCCAAAATCGATTGAAGAAGCTGTAGATGCGAGTTTAAAACGCCTTCAAACAGATTATATCGATCTCTATCAATTACACTGGCCAGAACGTTCGACTAACTATTTTGGAAAGTTAGGTTATGAGCACGATCAAAATGAGCAGT
>Ga0255777_10000781_pt1 | contig 30272 bp, 20 predicted proteins | sample 101ome_15_FD_179975 | JGI IMG/M metagenome (GOLD analysis project Ga0255777, IMG submission 179975) | Coastal salt marsh microbial communities from the Groves Creek Marsh, Skidaway Island, Georgia - 101402AT metaG (version 2) | ecosystem: Environmental > Aquatic > Marine > Intertidal zone >... | reverse complement strand
TGCGTCCCCACGAATGCGAAACGTGTCGGCGAAAGTCACGAACGTACTCGCGCGCGTCGCAGACAACGGACGATCGCGCACGACGTGGACCTTACCTGTCGCGCGAACGAACGATTCATGACGGGTCATGACTCGTCAAAGTCACACGCTCGAAGGGATATCTCCCGATCGCGCGTTCCACGTGTTATTCGGAAGATACCGGTGTAAAGTAGGTTCATTACAGGGGCATGTACACGGTACAATACGTGTATATCACCGAAAGTGCACGCGTCGGTCGGTCGGACAACCGCACAGCCCGACGCGCGAATGGCCGCCGCGCGCGCGTCCCGCCGCCGGGATCGACGCGCGTCGAGCCCGACGTCGACGCGAATCGTTGGATTCGTCCTCGCGGCGCTCGCGTGCGCCGGTCTCGTCGCCCGCGCGTCGCCGACGGCGTCAACGTCGAACGACGAGGGAAGGGCGTTGACCGCGGAAACGGCGCCGATTTGGACGCTCGCGACGCTTCGGGACGTCGCGCGGGGCGACGAACCGCGCGATGGAGGGTACGCGAAGACGGTGTCGTTCGCACTGGACGCGTTCGGGACGACATGGCGGGCAGAGGTGTCGGTGAAGGATGGGCTGACGTCGCGCGGGTGCGCGTCCACGCGCGAGACGGGGCGGAGCGCCGACGCGGATGGACGCGGACGGGCGCTGAGCGCCGGTGCGAGAGGGTCGAAAGTGATGCGCGAACGGACGTTTGAAATGTTTTCGTTGGATGCAGAGGACGCGCGAGGGGCGACGAGGTGTCAGTACGCGGGTAAAGCTTCGGACGGGGGGGAACGGACGAGGGCGCCCGCGGTGGCGGCGTTGTGCGACGGCGTCACGCGGGGACAGATTCGAGGAGGCGGGGATGCGAATGTGGCGTTCGAGCGGGCGAGCGAGGAAGCTTCGGCGGAGTACTTGTCGAGGGAGGGTGTTTCGGTCGGGTCTGATCCGTTGGAGCGGGTGGTGTTGAACGTCACGCGGTTGTTCAAGCGGGCAGCTGGCGTTATAGACGCGCCGTTGAAGGCGCCGGCAAACATGTTTGCGCGCGAGGATAGCGATGCCGTCGCCGAACTTGCGGGGGAATCCTCGTTTGCGAATGTATCCTCGCGCGCGCGTCAGTTATCGTCGAGCGACCAGCGATACATTGAAATGGTCGTGTTGAACGACAAGGCGAGGTACGACATGTTCAGTTCGCAGCTCGAGCTCGACGAAGACACGTTGTACGCCGTGAATGTCGCAAACTCACTGTACGAAGACGCGTTCGATCCGCCAATCAAGCTTGTTTTGAAGGAGATTGTGACATTCACGCAAGGTGACCCTTACCCTCAAAATGTCGACGCCCTTGGGCTCATCCAGGACGTCGACGATTGGCGTTGGGACAATAGAGCGTCACTCGAGCAGCACGACGTGGTGCATCTGTTCTCTGGCTTGGAATTTGAAAGTGATACGATTGGATTAGCATACATGAAATCTGTGTGCTCTGACTATCCGACTGCGCTGTCCATGGTCTGGAAGGATTACACGCAAGCCGACGCGGTGACTGTCGCACACGAAATCGGGCATCAACTCGGTTTCAGTCACGACGAAGGGCCAGATTTACCGCCAGATTATGTAGACTACGAAGACGAGTGTCATCCGGGCTATCACATCATGGCGGCGTACGCTGGATTTGACGTACCGTACGACTGGAGCGATTGCACGATGGAGGAATACAGTCGCGGCATTGACGGTTACACGTGTCTGTCAAGCGGAAGCGAGTCAGTGTGCGGCAACGGCATCGTCGAGCCTGGAGAGGACTGCGATTGCTTGGACAAAGATTGCACGACGCACGACGATCCGTGTTGCAACGGAAACAGTTGTAGATTGCAAGGAAGCGCGCAGTGTTCTGCAAAGGATGCGTGTTGCGACGTCACGACGTGTTCCATCGCGTCCGCGGGCACGGTGTGCCGCGCGTCCGTCGGGCCGTGCGATACGACTGAAACCTGTGATGGTTCGTCCAATTTGTGTCCAGAAGACGTGCTGACGCCGGATGGTACGGAGTGCTCCGACGGGTACGGTGATAAAGGTGCGTGTTGGGCAAACAAGTGCCGTAACACAGAGTACCATTGCCAAAACATTAATGCGATTTATGAAAAGTACGCGTCGGTCAGCGTCAGCTCGCACGGAGGTCATGGGGTGACTGCGGTGTGCGCCATACCTGACGTACAACAAGCTGGGTCATCCTCCGTATGTTCGGGCAAGTGGTACTGTTTCGCGAGTCAAACCTCGTGCGATGCCGATGACTTTGACGACATGGACGCTCCGCTCGGCTTTCCGTGCGGAACGGTGACCGATGGTATATACGACAAAGTGTGCGACGGATACGGCGAGTGCAAACCGGTCGATTCAGTGCACGTACTTGAAGTCGACAATGACGACGGCGGCGGCGACGACGACGATTCAACACCGCCGTCATCGACAGAGCAAATCATAGACGCATCGTGCGTCATCACTGGCTATGCGGCTGCCGAATTCGACGATCAGAAGCGACTGGCCTTTAGACGCGCCGTCGCGAGCACCATGCCGTTTCTTACGGACGGATGGGAAGCCATCTTTATCACGCGCGTTCGCGACGTGGTGACGCTTCGACGCAGGGTGTTGTTACAGTCAAACGGCCGCATTGAGATTTTATACGAAATCCACGCGGCGAGCGCGTCGCAGGCGCAACAAGTTTTCTCGACGGGGGATGGAAATCTCCTAGCCGCGCTCTGGTCTGAAGGATTGACCGAGGCGACGTCGGCGGAGACGACGATTTTGTCTTCAAAAGACGATTCAAAGTCGTCATCGACGCGACAAGTCATCATCATCGCCGGTGCGTCGGCGGCTGGTTTCGCCATTATCGCCGCCTCTGTGGCCTGTTTCTACGTCCAAAGAAGCAAGCGTCGCTCGGGTGCGCAGTTTAGAGGATACGCCGTGACGTATCCCAACGCGTATCCCGCACCGAACGGAGCGATCCCGCGAATGGTTGTCGCCGGAAGACCGGTATACGTCGCGAACCAACAACGACGACAAGCGCCGCCGATGCCTATTTACGCGAGTCAACAACGCGTCGTCGGTGTGGGGGCGCCGACGTACGTCGCTCAACAAACGCCATCGTACCAGTAGGAGGATGCACGTGTGTTTCAACGCGTTTTGTAGGTACCAGTAGTAATCATTTCATCGCATGTTCATAACAATCGTGTTCGCTGTGCGCCGTCGCTCAACGAACGCCATCCGATGAGGCTAGTCGCGCGCGAAGCTCTTCATTTTCTCTTCTCAATTCTTTGAGCGCTCTGCGCATGGCTTCGACGTCGTCGCCGCGCATCGCGGCGTCCACGTCCAAACCACCCGCCGAATCGCTCGGCGATCCAAATTTCAGCTGCATGCCCGCCATGGGTGGCGACGACGAATCCGTCGAGGTGTCGTGCATCGCCATCAACCGTCCCGGCGCCGGTGACATGGAAAGTCGTCTGAGCGCCTTTTGGATCGTCTTCGTCACGCTCTCAATCGTCACCTCACTCTTTGAAGCTTCCGGGGACGACGCCTCGGTCTCCGTCTCGATTGATCGCTTCACCCCTGGCGGAGGCATCATGTCCCCGCTCTTTCGCTTTGACGCCCCCGCCTTGGATTTCGCCGGGACCGGGTTCGCAACCTTTGGCGCCGCCGGTGGCGCCGACATACCCGGAAGATTGGCAAACAAATAACCGCCGCCGTTCGCCCCGGCGAGTCGCGCGCCAGACATGTTGGCCAACGACTCTTGTTGTTTCGCCGCCTCGGTCGCCCGCGCTTCTCTCGCCGCTTTCACCGCCGCGGCGTTCGCCGCCGCCGCCGCCCCGGATGCCCCAGCAGCGCCACCGAATCGCTGCATGTGCGGTGGTCGTCCCGGTCTCGCCGGCGAAGGCGACGCCATGGTGGCCATTAAACGCGCATAGTATCCTTTTCCTTGCCACGACTCTTGCAACTGTTCCCTTAAACTCTTCTTCGGAAACCCCTTCGCCGGCGACGGCGAAGGGACGTAATCCGGAAGCGCCTCTGCCGCCTTCATGATTTCCGCCACGCGGCTCTGCACGTCCGCCACCGTGTCATCGCACGAAATGCCCGCGGCTTTACGCGCGGCGATTTCCTCTTCGTAACGCGCCTTGGCGTACGCCTCGAGATGGGCTTGACGTTGACGCGGGTTCCCCACAAACGCGGGTGAAGGCGGCACCTCATCCGCGGCGACGGTCTCCCAGCTCTGGAACTCACCGAATCGTCGAACTTCTTTGTGTGCGCGAGAACTTCTTCGCGTCGCCCCGCTTCCCGCGTCGGATTCAGTCGTCGCGCTCGTCGCGCTCGTCCTTCGCAACATCGTAGACCCCGGGGTGGGTTCAAACCCCGGCGGAGAATTCGACGCCCCCGTGAACGAATCACCTTTAGTCACGCTCGGGATCGAACTAAACGACGCCGACGTCGTCGCCGTCGTCGTCCCTCCCGTTGATTTTTTCCTCGACCCCCCGCTCGCGCGTCTCCCGCCGCCGCGTTCCTCCCCCCCGGTCGAGTTTCCCTTAGAACTCCCTCGCGTCGTCGCCCGTCCAGAGTGCGTCGACCCGGTTTTACCCGTCTGTAAAGTCACGAAGAACAAGGACGCGCGCGCGTCGTCGTCGTCGTCGCCGTTCGCGTCAGTCGTTCATCGAGCGTCGCGTCGTTACGGAAAACAAGATGTCGTTGCGAAATCGCGTTTTTGCACATTCACTCGTTCCGGTGTTCGCGCGCGCGCACCTTGTTCGTCGCGTCGTCCAACGCCGTCATCTGCGTCGTCTCTTCCGTTTCCTCTCGAGCGTCGCGGGCGTCGTCGGTCGTCGTCGAGGCGGGCGGGCGGCGTCGGAATGAGGTTCGTCGAGACTGCTCGACGCGCAAGGCTTCCATCCTTCCCCTCTGTGCCCCCTTTCGTACTGTTTGTACATATGGATGCGAATCGTCGCTTTTGGTTTCGGTCGTTACAGTTACAACTTTAAGGCGGTTCAAAACGTGTGCGTGCGTATCGTACAGCGAGCGGTGCCGTTCACGCGTCGTCGGCGTCGGCGTCGTCGGCGTCGGCGTTCGTAAGCGTCGACGACGCCCCGGGAGGCTCCCAGTAACCGTCAATCATCCACTCTGTGGCGTCGCCGGCGAAAAAGTCTTGGACGTCGCCCTCCGCGGCGGCGTCGCGCGCCTCTCTCTCGTCCCAGGCGCGGTCGTAATCCTCGAGCGTGGTTTGATCCTCGCTCGCGCTGTCTAAGAGCATATTTTGAATGCTTATGGGGAGACTCTCGACGTAGTCGTAGGAGTGAATGCGGTAAATCAACTCGGGAAACTCGTGGACGACGGCGCGCGCGTCGCAACGGGGGTCTAAACTCGCCAGCTTTTCCACCGCGCGTTCAATGTGCGCGTGAATGTCGTCGACGAGCAAAAGCGTTGGATGACGCTCGATGAGTCCCGTGACGTCTCGGCACATGTCGGACGAACACAGGACGTCTTGAAGTTCCAACACGCGCTTGCTCGCTGAAACAAACTCGACTCGAATCGCCGACGGGTCCCGTTCAAACACCGCGCACACGTCGATATCCGGCAGCAACTGCCGCAAACGATCCCCCGCGACCGCGATCGATATCGGGTCTCGCATCGACGGTTCCTTTTCCGCGACAGAGATGAGCGCGCGAATGGTTCGGTCTCGCGCCGACGCGTAATCCCTCCAAAACTCAACCAAGTCTCGTTCCCAAGTTCCTCGCGCGTGTCCCAAGTGCGCCTCGCAATCGTCGTCCCCCGCGCTCGACGTCGTCTCTGCAGTTGTTTTCTCATCCTCCACCGCCCTGCTCGCCGCGGCTTCGTCCCGACGACGTCGCGCGCCGCGACAGATGACGCTGCGATTCTCAACCACTTTTTTTGAAAACCATTTTTGCCGACGCGAACGACGCGTCGCGATCGACGTCGACGTCGACGTTCGGCGATGGGACGACGACGACGCGGATGACGACGCCGCGCACATGTTCGTCGCGCGTCCGTGCGTCCACGCGGCGGCGACGAGTGAGGTGAGGGCGCGAAAGGGTGATCGTTCGTTTCGGTTGTGTTTTCACTTCAAGCTCTCAAGTCTGACTAGACGGTCGCGCCGTTACTTTTGTAATTTGGAAACAAAGTCGTCGACGCTAAACTCCTCAGCGTATTGCGACTCGTCCCACAACTCTTCTAAACCGTTGACTATGTTTGCGAGACCGCCAGAGGCGGCGCCGGCAGCGGCGGCGGCGGCACCCTTGGTGGCGGCGGACGCCGAAGCGGCGACGGGTCGTCCATCCTTGTCGAGCTTGGCGCCCTTTTCGGCGGTGAAAAGCTCGAGCATTTGACCAGTGTCCATGGCACTCATGGAAGCGTTGTCGGCGTTGACGACGGCGTTGGCGACGTCGAGCTTGAAACGCTGGAGAGACATGATTTTTTCCTCGAGCGTACCGCGGGTTAAAATGCGATAGACGTTTACCGTTCGGCGTTGACCGAGTCGGTGCGCTCGATCCATGGCTTGTAAATCCTTTTGTGGGTTCCAATCGTGCTCCAAAAAGACAACCGTGTCGGCGGACGTGAGGTTTAAGCCCAAACCACCGACGTGGGTGGTGAGGAGTAAGACGTCAATGGATGGATCGGCGTTGAATTTACGCACCACTTCGAAACGCTGCGACGGGGCGACGCCGCCGTCGAGTCTGAGCCAGCTCACGTCGCGCATTTGCGACGTGAAAAGTTCCGTCTCGACGAGATCGAGCAAGCTCTTGAGCTGGGAGAACACCAAGACGCGATGTCCGGAACCGGACGCCGGGTTCGGTTTGGATTCTCCGCTCGCTTTTTCTTCCTCCACGTCGACGCCGATGCCGCAATCGAGCAAAATTTGCTTGAGCGCGTCAAACTTGGGCGATCGCAGTTCTGGGTCGATCTTCTTCAATTTTTTCGGATCGTTGGCGACGAGCTTTGGGTGAGAGCAGAGCTTGCGCAAGTACTGAAGCGTCGTGAAGACGTGCTGCGCCGCCCCTTCGGCGGAGCCACCGCTTTCAACCGCCGCGACGGCTTCATTCTTCGCTTCGCTAGACTCAAACGCGTCGTACATTTTACGCTGCGTTTCGGTGAGCTCGACGTACACATCCTGGATAATCTTTGGCGGCAAATCCTTGAGCACTTGGTCCTTCGTACGACGCATCACAAACGGCATGACTTGCTTGTGTAACGCCCCAGTCGCGAGCGCACCTTGCTCCGTCAATCCACCACCCTTCTTTGCGGCGGCGGATCGCGCGGCGGCAATGCCGTAAGTCGACTTGAACTCTCTTTCGGTTCCTAGGAAACCGGGCATGAGAAAGTCGAATAAACTCCAAAGCTCGACGACGTCATTCTGAATAGGCGTACCCGACAACAACAATCTATGTTCGGCGCGAACCTGTTTGACGGCTTGCGTGACTCGGCTCTTTGGATTGCGAATGGCGTGACCTTCGTCGAGGACGCAGTAGCACCAATCAAACTTGTCGAGCGTGTGCGCATCCGCCCGCGCGGATTCGTACGACATGATAACGACGTCGTACTTGTCAAAGTGCTTCTGCAACGCATCGCGTTCAGCCGGAGTTCCTTGGTATTCGAGGGGCCGCAACACATCCGGCTCGACGTACAAACCAATTTCGTGCGCCCAGTGTCCGACGAGCGTCGTCGGGCAAATGACGAGGTGTGGCAGCGTTTTCGCGCCAGATTCTCTGCGCTCGACAGTCGTCGCAGCTAAGATACACGTAGACTGGAGCGTTTTGCCGAGACCCATGTCGTCCGCCAACGCGCCGTGCAACTTGAAACGACGTAAAAACGCCAACCAGTTGACGCCGTCTTGCTGATACGGACGCAACGTCCGCGAGCACTTGAAGGGAAGCTTGAAATCTTCGATTTTGCTATTGTCTAAGAGCGCCTCGAGGAACGCACCATCTTTTTTGGAGCGTTCCTTCTGCGCGTCGGTGAGTTCACTCGGAGGTTCCTTACCGCTCGCGAGCGGGAGCAGTGGTACCAAACTCGCGAACGCGCGCGTCGCAGCGCTTCTAATGGCCAAATCCGGATCGCTCATGCGACCCATCAATGGAACGAGCAAGAGCACGCAGTACGGCGCGAGCGTGGCGCCGAGCTGTTTGACGAGTTCGCTGGCAAGACCCACGGCTCCGGATCGCTTCGCCGTCTCAGACGCCGCTTCGCCTTGCTCGAGTTGAGGCACGATGTACTCGAGCAACGGACCGATGACTCGCTCGGGATGTTTCGAAGCGACGGTGGCAATAGTGCTCGCGGCCGTTTTGCGCACCGCAACGTCGGCGTAAAGCGCCGCCGCGAATGCCGCCTTTGTCAGTTCAATGACCTTGGGTTGAAGCGATTCGTGGGCAACCGGACCGTAAACCTTGAGCATTTGCAGAGCGTCAACCAGAGTTTGCAACTCCGCGACGCCGGCGGATTCAGACGGCGCCTGCGTGATTGGCTTCACCATGATGTTTGTCAAAGCGCCGAGCTTGTTGAACACGTCGGCACCAAACGTGGATGAAATGGCTCGCACCACCGCCTCCCCTCCTCTGCGGGCGATTGCGGCATCGCTGATGACGTCTTCGTCCACAATGCCCGCGGGTGATTTCTTCTTCTTTGCTGACGCGTCTTCCTCCACCTCGACGTCCTTAGTCGTCCCGGCTTTGAGCGTTTCTTCTTCGTCGCCGCAAACCATCGAGGTGATGTTCTTTATCAGCTTATCATTCGGAGACGGTTTGCGTTCCGCACAGAGCTTCAACATTGACGAAATGGACGCCGCGCCGCGTCCTTGCAAAACTTCGTCGCGTTCGCGGCGTACCGAAGCCATGAGAGGTTGGATAAATGGATTGAGCTTTGGAGGAAGCGCACCGAAACCGACGGCAGCACCCGCGGCTGCTGCGAGCACAGACCCGTGTATCTTCGCCTCCGCATCTCGCAGACGTTGCGCCGATGCGTGGAGGGAACTACGCGCGGTTTCGACCGCTTGATTATCAGACTGCGTCAAAGAAGAAAAAATCAACGTCAGTCAGTAAAACGTCTCCTCGTAAAGGTTGAAGACGAGCGCGAAACAATGCGTTTCGATTGTGCGAGAAAGTTATACTTCTCTCCATCCAATGCTAGGCTGGGGAAACCTGTGACTCTCGGTTTAATGTAGGAGTTGGACACGATTGAAAATCGTCCGGAACCCGAAATACTGCAATGCGCATCGCTGCGCGGGTATGAAGGGCGGAACGTCCAACGACGTCGATCGTCGCAATGCGTCGATCGTCGCGAACAAACTCCAAACGCGACGAGCGCGAAAAGGATAGAAAAAGAAGAAAAAACGAGAGAACGAGAGAACGAGATCGAACACGTACCTGTGGAATGGCGGCAGAAAGCGTCGCCGCGGAATCGGCGCCGAAGCCATCCGCTTCAGGACTCGGGACGTCGCCAGTCAGCTTGACCCCGTTCGTCGCAGCGACGCGAAGGAACGCCATGGACTCGCTCTTGACGTACTTGACCATTTGAGCCACTTCGCCGTACGGAGACGGCGAAGGTGCGCTCGGATACGCAGGGTTGGTATTCGCGAGAATGGTACCGAGTTGAGCGCCCGGAGATTGCAAAGCCGGGCGCTGCGGGCCCGGAGGCACGACGTGAAGCCAAAGGTTGAGGAGATGCGCGCCCGCGAGACGCGCGGTGCCTTGAGCACTCGTCAACATACCCGTGACGTACTTTTCCATCGTCTCGACCGCTCCACTGCGTCCGTGAGCCCCAAACGCCGCCGCAAGCTTTGCGAGACACTCCAAGCCGCGCAAACGACCGGCGGTGGTCGCTGGCCAATCTTTCGCAACGGCGCGAATTTCACCCTTGACGCTGGGCGGAGTCGAGACAAAGATGAGTTTGCCTTCACCGCACGCTTTCGCCACCGTCGTCGAGAGCTCTGTCCATTTGCCACCGTGCACCATGAAAGTGGCCTCGATGATGGCGACGGGCACGGCTCGCAAGAGCGCACTCCACGCCTCGGTGGCAGCTTCAGCGCTCGCGCGATCGACGTCGAGCAGAGCTCCCTGGAACGCGTGGCGCATCGCCGGCGCACACGCCTCTTGAACCCAAAGCTGCGTCGAAGCGTCCGGCTCGACGGCGAGCAAACATAACAACGTCTGCCACACGGCTAATCGAACAGACGCCATCGGATGCGCCGCAAACGGCCACAAGCGAGGAACTACTTCCGCCAAGTCTGCGTTTGACTTTTCGCGAGTCGATTGCAACGCGTAGAGTTTGGCGATGAGTTTCATCACTGGCACCGCGCTCGGCGAGAGATCGTCGAGTTCATTGAGCAAACCCCAAAGAGACGACAGCAGCTCGTTGAACTTTGGGTGTTTGGGCAAATGCTCCGCCGCCGGGAGCAGAGACTCGGCGGCGGCTCCTCTGACGTCGTCGTCCGCGTCCACGAGCGCCTTGGTCGCCGCGGGAAGCGCCGCGGGCAAAAGGTCGAGCGCGAGCTCAGATTTCGCAGCCAAAATATACTTCAATCCGAGCAACGCCGAATGACGAACCTCCCACTCTGGTCTCGAGAGCAAAGTGAGCGTACACGAAACGACGGCATCTACGGCGTCTGGGGCGAGCGGTAACAGCGCCGCACCGAGCGCCTGGGCAGAGGTCTCGCGAACTGGGGCAACGGCACCATCCCCGGCGAAATCACCGAAACGATCGAGCGCCAAAATGCACAACAGACGCACGCACATGTCTTCCAACCACGCGGCGTTCGCGTCCCGCGCAGCCTCGATGGTTCCCGGTTCTGGCTTAATGCCCGGCGGGGGCGCCCAAATGGCTGCGCTCGCCGCTTGGTGGCGCAAAACCTCACGCAATGCGGCAGCGGCGCCGTGTCGTTCCTCCCAACCCTCGGAAAACATCATGTACGCGAGCGCCTCGCACGTTCGCGCCAGAGGCCAACCGCCCGCTTCGACTTCCGCCTGCTCTTCGTCATCCTCCTCGGCTTCCGCCTTTTCCTTTTCAATCCTCGCCGCTTCCTCATCTTTTTTCGACCGCTTCGCGTGCGCTGGATCTATGCCTTCTCTGAGCATTCTTTTCGCCTTTCTCTTGAGTTTATTCAGCTCTCGCGCGCTGAGATGGCTATAGTCCACGTCGCCAGTCAAACCGTCGACCGCTTCGGCGGCGCTATCCCCGACGGCAACCTTCTCCTTCACCTCCACCTTGTCCTTGTCGTCATCGAGCAGATCTTCATCTTTAACTAAATCGCTCATTTTCATGTTCTCATCCATCATCGCCCCGGCTTCCGGTCCGAGTTCCATTCCCAAACGTCTCTTGAGCGACGCTTTGGCTTGCGCCAGTCGTTCCGCCTTGGTTCCCGGTCCGTGCTCCAAGTGCCAGCTCGTCCCGCTCGAGCTCAAGAGAATCCCCGCTTTTTCCAACACGGCCTCCACGTTAAACTTTGCAAACGTCAAATCCAACGCATCCGATCCCGTTCCGTACGGCGCGTTCGCGTTCGCCGCGTTTCCTCCTCCGTCTTCGCGTTTCACCGCCGCTTCTTCGCTCTCCAACTTTATCAGCGTCTCCACCGTCGGGTGTTTCAACCGCGACGAGATCTCGCTCAACGTCGCGCTCGCCGCCGTGCGCGTCTCCCACTTTTTACTCCGCAGGTGCGCGCGGACGCGACGAAGAAGGTTCGGTAATTGGTTCGCGTGCGACGCCGCGAGTTCACCGATCTGTCTCGCGGCTTCGCGTCGAGCCTCTAGGGACGACCCGGTATCGAGGAGCCTGATGAGGCGATCGAGACGGGAACCTCCCGCCTCGCCGGACGGCGCCGACATCGGGAGCGCGGTGTCGTCGACGCGGTGTCGTCGCGCAGTGGCGCCGAGACTGTTGGATTTCGCGCGGGCGAGCGCGCGCGTCGTTTCGTTGGTATCGATTGAATGTTTCATTCATTGGTTTTACGCGCGTCGTCGGGCGTGATGGATGCGCGTTTCGGTTTCACATCGTCTGTTTGCTTTTCGTTCTTCTCGTCGCCTCGCGAAGGGCGTCATCGATTCGTCGCCGTCGCCCTGGATTTAATCGACGTCGTCCGCGGCTGAGCCTCGTCCGCCCGGAGCGGCGCCGCCGAACCCGCCGAACGGACCTCCTCCTCCCGGCGCGCCCCCTCCGGGCGTTCCCCCGGGCATGCCGTACGCAGCCATCATCTTTTGAATCACCGGACCAACCTCTGGATCGCTCATGTACTGCATCGCGCTCATCGGATTGGAGAGCATGGCTTGAAACGCTTGCATGACTTTTGGATTTTGCATCGCCTTCATCAAATCGGGATCGGACGCCAACTTTTCCGCCACGCCCGGTGGGACGCCGGGAATCCCGCCGCCCGGGAACCCACCGGGCATTCCCCCGGGCGTTCCCCCGGGCGTTCCACCGCCGCCCGCCGCCGCCTCGGCTTCCGCTTCCGCTCGCGCCTTGACCGTCTCGGCCCGTTTCCGTTCCGCATCCGCCTTCGCGCGCGCCTCGCGTTCCGCTCGCTTCTTCCCTTCCCGCACGTGCATCTCGTGCACGACGCTCAAAACCTTTTTATGAATCTCCCCGTACGTCTCATCGAAATCCGCGTTCAACCCTGCGGAGAGATCGCGGTTGGCGTCGTTCCACCGCCCGAGATACCTGTACGCGGCGCCTCGGATTTTCAACGCCTTGGCCGAATCCGGGTTCATCTTCAGCGCCGCGTCGCAGTCCCGAATCGCCGCGTTCGGTCGTCTCAGCTTGATCAACGCCTCGGCGCGTTTCGCGTACGTCAACGGCGACGGTGAGATGAGTATCGCCGCCGTGTATCCCTCCAACGCGAGCGCGTAGTCGCCGGCGTTAAACGCGTTGGACGCGTCCGTCTTCGCGCGCGCGAGCGCGTCTTCATCCTTTGGCGAAAGTCCATCGTCGCCCGGCGGTTCTTCGTTCCCCATCGCCGGCGCCGACGCGTCGATCGCGTCCTCGGGCATGATCTCGTCGTCGAGAAACGCGTCGTCGGCGTCGTCGTCGGCGTCGGTTTTCGTTTTCGTCGTCGGCGGTGGAATCGTCGCTCGTAAATCCACTTCCAACCACTCTCTAAAAAACGCCAGCGACGGCACGTCCAGGATCGCCGTGTCCTCTCGCGCGCATCGCACGAGGTGTTTCAGCGTTTCCAGCGTCTCCGTCGTCGCCATCGGTCGGTGGTCGGTCGTCCGCGCGGATCAATGCCGCGCGAATGGATGGATGAATGAATGGATGAATGAATGCGTCACACGACGACCGACGACTCGCGTACCGCCTAAAATGTCAGCCGTACTTCGCGCGGCGACGCGAGGGATGATCCTCGGTCGCGTCCGGGGGTATCCGTCGCCCCGCGCGCGCGCCGATGCGTTCACGACGGCGATAAAGGGTGGTGGTCACGATGATGATGATGCATCGGTGACGACGATGGGCACGGCGCGGGAAATGCTCGAATACGCCGCGTCGCGATGGCGCGACGGCGCGCGAGACGAATCGAGGGGCGTGCTCGAACACGGAGACTCCATCGTCGCCCGTAGCGGCGGCGCGGGATCGGGATCGGGGGACGCGAGCTCGAGGTTGGCGAGCGCGCGGGCGCACTTTACGCGAGAACGAGGCGACGTCGTCGGCGCCTCGGACGCGTGCGAAAGAGCGAGAAAGAGTGCGGAGAGCGACGACGACGCGGCGTCGAGCGCGGCGTTGTGGGCGCTGATGGCGTCGAGACGACGACCGAGCGAGGTTTCGTGGGAGGCGATCGAGGGTGGGATGGCGAAAGCTTTGACGCGCGCGAGCGACGACGGTTCCGACGGTTCGCGATTTTTAGCCTTGTCGGGCGCGCGCGCGTTGGCGGCGTTGACGCGGTTTCGCGTCGAGGACGCGATGGAGAGCGCGACGCGGTGCGAAGAAATCTTGGTCGGACGCGCGAACGCGTTGGAATTGGCGAAAGGACAACCGCACGGATGGTGCGTGGCGACGGCGTTGAAGACGCTCGGACACGCGGCTCGATTGCGGGGAGAGAACGGAAGAGCGATTGAAATGTACGAACGCGCGATGGCGTACGCGGATGACGTGGCTCTGAGCGAAGAAACGGGGGCGATGGCGTCGAGAATCATCGCCGAGGAACTGCGGGTGGATTGTCGGTTGGCGTTGGCGCAGGCGTTGTTGGCGTCGGACGCGGAGGCGACGGACGCCGCGGAATCGTACGCCGCCGGAGCGGTGAGCGCGGCGGAGGCGCTCGGGGACGATAAACACCCGCGCGTCGGCGTCGCCGTCGCGGTGAGCGGGGACGTGTACGTCGCAAAGGCGCTGCGAGCGACGTCTGGGGCTGGGGAGCTCGGCGACGGCGCCGGGGTGATGTTCGCGGAGGGATTGTACAGAAACGCCATCAAATTGACGCATTACCCGCGCGTCGTCGAGGACGCGTCCGCAGCCAAGACGGATCACGAGGCGAGACACCTCTCGGCGGTGCTCCACGCGAGGTATAGCAGTGTACTTCGCGCGTCGGGGGAACAGCGGAAAAAGGAGTCGGAAACGTGGTTGGAGAGCGCGAAACTCCTTTGGCCCGACGAATCCGAAAACGCCGAGGGCGGCGTCGACGGGCGGACGTTGGTCGCCGACGTCGCGCGCAAGCTCGGGAGCAAACACACCAAGACGGTGATTCTAGACACGCAACAAATGACTGCGATTACGCTTTAGATTGATTTTCGATGAATAGTTTACTCTTCGCTCGCTTTACTCATTCTCACCGCGGGAGGCTTTACTCTTTCTACTGCGCGTCGTTCTCGGCTACGTGTAATCGATGATGTTCTCGCTCCGCCCTCGTAAACCCGAGTTCGCGATAGTTCACCCGACTCTCCGCCGTGTCGTTCGCGCCCGCGGGCGAGTGCATCGTCTTTTGCGATGGTCCACTGAGAATGGCGGTGAGATCGCCCCCGGCTTCCGCCGCCCTGAGCGCGGCTTCCAATTTCGCTTCGAAATCGAGCGAAGACGCCGTCGAGACGGTCGGTTTCACCGCAGGTTCGTACTTCTCAGGCGATTTCACGAGCAATTTCGGTTCAAACGTCTTCTTCGGAACCGCGCGTTCGAGCGGTTGTTTCTCCACCGGCGTCTCCGGCTTTGTCATGGCTCTGGCCAACATGCGCTCGAACGCCGCGTCCGACGCCGACAAATCGTCAGCCTCTGGTTCTCGCGCGGCGCACCCCACCGGGGACGCCGCCTCCGCGATGAACACCGGCGCGTTCGCGTCGATATCCATCGCATCAATCACTGGAGATTCAGCGGGAATCGGCGACGACGACGGTACCGGTACCTCTTCCTCTTCTTCCTCTTCTTCAGCCGAGACGCTCGTCCGAACCGGCGAATTCTGTACGCCACCCTTGACGCCAAACATTCGATCTAAACTCACCCCTTTACTCTCCGCATCCATCGCCGCTCGCAATCGCGCTTCGAAAATCGCATTCGTATCCTCCTCCTCGACGATACCGTCGTCGTCCTCCTCCTCCTCGTCGTCATCGTCGTCGTCTCTCTTCTTGACTTCCGGGACGACGACGCGCACTTCGGTTCCCGCGCTCGTCGTCGATACGGACTTCACCACCGCCACGCACGTCGTCGCTGGTTTCCTCCCCGCATCCGCATCACCACCGTCGTCATCGCGCGCGCGTCTCGCGGCGTACACCTCCGCTGTCGGTGACACCGAAAACGGAAAAGATCCATCCGCGGCATCGCCATCGCCATCGCCGCTCTTCCCCCTGGATAACCACGCCGCGCGAGACACGCACAGCGGACTGACGTTGGTGAGATCGAAGAGATCGGCGCGACGGGACATTTTTTTCGCGTTCGTTTCCGCGCGGTCCCAGCCTCCGCGCGACGTCGCGCGACCGGTCTCGCGCGTCGCCGAGTGGCGACGACGGTTCGCGTTCTCCGTGAGCGAATTGAGTCATAACAGCCTTTTTACAATGAAACAACAACTGGCGACGGCGTCGTCGCGCGAGCTAAAATAAGAATGAAGCGCGTTCCCCGCGTCGTCACCGATTCTTCTCGTCGTCGTGCCCGGCGGCGGAATCCGCGGCGAACGCGGCTTCGAGACTGGCGTTTACGAAGAAGCGTTCCGCGCGTTGCACGTCCAACCGGCTTCCGTCCTTTCTGTATTTGCCGCGAACGAGGTTATACATGGTCGTCACGCGATCGACGATGAACCACGATTCATCCACTTCGATGGTTTCCCCGCACGCGGTGTTTTTCGGGAGCTTATGCGTCCCGAGATCTTTCGGCGGGGGCGTGGCGACGCGCACCGCGAAGGGTACCAACCGAGGCGCCGATCGTTTCTGCGCATCCGTCTCCCCTTCGCGCGACGACGACGACGACGACGACGGCGACGGCGACGGCGACGACGGCGACGCGTCGTCCCCGGGAATATCCGCGGCGTCGCCCGACGACGACGCGCGCGATCGAACGACCGAACCGCGTCGGTACCGACGAGCGTTCGTTCGTGCCGACGCACCGAGGGTGCCGATGACGCGTTCGCGTCTTCGTCCTTCACTCGACGCCGACGCCGACGGGTTCGTCGCGCGACAACGCGCGGGGACCATCGCGCGCATGGCGTGATTCACCCGCGTCGGCGCGCTCGGAGGGGAGCGGCGACGCGACGGTGTGTGACGACGGTGTGTGACGACGACGACGATGGGTGGATGGTTTTTAATTTAAATCAAGATGGGGCTTTGCGACGACGACGAAGACAATTGAATTTTTATGATACAAACGAACGAACGAGAGCGGCGACGATTGGGTCTCGTGAAAACAAACGAAACCGCACGACGCCGTCTCGGCTCTACGCGTCGGCGCAGGACATGCGATCGCGGATGAGACGTAAATTTTCCAATTCAACCAACGCCGAAGCGAGGGTGACGCGTTCGGCGGAATCGGCGTCTCTGTCGGCTCGTCGCTGGGACGTCGTCGCCTTATCCTCCGTCTGCGCCTTGACGGCACCGATACCGGTTCCGGCGCTCTCCACCTTGTTGACGATGGAATCGGTGGAGTCTTCGAGGGCGGCGTCGAGGGGTAAGGGCCCGTCGGTATCCTTGCGACGAAGACGCGAAGGCGCTTCCAGAAGCGAGAGTAAATCCGCCGGCGTGTGTTCGACAAACGTCGCCCCACCGGCGGAATTCTCGTCGTCGAGGGCGAACGGGGCGAATTCGACGTCATCATACGCGTTGGCGTCGTCGCCGTTCGGACCGACAGGAGGCGAGCCGCCGTCTTCCGGAAGTGTTCCTCCTCCGCTGACGCGTCTGCCAAACGCGCCGGGCGAATGCGGATAGACGCCGACGACGTCTCGCAGCGACGTACCCAGACTCGAACTCGGGGACCAAGACGACCGGCGGGAACCTCCACCGCCCGAGGAAAACCGACTCGGGAGCGATGGTGACGTCCCGAGACTCGGGATCGGGGACTCGGGACACCCGAGTCCGCCCCAACTGGGCGACGCGGCGCCGACGCCGTGTCTGGAAGCGCCGTGTCTGGAAGCGTTGGCCGACGAGTGACGCGCGTGCGGAAGTCCCGGGGAACACGCGATCGGGGACGCTCGCGGCGTCGTCGGCGATACTGACGGCTCGGGCGTGGTTTGTTGTTGTTTCGACGGCACCACCGCGACGCTGATGGGCTGTTGCTGTTGCTGCGTCTGTTGCTCCATCGACGTGCCGACGTCAATCTTCAAACACGACGCCATCGGTCGTCTTCCCGGTAAACGCGGTTGCGTCACCTCGGCGCCGATGATATTCCTGGACGCGGTGGTACCACCCGACGGAGGCGTCGTCGTCGTCTTGACTGGCGCGGCTTTGAATCCGTAAATCGGCGCGGGTCCGCTCGTCGGCGCGGAATTCGGCGCCGCGTCGTAGCGTTGATTATTCGGACTCGTGTAACTCGCCATCGGAGGAACGACTCCACGATTATCACCCGGCGGTGGTTTCAACGAATCAGACGAGTGCGATGTCGACATCGTCTTCGTCTTCCTCTCGTCGTTTGCTTCGTCGCCGTCGTCGAAACGTAAACCTCTGGATAAACTTCTGAGCGCCGCTTCGCGTTCCGCGGCGCGCGTCATCGTGCTCGCGTCCACCTTGGTCGGCGACGGCGATAAAGACATTTCCCCACCCGCGAGTTCGACGTCGATCCCGCCGCCGTGGAACGACGGTACCAGTGGTGGCGGTGCGGCGACGGCGCTGGCGCTCGCCGCGATGAACCGATCCTCGATATCCTTGACGGCGAGAGAATCCAAAAAGTAGACGCACGCGCGCAACTTGCCTACGGATGTCGCCACGTCGGTGAACGCGTACGTCCTGTAACCCGCAGATTTCCCAGGATGTGCGCCTTCGATCGAAGATGAGATGTCCAAATCACGCACGCTAAAACTAAACCGTCCACCGACGCTCGATCGCGAGGGATGCGCCGCTCTTCTTTGTAACGCGCGAAGCCTCGCCCCGTGCGACGGAAGCGTTCGCAACAACGCCGCGAGCGTCCGAACCATGATGACGCCTCGTTTATACACCACCGACGCGTCTAAATCCTTGTTAAAGTGGTTATTCCCGCCAACCTTATCCCCGTCCGCGCCCAGATGAAACACCCATCGCTCCAAGAGCGCGTCGTCAATCATCGTTTTCCGTTTCGTCGGCGGCGCTTCGTCCTCATCCTCTTCGTCCTCGTCCTCTTCGTCTCTTCCGAATCGAACATCCAACACCACCAACCGCTCCCTGTGCGTCCACGCGTCCCCATCCGCGCCCCCGTCATCGCTATAATCCTCCTCGTTCTCTAGCGCCGTTTCCACGTCCACCGACCGCGGCGTGACGAGATTAAACCACCGGTTCGATTTCGACGCTCTTCGTCCGCGTCCGCGTCGCGTCGTCGGAGTCGAGCCTTTCGCGACGTCGCCGTCGTCGCCCTCACCCGTCGTCCGAATGCGTACGCGTCCGCTCGTCGACGCCGAGCGCACTTCGGGGAAATCTCTGCACTCCGCGACGACGTCGGCGCACTTGAACAACCACTCCCGGGCGATTTGCGTCGTTCGGTCACCCATCGTGTTCAACCGTGGTCGTTAACGACCGAACCAGAGAATCTCAATCTTAAGTGAAGCGACGCGCACGGAACGACGGACGCGCGACCGACGGACGGACCGACGGAAAGACGCGATGCGACGGTACGGCTTAGCGTCGGTTCGACCCGCCGCGAGCGGTCTCGTCTCGCGCGTCGTCGTCTCGCGCGTCGTCGTCGTCGTCGACCGAGTGCGGTTTCAAACACAAAAAGTTTGATTCGACAAAAAAACATTCTTTTATTACGTTATATAGTCTCATAATAATGTAATGTATGATATGTATGAAAAGTACTCGAAAGCACATAAATTATACGATATAGTCTTGGATGATTCAATGTATATATAACTAGGGTTGTGAATGTACTTATCTAGGGTTTTGTATGTCACGGACACGACTGACGTCACGCTCGAACGCGCGTCGGTTCCGACGACACATCGCGACGAGGCGAACGCGCGCGCGCGAACGGACGGACGGACGGACGAGCGGACGACGCCGACGCCCGCGTTTGATTGAGCTTTATCGACCTCACCGGCGCTCTGCGCGCGGTGCGAAGGAGTCCATCGATACAAGATGGCGCGGACGACGACGACGACCCCGCTTAGGGCGCAGCGCGCGCGCGCGAAGCCGTGCCGACTCTCTCGGTCTCGGACGGCGGTGACGCCGCGAGCGAACGGACGCGGTGGGGACGGACCGGTGGTTTTCAGCTTCGACGACTCCGGGGAGTTTGTGAAACGAACGGAAGGGGAGACGGAGGAGGAAGAGGAAGGCGCGCGGGGGGCCGAGGCGTCGTCTTCTTTCGCCGCGGACGGGTTCAAGACGTCGTTGACGGATGATCCGGCGTTCAAAGCGGGTTCGTCCGCGGTGGACGCGGACGAAACGTACGCGATGACGCCGTTGGATAAAGCGCCGGCGGTGGCGAAGCAGGCCTTCGTCTCGGCGCCGCCGGCGGACCGACAGCGGGAACAGGTGCGAAGCTTTTTGTACCCGGGCGAGGACGAGCTTCCGGACGACGTGTCCATGACCATTTGGGAACACTTGGAGGAGCTTCGCGAGCGCGCCATCGTGAGCGCCGCGGTGGTGAGCGCGCTGATTTTGGTGTGCTTCTGTTTCGCAAAGGATTTGACGATTTTTTTGGAGGAACCAGTCAAGTCGCAGGGCGTGCGGTTTCTTCAGCTCGGACCGGGGGAGTACTTCTTCACGACGGTGAAAGTTGCGGGGTACTCTGGTTTGTTGGCGGGCGCGCCCGTGGTGTTGTACGAAGCGATCGCGTACGTCTTACCCGGGTTGACGTTGAACGAGCGCAAGACGCTCGGACCGATTGTTCTCGGTTCATCGGTGTTGTTTTACGGGGGCATCGCGTTCGCGTACGCCATTCTCGTGCCCGCGGCGCTCAAGTTTTTCGTCGGCTACGCCGATGGTGCGGTCGAGTCTTTGTGGTCGATCGATCAATACTTTGAATTCGTCTTGGTGCTGCTCTTCTCCACTGGTCTCTCGTTCCAGGTTCCAGTCATTCAGTTGCTTCTCGGGCAGACGGGCATCGTCACCTCCAAGCAAATGTTGAGCGTTTGGAGATACGTCGTCGTCGGTTCCGTCATCGCGGCTGCCGTCTTGACGCCATCCACCGATCCGTTCACGCAGCTTCTACTCGCCGCGCCGCTCATGTCTCTCTACTTGGGAGGTGCCGCTCTCGTCGGTGTCTTTGAGCGCGAGAGAGAAGGCGAGACGGCGGCGTAGGAGGCGGATGGTGGCCTAAACTCGCAATCGCACACGAACGAACACAAGCGCGCTTTAGCTTCTAATTTACACTACTAGCACATTTTACTACAAGGAGATGCACTTCTACGGTGAACGAAACACGCACACACACGAGACACACGCAAACGCAACTATTAACCGTCGACATGCATCTTCGTCACTTCGCTCGCGGTAAAGTCGGCGTCGCGTCGACGCTTACTCAGGTTGAGCATCACAGAGACGTTCGTCGTCATCGCGTCACGCGCCGCGCGCTCCGTCATCCCAAAGAGCGTCGCCAAGTTGACCACGTCGTGCATCGAACGCACCTCCATCGCCCTATTCGCCCCGCTGGAGATTAAAAAGTACTCGCGTCCGCCCCGCGTCGCCCGCGCCAACGCCCCGGCGTTGTTAAAAAACCACATTCGCGACGTTGAATCTCTCAGCGCGTCCGCGTAGCACACTTCGAACGAAATCTTATTCCCGAACGCCGCCTTGATCTGCCCAGCCCCGAACTTGTACTTGAGCCTCTGCCCCGCCCGAACGCTCACCACGTCGGCGTGTTTATTCGCGCACGCGCTCGCGAACGCCCTCTCGCTCTCCGGCTCGAGCGCCAACACGTCAAACTTGGCAATCTCCTTCGCCATCGATCGCATCACCCCTTGAAGATCCAACGGCTCGGCGAACGCTATCGTCAACCGAGTCTTTACATCCGGAAACGCCTCGCTTCGCTTGGCGCCTTCTAAAAGCGCGCGTCGACACCGTTCGCCTTGTTTCGCCTCCACGCGCGTGTCAAACACGAACCCGCAGTACCCTAACCGATCGAAAAGAGCGCACGACGCGCATCGCGTCGCCTTCTCGTCAGTCATCGCCGTCGTCGTCGTCGTCGCGCGTTCGAACTCTCAACGCTCTCAACCAACTGTTCACCGAAATCGAACGCACGCGTTCGCGACGGGGAAAACCCGACGAACCCGCGACGCGGACGCACCCAAACCTTCTTCGCGAACCACCACCGCGCGAACCGTCGCGTCGGCGCTCGTCGCGTCCGCGACGTCCGTCGCGCCGGCGTCGATTCGTCGCACTCGAGCATCCGTCAGTGACATCTGGCGAGTCATAAACTGTCGTTTCGTGAGGGACTGAAAAGCGCACAAACCCTCGGGTGATGGCCGATTACCGCGCCACAACTCGACGCGACGCGACGCATGGCGCACGCGATTCGCGGCGCAGCGCCGACGACGATGAAGACGACCGTCGGTGGCGGACGACGATGCGTCGTCGCGAGCGCGAGACGGGCGAGCGGCGAAAGGATGGCTTCGCGCGCGGCACCGACGACGAAATCATCATCGTCATCGGTCGGGTCGACGCGCGCGACGCTGGCGATGAAAACGACGGGGAACGACCGACGCGTCGAGGCTCGAGGGGCGAAGGATGACTCGGAGTCGGATATCGATACCGGAGTCGCGATCGGTGACCAAGGGGGGTGGTCGCCGACGGCGTACGATGGAACGGGGAGCACCGGGGACGTGTACGCGGGGCCCGCGAAGCTCGCGGGGGGCCTTCGAAGACACACGATTCTCGTCTACGTCGCCGATGAAACGGGGATGATCAACCGAGTCGCCGGGGTGTTTGCGAGGAGAGGGTATAACATTGAATCTCTCGCGGTCGGGTTGAACATTGACAAGGCGATCTTTACGATTTCTGTCATTTGTTCCGACACCGAAGTGGCCAAGCTCATCAAACAGGTGAACAAGTTGGCCAAGGTTCGTAAGGTTGAAAACGTCACCAACAAGGAGTGCGTGGAGAGAGGATTGATGCTGGTCAAGGTGAAGTGTGAGCCGGAGCAGCGAACGCAGGTTTTGGAGTTGAATCGCATCTTCCGGGCAAATGTCGTGGATGTGGCGGAACACTCGTTGACGATGTGCGTGACGGGGGATCCGGGTAAGAACCGCGCCTTCCAAACCGCGCTCATGAAGTACGGCATCATTCAAGTCGCGCGCACGGGTAAGCTCGCGCTCAAGAGAGAGCCGGTGTACAGCGAGGCGAGATCGCGCCGCGTGAAGCTCATGGAGGCGATGCGCAAAGCGAAGGACGCCGTCAGCGGACTCAACATCAAGGAAAAGAGCGCCAAGTACGAGAGCATCCTCGCATCGAGAATCGTCCGCGCGGTGGCGGGTATGGAGCACGATGACGATGGAGAATTGCACATTGGGGATGTGTATTCGTCGCTCGAGAATGACGACATTGGGGTGTGGGACGTTCCGGTGCTCAGCTCTTCGTTTAGTGGTTTGGGTATGGGTTCGGACAAGGTGGACATCGACAAGATGGATGAGAACGCCAAGTACACCCCGCACACGCTCTCTATTTTGGTCGATAACCGACCAGGTGTTTTGGACTCTGTCACGGGCGTTTTTGCTCGCCGTGGGTACAACATTCAATCCCTCGGCGTCGGACCGGAGAAGTCTTTCGACATTTCCCGCATTTCCACCGTCGTTCCGGGCACCTTTGAAGACATCGCCATGTTGCTCAAGCAAATCCTCAAGGTGCCGTACGTTATCGCCGCCGAAGACATCACGATGACGCCGTTCACCGAGCGAGAGCTCATGCTCGTCAAGGTTGTGTGCCCGCGCGCGCAACGCGCCGAGGTGATCGACTTGTGCGGCATGTTCCGCGCCAAGGTTTGCGATATTTCTGAGGACACAGTCACCATCGAGGTTAGCGGTCGCCAGCGTAAGATTAACGCCATCCAATCTCTCTTGGAACCGTACGGCATCTTGGAGGTTGCGAGAAGCGGTCGCGTGGCGCTTCCGAGAGATTCCGGCGTCGATTCCAAGCTTTTGCTCGCCATCGAAAACGAAAGCAGCTTGGAGCACTTTGATGAATAAAACGTGGAGGTGGAAGAAGTAGTAGGGTACGTTTTTCTATAAGTTAGGGTGGTGATGAAAAGATGAAACAGTTATACATTACACAGACAAACACATCACGTTCGTTCGTTCGTTCGTCGTCACTATTGTTCTATCACGCCTGCTCGATCGCACCCGGGAAGAGCTTTGCAAAGTTGCCGCCGCGCAGCTCAGTCAAGAGTTCTTCGTCGTCGCCCACTTGATCCTTCAGAATGTTCACCGCCCCTACGTATCCCCCGTCCTCCATGGTGACAAAGGGATAGTCAGAGCCCCAAATAATACGCGACGACCCGTACACGTCGAGCAGCGCCTTGAGCTGCGCGGCGGTTGAATTGTCGCAAGTCGTCACGCGAAAATGAGCGGATGCCTTCACGTGCACTTGAGGAAAGTCATGACCGAGCCGCAACAACTCGGCAAAGTTGGGATCGTCCATCCCCTTGCAGAACCCAAAGTGATCGATCAGAACGGGCACGCTCGGCTCGGCTAGGCACAACGCCCGAATTTGGTCCAAATGCAAATGTAATCCGTGAAAGCACATGAAACCGACCACCGCCGGCGGCTCGGCTTCGGCGCACACCCGAAACATCGCCCGGCCAACCGCCCCATCCATCCGTTCACCTTCCGGCCAAAGCCCGGGATTAAACCTCACCCCTCGAAACGCCCCATTCGGCGCGAGCAACGCCTTTAAATCCGACACGCCTCGCTCGCCCGCCGCCGGGTTCGCGAGGCACATTCCGACAAACCGACCCGGGTGCGCCTCCATCGCCTTTTGAACGTACGCGTGGTCGAACCCGAGGTTTATCGGCTGCACAATCATCGCCCCCCGCACGCCCGTCGCATCCATAGCCTCGATCAAATCGGCGTACGCACCAGGACACGGCGGAACTTTGTCTTTTGAAGGGTAGTCGTGTTCGTTTTCGCTCGGCCACACGTGCACGTGCGCGTCGACGACGCCGACGCCGACGCCGTTCGCCATGATTGAGGACGTCGCGCGATGACGGATGCGCGTCGGCGCGCGTGCGACGTGCGTGACGGACGCGGCGAGTCGCATTGTGACCGAACTGTACAAAGAATGGATTATGGACTACAGAGAAAGGTTCACCTAAAGAGCGAAGCGACTATGTCGGCGACTTCGAGCGCGGAACCTCTGCACAGCGTCACCCCAGCGCCACCGTGACCAAAACAGTGGATGACTCGCGCACCGCCTCGGAGAACCCGACGGTCATCGAGCTCGAGCCGAACAGTCTTTCGCGACGGACGAAGACCGACGCGAGCGCCGACGATGCGTCGCTCGTCCAGCGCCGGCCAAATTTGCTTACATTTGCGAACAATGTCTCGCGCATCCTCCTCGCACGGTTCGGTGTCGAATCGTCCGACTTGCGCGGTGCCGCCGAGGACGGTGTAATCGTCTCTCGGGATGATGTACGCCAAGTCGTCCACGGAGCCGTCGTCGGAATAAATGTACTCGGAGTCTTGACTTACGTAAATGACGTGTCCGCGCACCGGAACCACCTCGTCATCCTCGGCGAGCTCTCTCGCCCCGAGCCCGGAACAGTTGACGACGACGCTCGCCCCCGGACGCCCGTCGATGGCGTTGTCGAGCGACTCCAACCGCCGCCGCTCGAACGTCACCCCGACTTTTTCGCACTCGCGACGCAACCACGCCAAAAATTTTGGCATCTCAACCACCGGCGCGTCGAACTCGTAACCACCGACGACACCGACGACACCGCTCGGCGCCTCCTCCGCGGACATTTCCCTAAAATAATCTAACCCCTTCGTCCACTCCGGCAGACCATCCTCCGGCGCGTTTCTCAAGTACTTTTTCGCCCTGCGAATCGTCACGCCGGTTTCAGCCGCGCGCTCGCCTCGAGCGAGCTCCACGAACCAATCCAACGCCGTCAGCGCCCACGGATCCGTCCGAGACGCCGGTTCGACGAGGAACGGGTACCACCACGCGCCGGCGCACCCAGACGTCGTCTCGCTCGCGTCCATCTTTTCCGCGACGACGGATACTTTATCGATTCCACGCTCTCGCAACGCCAAGGCGCACGACAACCCAATCACACCGGCACCGACGACGACGACTTGGTCCCCATCGCGGTGCGCGCTCGACGCGAGCGCGACGGGACGTCGACGTCGACGATCAGCCGGCGTTCTCGACGCGGCGCCGGCGGACGCCGGCGTCGCGACGGCGCGCACGTTCGCCGGCATGGGTGTGAGGAGTCTTCGGTAATCCAGAGTGTGCCTCGCTTTGGTCAGTGTCACCCAGAACGACGAGTCATAATTCGAGAAAAGTGTCATAAATCGAGACAAGGATTGGTTCGCGTCGTCAGTGCGCGGTGTGCGCGACGCGTGGTGCGTGTCCGTCGGTCCGTCCGTCCGTCCGGTCGTGTGTTCATTCCGTCGTCGTCGTGGCGCGTCGTGACGTTGGCGTACAAAAGGGCAGAGCTCGGTAACGACGCGTCGTCGTCAGTGACCGTCGTCGTCGTCAGTGAAAGAGGAGAATTTGAGAAATTTTGAAGAATCATCATGGCGCCGACGCAGTCGACGTTCACACCGGAAAAAACGCGAACGAACGCGTTGTTTCACGACACGGAGACCGACGATGGAAAGTCGTTTGACGACGCTCGGTTGGATACGTTCGAATCACCCATGGCGGAAGACGGAACCGCGGCGAGTAAGATGGATGAATTCGAGTTTGAAGCGCTCAAGGATTCGAGGATCGATTGGCGCGTCGTGGCGAGAGCGGATGCGAGGAGTTTACGACGGGAACGAGACATTGATGGGTTGGAACAGGTGCTTGAGACGGTGGTGCGAGCGGATATCGACTCGATCACGAACCAAGACATGGCAGAACCGAAGAGAGGACGGGAGTTGACGAAACTGTTGCAAATGCTCGTCGAGTATCTGTTGCACGTGCAAGAAGCGTTGAGCGAGGGAAAAGGGAAAGCGGAAAGAGAGGCTGCGGGATGGAAAGAGCGGGCGAGAAGAGAGCGGGATGAATGCAGAAAGTATGCTCGAGAGTTGAGATTGCAAGGTGAGGCGCACGAGGCGGAGTTAGTGGCGGTGGCGGCGGAGTACGCCAAGAAGAGAAACTCGCCGGATAACGCCGAACTGGAAGACGCGAGAAGACGCGGCGAAGCGATCGCGAGTGAACGCGCGGCGAAAGACATGGAAAAGCGACTTCGTGAGCAGCGAGAGCTTTTTGATAGCGCGGTCGATCGCATGCGCGCCGCGCACGCGGAGGCTCAGGCAGAAGCCGCGCGCGAACTCGCGGCGCGCAAGGCGGAACTCGCCGCCGCTCGAGCCGAGTACGTCGCCAACTCTGCGGATGCCGCGAAAGAGGCGAGCAAGATGGTTCAAGACGCGCAAGGCTTGATTAGAGAGGCACGCGAAAAGGCTGAGCTCGAAAAATCGAACGTCGCTCGCCTGCGCGCCGATTTGAACGCCGCCGCGGAGACGTCAGCGAGACACCAACGCGCGCTCGCCGAAAACAGACTCGAGTTGGCAAAGCTTGGCGACGATCTCAAGTTTGAGCGCGAGGCCAACGCGGAGCTTCGCAAGGCGTTGGAGCGTCGCGACGATGAACGCAAGGTGATGCGCGATCAAATCGAGCGCCTGAACGCGAAGAAGAGCCAAGCAGATGGGGAGGAATCGGCTGAATTGAACAACATGCGCAACCTGGTGCGCGATCACTTTACGCAAATCGAGAGACTCAAGCGCGAGAATGAAGTCTTGCGCTCGGAGAAGGATGCATCTTCCGATTGGATGCGCGAAGAAAAGGCCAAATGGGTGTCTGCGAACGAACAAATTTTGGAGGATGAGCTTGCCGCCAAGGAGGACGAAATCACTGCCAAATCGAGAGAAATTGCGCAGCTCAAATCCGAACTGGAGAGGGAACGCTCAAGACAAATGATCACCATTCGACCCGTGATTGAAGAAGTGACGCGTGCAACCGCTCCACCCGTCGCGAAACGTGCACCACCGCCGTCGCCGCCGCCCCGAAAGGAGGCGACGCAGCCGAAGTCCACGCAACCGAAGAAGGAACTCGGACGGCCTCCGCCGCGAAGCGCCAAGGACATTGAAGGTGCCATGAGTGCCATCATGCACGACATTGACGTTGACGGCGATTCTGGGACTGGTATCTCTGACGACGCGTTCGAGGCGGCGATGGCGAGATTCGAGGCGACGCGTTTAAAAGACGTTCCGAAGAATTTACGTAAAAACTACTTGGCGTCACGCGCAGAGATCCAAAAGGAAATGGACAGTGTCGTCGTCGGTGGCGTCCATTAGATTGCTCGGCACTTTTAGTTGTGTATTATAAATCCAACTCTCTCTCTCTTTTCTCTCTAAAGTTCACAGAACTCACCCGTCTCCTCCGAAATGCTTTGTTCGGTGCGTCTAACGAGCTCGATGAGGTCGTCTTGATCCACCGCGCCGTAGCGAAGCTGGTGCGCCTCAACCATGGCGTTGGTCGCATCCATCACCTCCTTCGACTCCTTGCCGAACACTCTGCGCGCGTTGTTTGCGAGCATCGTACTTTGCTTGCACGCGGCAAATCCACCTGGTTCGACAATGTTCAAGTCGCTAAGCACCTGCTTGGTAAGTTGATGTTTCAAATCGCCGGCGCCGGCGAGAGAGAGCGCCAGGGAGAGACTCTCGTACATCGAGTAGCAAGACATACGAGCCATTGCGAGCTGAGTCTCGTTCAAGCCGAGAGCAGCCAAGCGACCCTCGAACCAGGCGCGAAGCTCGATGAGCGGGTTCGGGTTCGGCACCTTGGCGCCCTTGGTCTTCTTCATCATGGCGACTTCCTCCTTGAGCGTCTTGAACACGGGCTGCACCTTACGCTTGAGAGCGCCGATGACGCGAGTGATGGGACCAGCACCTTCATCCTTACCCGCGGCTTCGAGCTTTGCCTTTTCCTCCGGGCTGACGTCGCCCGTGGACTCAAAAGCGCATCGAGCACAGTTGCAAGCGTAGCCACGCTTGGATGCAAAGGCGTCGCGATCCTTCTTCGGAATGAGCGTGTCGTAATACTTGATGGTGACTTCAGATCCGGACGGGATATCCTTCGACGCAAAGATGAGCATGACTTGACCGACGTTGATGCGGTGTGCGTTCGGCGCACAAGAGTGGTTCATGAAGCTCGGCAACGGCCATACGCCCGCGAGCTTGCGGCCAGAAATGGCGCAGTTGGACACAACCTTGGGCAAAAACGCGAGCTCTTCGGGCTTCTCCGGAATTTCAAGACCCGCCTTGACGGCGGTACCGAGGTGCTTGCGGAACAGGTTGGTATCCGGCGCGTCGTTTTGCTCATCCTCGACAGAGGTGGGAAGAGATTTGAGAATGGCCCAATCCGTCGAGTTGGCTCGTGCGGCTTCGTATAAACCTCGGACGAGGTTTTGTTCCGTCGTCTTCGAGAAAGATGCGACACTGAGCGGGGCTTGCACCGCGAGAAGATCGCCCGCTTTGACGGCGCTCGTCGTCACGACACCGCGTCGACCATCCGAAAGCTTGGAAACCTTAACGGAGCCCACGTGTTCGGCGCATCGACGAAAGCTCGTACCCATGCGGTTGAGATAGAGCGCACCCAAGTCGTAAACACCCGTGAACGCTTGCTCCTTGAGCATCTCACATTCGAGCTTCACTTTCTCCAGCGTCGCTCGAACCGGCGCATCCTCCTCCTCCGTCGCAAGCTTGAGCGCCTCTTCCGCGACGCGCCCCGCTTCCGCGTATCTCGCCAAGCCGTTGAGCGCCATCGCCTTTTTATACATCGCCTTCAACTTTGTCCCCTTGTTTCCGCTCGCGCACTCCACAGCACCCTCCGCGCACTCCAACGCCTTGTCAAACATCCGCCCTCGAAGGTAACACTCCGCCTTATTCGACCGCGCGCTCGCGTCGTTCGCGTTCAACGCCAACGCTTCCTCGTACGCCGCGATCGCCCCAGCGTAATCCCCTCGAGCAAACTTTTCGTTCCCTTCCGCCCGTCGCGCATCCGCATCCTCCGTCTTTTTTTCTTTTTTCGATTTCGGTAGCGCCGCGCCCAAGGCGCCGAGTCCTATCGGCATCGCGCTCGTTATCCTTCTCAATCCCAAATCGTTCGTCCAGCGACAGCGTTATCCACAGCGTTATCCACTGGTGTGTCTACCCGGCGAACGAAACCGCCGATCGTCGATGCCGAACTGGACGTTTACCGACGAAACCCCAACGAACGACGGGGCTAGTTCGCCGCGCGCGCGCGTCGACGTGTGCCGGCGCGAACGAAAGCGAACGACGCGAACGATGCGACGCGAAAAAAGTGCAAATCTGATCCAGGACAAATTAAACTGTTTACCTATACAAGCATACCCAGATCTCACGTCGTCTTTCTTTCGCCCAGATTTGCGGTCCCTCTCGACTCTTTGGGTCGTGAACCGTCAGAAGACGAACATGCGGTTCGGTTCGTTCGTTTGCTTCAACGCGCCCTCTCAGTGTGCGGGCGAGAATATCG
>Ga0255777_10000779_pt1 | contig 30275 bp, 29 predicted proteins | sample 101ome_15_FD_179975 | JGI IMG/M metagenome (GOLD analysis project Ga0255777, IMG submission 179975) | Coastal salt marsh microbial communities from the Groves Creek Marsh, Skidaway Island, Georgia - 101402AT metaG (version 2) | ecosystem: Environmental > Aquatic > Marine > Intertidal zone >... | reverse complement strand
AAAATTATTCTTAAGAGCCATCAAACAAAAAGCAGACTTAATCATTACTCCAGAAGTGAGTTCAGTTTTCTCTTTTGATAAAAAAAGTCTTAAACAAAGATTAACCTCAATGCAGAAAGATTTTTTTGTTAAAGAAATTAAAGCAATTTCTAGAAAATATAAAAAATGGATTTTAATTGGTTCGATAACCTCTAAAGAAAAAGGTCGATTATTTAACCGTTCTGTCTTGTTAGACCCCAAAGGCAGAGTAAATACTTATTATGATAAAATTCATATGTTTGATGTCAAATTAAATAAAAAAGAAACTTATGCCGAGTCAAAAACATTTACTGCTGGAAAAAAAATAAAAGTTGCTAATTTGCCTTGGGGTAAACTTGGTTTATCTATTTGTTATGATTTAAGATTTCCAAATCATTACCGAACCATGGCAAAGAGGGGTGCTAAGTTTTTAGCAGTACCTTCTAACTTCCTGCTTAATACAGGTAAGCGACATTGGCATTCGCTTTTAAGAGCTCGAGCTATAGAGAATTTTAGTTACGTCTTTGCTCCAGCACAATATGGCACTCATGATAATGGTATTAAAGTTTTTGGTCACTCTTTAATAATCTCACCCGACGGTAAAATATTAAAAGAGCTTAAAAAAGGTGAGGGTGTAATAGTCCAAAAAATTGACGTTAAACTTCCACAGCTATTAAGAAATAAAATTCCAAGTTTAAATAAAAATTAATCGTAAGACTTAACTTCTTTAATATTAGAGCCTAGATGGTTGTTAATTTGTAATTTAATTTTAGCTCGTTGATCGTTAAATAAGTAAACATTTCTAGCAAGTTCAATAAATTTTTCGCCAAAGTTTTTTTCTTTTTCACAATTACGTTTACCATCCTCAATATCCCATAACTTTAAATTTATCTGTTTAAGTTCCTCTGAGAGTCTTTTAATCTCGTGATCTAGGGCTATATGTTCATTTAAGGTTTGTTGAAGTGAAGTAAGTTCAGTTTTGATTGATTGTAATTTGCTAGCGTCTTTTATTTTTTCCTGTTTAATTTCAAGAATAGTTATTTTATCAATGAGTTCACCAGCAGATATTTCAGCAAAAATCTTATTAATTTTTTTCATTATTGTATTTATACTTAAAACTAAATATTAAGTAAGACAAGAATATGTCAAATATATTAATAATCAAACACGGTTCATTGGGGGATCTAGTACAAGCTTGTGGAGCTATTGAGGATATCAAACTTTCTCATAAGCAACATAAGATCCTTCTTTTGACATCAAAGCCTTATCTTAATTTCATGTATGAATGTCCTTATGTGGATGGGGTCTTAATCGATCAACGTTTACCACGGTGGAATATATTCTATTTAGAAAAATTAAAAAGATTATTAACCAGATATAATTTTGAAAAAGTCTATGATTTGCAAAATTCAAGTCGAACTAGATTTTATAGAAAATTTCTTTTGACCAAACCAGAATGGTGTTCAACGGATACCACACTTGAACCTGGTCAATCAAAAAAGGATTTTGATAAATCTCCAGTGCTAGAGAGAATGGTGGCACAACTAAAAAAAGGGGGTATTAGTATCGTTAATACCTTTAATCCCAATCTAAAATGGGCGACCTCAGATATTAGCAAAATTATTAACAAATTTTTTAATGGAAAATACTTTTTAATCTTTCCATTTTGCTCTGAAAAACATCCACAAAAAAAATGGCCGCATTATAAAGAACTTATCGAAGAACTCAGAAGATATTTTACTGAATATAATATTGCAATAGCCCCAGGCCCTAAGGAAATTGATTTAGCTACTGAGCTTGGCGTGTACACATTATTAAAAGATAGAATGCCTTTAAATATAAAAGAACTTATAAGTGTTATTGATAAGGCAGATTTTGTCATTGCTAATGATACAGGCCCAGCTCACATTGCTAATCATTTAAATAAAGATGGTTTAGCATTATTTGGTAGTCATACTTCACCAGAAAAAGTTAGTATTGGAAATTCTAATTTTAAATATTTAAAAGTTGATCAATTAGCAGATCTAAAAGTAGAAGACGTGATTAATAAGGTTAAAGAATTAGTTAAGTAGTTTTAAATATTCTTTAACAATTAAAGACCAGTTAAATTTTTTGGAAAATTCTTTAGCAGCGGCACCAAATTTCTTGTTATTATTATTTTCAAAAAATTTAATAATTGCTTCGTAGATAGCTGATAAGTCATTTCCATCACAAATTAAACCTGTTTGGTTATGTTGAATAGCATCAACTTGACCTCCATCTTTACCACCAATGGAACCGACACCATAAGCAGCCGCTTCAATGAAAGTAATACCAAAACCCTCAACCGACTTTTTTGATATAATTGAAGGCATAAAGCATAAGTCAGCATTAGACAGTAGTGCTACTTTTTCCTGCTCACTTGAATTAAAAATAAACTCAACTTCTTTATTTAAACCAAGTTCAGTTTTTAACTTCAAAAGATTATTTTTTTCTTCCCCATCACCGATTGAAATATATTTGATATTGGGAAATTTAGGGATGAGGTTTTTTATCGTCATTAATATTTTCTCATGATTTTTTCTTTTATCTAATCTAGCAACTGTAATGATTTTAGGATTTGCCTTGCCAAATAATTGTTGTGCTTTGGTATTTGCCTCTGCAGAAACAGTTATGGGATAATTACAGCCTGGATGGATGACATGAATATTTGTAGCTGTCATACCTTTTTCTTTTATTAAATTCTTAGTAAAATTTGAATTAGCAATAATAAAGGTTGCTCTACTAAGTGCCGCTAGCATTCTTTTATTTAATGAAGATCCTTGTTCATGATTAATTTCTTTAGAATGAATTAAACAGAAACTTGGCTGCTTACTTAATGCTTCTGTTTTTATATTTTCGATACTTTTCCAATGATCAAAAAAAATGGCTCTTACTTGATTTTTGTTTAGAAATTCATTAACCAAACTTGCTTTCCTAAATTTCCTAAAGATTTTAAAACCACCAACTCTTTGAATTTGTAATTTAGAAGATTTATCGTAAACCCCAGCATCTTTGAAGCTATCGGCAAATACTTTGACAGGACTATGGTTTAATAAACCATTTGATAAACCTTCCATGAGATTTTGCATGCCTCCTAGATCGGGCGGAAAATTTCTAGTTACGATTAAAAACATTGTAAATTATTAATTTTTTATACAATTATATAAGTTTAATGCAACTTCTTTTGATCCATTTATCGTAAAGTGCACATCATCAATAAAATTATCTATTGTAGGTTCAATCTTGTCTGATAACTTGCAAAATTTAATACTGTTTTGATTACTAAAATTTTCAAGATAATTATTGTAAGTATTTTTAATTTTAATCATTGCTTCAAACTTTATTTTATAATTTGCGTAAGGAGGATTCATCCACAAAAGTAGGTTTTTTTTATTTAAATTTGATACATCATATTGAGAAGGTTGATCAACAAATATACATTCCAATTTATTTGTCTTACATGTCTTGGATATTTTTTTTAGCCAAATTTTATATTCTTCAGAAACATCATCAATTTCAAGAAAAGTTGACTTTTGAATATTCTTTTTAATTTCTGCTTGGCTTTTAATAAGATCTAGGTAGGGGTTATCAGATTTTTTAACTTCAACATCTACAATAATTAGTTTTTGATCATTAAAAGGTTTTTTTAAAACTCTAAATATTTTTGAAGAAAATTTATTCAATATTGAGAGTTCATAATTATATAAAATTTCAATATTTGGAAAAAGATAATTATATTTTGAATGAAGAATATGATGATTCCAGTCATTTACTCCAAGAAGAAAAATTGCAATATCAGGCTCTAAATTAACATTCCTTCGCAGAGTTAAATAATGATGGACGCTTCTTAAACCACTTAATCCAAAATTGATCATTTCAAAATTTTTGTAGTTTAAATAATTGTTCTTCTCTAATTCTTTAATTAAATTATTAGTCCAAATATATTTTCCATCCAATCCTTCCTCCTCAGTAGTACTTGCGCCAATTGCAAAAATTCTAAGAGTTTCATCCTCTTTTTTTTCATAATTAATTTTTTTATTAACTCTATGACCTCTTTCATTTGTAACGATGTTATGTTTCTCATCTAAAAATCCCTGATTTAGATTTTTATTCCAGATAATAGTGCTTTGTGTATTAGGGTATCTTGTAGGTGCATCAAAAGTAATATTAAAAAAAGCAGGAGTTAATAAAAAGTTTAAAACTGCAATTATACAAATTGTATTAATGAATATGTTATTTGTAAAAATCCAAAAAAGTAATGCAAGTTGAAAAAATAAATAGGTTAATAAATAATAAATATTTTTTGAAAATAATAAATGTGTTCTTAAACTTAAATATAAAAAAATACTTAAAACAATTATAGCTATAATTTTAATAATTAAGATTCTTAATTTACTTCTATAGCCCGGATCTTTATTTATTTCCATTTAATGTTGCAACCCATACTAGGAACCTGGTTTTGTGGCCCTTTATTGGTCAGAGCAATCATTTGCATAGCTTTCAGTAGATCACTATCCCCACTTCTTACAGCTTTAAGTTCTTTCAGTTCTCTAATGCGACCGCGATATTGTAATTCTTGATTTTTATTGTAACCAAAAAAGTCAGGGGTGCATACAGCATTATATTTTCTAGCAACTTCTTGAGTTTCATCAATCAAATAAGGAAAGTTAAAGTTATGCTGTTTAGCAAATTTAATCATATTATCAAAACTATCAGCTGGAAACTCTTTGGTATCATTAGACATGATCGCAATGGTTTTGATCCCATCTTTCTCTAAAGCTTTACAATCTTGAACAATGTCATCAATAACTGCTTTAACATAAGGGCAGTGATTGCAAATAAACATCACTAACGTTCCATTAGCACCCAAATAATCTTCAAATTTATGATTTTTATTATCAACACCTTTTAAATTAAATGAATGAGCTTTTTCACCAAAGTTACAGACAGGGGTTTTCGTTAATGCCATAATGCACTATAATTAAACAAATGATTTATAATTTCAACAACATAAAACCTACATTAGATAATAACTCCTGGTCAGCACCGACCGCATCGTTGATCGGCAAAGTGACTTTAAAGAAAGATGCTAGTGTTTGGTTTGGCGCGGTCTTAAGAGGTGACATTGAACCGATTACTATTGGCGAAGGTTCAAATGTCCAAGATAATTCTGTTATTCATACTGATCCCGGTTGTCCAACTACAGTAGGCAAGAATGTAACCATTGGTCACTTAGTGATGCTACATGGTTGTACCATAGAAGATGATTGTTTAATCGGTATTGGAAGCACTATTTTAAATAAAGCTAAGATTGGTAAAAATTCTATTATTGGAGCGAATGCTTTAATCACTGAAAATAAAGTCATTCCAGAACGATCTTTAGTCATGGGTGCTCCCGGTAAAATTATTAGGCAAGTGACCGATGATGAAGTAAAAGCAATTATAGAGAATGCTCGTCGATATGTTGAAAATTATAAAAAGTACAAGAAATAGTATTCTCATTTTAATTTTATTTGTTCCAAGTGTCTTTGCTAAAGAAATTACTAATTTAACTTGGAATAAAAGTGTTTATGTTGGTAAACAACTATCTGATTTTAGAGACACAGTTACTTCTCCAGCGTTAGGAAAGGAAGCTTGGAAAATTACTTTATTACCTAAGGATTGTGGAAGAGATAGAGAAGGTGATTACTCTGATTGTAAAAATAATGGTAGAGATGCTGTAGTTGGTCATGGAGGAGGAGATAGGGCGAGAAGTGAATATTCCTCTAAACAATATTTTAATGGTGAGACGTGGCATTCAGTTAGTATTTTTATTCCCTCTAATTTTAAAAGAGTAGAACCTGTAAGTACTTCTTTTTTTCAATTTTATGAACAAGGAGAAGGTCCTAGAATGATGTTAAGACCTAAATATGGTGTTTTAGATCCAAGATATTATCCTATCAACGGAATGGACTCAGGAGGCGTAGCTCATAAACTTCTTAAGATTGACGATATGAGAGGTAAATGGACAACAATTATTTTTCACACAAAAACATCTAAAGATCCCACTAAAGGTTTTATGAAAATGTATGTTAATGACGTTCTTTATAATGAATATGAAGGAAGAACTAGTTTAGGAAAAGGGAAACATTATAGTAAATTTGGAATATATCATTCTTGGCTTAGTAGATGGAATGAAAAAATTCATGGTGAATACCCCACGCAAGTCATTTATTATGACAATATTTTTAGAGCAAATAAAAAAGAGAAATTGTTAAAATTAATTCAAAAAAATTAAGGAACTAGCCAAGTAAATTTTTTAGCATTTTCTATATCAATAAGCGCACGACGATGTCCTTTAGCTGCTAAATATAACCACTCAATACTTTTTATTTTGCATCTAATGACCGTAAAGTTTTTATAGCCTGCTTCACTTTCTTCTTTAGTATAATCAAACTGATCATATTTAGGATTGACTTGACCAGACGTAGGTTTGTCCGACACAGTTCCTGGTCCATTTTCAACTAAATAACATTTTCGGCTAATATGTTGTGTTTTTTCCCAGGATGCTTTTGCAATCTCATTGTTGTGATTAATCTCACATGTTGCTTTAATTCTTACTTGGATCTTCTCTTTTTTATCATAGAAGAGCAGGGCGCAATGCGGATTAGCTTTTATTTTAGGAATTTTAGCTGATCTTAAATCACTATGAAATTGGATGAAACTATTCTCTTGATCTGCTTTACGAAGCACAACCACTCTACCATCCAAATCTTTATCTGTACCACAAATAAAAACGGGTGTTCTAAAGTTAGAATTTCGGTCATTAACTGCACGCGTTAAAAGTTGCCAGATTTTTTTTTCGATTTCTTTTGGATCTTCGTAGTAACTTACCGTCTCGTCGTTCACGAATTATTTTCTAAGTCTCTTTATTAAGCTTGAGGTATCCCAACGGTTACCTCCCATTTTTTGAACTTCACCGTAGAACTCATCAACTATTTTAGTTACGGGAAGAAGCGAACCATTTCTTTTTGCTTCTTCCATGGCAATTTTCAAATCTTTTCGCATCCAATCTACAGCAAAACCAAAATCAAATTTATCATCAATCATAGTTTTAAATCTATTTTCCATTTGCCAAGATTGTGCAGCGCCTTTGGAAATGACTTCAATGACATCATGCATATTTAAACCTGCCTTCATTCCAAAGTTAATACCTTCAGATAAACCTTGTACTAAGCCTGCAATACAAACTTGGTTAACCATTTTGGCAAGTTGACCATTACCAGCCGGACCTAATAATTTTATTTTTTTACTGTAGCAGTCAATCACGGGTTCTGCTTTTTTGTAAGGTTCTGTTTCACCACCGACCATGACTGTGAGTGCACCGTTTTCAGCTCCGGCTTGACCACCGGAAACTGGCGCATCTAAGAAATCAAATCCTTTTTTCTTAGCTTCTTTAAAAAGTTCTCGTGCAATTTCTGCTGATGCCGTTGTATTGTCGACATAGACCGCACCTTTTTTTGCAGTTTTAAATAATCCTTTGTCACCTAAAGTAACTTCTCTTAAATCGTTATCATTACCCACGCAGGTAAAAATAAAATCACTATCTTTAGCAGCCTCCATCGGGGTATCTGCTATTTTACCTTTATAGGTTTGTGTCCACTTTTCAGCTTTTGCTTTAGTTCGATTATAAACCGTTACATCATGACCAGCTTTTGATATATATCCTGCCATAGGAAAACCCATGACACCTAAACCAATGAAAGAAACTTTGCTCATATGAATAAATTAAGTTTAAAAGTTATTTTGTTTGGATTTATATTTACATTTTTTTCTAGTTTTGGACAGAGTTATTTTATCGGACTTTTTAATACTAGTATTCGTGAGGAACTTGGTATTTCTTATGGTACTTTTGCTTCTATTTACGCAACCGCAACAATTTTATCGAGTTTGAGTTTAATCTGGATTGGTAAAAGAATTGATGACTATGATCTTAAATATTATGCATTATTTGTTGTTGTACTTTTGGGTTTTGCGACACTCTTCTTTTCTTTTGTTCATAGTCTAATTTTTTTATTTTTTGGAATTTATTTATTAAGATTATCTGGACAAGGATTGATGTCACATACGGCTACAACCACGGTGTCAAGATATTTTGAAACTTCACGCGGTAAAGCATTAAGCACAACTTGGTTTGGCTTATCAACGGCAGAATTTATTTTACCGTCTTTAATTGTATTTCTCGTGAGTTTTTTTTATTGGCGAGCTATATGGCAAGTTATTGCTTTGATGGTTGTGATTTTCTTGCCCTTGATAATTTTTTTAACTGTCAAAGATCTTACTATAGATAGCCGGGAGTCAAATATAAAAGAAAAAATTAATTTAAAAGTTAGGCAGTGGACCAGGACTGAAATTTTAAAAGATTATAGATTTTATGTTGTGGTTATTTCAATGTTGGCAATGCCAGCGATTGCTACTGGAATATTTGTTAATCAACAATTTATCTCCGAGTCAAAAAACTGGGATAATCATGTCATTCCAACCTCATTCATGTTTTACTCAATTTCTTCACTGCTAACTTTATTTTTGTCAGGTTACTTGGTAGATAAATTTACGAGCAGAAAATTGATACCATTGATCAATCTACCTTTACTGGGAGCAATGTTAGTCCTCATGTATTTTGATGTTTTTTATTCATCCTTTTTCTTTCTAGGTTTAGTGGGTATTTCCAATGGTTTAGCGAACGTTTTAGGATCATCAACCTGGGCAGAAATATATGGAGTTAAGTTTATTGGAGGCATTAAATCATTAACAACTTCTTTGATGGTTTTTTCTACGGCTTTTGGAACAGCAATTTTTGGTCTCTTAATTGATGTTAATTTTACGATCGAACAGATCTCATTTATATGTGCAATTTTTATAGTATTTTCTATAATCTCAATTGTTTTGATCAGAGATAAACTGCAACCAGAATATCAAAATTAACTTGCGTAAACGCGAGATATTTATTACAAACCTGGCATGGCAAGAGTAACTGTAGAAGACTGTTTAGAAAAAATCGATAATCAATACGATCTAGTGTTATTAGCAAAAGAGCGAACTGTGCAACTTAATTCTGGTATGGAAATGTTAGTTGAGCAAGATAATGATAAAAACACGGTTGTGGCATTAAGAGAAATTGGCGACGGCAAATTAGATGTAAATGAACTTAAAAAAAGTGCTGTAGCTAGACTTCGTAAAGAACCTGATGAAGTCGAAGTTGAAGATAATGAAATCGAAGACGAAAATGATGATTTTGAGAATATATACAAAGGTCAGGTTTCAAAAAGTGGAGCAGCAGTTTTGCCATCTAAGAGAGCAAGAAAAATTCCTGAAATAAAAGCGACTGCGAATGACGACTCTTCATCAAAAGATAGTGATGAAACCGGGATCAAGGTTAGCGACGAAGCTCTTGAGCTTAAAGAAGAAGCAGAAGAAGTAAAAGAATAATCAAACACAATGACAAAAATAGTTTCTGTAGCTCCAATGATGGACTGCACAGATAGACATGAAATTTACTTTTTAAGCTTAATTAGCCCTAATGTTGAACTCTTTACTGAGATGATTGTTTCTAATGCAATCATTAAAGGAGATAAAGATAAACTACTTAAATTCAAAAAAATTAAAAATAGAGTTGTTTTACAATTAGGAGGGTCCAATCCCAAAGAATTAGCTGAAGCTGCAAAAATTGGTGAAGAATATGGCTACAGTGAAATTAATTTAAATTTGGGTTGTCCGAGTAAGAAAGTACAAAAAAATAAATTTGGTGCATGTTTGATGAAAGAACCTGAACTAGTATCTGAATGTGTTCAGGCAATCATAAAATCAATTAACATACCTTTTTCTGTGAAAACCAGAATTGGTTATGATCATGTAGAAGACTATCCAAGTTTTGAAAATTTTATTTTAAAACTTTATGAGGCTGGTTGTAGGAAGTTTATAATTCATGCAAGAAAAGCAATGCTGGGAAAATTTACTCCTAAACAGAACCTTAATATACCTAAACTTAATTATGATTTTGTTTATAAAATTAAAGCAAGATTAAAAGATTGTTACATCTCACTTAATGGTGGTGTAACAACCACACAAGAAATTGAAAATCATCTTAAAGTCGTCGACGGTGTTATGATTGGTAGAGCAATATATCACTCTCCGTATTTTTTAGCAGAGATTGAAAAAAAAATATTTGGTTCTAAAAGTATTCCATCGCGAACTGAAATCATTGAAAATTTAATTCCTTATATTAAATCTGAAACAAAAGAGGGCGCTCAATTAAATCATATCATGCGGCATACTATTGGTTTATTTCATGGACAAGCCGGGGCAAAAAGGTGGAAACAATTTTTAAGTAATAATATGTGCATTCGAAATGCAGATTTACAAAAAGTAAATCATATTATGGATGTCATAAACAATAATAGTCCTAATTTAGAAAGATAAATTGGAAACCCTCACCCAAGTAGATGTAATATTTTTTGTCACCATCATGGCAGTAACAGCTATTCCGGTTGGCTTTGTTGCTGGATTATTTGGGATTGGTGGTGGATTAATTACCGTACCTTTTTTGTATTATATTTTTGAAAAATTTGGAATTGATAAATCTTTTATAATGCATTTGGCGGTTGGAACGTCTTTTGCAATTATTATTCCAACTTCTACCGTCTCTGTTATGACACACCACAAATTTAAAGCTGTAGATTTCAATATTGTTAAAAGCTATGGAATATTTGTAATTATCGGGGTTATATTTGGTACCATTTTTGCTGCAAATCTTAAAACACGACCTTTAATATTATTTTTCTCAGTAGTTGTTTATCTATTAGCTTTTTACCTTCTATTTTTAAAAGAGAAAGAGACTAACGTTAAATTAGAGATGAAAATATTATCCAAAATTATTTGTGGTTTCGTTTCTGGTTTTATCTCTGCACCTATGGGCATAGGAGGCGCAGTAATGAATGTTCCTATTTTAAAATTTTTCGGTTATTCAATTAACAATGCAATTGGAAGCGCAGCAGCTATCGGTTTTTTAATTGCTTTATTTGGAGCAACAGGATTTTTGATATCTGGTTTTTACTTAGATACAAATTTGCCACTCAGTATCGGTTTTTTAAATGTGCCGGCATTTTTAATCTTTATTCCAATCACTACCTTTATGGCCAGAATTGGTGCTAGGACAGTTCATAAAATTGATAAGAAAAAAATTAGTAAATATTTTGGTTTATTTCTAATAATTATTGGATCGAAATTTTTTTACGAATATTGGAACTTCTAAAAAAAATGAGGTGGTTTCAGTCTCCCTCTACCACCTCGTAACTACATTATATCTGATTCGATCATTTTGGTTTAACACGTAATGATTGTATTTAAATTTTTTGATCATATTTTCCTACTTTGCCCGTAGCTTGTAACAGCGTATCAATAAACTCAAATATTGTTTTCATTCTACCTTGTGAAGTTGGGCTCTCAGTTACAATAACTAATGATGGTTTGTTCGAGGAAGCTCTAATTAAACCCCAGGACCCATCTTCTAGACCAAACCTTATTCCGTTAACTGTCAAAATGCTTGTAATTTTAATTCCGTCTATCAAAGTATTTTTTTGTTTTAAATCCTCTATTTGCTGCGTAAGAGATTGAACAACACTATATTTTTCCTCATCTTTACAAAACGGTCCCATCGTTGGTGATTGATAAGTTGTTGGTAATAAATTAACAATCGTATTTAAATCTTGATCTTGTTTATCTAATAAATGGCAGATCTGAATTGCTGAATTAATGCCATCATCATATCCATAACCTAGTGGGTGATTAAAGAAAAAATGACCACTTTTTTCAAAACCAGCTAATGCTTTTAATGTGTGCACTTTTCTTTTAATATGCGAGTGACCCGTTTTCCAGTATACAGTTTTACAGTTATTTTTTAATAATATTTCATCTTTTTCGAATAATCCTGTCGACTTAACATCAATTACAAAAGTAGAGTTCTTAAAATTAGTTGCCAAGTTTTTTGCTATTAATAAACCAATTTTATCTGAAAATATTTCTTTACCTTTGTTATCGATAACCCCAACACGATCTCCATCACCGTCAAAACCAAAACCAATGTCAGCATTATTTTTTTTTACAACTTTTGATATCTCGTGCAACATTTTTAAATCTTCGGGATTGGGATTATACTTTGGAAAAGTATAATCTAGATTACAATCCAACTCTATTACTTCACAGCCTATTTTCTTTAATATTTGTGGTGCAAAAACACCTGCGGTCCCATTGCCACATGCTACAACTACTTTAATTTTTTTATTAAGTTTATTTTTTTTTGCTAATTCGTTAATATAAACTTCTTTAAACCCTTTGATTTCTTTTGATTGACCTGCGCCTTTGATAAATTCTTCATTAAGCGTAATTGTTTTTAATTCATTCATTTCTTCTGGAGCATGTGTGAGACCTTTAGTGATACCCATTTTAACTCCAGTCCATCCGTTTTCATTATGACTGGCGGTAACCATCGCTACTGCATCACTATCATTTTTAAATTGTGAAAAATAAATCATCGGTGAAAGGGCCAAGCCGAAATCTTCTACATAACAACCTGTATCTAATAGTCCTTCAATTAAACTTTTTTTAATCTCTTCACTATAAGACCTGTAGTCATGACCTACATTAACTATTGGATTTTTTTTCTTAGTTTTTTTAATTACTTGTGTACCGAATCCCTTGCCTAAATTCTTAATGCCCTCTAAATTTATATCATCAGGATATAGCCAACGTGCATCATACTCTCTAAATCCATTTTGATTGATTTTTGGTGTTTTCATTTAATTGGTTTTATTAAGAACTTTATTAACATTATTATTTCTCTTGCAAAAATACTTAAATGTTCTTATAATGTTCTATTGAAGTGAAAATTCATATAGTGTATTTAGATTTAATACACACAACATATAGTTGTTTTTAAGTTAAAAGTCATAAAATTAGAGGAATAATGAACAAAAACGTATCTTTGGCAATAGAAAAAGCATTGAATTCTATAAATACCAACCAAAAAGAGGATATTAAAAACGATTCCTATAAATACAGACCGGATCTTTTTTCTTTAACCGGTGAAACTGAACTTTTCCAGAATGATAAGGGAATTACCATCAAGATAGATAGATCAAAAGACGAGAATCTTACAAATTTTGGTAAAGCAACATTGACTGACAGATATTTGGGACAAAATGAGTCCTTCCAAGATTTGTTTGCAAGGGTTGCGAGCGTTTACGCTGATGATAATTTACATGCACAAAGACTCTACAACTACATTAGCAATCTTTGGTTTATGCCAGCTACACCAGTTCTGTCAAATGGGGGCACAGAAAGAGGACTGCCAATATCATGTTTCTTAAACGAAGCTGGTGATAGTCTCGAAGGCATCTTAGGTTTGTGGAGTGAAAATGTATGGTTGGCAGCAAGAGGTGGCGGTATTGGAAGTTACTGGGGTAATTTAAGATCTATCGGAGAAAAAATCGGAAAAGTTGGTAAGACTTCAGGGATTATTCCTTTTATAAAAGTAATGGACTCTTTAACTTTAGCAATTAGCCAAGGATCACTTAGAAGAGGATCTGCAGCTTGTTACTTACAAATTGATCACCCAGAAATTGAGGAATTTATTGAAATGAGAAGACCAACTGGAGGAGATGTTAATAGAAGATCCCTAAACCTTCATCATGGTGTATTAGTCACCGATGATTTTATGCGAGCCGTAGAAACAGATTCACAATGGGCATTAAGAAGCCCAAAAGACGGTTCAGTCCAATCTACTTTATCTGCTAGAAATTTATGGATCAGACTTTTAACAGCCAGAATAGAAACAGGTGAACCTTATATTATCTACATCGATACGGTAAATAGACAAATTCCACAACATCATAAGTTAGCTGGTTTAAAAGTTAAAACTTCTAATCTTTGTAGTGAAATAACTCTACCAACAGGAATTGATAATCATGGTAAAGATAGGACAGCAGTATGTTGCTTATCTTCTTTGAATATAGAAAAATACGATGAATGGAAAGATGATAAAGTTTTTATCAAAGATGTAATGAGATTTTTAGACAATGTTTTAAGCGATTTCATTAATAAAGCACCAGACAGTTTTAGAGACGCCAAATATTCAGCAATGAGAGAAAGAAGCGTTGGTTTAGGTGTTATGGGTTTACACTCTTTCTTTCAGCAAAAAAATATTCCTTTTGGTTCCGTCATGAGTAAAGTTTGGAACCAAAAAATATTTAAACATATTCAAGAAAATGTTGATGAAGCATCTCAAGAGTTAGCTGAAGAACGTGGTGCATGTCCTGATGCTGAAGAGTACGGCATTAAAGAAAGATTTTCTAATAAAACTGCTATAGCGCCGACAGCTTCTATCTCAATTATTTGTGGCGGAGCATCTCCTGGAGTAGAACCAATTGCAGCAAACAGTTATACGCATAAAACTTTATCTGGTTCATTTAATGTCAGAAATAAATACCTTGAAAAAGTTCTAGAAAAATACGGAAAAAACAATGATGAGACTTGGTCTACTATAACTACTAATCAAGGATCTGTATCTCATCTTGACTTTTTAACTGATGATGAGAAGGAAGTTTTTAAAACAGCTTTTGAAATCGATCAACGTTGGGTAATCGACTTAAGCGGTGATCGAACACCATATGTATCACAAGCGCAATCAATTAATATCTTTGTGCCTGCTGATATTCATAAAAAAGATTTACATCAAATTCATTTCCAAGCATGGAAAAAGGGGCTTAAAAGTCTCTACTATTGTAGATCTAAATCTATTCAAAGAGCTGAGAATGTTAATAATGCAAATATGGACGTTACTAAAAACGTCTATTCAGCAAATGAATCAACTAAAAATGAAGAAGACAAATATGAGGAGTGTTTATCATGTCAGTAGTTAAAAAAGGTGAGATAATACAAGAAACAGACCATCAACCAAAAATGGGTTTACTCGTTGAAAATCCTGTTTACAAACCGTTTAGATATCCTTGGTGTTATGATGCTTGGTTAACGCAACAAAGAATTCACTGGCTACCCGAGGAAGTACCACTCGGAGACGATGTTAGAGATTGGCAGAAACATCTTTCTAAAGAAGAAAAAAATTTATTAACTCAAATTTTCAGATTTTTTACTCAAGCAGATGTAGAAGTGAACAATTGTTACTTGCGTCATTACACGACCGTTTTTAAACCAACTGAAGTTTTGATGATGATGACCGCTTTTGCTTCGATGGAGACTGTACACATAGCTGCTTACTCTCACTTACTAGATACTATTGGTATGCCTGAAACTGAATACTCAGCTTTTATGAAGTACAAAGAGATGAAAGACAAATATGATTACATGCAAGGTTTTGATGTAACCTCGGATCACAATATTGCAATGACGATGGCTGTCTTCTCAGCATTTACTGAAGGACTTCAACTCTTTGCAAGTTTTGCAATTTTATTAAACTTTCCAAGATTTAATAAAATGAAAGGCATGGGTCAGATTGTTACCTGGTCCGTTCGTGATGAAACTTTGCATTGTAATTCTATGATCAGATTGTTTAGAGAATTTGTTAAAGAAAAACCTGAAATTTGGAATGACAAATTAAAAAAAGAAATCGTTGATGCGTGCAAGACTATTGTTAAACATGAAGATGCTTTTATTGATTTAGCGTTTCAGATGGGACCGATGCAAGGTTTAACTGCTGAAGAGGTTAAACAGTACATACGATTTATCGGTAATAGAAGATTGGAGCAATTAGGTTTAGAACCTATCTATGACATTAAAAAGAATCCACTGACTTGGCTAGATACCATGCTGAATGCTGTAGAACATATGAACTTCTTTGAAGGAAGAGCTACTGAATATTCTAAAGCATCAACTAAAGGTACTTGGGCTGAAGCTTTTAATTAAGTCTATCTTTGATTTAAAAGTATAACTTCTCTGTGATCGGAACCACTGTATTTTGAAAGCGGTCTAATAAGTTTGTTAGCAGTATGTTGTTCCATGATGTGAGCAGACCAGCCTGTAATTCTTGCCATGACAAAGATTGGAGTAAAGAAATCAGTATCAATACCAATCATGTGATAAGTTGGACCACATGGATAGTCGACGTTCGGGTGAATATTTTTTCTATCCAACATAACCTTTGCCAAAGTTTCATAAATATTAATTAGATCATCTCTTTTTTTAATTTTTGCAACTTGGTACATATATTTCTGCATTGTTGGTACTCTAGAGTCTCCACTTTTGTAAACTCTATGACCAAAGCCCATAATCACTCTTTTAGTATCAATAGCATTTTCAATCCATTGTTTCGCCTTTTCTGGTTTTTTTATTTCTTTAAACATGTACATCACGGCTTCATTCGCGCCACCGTGAAGAGGACCTTTAAGACTCGCAATTGCACCAGTAATTGCTCCATGCAAATCAGAAAGACTGCTGGTGATAGTTCTGGCCGTAAAAGTTGACACATTAAAACTATGTTCCGCATATAAAATCATCGAGACATCAAAAGCTTTAACAATTTCCTTTTCAGGAACTTTTCCAAGCATCATTTTTAGAAAGTTCTCTGAATATGAAAGTTTTTTATCTGGACTAATGATTGATTTTCCTTTTCTAACTCTAAAATAAGCAGCTACGGCAGTTGGTGCGGCAGCGAACACTCTCAAAGCTTTACGCAAATTAGCCTCAGGTGAATTATCTTTCGTATCTTTATCCTCCAAAGCCATTAAACTTACAACAGTTCTAATCACATCCATTGGATGAGCTTTTTTAGGCATTCTTTTAATATCTTGCAAAATTGCTTTAGATAATTTTCTTTGAGATCTTTCTTCTTTAATAAATTTTTTTAATTGGTTTTTATCTGGTAATTCACCATGAAGCACCAAATAGGCAACTTCTTCAAAATCACATTTGTCACAGAGTTCTTGAACAGTATATCCACGATAGGTAAGCGAATTGATCTCAGGCATGACCTGAGAAATAGTAGTTTCATCAACCACTATACCAACTAAACCTTTTTTTATGTCTTCTTCGTTACTCATTATTCATGTCCCTCAGTTGAAAAATCAGTAATTTTTTTATCTGGGGTATTATATTTCTCATACTCAACTAATTCATACAACCTTTTTCTAGTTTGCATTTTATCTATAATACTGTTCTGATCGCCTTGATTATATATAGTTTTTAAACCATCTTCTACGCTTTTCATCGCAAGTCTTTGTGTTGTCACTGGATAAATAACTAAATTATAACCTAAGTCCTCTAATTGTTTTTTAGTTAATAATTTAGATTTTCCAAATTCAGTCATATTAGCTAATAAATATCCTTTAGTTATTTTACGAATTTTTTCAAATTCTTTTTCATCTTTCATTGCCTCAGGAAATATCATGTCTGCTCCTGCTTCTTCATAAGCTTTAATACGCTCAATTGTCTTATCAATTCCTTCAACAGCGTTAGCATCAGTTCGCGCAATAATTAAAAGATTATTATCTTTCCTAGCCTTTACACACTCCTTAATCTTTTTGACCATTTCATCTTTAGAAACTAATTCTTTATTATCTAAGTGGCCACAACGCTTTTCAGCAATTTGATCTTCTAAATGAAAACCAGCTAAACCTTTTCTTTCAAAAATTTCAGTAGTTAAAGCGCAATTATTAAAACCAGTATCAATATCAACTATTGTGGGGAGATCAGTTACTCTTGTAATAAGTTCAGAACGATTACTGACATATTCTAAGGTTGTTAAACCAATATCAGGGATTCCCATGTCGTTCGACATCACACCACCAGAAATATAAACTCCGTCAAAACCAATCTCAGCAATTAATTTTGCGCATAGCGGATTATAGGCACCCGGAAACCTTAATAATTTTTTTGTCTTAAGAGCATTTCTTAAATCTAGTCTTTTTTCCTGAGCTGTTTTTTTAGTAAAATGCATTGGACATTTTATAGATTAGTAATGCCAATAAATCAAAACAAAATGAAATAATTAAATATTTATAGGTATTTACTAACTATTTTTTCAAAACCTAAAAAGTTCTTTATAAGATGATCGTGTTTTATCTCATTAACTTTTTTGGAAGTATAACCATCTTCAATTAATACAAATGGTACTTTAGCGTTGTAGGCTGCCATTGAGTCTATTTCACTGTCACCCACCATAATAGTTTTGTTAAGATCACCATCAATGATTTCTAAAATATTAGTAATGTGCCTACCATCAGGTTTGTGAAAATTAAAAGTGTCGTGACCAGCAATGTATTCGAAATAATCAAATAATTTAATTTTTTTTAACAAGTTCACTGCAAGTCTTTCAGTTTTATTAGTGCAAACTGCTAAAGACACCTGGTTATTAGCAGCCCATTTAAAAAAATCAATTGCTCCCTTTATGGGTTTGCTTTCATTAGCAATGTTATTGCTATAATAGTCTAAAAATTCTTTTAACATAATTTCTGGCGTAATTTTTTCAGATCGTAATCTTTCAGCACCTATAGACTCGTCCATCATTGCTGCAGCACCTCGACCCGCGAGATATTTAATTTCATCAACTTTTCTTTCTTTGTAACCAAATTTTCGCATGACATGATTGTGCGCGCCAATTAAATCTGGTGCAGTGTCCACAATAGTTCCATCTAAATCGAAAATAACAGTAAATTTTTGAGTCATTTTGTAAGTTTTAAAAAGTAATATTTTGTGATTATTAAATTTCAAGTATTAATGTAAAGAGAATTTTTTATGAACACAATTAAAAAAAATAAAAAATTACCTTTAACCCAAGCTGCTCTCAGGAGAAAAGCGATTAATGCAGGAGTAAAATTTATTGCAGAGCAGACTGTTTTTATTTCAGAAGATACAAAATTTGGAAAAAATGTTCTGATTGAACCTTATGTGGTGATTGCTTCAAAAGTAAGTGTTGGCAATAATGTTACTATTAAATCTTTTTCTCATCTGGAAGGATCTAAGATCGGCAACAATGTTGTTATTGGACCATATGCCAGATTACGACCCGGAACCAAAATTAACAATGATGTCAAAATTGGAAATTTTGTTGAGGTTAAAAATTCTAAAATAGATAAAAATTCTAAAGTAAACCATTTATCATATATTGGTGATGCAACGATTGGTAATTCAACTAATATTGGTGCTGGAACTATTACTTGTAATTATGATGGAAGAAAAAAGTCTAAAACTAAAATCGGTAATAAAGTGTTTGTGGGATCAAATAGTTCTTTAGTAGCTCCTTTAAAAATAGATTCTAACGCAGTTATTGGCGCAGGGTCTACTATCACCAAAAATGTTAAAAAAAACGCTTTAGCATTAGAACGGAATGCACAAGTTGAAATTAAAAATTATAAGAGGAAAAAATAATGTGTGGAATTGTTGGTATAACTAGTTCAAGAAATGTCTCCACTTCTATTTTAAGTTCTTTAAAAAAGTTAGAATACAGAGGCTACGACTCTGCAGGCATGTCTACTTTAGAAAATGGAATTATTAATGAAGTTAAATGTTTAGGAAGAGTAGAGGAATTAGAAAAAAATTTTTTAAAGACAAAATCTCAAGGACAAGTTGGTATTGGGCATGTGCGTTGGGCTACTCATGGTATACCAAGTACAGTTAATGCACATCCTCATTCATCTGAAAAAGTTTCAGTAGTACATAATGGTATTATTGAAAATTCTACTATTTTAAAAAAACTATTAATAAAAAAAGGGCACAAGTTTAAATCTCAAACAGATACAGAAGTTATCGTACATTTAATAACTGATTACTTAAAGCGAAATGATTTAAAAACTTCAATTATTAAAATGCTTAGGAGACTTCATGGTAGTTTTGCTTTAGGCATTATCTTTCAGGATAATCCAGATTTAATTGTTGGTGCAAGAAGAGGTTCGCCCTTAGCCGTTGGTTATGGTCCTAATGAAAATTATTTAGGTTCAGACTCTTATGCACTTAAATCAATGACAAATAAAATAACTTATTTAGAGGATAATGAATTTTGTATTATCAAAAAAGACGAAGTCGAATTTTATGATGCTGAAGGTAAAAAAGTTAATAAAAAAATATTAGAGTTATCTAAAGATGATCAAAATTATGATAAAGGGGATTATAAACATTTCATGGCTAAAGAAATTGATGAGCAGCCAACGACCATTAAGAATTGCGTCAATGAATATATTGATAAGGTAAATAATACGATTAATATTTTTAATTTTCCTTGGAAGAGAGATGATATTAATTCAATTCTTTTAATTGGTTGTGGTACTGCTTACCATTCTTGTTTAATGGCTAAATATTGGTTGGAACAGTTTACGTCAGTGGATGTTAATGTAGATATTGCTTCTGAATTTAGATACCGAAAAAATAGATTTAAAAAGGATTGTCTTTATATCTTTGTTTCACAATCCGGAGAAACAGCCGATACTTATGCTGCTCTTGACTTATGTAATAAAAATAAAATGAAGACTTGCAGCATTGTCAATGTTGTAGAAAGCTCTATCGCTAGAGATTCAAATTTTGTTTTGCCTATTCATTGCGGTACTGAGATTGGTGTAGCTTCAACGAAAGCATTCCTTGGGCAAATGCTAGTTTTATATATCTTAACTCTAAAACTTGCTTATGAACGAAAAGATATTGATAAAAAGACCTATAATGTCAAAATTAAAGCTCTACTTAATCTTGCTAAACAAGCAAAAGAAACCTTATTAACCGAAGATAAAATTCAAAAAATATGTAGTAACTTTTCTGATGCTAAAGGTTCAATGTTTTTAGGCAGAGGTTATTCTTTTCCAATTGCTTTGGAAGGTGCTTTAAAACTTAAAGAATTAGCTTATGTGCATGCTGAAGGTTATCCAGCGGGTGAAATGAAACATGGTCCACTTGCTTTGATTGAAGAGGGGATGCCTGTAGTAGTGTTAGCACCAAGAGATGATTATTATAAAAAAACTATTTCTAATATGCAGGAAGTTATTGCGAGAGGAGCAAGAGTTCTGCTCATCACTAATAAAAGCAAAGATGAAGTTTTTTCTGAAAATATTTGGGAGTCAATTGAAGTAGAAAGCACTACTGATGATTTATTGCCTTTTCTCTTAACTATCCCTTTACAAAAATTAGCTTACTACGCTGCTTTAAATAAAGGCTATGATATCGATAAACCTAGAAATTTAGCTAAATCAGTTACTGTAGAGTAATAAATTAATTGAATAGTTTGAGTCATTAAACTATATATATCTCAGGTTGAATATGAAAAAGTGGACATTAAATAGTTGGAAAAAATTTCCAGCAAAACACATTCCTGAATATCAGGACCAGGACGAATTAAATGCTGTACTAGATAAGGTCAGTAAATTTCCTCCACTGGTTTTTGCTGGAGAGTCTAGAAATTTAAAACAAGAACTTGCTAAAGTTGCTGAAGGCAAGGCTTTTCTTTTACAGGGTGGTGATTGTGCTGAGAGTTTTGCAGAGTTTCATCCAGATAATATTCGAGATACTTTTAAAGTTATTTTACAGATGGCTTTAGTTTTAACTGCCTCTGCTACCACACCGGTTGTTAAAATTGGAAGAATAGCTGGACAGTTTTCCAAACCTCGCAGTGCACCAACGGAAACCAAAGATGGTAAAACTTTACCGAGTTACCTTGGTGACAATATTAATGGGATGGAATTTTCTGAGAAAGCAAGAGTACCAGATGCAAAAAGATTATTTAGAGCATACTCACAATCGGCTTCGACCCTAAACTTACTTCGGGCATTTTCTCAAGGGGGTTACGCCGATTTAAGACAAGTACATCAATGGAATTTAGGTTTCGTCACTAAAAGCGATCAAGGAAAAAAATATAAAGCAATTGAAGATAAAATTTCAGATGCCTTAGAATTCATGGATGCTTGTGGAATTACACCAGAGCATAATCGAAGATTAAGAACAGTTAATTTTTATACTTCCCATGAAGCTCTGCTTCTACCTTTCGAGGAAAGTATGACGAGAATAGACTCTACATCAGGTGAGTATTATGACACTTCAGCTCACTTTGTTTGGATTGGCGATAGAACTAGACAACCAGATGGAGCGCACGTTGAATTCTGTAGAGGGATAAAAAATCCAATTGGTTTAAAATGTGGACCGACTTTAAGTCCAGATGAACTAATTAATTTGTGCAATATTTTAAATCCAGCTAATGAAGCTGGGAGATTAACTTTAATTTCAAGATTTGGTCATGATAAAGTTGAACAATATTTACCAAAACTTATTAAAGCAGTTAAAAAAGAAGGCCTCAAAGTAATTTGGTCGTGTGACCCTATGCATGGTAACACGATTAAAGCTGCTACAGGTTTTAAAACAAGACCATTTAATAATGTTTTAACCGAAGTAAAATCTTTCTTTGCAGTTCAGCAAGCAGAGAATAGTTATGCTGGTGGTTTACATATTGAGATGACTGGTCAAGATGTCACAGAGTGCACTGGTGGAGCACAAAAGATATCTGATAAAGATCTTTCTCATAGATATCATACTCATTGTGACCCAAGACTTAATGCAAGTCAGGCGTTAGAATTAGCATTCTTAATCTCAGAAGAGATCAAAAAGAATTCACAGTTTTCAAAAAATATTATTAAAGCAGCGTCCTAATGATTATAAAATAATCATTGGGCAAATCCTGAAAAAAGGATAGGGATTGACTATGGATGTAAAAAAAAGGGCAGAAATAATTACAAAGTGGATTAACGATTATTGTAGCAAGATGGATCCACAGCCAGGAGCTTTAGTTATTGGTATTTCAGGTGGCGTTGACTCTTCCGTCGTTAGCACTTTGTGTGCGGAGACTGGAAGAAAGACTATTGTTTTAAGTATGCCAATTAAGCAAAAAGTAGATCAACATTCGCTTAGTATTAAACATTCAGAGTGGCTAAAATCTAAATATAAAAATGTAGAATATAATATGATTGATCTTAACAAAACTTTTGAAGATTTTACCAATTCGATGAAAAAGTTTGAACATGAACATGGATTTGCTAATTCTCGTTCAAGATTAAGAATGGTAACGTTATATCAAGTAGCAGCAGCTAACTCTGGAATTGTCGTTGGCACTGGAAATAAAGTTGAAGATTTTGGTGTGGGTTTTTATACCAAATATGGTGATGGTGGAGTTGATATCGCTCCAATAGCTGATTGCAGTAAAACTGAGGTCTGGGAACTTGCAACATACTTAGGAATCTCTAAAGATATTATTGATGCAGACCCGACTGATGGTTTATGGGATGATGGCCGTACCGATGTAAATCAATTAGGTATGACTTATCAAGAACTAGAAGCAGCAATGAGTAGCAAAAAAGATAAAAACTACGAAAAATATATGCAGATTAGAAAAAAAAATCTGCACAAAATGGAACCAATCCCAGTTTGTAAATTTAAAAAAAAATGAGTGATATCAATTTATTTAATACTTTAAGTAGAAAGAAAGAAAAATTTGTTCCTCTAAATAAAGATAATATAACTTTATATGCCTGTGGACCGACGGTCTATAATGACCCTCATGTAGGGAATGCAAGATCACTAGTTGTTTTTGACTTGCTCTTTAGAATTTTGCAAGAAAAGTATGGAAATAACAAAGTAACCTATGTTCGTAATATTACTGATATCGATGATAAAATTATAGAGATTTCAAAAAAAACAGGTAAGCCTATCAAGCAAGTTACTACTGATGTTACAAAAGTCTTTCATGAAAATTGCAAAGAACTTAATTGTCTCCCGCCAACAAAAGAACCAAAGGCTACAGAACATATTAAAGGCATGATTGCAATGACTGAGTCTTTGATAAAAAAAGGACATGCTTATGTTGCTAATGAACATGTTTATTTTAAAGTAAACTCCTTTAAGGCTTATGGTCAACTATCTAATAAAAAAATTACTGAATTGCAGGCTGGTTCTCGAGTAGAAGTGTCTAAATTAAAAAAAGATCCGTTAGATTTTGTTTTGTGGAAACCTTCAACAGCAGATGAACCAAAATGGCAATCTCCTTGGGGCGAGGGTAGACCGGGCTGGCATTTAGAATGCTCAGTTATGAGTGAAAAGCTTTTAGGTCCACATTTTGATATTCATGGTGGCGGCTTAGATTTGATTTTTCCTCATCATGAAAATGAAATTGCCCAATCTTGTGCTAATAGTGGTAATAAAAATTTTGCTAACTATTGGGTGCATAATGGTTTTTTAACAATGAAAAATGATAAAATGTCAAAGTCAGTGGGAAATATCGTTACCATAAATGATGTTTTAAAATCTCACAACGGTCAGACCATTCGATTAGCATTATTAAGCGCTCACTATAAACAACCTTTAGATTGGAGCACTGAACTCTTAGAGCAAAGTAAAAAAAATTTAGATAAATGGTATAAATTTTATAGTGAAAAAACTTCTGCGAAAATTTCTGATGAAAATTTAAAAATTCTTTTTGATGACTTAAATACTCCAGCTTTAATTAGTAAAATTCACGAAATTTATAATAGGATCTCTGGTGGGGACAATGATTTAGTACCTGAGTTAAATAGCTTAATTAGATTACTAGGTCTATTTAATCAATCAAAAGCGGAATGGGAAAAAAGCAAGCAAGAAAAAATATCTATATCGGAAAAAGAAATAAATGAATTAATTGATGAAAGAAACAAAGCAAGAAAAGAAAAAAATTATCAGTTATCAGATCAAATCCGCGATCGACTTATCGAGCACGGTATAGTAATTGAAGATGTGGATAGCAAAACCATTTGGAAATATAAATAAGCATGAGTAAAGATAAAATATATTTATTCGATACAACCTTGCGAGATGGTGCGCAAACCGAAGGTGTCGATTTTTCTATTGAAGATAAAAAGAAAATTGCTTTAGCGCTCGCTAATCTAGGCTTAGACTATATAGAATGTGGTTGGCCCGGAGCTAATCCTATTGATACAGAATTTTTTAATTCAAAAATTAATTTGAAACAAAGCAAAACCACAGCTTTTGGCATGACTAAGAGATCTGGTCGAAGTGCTAATAATGATCCAGGTCTAGCATCATTAATGAACGCAAATACCGAAACAGTTTGTGTTGTAGGTAAAACTTGGGATTTTCATGTCGATTTAGCACTTGGAATATCAAAAAAAGAAAACTTAGAAAATATAAAAGAAACCACAAAATATTTTGTTGATAGTAAAAAAGAATTTATTTTTGATGCTGAACATTTTTTTGATGGTTATAAAAATAATCCTGAATTTGCATTAGAATGTTTACTGAGTGCTTATAATTCTGGAGCTAGGTGGATCGTGCTTTGCGATACCAATGGCGGTACGTTGCCAAATGAGGTGGGCGAAATCATTAGTCAAGTTACAAAAAAAATACCTGGAAAAAATATTGGTATTCATACCCATAACGATACCGAAAACGCCGTTGCCAATTCATTGAGTGCAGTTTTAGCTGGCGCCAGACAAATTCAAGGAACCATTAATGGTTTAGGTGAACGATGTGGTAATGCCAATTTGATGTCAGTTATTCCTAATTTGCTACTCAAAAAAACTTTTTCAAAACAATTTGAGACAAATTTTAAAAATGATAACCTTGAAAAATTAACAGACTGTTCCAGGCTCTTAGATGAAATTTTAAATCGAACTCCTTCAAAAAATTTACCTTATGTAGGTTCATCTGCCTTCGCTCATAAAGGTGGTCTTCATGTTTCAGCTGTAAAAAAAGATCCTAAAACTTATGAACATATCGACCCAAGTTTAGTAGGAAATTATCGAAAAATTATAATATCCCATCAATCTGGTAGATCAAATATTATTTCTCGATTGGAAAAATTTGGAATTAAAATTGATGAAAAGGATCCAAAAATCCAAAGAATTTTAGATGAGGTCAAAGACAGAGAATTTAGTGGCTATACTTATGACGGCGCAGATGCTTCATTTGAACTTTTAGTCAATCGATTGCTCGGAAAATTACCGGTTTATTTTAAAGTTAAAAATTTTTCAGTGACGGTAGAAAAACAAGATGAAATTAAAACTAACGCTAGTGTAGTCTTTTTATTAGATAATAAAGAACTCAAATGCACAGGATCTGGGAACGGTCCAGTAAATGCATTAGACAATGCTATAAGAAGTAATCTAAAAAATTTTGCACAATACGCAGAATTTTTAAAAGATATTAAATTAATTGACTACAAAGTAAGAATTTTGAACGCAGGTACTGGTGCTACGACCAGGGTTTTAATTGAGTCTACAGACAACAGTGGTGATAGTTGGTTCACTATTGGTGTCTCTGCTAATATAATTGAGGCTTCATTTAAAGCTTTAATGGACAGTTTAGAATTTAAACTTTTTAAAAGCAAAGCATCTGGAAGCAAGTCTTAAAAGGTGAAAAATATTACCTTTTTATTGTCTAAAGCTCAATTAGGTGAAAACATTGGACTTAGTGCTAGAGCAATTTTTAATTTTGGTTTTAAACAATTATTTTTAATTAATCCCCGAGATAAATGGCCCAACTTAACATCTGTAAAAAGTGCTGCTGGTGGTTCATCAATTATTCAATCTACAAAAGTTTTTACTAATTTTAATAATGCAATAAAAAAGTTTGATTTACTTATAGCTTGTTCAGCGAGACAAAGGTCAATTCCTAAAAGATATATTACTTTACAACATTTAAATAAGATTATAAATCGTCATAAATCTAAAAATATCGGTGTTCTGTTCGGTTCAGAAGCAAACGGTTTAAGTAATGATGAGGTGTCAAGAGCAGACTATATTTTAAATATAAAAACCCAAAATCATTACTCCTCATTAAATTTATCCCATGCTGTTTTGCTTGTAGCTTATGAATTAAGTAAATTAAAACAAAGCCAACAAAGCAAATCTAAATTAAGTATTGCAAAAAAAAATGAAATTACCAATTTATTTAAATTTGTTATGGAACGATTGCCTAAAGGTAAAAAATTAAATAATGCTTTAAAGTTAAATTTTGGCAACTTATTATCTAATATCAATTTAACATCTCAGGACGTTAAAATATTAACCTCGATAATAGCTAGATTATCAGATAAAAACAGCAAGAAACTATAATTGACAAAACAGTATATAATTATATAAACACCACTTTAAAAGATGACTAAAAGATTAAAATCTAAACATAAAGTTGATCGTAGATTAAAAGTAAATCTATGGGGTCGACCTAAAAGTCCATTTAATACTAGAAACTATGGCCCTGGACAACACGGTCAGAGTAAAAAAGGCAAGCCAACAGATTACGGTGTTCAATTATTAGCTAAACAAAAATTAAAAAATTATTATGGTAATATTAATGAACGTCAGTTCAGAAATATTTATCGAAAAGCGATAGCAAAAAGAGGAGACACAATAGAAAACTTAATTGGTCTTCTGGAGCGAAGATTAGATACAGTTGTTTATCGAGCTAAACTTGCTCCCACAGTTTTTTCTGCACGACAACTTATTAATCATGGTCACATCCGTGTAAATAAAAAAAGAGTAAATATTTCTAGTTATTTAGTTACTGAGAAAGATACAGTTGAATTAAAAGAAAAATCAAAAAAAATCGTTAATATAGACTCATCGCTTGCTAGCAAGGAACGTGATGTGCCTGAATACATTAATTTAGATGAAAAAAACAAAGTAGTAAAATTAGTAAGAGTTCCAAAGTTTAGTGAAGTTCCTTACCCAATTGTCATGGAACCGAAGTTAGTTATTGAGTATTACTCAAGATAAAAATTTAAATTTCTTTTAAAATTTTTTGAAGTTCACCTGTCTCAAACATTTCCTTAACAATATCGCATCCACCAATAAATTTTCCTTTGATATATAACTGAGGAATCGTAGGCCAATCGCTAAAGGTTTTGATGCCTTGACGCAATTCATCACTTGCTAATACATCGACATCTTTAAAATTTACTTTTAAATGTTTTAAAATATTAGCTACCGCCATTGAAAAACCGCATTGGGGCGCATCAGCTGTTCCTTTCATAAAAAGACAGATAGCATTGTTAGTTATTAATTCTTTAATAGTATTATCAATAGTCATTTTTTTTCCTTGGTTGTAATTGCTAATGCATGTAATTCATTTCCCATTTTGCCTTTTAAAGATTTATAAACTAACTTATGCTGCTCAATTTTGGATAAACCATTAAAATCTTTAGAAGTAATTGATACTTCATAATGATTATTGTCACCCATTAAGTCCTTAATTTCAACCGTCGATCCAGGTAGTCCGGTTTTAATTAAGTTTTGTAATTCTTCAATTTTAATTGGCATTATAGTCATTAAACCATTTTTGATTTAGATTGTCCAATTCTGATATTTTGAACTCAAAAAATGATTCTAATTCAATGTTTTCTTTTATAACCGTTGCGATTTCTTGATAGGCAATACTGTCTTTTTTTAATATTTCAATTACTTTAGATAAATTGGCTTTGGAAACTTCTATTAAATATCTGCCTTGGTCCTCACCAAAAAAATATTCTATATAATTCTGCGTACTTTTTAATTTATTTATTTTTAATCCTAAGTTACCTCCAATAGCCATTTCAAATAAACTCATAATAGTTCCTCCCGAAGAAATATCATGGCAGGATTCGATCAAGTTGCCTGATACTAATTTTAAAATCATCTCTCCATTATTCTTCTCATTTGTTAAATTTACTTCAGGTGGTGGACCATCTTTCAAATTTAAAATTTCTAAAAAAAGGGCACTTTGATAGAGGTGACCAAAAGTTTTACCTATTTTAATGATGATATTTCCCTCTTTTTTTAATTTATGGTCAATTAATTTTCGATCTAAATTTGTTATTAAACCAACCCCACCAATTACTGGAGTGGGATCAATATTCTTTTGATTAGTACCGTTATAAAAAGATACGTTGCCTGAAACAATTGGCATATTTAAAAATACACATGCTTCTTTCATGCCCTTAAGACAATCTGTAAATTGACCCATAATCTCTGGATTTTCCGGATTACCAAAGTTTAAACAATTAGTAACAGCTAAAGGTTTCGCTCCCACAGCAATTAAATTTCTCCAACATTCGGCAATAATTTGTTTACCACCGTAAAGAGGGAAGGCAGCACAAAATTTTGCTGAAGAGTCTACTGTTACGGCAATCCCTTTATTCGTATCATGTGCTTTTATAATCGCAGCATCAGAACCGCTTCTTAGAATAGTATCACCCATGACTAACTGATCAAATTGGCTAGTAATCCAATTTTTGTTATTGAAATTTGGGTGTGAAATAAGTTTTAAAATTAAGTCCTTAATTTCAAATTTTTTTATTTTATCTTTGTAGTCAAATTTTTTTGGTAATTTAATTTTTTTGCTCTTACGCTCATACATCGGTGCTTTATCCGATAACGCCGACAAAGGTAAATCTGCTACAGTTTCATTATCAAATTTTAAAACCAATCGATTAGTTGCAGTAGTTTTTCCTATAATAGAGAAGTCCAAATCCCATTTTTCAAATATTTTTTTAGCGTAATCTTCTTTACCTTCCTCCAGTATTATCAGCATTCTTTCTTGGCTTTCCGAAAGCATAATCTCATAAGGCGTCATATCTTGTTCTCGAATTGGAACTTTGTTTAATTCCAATTCTATACCTAGTCCTCCTTTTGATGCCATTTCAACACTCGAAGATGTTAAACCTGCAGCTCCCATGTCTTGTATAGCTATAATAGATTTATCTTTCATCAATTCTAAACAAGACTCTAATAATAATTTTTCTGTGAAAGGATCACCTACTTGAACTGTAGGTTTTTTTTCTTCAGAATTTTCATCAAATTCTGCTGAAGCCATTGATGCCCCATGTATACCGTCTCGACCAGTTTTAGAACCAACATAGACAACAGGCTTATTTATACCCTTTGCTTTTGAGTAGAAAATTTTATCTTTCTTAGCTAAACCCACAGCCATAGCATTCACTAAAATATTTTCATTATAACTTTCGTTAAATTTAGTTTCCCCAGCTACTGTCGGTATACCAATGCAGTTCCCGTAGCCGCCAATGCCTGAGACCACACCATTTAATAAATGTTTTGTTTTTTTATGATTAACGTCGCCGAAGTGTATAGAATTGAGCAAAGCAATAGGTCGAGCACCCATTGTAAAGACATCTCTTAAAATACCACCTACGCCAGTTGCGGCACCTTGAAAAGGTTCTATGTAAGATGGATGATTATGAC
>Ga0255777_10000768_pt1 | contig 30468 bp, 34 predicted proteins | sample 101ome_15_FD_179975 | JGI IMG/M metagenome (GOLD analysis project Ga0255777, IMG submission 179975) | Coastal salt marsh microbial communities from the Groves Creek Marsh, Skidaway Island, Georgia - 101402AT metaG (version 2) | ecosystem: Environmental > Aquatic > Marine > Intertidal zone >... | reverse complement strand
GATGTTCTACACTGGTAAAATGTTCCCTAAAAAATATCATGGTGCCATCTTTAATGCGCAACATGGTTCATGGAACGCAGTAAAACCTAGAGGTGCTAGAATCATGGTTACTTACTTAGACAGCAAAGGAAATGCGACGAAGCATGAGCCTTTTGCTGAAGGTTGGATGACTGAGCTTGGTACTTATTTAGGTCGACCAGTAGACGTGCAACAGTATGTTGATGGTTCACTATTAGTATCTGATGACAAAGCAGGTGTTGTTTATCGTATATCTTACGATGGTGCTGCTGCTGAGTTAAGAGATCCTAGTAAAGTTATCAAATAATTAACTAAGAATTAAATGGGCCGAATTGAATTCGGCCCATTTTTAGTAAGAAATAGGAGAATTATGAGAAATTGGTTTTACGCAATAACATTATTAATTTTAAGTTCAATATTTTTGAACACTGAATTATTAGCTAAAGAACACGATGAAAAAATTTGTGGTGGTGGCGGTTTATCAACGTGGACTAAAGACGGTGAATTTAAAACCGTTAGAGAACCTAAATGTATATCTAAAGCTGAATATGAAGCTAATTTAAAATCGAAAGATTATTTATGTAACTATTATCCAGGTTATATTTGGAAAGAAGCAGAACGAGAATTTGGTAAAAAACAATACGCTTATACCGAAGCGAATTTAAAGAAAATTTTAAGTTTAAAAGAAGAGGGGATTTCTCTTTGTAAAGCTGGTAAAAGAAAAGACGGTGAAGAAAAATTTGTTGAAGCGATTAGAATTATTAGCTTCACGCCACCTGCAAAATAAATGAAAAAAATTTTAATTCTTTTTTTCTTATTTGTTTTTTCCTCTGCTTATGCGGTCGGACCATCTTTACCTGGTGTAGTACCTAAAGTTCAAGCACCTGCAAAATTATCACCTGAATTAAAGCTAGGGTATGAAAAAGCTCAGCAAATTTGTTCGACGTGTCATGGTTTAGATGGACAAGCAGCGAGCGCTGGGAGTTCAGCGGTTATTCCTAATATCACTGCGCAAAATAAAGATTACTTAATTAAAAGATTAAAAGAATATAAAACTGGTGAAATGAAACACGAGCAAATGTCTGTGGTGGCTTCCATGTTATCGGAACAAGATATCTCCGCCGTTGCTGAGTGGTATTCACGAATAAAAATTAGCATTTCTCAACCATCAATCGCTGATCCAACAAAAGCCATTGATAAACCAAATCCTTAATTTTTATCTTTTTATATAAGTTAGACAGATTAAGACATCGTTGAATTTTATGATTTTTGGATACTTCTGTTTAATCTCTTTAATTCCATGTTGAATTTGCTGGTTAGAAAAGTCTAATAGGGATGAAATGTATCTATTTTTAAGGTGTTTAATGTAATCCTGCTTCGTGATGGTTACTTTAAACTTGAAGTAAGTTTTTCTAAGTGGTTTTAATAATTTTGCTAATTGGTTGATCATTTTCTCATCTTGTTTTAAGCTTTGATCAAGTTTTTGCTTAAAAGCCTTAAAAGTAGGGATCTGATTACCCTTCGTTTTTAGAGTAAATATTAACAAACGTCCTTTTGCATTTAGTTTTGCCTGACAAAGCTTGATTAAAGCGGTGCGTTTAGCTGTACTCAATAGATGTAGGGACTGTTTGATTAAAATTAGATCAAAAGTTAGTTGTGTTCGTCTTAAATATTTAACAGCATCACTGCGAACAAAGGTAATATTCTGTTTTGGGTTTTTATGCTTGACCAAATCCAGTCCAATAGGTTTTTTGAGTAATTTAAACCTAGAGTGAAGACGGCTAATGATGTTAGCTCGACCACACCCCACATCGAGGATCCGATCAGTTCGCTTGAGAGTACTGATAAATCGGACATATTTTGTAAATTGATCAATATAAGCTTTGGAGGCTAGCCAAGTTTTATTATCCCAATTTTTTAGTTGCTTCATATCTGACCCATTTTGGGTTAAAAAAGTCTAATTCCCAATTTGAACGTCATCATACTATCATACTGATTCGCTTTCTTATAGATTGTCTGTGGAGAGTATGAGTACACAATTAAAACATTACCAAAATAACAATTACTACCAAGTAAATAGCCAAACAACAGCTGAGGTTACTGAGAAAAAAGTTAACCTGAATGACCTTATGGAGAAATTAAACGCTGAGAAAAAAAGAGAAAAGAAAAGCAACATGCTTTTCTCCGTGGCAGCGTTATCAGCTCTTGCCGTGTTTGGAATTATTTTAACACTGTAATTAAACTTTAACTCCCTCAATCCCTTGATCTAGGGCATTAAGCACAATCCAATAGAAATTTGCAAAAATATTTATTATATCCTTACCGTTCTGGGGGCTAGCCATGACCGAAAAGGTTGAACCATAATCACTCACATTGACGTAGTACCTTTTTGATTTACTATCTTTTTTTAACAGTCTTAATTTCACTAACTTTTCTAACTTTCGAATACAAGTTGCCCGTGGAATACTCGTAATTTCAGAAATTGAAGTCGCCGAGATATTAACGTCTTGAATATCGATATCAACTTTTTCACGTTTTGCAATCACGTCCTGCATTGATTTTATATCTTTCTTTTTCAAATGTTTGTTTAATAAAATGGTACAATTAATCCCAATTAAGTAGAGCTCAATATCTTTTACTTTATTTTGCCAATATTTCATAAACGTTAATTCCGTGTTTAAAAAATGATACCAATAAAAAGAATAGTGTTTCATTAACTCTTGTTGGACAGCACTACTAGATTGTGCAAAATTTACTTTGTTAGCCACCAGTGCAATTAAATTTGCAACAGCTTTAGTTTGTGACTGCGTCCATGCCTCATAAGTTTTTCTTAATTCTTCTGGTGGATTCCAATATAATTTTTGTTTATCTTTATGAATGATTTTAGCTTTTCTTAATTCTTCAATTTTTCTCCGAGCTGTTTCTTTCGGTAGACCGGTATCATTAGCAATTTTTATAATTTTATGATGAATAGCTTTAAGTGACTCATGATTGTGCCAAAAATTTTGATATGAAATATCTGCCTGCAAATCAACCTTACGCAGATTGAGCACAGCCTCATGTACGGCACAGGCAAAATACAAAACAATGTTAGCTTTTTCTAAATCTGAATATCTTTTATAAAGTGTGGTTAAGATATCACTTTGAGTTTCTTGAAATTGTCTAGCAATTTCTACCCAATTTTCTTCAAGAATTTTTTCTACTTGTTCTTTAGAATATTTCATAAAACCGTGAGAATTTTCTTATGGTTCATTGTGGGTCGATTGAACCATAAAATGAATAGTGTGTCACTATCTTATTTGTTAAGGTTTTAGGTATTAACTTACAATTATGGATTTTGTAAAATTATTTGGTCCCTTCGGGATGTTCTTTGTGATGTTTTCTATCGCTTTAAGTTTGAAAGCTGAAGACTTTAAAAAACTAATTAAAAAACCAAAACCTTTGTATGTAGGCATTGGTACCCAAGGGGTACTCGTGCCTCTGATCGGTGTGTGCTTTGTGACCATTGCTTATGATTTACCTGCGCAACTTAAAACTAGTATTATCCTGTTAACGATTTTACCAACTGCGGTCATGTCTAATTACATAGCCAAGAAAGCTCAAGCCGATGTAGCATTATCGATTTCAATGACGGCGATTGGCTGTTCATTCGCTTTTATCAAATTACCTTTGTTCTTTTATTTTATTAGTGCGATTTTAATTCCAGAGGCGCAGATTGTTTTTCCAAAAATCGATTTATTCGAAACCTCAGCTAAACTTTTGATGATTGTCACCATTCCGGTTTTATTGGGTTTAGCCTTTAATGATAAATTTCCAAAATTAGCTAAAAAATTAGATGTACCTTTTGACCGAATTTCAATGTTCTTATTTTTGATCATCGTCTTTGGGGGCATCTTCCAAGAGCGTCATGCATTATTAGGCTATTTTAAGTTATCTGGCGTGATCTCAGTAATTATTTTAACAGCTATATTTTTTACTTCTATTGCAGTAACCGAAGCTTTTAAATTAAAACAAGTTGAACGGCGTGCAATTTTAATTGAGTGTATTTTGCAAAATGGTGCTATTGGATTTGTAATCGGGGCTCTCATGTTTGATGATATCAATTACCTTATTCCGATTGCGACCTATGCTATCATTCAATATCTGTTTTTAATTGTTTATTTTCTAATTAGAAGGTCCTAAATTTGTAAAAATAGTTTATAGTTTAGTGTCAATGACTACAGAAAAACAAAAATTATTTTTGAAAGTTTTCTTTTCTTTTTTTTTCATTTTTTCAGTTATTAAGATTTACGACAATGCTGTTAGCAGAGATGCGTGGCAGTATGGAGAGTGGCTAATTAATTATGATAGCGGATTTATTAGAAGAGGTCTCACCGGTGAAATTATACAAAATTTAGCGATAATTTTTAATAAAAATATCGAATATTCATTTATATTTTTTGTATCTATCTTGTCTGGCTTCTATTATTTTTTAAACTATAAATTCCTTCAAAAAATACAGATAGATTATTTCTGGTTAATTTTCTTATTTTCACCACTTCTATTTTTTTTGATTGTAACGATTTCAAAAATTGGAATAAACAAGATAATAATTTTTTATTCTTTATTTCTGCTTTATCTTTTCTTCTTAAATAGTAGTTATTTTAATTCCAAAACTAATTTATTTTTTTACAGCTTAATCCCTTTATTTTTACTAATTCATGAAGGTTTTTTCTTTTTTTTAGGGTATTTTATTTTAGCCCCTGTTTTACTTTTAAAAAAATCTGAAATTAAAAAAATTTATCTTCATTTTTTTTATCTATTGTTTTTATCAGTCATTGCTATGGCATTTCTTTATTTTAATAAAGGAGACTTTAATTCACCGAAAATCATTTGCGACAGTCTCGAAACTTATGCCCCAATGAAATGTGATTGGTGGGGGCCAATTTCTGCATTAGGCGAAAAAGTTATTTTAGAGGGAGAAAATGATTGGAAGTTTTTTTATATTCATAAAGACTATATAACTTATGCAGGCTTTATATTTTATATTTTTTATTCTTACATACCGATTTATCTTTTTTTTAAAATTTCAGATTTCTCCAAACAATTTTTTTCAAAAACCAGTGTTTTATTAATGTTTTTGCTCACCTTTCTATTTTCTCTTCCATTATATTTAATAGCAGAGGATTGGGTTCGATGGTTTTCTTATCATTTTAATTTTATTTTTTATTTATTGGTATCAATCTATTTGATAAGACGAGTAAGTTTTAACAATAACCAATATTATCAATTAATTAAAAATAAACTCAATTTAAGAAAATATAAATATATCTTCTTTCTATTAATTTTTTTATACCCTGTGAGTTTTCACCACCACCATTTTTTTTGGGAAGGCGTTAGATTAGAATTTACTTTGCTAAAAATAATAAGAAAATTTTAAATTATTTGATTAAAGTATCATTAAACTGATTAGAGACTCTGACAAAAGTTGTACATTTGCTTAATTCTTTTAGGGAGCGCGCACCTACATAAGTACAACTACTTCGAACTCCACCTAAAATATTAGTAATAGTATCTTTAATTTTACCTCGGTACTTTAATAAGACTTCACGACCTTCACTACTTCGGTAATCAGATAAGCCACCGTAATGTCTTTCATTGGCTACTTCTGAACTTGAACCATAAAACTGAATAAATTTTTCGCCATTTCTCTCTACAACTTTACCATTTCCTTCATCATGACCTGCTAACATTCCACCAAGCATGACAAAGTCAGCACCACCACCAAAACCTTTGGCAACATCACCGGGACAAGTGCAGCCCCCATCAGCAATAATGTGTGCGCCTAAACCATGGGCCGCATCAGCACATTCAATCACGGCACTGAGTTGCGGATAACCGACACCCGTTTGAATTCGCGTTGTGCAAACACTGCCTGGACCAATACCTACTTTAACAATATCAGCTCCGCTTAAAATTAATTCTTGTGTCATATCGGCAGTGACAACATTACCCGCGATGATAGTTTTTGTTGGATACTTTTCTCTAACTGATTTGACAAATTTACTAAAATGTTCTGAATAACCATTTGCCACATCAATGCAAATGAATTGAAAGAAACTACATTCTTTAAGTATCTCAGAGACCCGGTTAAAGTCTTCATCTCTCGTACCCATACTTAAAACTAAATGTTTGAAAATATTTTTTATATTTTTATAATTTTTAATACTTTTAAGATCATGTTGTTTAGTTAAACAAGTGATCATTTCAAACTCAGCTAATTTTTCGGCGATACCAAGTTCACCAACACCGTCCATATTCGCAGCCATGATTGGAATTCCTGACCACTCCTGGTTACTGTATTTAAATTTATATGTTCTTTTTAGATTTACGTCTTTTCTGCTCTGTAAAGTGCTTCGCTTAGGTCTGAACAGAACATCAGAGTAGTCGAGTTTTATGTCTTCTTCTATTCTCATTGGAAATTTATTATCCGGTAATCTATTTAATAATATTTGCTAGCAGTCTCAATTTAATTGTCTGTGGATAATTAATATATATTTTGTTATATAGACAAAGGTTTTGGCGAGGTAGCTCAGTTGGTTAGAGCACAGGACTCATAAGCCTGGGGTCGGCGGTTCGACTCCGCCCCTCGCTACCAAATTAAAATAATTTATCCAAAGTAAAGATTAATTAAACCAACCAAATAAATACTTGCTAAGCCGGTATTTAAAGCAACTAGAGATTTTTCATTCCATAACCAAGAGACAATTGCTAAACCACTGTTGCCTAATAAAAAAATATAACAGTATAGCGGGTAGTATCCCAGAGCTGCCGTAATAGCGCCAGCAAGAATCGTTAGAGTTGAGCACCACGCCCAAAATTGATGAGGTTTAGGTTTTAGCTTTTTCATAACTTCAGTATATCAAAGCTTTTCTGAAATTGAGCCCTTAAATAAAAAGAAATAGTTTAGGTTGTAAAATATTTACTGTATAAAAGTTTGAATAAAAAAAATACTAATATAAAAAAAAGTAAATGGGGACAATTTGATCTAGCCCAGTTTACCAAAAGTGAAAAGGGTAAAACGATTGTGAGTTTAAATTACAGAATAAAGAGAATTGATAAAGTTGCTAAATCTTGGAAACTTCAAAAATTACATAAATTGATTTTAACTTACAATTTTGAAAAAGATTTTTTTTTAGAATTTAAAAGTAGTGTAAAAAAATATGTTTCGAAAGCTTTGCATATACCCTACGTCACCGATGATAACATTTTTATGAAAAATGTTGATAAAGCCAGGAACAATAGAACAAATATAACACCAAACGGTGCAGTCGTTCCTAAACGAGAATTTCAACTTGAATATAATTTGATTTTAAGATCTTGGTGTGATTTGGTTAAAAAAATAATAAAGCCAGATCCTTCACTGCTAACTTTGTTTAGAATTACTCCAAACATAAGAATTAAATTTGGCAAAGAATTAAAAGATAATTTAAATAGAGGTTTATCAACCTCAATCCCTCACTCAGATGCATGGGTAGAAGGTCCTTGGGGTTTCAATTGTTTTATTCCCCTTTTAGGAGATCTAAAAAAAAATAATCTTAAATACTATGAACCTATTAGTTTTAAAGAAAATTTTTTAAATAAGTCTGAAACTTATAATAGTATGCAATGGGTTAATAAATTTTATAGACCTCTTAATATTACTCCAGCAGCAGGCAAACTATACATCTCAGATTATTCTACAATTCACCATTCAAACAGAAAGCAAAATTGCAAAACGCGAATTTCTATTGATACAACTTTCTTCGTTGGTAAACATTTACCAATTAAAGATAGAATTAAAGAATATACTAGAAAAATTCCAAACATTGGAATTAAAGAAATTGTAGATCCCGGACAATATGAGAAAGATAAATTTGTTGAAAAAAAATCTGTTTTTTCACATTATACTGGCAAAACGTTAAAACTAATTAGATTAAATTAATTATATGGATGTATTATTTGTAACTCCTCAGTCTAGATTGAAAGTTTATCAAGGTTTATCTAATGATTATGCAGCTATAGAACCTCCAGTTTGGTCGTCATTGATTGCAAATTACTTGTTAAAAAAAAATTATCAAGTTAGCATATTGGATGCAGAGGCAGAAAACTTAACTCATGAGGAAACTGCAAAAAAAATTTTAAAAGTTAATCCTAAATTAACAGTTTTTATGATTTATGGACAACAGCCTTCAGCATCTACTCAATGTATGCCAGGAGGTAGAGAGACCTGTTTAAAACTGAACACTCTTAGTAAAAATTCTTTGAAATCTATTGTTGTAGGCACTCACGCATCAGCTTTACCAAAAAAAACATTGGAAGAAGAACCCTACACATATGTATGTCAAGGTGAGGGACCTATTACCATAAAAAATCTGGTTGATTATTTAGATGGCACAATTAAGGATATAAAAAATATACCTGGACTTTGGTATTTTGATAAAGACGGAAACATCTCTGCAAATAAGCCAGCTAACATGTTTGAAAATCTAGATGAAACTTTGCCTGGTCAAGCTTGGGACTTATTAGATATGAGCAAGTACAAGGCACATAACTGGCACACATTTGGTAGACTTGAGAGTAGAAATTTATATGCTTCTTTACAAACCAGCTTGGGTTGTCCTTTTAAATGTACATTTTGTTGTATCAATGCTCCTTTTGAAAGAAATACAATTAGATTTTGGTCACCTAAACATGTAGTAAATCAAATTAAAATCTTAACTGAAAAATATAATATCTTTAACATTAAAATTCCTGATGAGATGTTTGTTCTTAATCCAAAACAAGTTAGCGGCATCTGCGATGAAATAATCTCATTAGGATATGGTGATAAATTAAATTTTTGGGCATATGCAAGAATCGACACTTTAGAAGACAACGACATGTTAAAAAAAATGTTTAAAGCCGGGATAAAATGGTTAGCTCTTGGTATAGAATCAAGTTCGAAACATGTAAGAGATGGTGTAATTAAAGGTAGATTCGATAACTATGATATCGAGGGTATCGTAAAAAAAGTAAGAGAGATGGGTTTTTATGTAGGTGCAAATTATATTTTTGGACTCCCAGATGATACAAATGACTCTATGAAGGAAACTTTAGATTTATCTCTTAGAATTAATAGTGAATGGGCAAATTTTTATTCTGCAATGGCTTATCCTGGATCACAACTTCATGTAATGGCAAATAAAAATTCATGGAAATTGCCTGAAAATAAAGATGGACCAGGATGGATTGGATACTCGCAACATGCTTATGAATGTTTGCCCTTAAGGACAGAGCATGTAAAAGCTACAGATGTATTAAATTTTAGAGATAAAGCGTTTAATAGTTATTTTAAAAATTCAAATTATTTAAATTTAATTAAAAAAACCTTTGGAGATGAAACTGAGAAGCATATTCAAAAAATGACTTCTTTTAATTTAAAAAGAAAACACCATGATCAAAAGGTTGACTATTGATTTATATTTAAAATGAACTAAAAATATTGAATGAAAAATTTTAAATCTATAATTATTTCCGGAGCTTTAGCGCAAGATCATGAATTTATTTATCCTTTTTATAGACTTTTAGAAGCTGGTAGCGATGTAGAGGTATGTTTAATAGGGGGCAAACCTGTTCTAGGATTTTTAGGAACACCACTCCCACCCAATAAAGATCATAAAGTCAAAGATATAAGTGAAGTACAGCCAGGAGACTATGATCTTTTAGTTTTACCTGGAGGTGTAAAAGCAATGGAAAAAATTCGACAGGATAAAAGACTAATTAAATTTATTGCAGATTTTTATAATTTAAAAAAAGTCATTGCATGCATTTGTAGTGGAGCTCAACTACTAATATCAGCCAAAATAATTAAAGGAAAAAAAATAGCAGGTTATTACAGCATGAGAGATGACATAGAAAACGCAGGCGCCATATATACTGATAAACCAGCTGTCGTTGATAGTAAAATCATTACAACTGCTCATTATAAAGATATGGGACCGTGGATGGCCGCAACATTAGATTTTTTTAAATGAAGGTAAATGAGAACTATTATGATAACAAGGTTATCAATAAACCTTGGGGGCACGAATATGTTGTGTATAGAGTAAAAAAAAATTTATCAGTCACTTTCTTAAATATTAATCCTGGAAAAACAACATCTTTACACTGTCATACTAAAAAAAAAACAGGTTTTATAGTTTTAGACGGCAAAGCTAGAATTCAACTTGGCTTATGGAAGAGTGAGCAAAAAGATTTTAATGCTCCTTCTAAGTTAATGATTAGGACAGGGTTATTCCACTCAATTAAATGTGTTTCCAAACGTCCATTACTCGCGCTAGAATTCGAATCTCCCTGTGAAAAAAATGATCTTGTTAGATTCGATGATCCTTACGGAAGGTCCCTGAAACCGTATGAACAAGGAAAAAAATATGAAAAGAAAATCACAAAGACACTTAAATTAGAGATACCTAAAGGAAAAAAAACTCAAAAAATTAAATTTAAAAAAACGCAATTGTTTTTTGAAAATCATTCAAATTTTAAAAATATTATTTCTAGGGATTTAAAAACTATTTTTGCTATTGTTGATGGATACGTAGGCACTAGAGAAAACAGAAAAGTACTTGTACCAGGTGATATAATTAGAACTGGTACAATGATTAAGTTATCAAAAAAATTTAAAATTAAAAAAAAATTACGCTTAATCAGAGTTATCAGCAATGATTAGTAAATCATTAAGATTGAAAGTATTTCAGAAAGCTTCCTTCTGTAGAGCATTTGAAGAGGAAGTTTTTACAAATGTCAAAAAAAAAAAAATAAAAATTCCTGTTTATTTATAAGCAGGTCAAGAATTTATCTCCGCCTCACTTTCAGAAATTTGTAAATTAAAAAAAATCAAACCTCTATTATTTGGGCAACATCGATGCCATTCAATCTATCTCTCATTTGGAGGAAATCCAAAAAAACTTATAAGAGAGCTTCTTGGAAAATCTGACGGTTGTACATTTGGTAAAGGTGGATCAGCTTCAATACACTCTACTAAGATTAATATGTTCGGACACGACGGATTAATGGGAAGCAATGGACCAATTGGTGTGGGGGCTTGTTTTGCAACAAATAAACCAACTATTGTTTTTTTAGGAGATGCCGCAGCAGAAGAGGATTATGTGTTAGGTGCGATTGGATGGGCATCAAAAAAAAAATTACCAATTATTTTTGTTATTGAAGATAACAATCTTTCTATCTTAACTGAAAAAAAAGTAAGAAGAAATTGGGAGATAGATGATGTCGCAAGATCATTCAAAATAGAGTCTTATTCTATTAAAGATAATCCAGAAGATATTTTCAAAGTCTCAAAAAATTTTTTTAAAAAACCAATTTTAGTAAATATTTATACTAATAGATTATACTGGCACGCAGGCGCAGGGCAAGACAACCCTAAAACATTTGATAGACTTAAAAATGAACAAAAAAGAATTGGTAATTTTGCCAAAAATATTCATAAAAAAAATTTATTGAAGATAGGTAAATTATGGAAAAAACACTCAGAGAGACCATAAGAGAAACTTTACATTATCATTTAAAAAAAAAAAATGGATTGGTTTTTGGTCAATGCTTAACAGCTGTAGGATGGGTTGGTGGCACTATACCTAAATTGAAGGAAAAAGATGGTATTGTAGAATTAAGTATGGCTGATGTTGCAAATGGAGGAATAGTAGCTGGCGCCGGACTTTCAAATAGACGACCAATTTATGTCATTAGATACCAAGGTTTTAATTGGTTTAATGCACCAATTATTTTAAATTTCTCCTGTAAATCAAAAGAAATTTGGAAAGTTCCATGCCCTATATTTATTAGAGGTATTGCTATGGAGGGGTCTATAGGACCAGTTGCTGGTTCATCTCATCATTCATTATATTATCGAATGCCAGGTATTAAGATTTTATCCCCTATGACACCAAAAGAATATGTCTACGCCTATAGAAGATTTATGAACGATGATGAAGTTTACTATATTTCTGAACATAGAGGAAGTTATGACAACAAGAATGAATTGCCTGATGTAATTGATGGAAAATTTGATTTTATAATATTTGCAGTATCAATTACTAGATTCGCAGCCTACGAAGCAAAAAAAAAATTAGAAGAGAAAGGATATAAAATAGGAATAGTAAATATACTTTGGATAAAACCATTTAAAATTAAACCTAAATGGATAATAGCTCTAAAAAATTGCAAATATGGAGCAGTTATACTTGATGATGATTATCCCCAAGGAATTATTACTGATATGGCATATCAATTGATGAAACATTCAAATAAAAAAATTTATGCACTTGGACTAAAAAATAAATCTGCAGGCTTTTCAAAGCGTTCAGATAATTTACCCCCTGATGCAACCCGGATATTTAAATTTTTCTTAAACATATTAAGAGGTCAATAAATATTACAAACTTTTTGTTAAATTGCTCATCTTAAGAAGTAAAAAATTGGTTCAGGTTACAAAATAATTATTGTATAAGAAAAAAAAGTATATAGTGGGACTATCAGAGTGTAATTTTAAATAAATTTAATGAAAAAAAAAGACCTTATAAATTTTGAAAATGATATTGCTCACGCATTCAATTCTGGAAAAATTCGTGCACCAATACATTTATATTCAAATAATGAAGATTTTCTCATAAAATTTTTTAAAAAAATTAAAAAAAATGATTGGGTATTCTGTTCTTGGCGTTCTCACTATCAGTGTTTATTGAAAGGTGTACCAGCTGAAATCTTAAAAAATGAAATACTAGATGGAAAATCAATTTCATTATGTTTTCCTGAATATAAAATTTATTCCTCAGCAATTGTTGGTGGTTCAATACCAATCGCTGTTGGACTTGCTTTATCAATCAAAAGAAACAAACAGAAAGAAAAAGTCTATTGTTTTATGGGTGACATGACTTCAGAAACAGGAATAGCACACGAATGTATCAAATATAGTAAAAATTATAAATTACCTATTCATTTTATAATTGAAGATAATAAAAAATCAGTTTGTACTGACACAAGAAAAGTTTGGTCAACAAAAAAACTTTCATATCAAAACAGATCCGACAAATATGTAACCTACTACAAATATAAGTTAAAATATCCACACGCAGGTGTTGGCAAAAGAGTTCAGTTTTGATGAAGTACTTTGAAGAGTTAAAGAGATCTATGGAATTTTTATCAAAAAAACAAGATACAATTTTTATTGGTCAAGCAGTTGAAGTTCCTGGAACAGCAATGACTAACACCCTGAAAAATGTCCCAAAAAAAAAACTATTAGAATTACCAGTTGCAGAAGAGATGCAAATGGGAATGACAATTGGATTATCAATGAATAAGTATACACCTATAAGCATATATCCAAGATGGAATTTTCTTTTGTACTCTATTAATCAACTAGTAAATCATCTTGATAAATTTAACATGATGATGGGGGGTAAATTTAAAATTAAAACAATTATCCGAACTGGTATAGGATCGGAAAGGCCTCTACACCCACAGTATCAACATACAGGAGATTTTACAGAAGCGATTCAAAAAATGTGCAATAATATTGAAGTTATAAGACTAGATAAGACTGAACAAATTTTCCCAGCATATGAAAAAGCTTATAATAGAACCGATGGAAAAAGCACTATACTTGTTGAGTATGGTGACTTTTATAATGAAAAATAATTTAAATGATTATAACTAAAACTCCTTATCGAATTTCTTTCTTTGGCGGTGGAAGCGATTATCCAACATGGTATAAAAAAAATGGTGGCAAGGTATTGTCTACTACAATTGATAAACATATTTATATTACTTGTAGATTTTTACCTAAATTTTTTTCTCATAACTATAGAGTAGTCTGGTCTAAAATTGAAAAAGTTAAAAAAATAGAAAAAATTAAACATCCAGCAGTAAAAGGTTTATTAAAATTTTTAAAAATAAAAAAAGGATTAGAGATTCATTATGACGGTGATCTTCCTGCTAAGAGTGGGATGGGTTCAAGTTCCTGTTTCTCAGTGGGGCTATTTAATGCAATTCATAGTTTGCAAAATAAACATTTGACCAGATATGAATTAGCAAGACAAACAATTATATTTGAGCAAAATTTCATGAAAGAAACAGTGGGGTCTCAAGATCAAATAGCTGCCGCAGTAGGTGGTTTTAATAAGATAAAATTTAACACAAATGGATCATTTGAAATAAAAAGAATTCCAAATAAAAATTTAAAAAAATTAAATGACAATTTATTATTAATTTATACAGGAATTCAAAGAAAAGCTCATAATATTGCAAAAAATTACGTTAGCAAATTAAGCAAAAAATATTATGAAAATATCTTTAAACTAATGAATTATGTCGAAATCGGAGAAAAACTAATTATTGATGGTCAAATAGACGATTTTGGTTTGCTGTTAAACGAAGCTTGGAAAGAAAAGAAAAGTTTAAGCCCAAAAATAACAAATAATAAAATTGATGAATTATATAATTTTGCCATTCAAAATGGTGCCTTAGGAGGAAAATTATTAGGCGCAGGGGGAGGAGGATTTTTATTGATCTACTTACCAAAAAAAAATCAAAAAAAACTATTATTAAAATTAAAAAATACTATTAATATTCCCTTTAGTTTCTCTGATGAAGGATCAAAAGTTATATTTAATCAGGAAAGATTTTAAATGTTAATAAATCACCCATTAATGCATAATAATTTTACTCAATCCGATATGTTTGAAGTTAAAAAATTATTAAATCAAAAAAGTATTGTTTTAACTCAATCAAAAAAAGTTAAAGAGTTTGAGGCAAAATGGTCAAAATGGTTAAATGTTAGATATTCTACCTATGTTAATTCAGGTTCATCAGCAAACTTTATTTCAATTTCTATACTGAAATTCTTAAACAAAAATAAAAATAAAAATGAAATAATTGTACCTGCGTTAACATGGATTTCAGATATAAGTTCAGTACTTCTAAATGGTTTTAAGCCTATATTTGTAGATATTAATTTAAACAATTTATCAATGAACGAACATCAAGTTTTAAAAAAGATAAATAAAAAGACGTTAGGGGTATTTATTACTCATGCACAAGGATTTAATGGATTAAGTCACAACTTAATTAAAGTTTTAAAAAGAAAAAAAATCCATCTAATCGAAGATGTTTGTGAGAGTCATGGAGCTTTATTAGGTAAAAAGAAACTTGGTAGATTTGGTTTGATTTCTAATTTTTCATTTTATTATGCTCATCATATGACAACTATAGAGGGTGGTATGATTTGCACTAATGATAAAAAAATTTATGAAATGTCTAGAATGTTAAGATCTCATGGCATGGTAAGAGAGTCTGGGAATTCTCAATATGAAAAATTTATGCAAAAAAAACATAAAAATTTATCTCCAAAATTTATTTTCATGTATCCAACATTAAATTTTAGAAATAATGAGATTGGTGCTACTATTGGTATCAATCAATTAAAATCATTAAATTCAAACAATAAAAAAAGAACGAAAAATTTTAAAATATTTTTATCAAATCTAGATAATAATAAATACTATACAGATTATGATTTAAAAGGGTCTTCAAATTATGCGTTTCCCGTTATTTTAAAAACACAAAATATAAACAAGCGAGATTTATTTGAGAAGAAACTTAAAAATGCTAGAATTGAATTTAGAAGGGGAAATGCTGGCGGGGGTAATCAATTAAGGCAACCTTATCTAAATAAAATATCAAAAATAAAAAATATGAGTAGTTTTAAAAATGTAGAAAAAGTTCATTTTTTTGGTTATTACATTGGAAATTATCCTGAATTAAGTAAAAACAAAATTTTAAAAATTTGTAAATATTTAAATAGCCTAAAAGTATAATGAATAAAATTGAATTAAAGATAATAATTATTGAGGTGGCAAATATTTAATGCAAATACAAGTTATTAATCAATCTGCTTTTAAAGATCATAGAGGGTTTTATTGGACTACTTGGAAAAAAGGACTTTTTAAAAAAATTCAATTTAATCATGATAAGTTTTCAATATCAAAAAAAAATGTATTAAGAGGCATGCATTGTGATTTTAAATCTTGGAAACTTGTTACCTGTGTTTATGGAAAGATGTATTTAGCTGTTGTTAACATGGATAAGAAAAGTAAAAATTTTTTAAAGTTAAAAACCTTTATACTCGATCATAAAAAACCAAAATTAATACTCATTCCCCCCAATTTTGCTAATGGATCTCTTTGTTTATCTAAACATTGTGTTTTTCATTACAAATGGAGTTACAAAGGTAAATATTTAGATGCAAAGGAACAAAAAAGTTATAGATGGAATGATCCTAAATTTAAAATTAAATGGCCAACAAAAAAACCTATACTTAGTCATCGTGATAAACGGTCAAAATATTTATAGTTTATGAAAAAAATATTAATTACAGGTGGCGCAGGATATATAGGATCAAGTTTAGCAACAGCACTTATCAATTTTGGTTACAAGGTTACTGTCATAGATAAATTGAAATATGATAGCGGTGCTTTAAATCATTTATATTTAAATAAAAACTTTAAATTTATTAAAGGCGACGTTAGGGACAAAAATCTTATGAAATCATTAGTTCGAGCTAATGAATTTATAATACCCCTCGCTGCTTTAGTAGGAGCTCCGCTTTGTGATAAATTTAAAAGAGAAGCGGTAACGACAAATTTAGAGGCTATAAAATTAATCATTAAGAATTTAAAAAGTAAAAATAAATTAATTTTTCTTACGACCAACTCTGGATATGGAGTTGGTGAACAAAATAAATTTTGTACAGAGGAAACGCCGTTACGGCCAATTTCACTTTATGGCAGAACAAAATGTGATGCAGAGGATCAGGTTCGAAAATTTAAAAATCATATTTGCTTTAGATTAGCTACAGTATTTGGGTCTAGCTATAGAATGCGAAGCGATCTTTTAGTAAATAATTTTGTCTTAACAGCGATTGATAAAAAAAAATTAGACATATTTGAACCTCAATTCAGGCGGAACTTTATTCACGTTAAAGATGTAGTTAGAGCAATTATATTTTCAATAAATAATTTTAATAAACTTAAAGGCAATATCTATAATCTTGGTCTGTCTACTGCAAATATAACAAAAATTCAGTTGGCAAAAAAAGTTAAGAAATATTTACCTAAAATTAAAATTTCGATTAAAAAAAATAAAAAAGACCCAGATAAAAGAGACTATTTTGTGAGCAATAAAAAAATTGAAAAAAAAGGTTTCAAGGCTAAAATAAGTTTAGACGAAGGAATTCAAGAGTTAGTTAATGTTTTTAATAACGATAAAAGAAAAATAATTAATAATTACTAGTCAATTAATTTTTTTATTTGTTTAAAAAAATCATTTTCCACAAAGTAAAAAGGTAAAGAACTTTTTTTAGCTGCAAAATAATCAGTAATTTTATCACCAATCATAAAACTTTTTTTCACATCGACATGCCATTCATTTATCAATTCTTTAATCATCAAGTTTCCTGGTTTTCTGTAACCAGAATCTTTTCTGTATTTTTTAATTTTTGCTTTTAAATGGTAAGGTGAAAATTTTACATCATGTAAAAATACATTTTTAGAAGCTAAAAATAATTTAAGATTAGTATGTAGTTTATAAAAATCTTTAACTGAATATATCTTTTTTCCTATTCCTGCCTGATTGGTTACAATAAATAAATAATAATTTTTTTTATTTAAATAATTTAAACCTTCAATAACATTTTTTCTAAATATAAAATCCTTCGTTCTATAAACATATCCAGCTCGATCATAATTAATTACTCCATCACGATCTAAAAAAGCAACAGGTTTTTGATAATAATTTTTTAATTTATTTTCACTAAGCTGATAATATTTAGGAGTACCAATATCAAGAAAAAACTCATCAAATACTTTACCATTAATTTTTCTAAGTGTAATGAGTTGAGGCAAAACATCATTTTCTAGGGAGTGTTTTCTTTTTTGTAAATAATTAAAAATACTCTTTTTAAAATAATAGACACCACCATTCATCAGTCTACCATTTTTAGAAAATAAAACTTTTTTATTTTTTATTCTTAACAAATTAAGTTTTTTACTACTTTGATTTTTATTTTTAACCAGCGCTACCGCACCTACAACATTTGATTTACTCAGTTTAACTAAATCATAGGGGTTAACATCAAAAATTGTATCACCATTGATGAGAATAAAGTGTTTTTTTATTTTATTTTTTATTCCAAGGAGTGCTCCACCTGTCCCCATAAGTTTTTTTTCATTAATACATTCAATTGGAACAAAATTATAAACTTTATTGTTAAATTCTTTGTGTATACTTTGAAACTTATAACCAGTGAGAATATAAATTTTTCTAAAAGGATATTTGCTAAAATTTTGAATCAGATATTTTAGAAAATTCTTCTGATTAAATTTCAACATAGGTTTTGGTAAATTGCCTAGATATTTACTAATTCTTGTCCCTTTTCCGCCCGCCAAAATTACGATATCTAGTTTTAAGTCATTTAATTTTTTTCTATTTATTTTCATTTTCTAAGTTAATATAAGAATATACATAAATTAGAAATACCATGAAATTAATTTCACTCATATTTTCCTTTAAAAATGAGGAAAAGAATATTCAAGAATTAATAGATAGAGTTAGCAAAACGTTATCTCAGTTAAAAGACAGATGGAACTACGAGATGATTTTTGTTAATGACGCCTCCACAGATAATTCTGAAGCACTACTTTTAGATCTTCAAAAAAAATATCCTATTACCATAATAAATATGTCTCGAACTTTTGGAGGCGCACCTTGTGTTTTAGCAGGTTTTAAAGAGTCCAAAGGTGATGCAATAATATATATGGACTCAGATCTTCAAGATCCCCCGGAGCTTATAAAAGATCTAATCACTGAACATGAAAAAGGATTTGATATAGTTCACACTGTAAGATCAAAAAGATTAGGTGAACCTTGGCTTAAATTATTTTTAACAAAAATTGCATATAAAGTAATAAATTTTTTATCCGATATCCCTTTGCCAGTAGAAGCAGGTGATTTTAAATTAATTTCAAGAACTGCTTTGGATAAAATTTTAAAGCAAAAGGAGTTTCGACCCTATATCAGAGGGCTATCGGTATGGGTAGGTTTTAAACAAGGATTTATTAATTACATTAGAGAACCTAGACATCAAGGACAAACAAAATTTCCTCTTTTATCGCACGGTCCTATTAATATGTTTATAAGTGGTGTTACAGCTTATTCACTACAGCCTTTATACTTAGCAATAATTTTTGGGATTTTTGCTTTCTTATTCTCTTTAATTTTGATGATTTATGCTTTGTATACGAAATTGAGTGGTTCGTCAGTGCCTGGTACCTCAGGAATTCTGATAGCAATTTCTTTTTTTTCTGGAGCTATTTTATTTTGTATCGGTATCATGGGTATCTATCTTGCAAGAATATTTGAAGAAGTAAGAGGAAGAGATAGTTATATAATAAAGAATATAATTAAAAAAAATTAATCTAAAAAATAAACATTTAAATTATTAAAATTTGAGTAGGGACTTAACATAATTTTAACTTCATCAGGCAAAATTATAAATGCAATGTTAAATTTTTCACTTATTTGCTTCCATTCATTCAAACTAATTTTTGAAAAATTATTATGAATAGTCGCATCATCAAGATAAGGAGCATTCAGAATTGGAGGTTTTTTAAAATCTACCTTATAAATGTCTTGAATAATCTCTTTTACCTCGTCAGCAAGATATTTGTGGTAGGGCAAAAAATCTAATTGTCCAATATCTACTAATATTGGTTTTTTTAAATCCTGAAGAACCAATCTTGATAACGAGTTATTCGTTAAAACATATCCATTATTTTTATCAAAAACAGTTGGCACAACAGATTTTTGTTCTGTCGAATTTTTAAATGAACTAAAAGGGACATTAAATTTAGCCATTATACTATTATGTTGCATAAGCAAATGAATTGTTAAAATACTCACGATTATCAAACTAAATTTTTTTTCGTAAAAAATATTTAAATGTTTCAAAATCAATAAAACTCCGGAAATTATAATTGGCCAACCCACTATAGAATGCTGAATTAAAAATCGTGAAGGTATCAAGGTTTCTGTTAAAAAAGCAGGTGTTAAATTATAAAAATTTTTAAATAACAAATAAACGGTTAAGGATATTAAAATTGATAAAAAAATTATTTGACTGCCCATTTTAACATGCTTTGTTTTATTAAATTTTAAAATAGAAATTAAAACAGCAATTAATAAAAATGTTTTTATTATATATTCGTAATGAAATATTTCATTTTGCGACCTATGTCCGTCCCAAAAATTAATATAATCTTGATAATCGTTTATTTGGTAAGAATACTGAAGATCAGCACTAGAGTAAAAAAGAATAAAACTTAAAATAATTAATAAAAAACCTAAAAGTGTCGATGTTATTAATTGCTTAAGTTCAATTTTATTTAAGTTTATTAAAAAAACTAGAAAGTTGATACATAGAACCCAAATCCCAATAAGCGGATGAATAGCAACCAGAATTATGGACAAAAAACTAGCAAGTTTTAAATTACTGTTGAAAATTAAACCAAAAATTAAAGTGCTTAAGGATAGGCTGATCATGCCATAAGTCTCTTCTGAATAAAATAATGTGGGATAATCAGTGTCACCAAAATTTTTACTCAGTAATAAAGCATATATCGTTATAAATAAACTAAGTAAGTAATTTTGACATATAGCTTTAGAGGTGAAGTAAATCCCTAATCCAAACATCAGGGTAGATATAAAAATAAAAAGAAATGAGATAAAATTTTGTGAGAAATTTAATATAAATAATCCTGCCGCAAATTGATTTAATAATGTCCAACTATTTTTGATATATAAGTAAAGTGGACTTAAAGGGCTTGGAAACTCAATTTCATTTGCTAAAATTAATCCTGCCTCAATTACTCGCTGATTATAATCTAAAGAAAGAGAAATTACGAAAGCTAAAGAAGTAATAAAAATAAAATTAGATCGATTAGAAAAAAGTTTATTACTCATCTCAAAGTAATTTTTTTAGATAATCAGAATATTGACATTTTCCGTAAAAATTAATTGAATTTTTAATATTATTTTTATCGATCCATGCTTTATTAAAAGCTATTTCTTCAAGACAGGCAATCTTCAAATCTTGTCTTTTTTCGATAAGGTTTACAAAATTTGAGGTTTCTAAAAAATCAGCCAATGTGCCCGCATCTAACCATGCAGCACCTCTTCCTAGAAATTCAGCATTAAGTTTATTTTCTCTTTTGTATAAATTTAATAGATCAACGATTTCTAATTCATTTCGCTTTGATTTTTTTAGTTTTTTTGTTTTTTTAATAACGGTATTATCAAAAAAATATAATCCGGTGATTGCTAAATTAGATTTAGATTTTTTTGGCTTTTCTTGTATAGCAATGACTTTCTGGTTTTTAACCTTAGCTATTCCAAAATTTTCAGGTTTTCCAACCGGTTGAAGAAAAATTTTAGCACCAGTTTTTAATTTTGAGGCTTTTAAAAGTTGTGAAGACAAGCTTTGCCCATAAAAAAAATTATCACCAAGTATTAGGGCAATGCTATCTTTGCCAATAAATTTTTCTCCAATATTGAATGCATCAGGGACACCTATAGGTTTTTTTTGTTCAGCATATTTAATTCTAGCTCCAAAACGAGAACCATCTCCTAATAATTTTCTAAATTGATTGGTTGTGCCTGAATTCACAATAATAAGAAAATCTTTTATATTAGTTAACATCAATATTGATAACGGGTAAAAAATTAAAGGTTTATCATTTATTGGTAAAAGATGTTTGTTAATAGATTTAGTTATAGGGCTTAACCTAGTACCCAAACCTCCAGCTAATATAATTGCTTTTTTAATCATCTTAATTTTCCCAATCGATTAAAAAATTTTTTATTTTTTACTGTCATATAAAATTGAGGATTTTCTAGATACCATTCAAAGGTTTCATGTAAACCTTTGTTAATGTTAGTTTTAACTTGCCAATTTAATTTTTTTTTCATTTTTTCAGAATTTAGAGCGTATCTAAAATCATGAGCCGGTCTATCTTTAACAAAGACTATCTTAGATTTATATTTAAGTCTATTTTTTGCAATTTTTATTAATGTTCTCACAATATCTATGTTTTTTTTTAATATACCGCTGCTTATATTATATTTTTCGCCAGCTTTTCCTTTGAGAAATACTCTATACAAACCTTCGCAGTGGTCTTTTACGAAAATCCATTCCCTTACATTCAAACCTTTAGCGTAAACTGGGATAGGTTTATTATTTAGCAAACAAAATATAATTTTAGGAATAAACTTTTCCGGGTTTTGGTTAGGTCCATAATTATTGGAACAATTCGTTATCACTGCGTTAATCTTGAAAGTTTTTATATAAGATCTTACAAGATGATCTGCAGATGCTTTAGATGCTGCATATGGATTATTTGGTAAGTAAATAGAGTTTTCTTTAGATTTTCCTTTTTTTATGTCACCAAAAACTTCATCAGTAGAAATATGTATTAATTTAATCTTTTTTTTATAAGATAAAATTGCCTCAAGTAAATTATATGTGCCTAATATATTGCTTTTAATAAACAATTCAGCATTATCAATCGATCTATCAACATGAGTTTGTGCAGCTAAATTAAAAATACCAATAGGATTATATTTTTTTAAGATATTTAAAATTTTCTTCCTATTTACCAAGTCACATTTAATAAATGAGTAGAATTTATTATTTTTAATATCTTTTTCATTATATCTATTAGAAGAGTAGCTACAGTTATCGATATTAATTACTCGATACTTTTTATTTAATAAAAAATGAACTAAATTGCTTCCAATAAAACCTAAACCACCAGTAACTATTAAAGTTTTCATTATATTTTTTTATTTATTAGGGTAGCGATATACTTTGCCATTTTTTCGGTAATTTTGTGGTGAATGGGCAAAACTAAATATCTATTCTCCGCATAATCCATGTTTGGGAACCAAGCATTTTTGACATGTTTTTTGAATATAGAGTAATGATCATTTCTGAAATGCACTTGATTAGTTTCTATTCGACTTTTTCTAAGCACAGATTGAATTTTGTCTTTCTTGTCGGAAATTATTGTAAATAGCCAAGCTGCATGGGTTCTCAACCCATCATCTTTGTTAACGCAATAAATATGAGGGTTTGCATATAATTCATTTAAATAAATGTTAAATATTTTCTTTCTATGTTCGAGAATTCGATTGAATTCTTTTAGGGCATTAATACCTAGACAAGCACCCAAGTCAGTCATTTGATATTTATAACCAATTTCATAAATATCATTTTCCCAAATTCCACTTTGTTTGCCTTCACGGTCAATACCAAACCATCTTATTCTCTTGCCTTTCTTTTCTAATTTTTTATCTTTAATACAAAGCATTCCACCGTCACCAGTAGTAATATGTTTAATTGCTTGGAAGCTAAACATTGTGAAATCACTGATGCTTCCAATAGGTTTGTTTTTGTATTTTGCCCCAAGCGCATGAGCAGCATCCTCAATGATTGGTATATTGTATTTATTAGCTAATTTCTGAAGTTCATCCATATCACAAGGTAACCCACCATAGTGTACGCAGATTATAGCTTTAGTTTTTTTTGAAATTAATTTTTTAACGCTGTCGACGCTAATATTCATTGTTTGCGGGTCAATATCGGCAAATTTAATTTTTGCTCCGATATAAAGCAGAGGAATATTTGTAGCCGTGCAAGTAAAAACTGGTGCAATAACTTCGTCATCTTTTTTAATTCCTGCTAGAATATAAGATAGGTGAAGCGCATCGGTACCAGATCCTGTAGCTAAACAACTCATTTTTTTAGCAAATCTTTTTTTAAAATCTTTCTCAAATTTATCTACCAAAGGTCCTTGGCCAATCCACCTTCCAGATAAAACTTTACGCATTTGTGCTTGAGTAGATTTTGAAACAAAGGGATAAAAAAGGACCGTGCCTTCTTTAACTTTCATTAATGGCATTTCTTTAAAAGACATGAATTTTTTATGTATCACAGCGAAAAAAGGTTTACAATTATTTAGTGTATTTAAGATATTGATTTGTTATTTTACAAAATAATAAAAAATGAATTATAACGATATTACGGTAGTTTTTGTATCTTTTAAGTCTGGTCATATCATTGAGACTCCAATATCTGCAATTAACAAAAGTATAAAAATTGTTGTCATTGAAAATTCTCGAGATGAAAAATTAAAATACGAACTTGAAAACAAATATCAAAATGTCTCCGTTTTCATCCCAGAAGAGAACAAAGGAAATGGCGCAGGAATTAATGAAGGATTAAAGTTAGCTAATACAAAATATATTTTTTATTTAGATGTGGATACCAAATTAACTGAAAATACAATCAATGAACTTTATAAACATGCTGAAAGATTAAAAGATTTTTCAATTTTAGCTCCAGCAATAAATAATTTTGAATATAAAAAAAGTTTTTTTTTAGAACAAAATGAAAATTATTCCAAAATGTCTTTTGTAACTGGATGTGCTTTGTTTATGAATGCAGAGGTTATTAAAAAAAACATAGGTTATTTTGATGAAAAAATATTTTTGTATTATGAGGAAAACGATATGTACAAAAGATGTTTAAACGCTAATAAACCAATTTATTTAATTCACAGTTCTAAAATTGATCATGTTGGTAATGCATCAACACCTATAAATTTTAAAGACGAAATTGAAATTAATAGAAATTGGCACCTTATGTGGTCGACATTTTATTTCCATCAAAAACATTATGGTTCAATTATTGCTTACTACAAAGTTATTTTTAAATATTTTTCAGCAATTTTAAAAATTCTATTCTTTAAATTGACTAGAAATAAAATAAAAAGTCGTATTTATCTAGCAAGAGCAAGCGGAATTATGAATGCAATTTTGGGCAGACCTTCTTGGTATAGACCAAAGATTAATTAATTGTTGATTAAAGAAATTTAAAATAATATTTAAATCTGATGAGTCAAAAAAAAACAATCTTAATTACAGGTGGCGCAGGTTTTGTTGGTGCTAATTTAGTAAAATATTTTATCAAACACACTAAATTTAAAATAATAAGTTTAGATAATTATTCATCGGGAAATAAAAAAAATCATATTAAAAGTAATAGAGTAAAATATATAAGAGGTGAAACTAAAAATATTAAAGAAATTATAAAAAATCCAAAAATTATACATTCTATATTTCACTTTGGAGAGTTTGCGAGAATCTATCAAAGTTTTTTAAAAATGGAAGAATGTCTAAATTCTAATTCAGTAGGGTCAAAAGCAGTTTTTAATTTTTGTCTTGATAATAAAATTAAATTAATTTATTCGGCTACCTCTGCATCTTTAGGTAATCAAGGGAAGGATAAAAATCTTTCACCTTATGCTTTTACAAAAGCAAAAAATTTAGAATTACTTGAAAATCTAAAAAAGTGGTTTAATTTTAAATATGAAGTTATCTATTTTTACAATGTTTACGGACCCCATCAAATTTCAAAAGGGGATATGGCAACAGTTGTTGGGATCTTTGAAGAACAATTTAAGTTAAGAAAACCTTTAACGGTTGTTAGACCGGGTACACAGTCAAGAAGATTCACCCACATAGATGATACGATCAATACTTGTATTTATGCTTGGAAAAAAAATAAATCTCGTCATTACAGTATTGCAAATCGAAAATCATATTCAATTATAGGGGTCGCTAAAATGTTTAATTCAAAAATCAAGTATCTAAAAGCAAGACCTGGTGAAAGATATGCTTCCGCATTAACTAATAAAAACTTATCAAATAAAGTTTATAAACAATTCGGAAAAATAAGTTTAAAAAAATATATTGATGACTTTATCTCTAAAAATTCTTAGTGACCGGGAAAGTCAATCAGGCTTTTAACTAAATACTTTTTATCTTTAAGTTTTTTCTCACCTGGCAAATCAAATAAATTAATCACAAAAAGAAAACCTGCAACCGTGCCACCAGACATTTCTATAAGTTTTGCCGCCGCTTCAGCGGTTCCACCCGTAGCCAGCAAATCATCAATAACAAGAATTTTTTCATTTTTATTAATCGAGTCTTTATGAACTTCGATTGTAGCTTTACCGTATTCTAGTTCAAAATCTACTGAATGACGCTCTGCAGGTAATTTATCTTTTTTTCTAAGAAGTATTAAAGGTTTTTTTAAAAGGTAAGACATTGCTGAGGCAAAGATAAAACCTCTAGACTCAATCGCAGAAAGCTTGTCAAATTCGATATCTTGTGCAATTTTTACAAACTCATCAATAGTATGTTTAAAAGCCAATTCATTTTTAATAAGTGTGGTTATATCTCTAAATAAAATCCCTTTTTTTGGGTAGTCTTGAATTGAACGTATATATTTTTTAAGATCCATTTATTAACTTCATTATCTAACAAAAAAGTATTAGAAATAAAATAATGAAAAAAAGAAAACTGGGTATAATTGGTGGCAGTGGTCTTTATAATATTGAAGGTTTTTTAAAACCACGTTGGGTTAAAGTAAAAACAACATGGGGTGAACCATCTGATCGCATATTAACAGCAAAATTTGCAGGTAACGAAGTTTGTTTTTTGCCACGGCACGCAAGGGGACACAAAATCAATCCATCCAATATAAATTTTAGAGCTAATATTGATGCTTTAAAACAATTAGGTGTTACAGATATAATTTCAGTTTCAGCTGTCGGGTCACTAAAGGAAGATTTAAATCCAGGGACTTTTGTGGTCGTCGATCAGTTTATTGATAGAACGTTTGCCAGAGTTAAAACTTTTTTTGATAGCGATATTGTTGCCCATGTCTCGATGGCAAAACCTACTTCAAATTCTTTAATGGAATGTTGTCAAGAGTCTTTAAAAAAATTAAATATAAAATATCAAATGTGTGGAACTTATTTAGTTATGGAGGGACCGCAATTTTCAAGTTATGCTGAATCTAATTTATACCGTCAGTGGGGAGCAGATGTGATCGGCATGACCAATATGCCTGAAGCAAAACTAGCAAGAGAAGCTGAGATTAGATATTGTACCGTTGCGATGGTAACTGATTACGATTGCTGGCATCCAGATCATGATGAAGTGGATGTTCCAACAGTTATTAAAACTTTACAACAGAATGCATCGAATGCCCAGAATATGATTAAGGAAGTCATTCAAACATTCAAAGATTTTTCAGCAGCCGATGATCCTGCTAATAGGTGTTTAGATACTGCCATTATCACTGATCCAAAATTAAGAACTAAGAAAACAATTAATAAGTTAAAACATATTGCTGGCAGAGTTCTTAAAAAAAGTTAATGCGAATAAATGGTAAAGCACTTAGAACAATTTGGTTTGAAGACAATAAAGTAAAAATTATTGATCAAACAAAACTTCCGCATCAATTCATCATTAAAGATTTAAAAACTGTTAAAGACGCCATCAATGCTATTAAAGTGATGGAAGTGAGAGGCGCTCCTTTAATAGGTGGAACCGCGGCATATGGAATAGTTTTAGCAATTATTGAAAAAAATGATTTAAGTTTTATTAATCAAGCTGCAGAAGATTTAATTAACTCAAGACCAACTGCGATCAATTTAAAATGGGCAGTTGATCGAATGATGAAAAAAATTAAAGGGGTTAATTCTAAAGAGATATTAAGTTTAGCTATCAATGAAGCCAAGGCAATTTGTGAAGAAGATGTTGGTTTTTGTAAAAGTATTGGCGAACATGGTTTAAAAATTATTGAAGCTATTTATCAAAAGAAAAAAGATACTGTAAATATTCTTACGCATTGTAATGCTGGTTGGCTAGCAACCATTGATTGGGGCACTGCCACGTCACCAATTTATCATGCTCATCAAAAAGGAATTAAAGTGCATGTTTGGGTCGATGAGACCAGACCAAGAAATCAAGGTGCCAATTTAACTTCTTATGAATTAAACGAGGAAGGCGTTCCTAATACCATTATTGCAGATAATACGGGTGGGATCTTAATGCAAAGAGGTCAAGTTGATATGTGTATTGTTGGAACTGATCGAACTTTAGCTAATGGCAATGTTTGTAATAAAATTGGAACTTATTTAAAAGCTTTAGCAGCTAAAGATAACAATGTTCCTTTTTATGTAGCTCTCCCAAGTTCAACAATTGATTGGAAAATAAAAGAAGCAAAAGACATCCCTATCGAGGAAAGAAACAGCGAAGAGCTATCACATATTGAGGGAGTTAATAAAAAAGGAGAAATTGAAAAATTTTTAATTTATCCCAAAAAAAGTAAAGCTATGAATTTAGCTTTCGATATCACACCTGCTAAGTATGTTACTGGACTAATAACAGAACGAGGCATATGTGATGCATCTAAAGAAGGATTACAGAAGTTATTTAAATGAATTTAAAGAAACAAATAATAAAGTTTTCTAAAAAATTAAATACGACCAACCTATCAGCATTAAGATCGGGTAATATTTCAGCAAGATTTAAAGATAAAGGTAAAGATGGTTTCTTAATTACCCCATCGGGAGCCAGATATGCCACGATGAAACCTAACGATTTAGTTTTTGTGACCTTAGACGGACAATTCGATAAAAAAAATGGAAAACCATCTTCAGAGTGGCGATTTCATCAAGATATTTATCGAAGTAAGAAAGAAGCAAAAGCAATTGTTCATGCACACTCTACGTGTGCAACTGCACTTTCAACTCATCGAAAATCTATTCCCGCTTTTCACTACATGGTTGCACTGGCAGGTGGAAACGATATTAAATGCGCGAATTATGCTACTTTTGGAACCAGAAATTTATCAAATAATATTTTAAAAGTTTTAAAAAATAGATCCGCTTGTCTCCTTGCAAACCATGGACAGATATCAACAGCCTCTAATTTGGATTCTGCTTTTGAGTTAGCACAAGAGGTTGAAAATCTTTCTCTTCAATATATAAATGCTTTAAGATTAGGAAAGCCAAGGATTCTTTCTAATAAAGAAATTAAAATAGTCCTAGGCAAAATGAAAAATTATAAGAAGGGGTAATTTTTTATGACTAAAGTTGGAGAGCACGTCACTCTAGACTTCGTCGGTGTGAAGAAGGAATATAGTCCGACATTCTACGAAAAAGTAATTTATAAAATCGCTAAACTGGCAAAAGTAGAAATACTTAATGTTAGCAGTCATAAATTCGAACCCCAGGGATTCACGTTAGTAGCCTTACTCTCAGAAAGTCATATGAGTTTTCACACCTTCCCGGAGCGAGGTATTATTAGTTTTGATTTCTTCACATGTGGTAAAATCTCTCCAAAAATTGCTCTCGATGTTTTAGCAAAAGAAATTGATCATAAACGAGTAGTGGTTAATAATTTTGATCGAAGTACGGTTAGTTTATACGATGATATTTATAGCACTCCGGGTCAGAAAAAATACTATGTGGTTAACGAAGTTTTAGAGAATTTTACTTCTAAAGTTGGCCAAAATATTGAAATTTTAAAACTTGAAGAATTTGGTAACGCACTTTTTATCGATAATGAAATTCAAGTCGCTGAAAAAGATGAAAAACTTTATAGCTCAACTTTCTTTAGATCTGGTCAAGATTTAAATAAAAAAACAGCCAATGTAGCAATCATTGGTGGCGGTGATGGTGGGGTAGCGAGAGAATGCTTAGATAATAATGCCGACTATATTGATTGGTATGAATTAGATCCAGAAGTAGTTGATGTTTGCTATAAACATTTACCAAAAGTTTGTTCTAAAGTTAAGAAGAGTAACAAGGTTAATACTTATTGGGGTGATGCCTTTGAAAGCATTAAGGGAGTTGAAGATAATAGATATGATCAAATCTTTGTTGATTTAAATGATGATCAATACTGCATCGATCTTGCTAAGAAAAACATGAAGGGTTTACAGCGAATTCTTAAAAAAGGTGGCGTGATTACCGCGCAAGTTGGTAGCAAGAACAAAAAACCCAAACAAGTGGAAACTTGGTCAAAAGTTTTAGAGAAAAGTTTTGGTAATGTAAATTTATCTGAAGTGCATATACCAAGTTTCGATTGTAACTGGAATTTTGCCTCGGCAATTCTTAAATAGAAATTAATCAAAAATCATATATAGTCTGGTTATGAAAGTCGCGTGCGTCCAAGTTTTAACTAATGACAATATCAAGCAAAACTTAAACAAAATAAAAAAACTAATATTAAGAGCTATCAAACAAAAAGCAGACTTAATCATTACTCCAGAAGTGAGTTCAGTTTTCTCTTTTGATAAAAAAAGTCTTAAACAAAGATTAACCTCAATGCAGAAAGATTTTTTTGTTAATGAAATTAAAGCAATTTCTAGAAAATATAAAAAATGGATTTTGATTGGTTCGATCACCTCTA
>Ga0255777_10000755_pt1 | contig 30851 bp, 29 predicted proteins | sample 101ome_15_FD_179975 | JGI IMG/M metagenome (GOLD analysis project Ga0255777, IMG submission 179975) | Coastal salt marsh microbial communities from the Groves Creek Marsh, Skidaway Island, Georgia - 101402AT metaG (version 2) | ecosystem: Environmental > Aquatic > Marine > Intertidal zone >... | reverse complement strand
TTCCACCCGTACCCGGGTCGGCGCGCGATAGGCGCTGCGCCGGGCCTCGAAGAAGGCCTCGAGGGCCTCGTCGCTCACCGTGACCTCAGCCTCAAACTCACTGGGCGCCAGGCGCAGCCAGGCGATGTCCCGACTTTGAAGCAACACGGTGGCGAGCGCCCGGAGCTCCGCCTCCGTGATGAAGCTTGAATCCGCGACCCCACTGGTGAGTTGATCGACCGAGAGATCGGCGCCCATGGCGCTTCTAAAGCTCGCGGGGGTCATGCCAATGCTCTGGAGGGCGAAGCGGAAACGGTCTTCGTCGAAGCCCAGGTCACCCTGAAACTGGGGCATGCTGGTGATGATCTGATCGAGCTCCCCACCCGGCGCCGCAAGGCCAGCGTCTTTCGCCGCTGCGCTGAGTAACTCCCGGTTAATAAGAGACTCAAGCACGCGCTCAGGGATGCCGAGCTGCTCCACGAGAGCAGGGTCAAAGCTATCCCCGAAGCTTGCCGCCAACTGCTGGCGCTGGCGCTCAAGCTCGGCAGCGTATTCCGATTGGGTCACCCGCCCTTCGCCTACGGTGGCCACCGCTGGCTCGCTTACCACGAAGAAGTTCAGAGCACCGAAGCCGAATACCGCAAGCACGGCGATAATCGACCCGATAATCAACCACCCAAACACCCCCCGGGCGTGCTCCCGCATGGTCTGCAACATGCCTTGCCTCGCTCCCTTCCCAATTAACCACCACCTAAAACAAGAAAAGGCGCAGTCCTGCGCCTTTTCCTGGGTTTTCGAGCCGAAGCCCGAGACGCCTTACTTCAGTGCGTCTTTCAGCGCCTTGCCGGCTTTGAAGCCCGGTACCCGAGCGGCGGCGATTTGGATCGTTGCACCGGTTTGAGGGTTACGGCCTTCGCGAGCAGCACGCTCTTTAACAGCGAAGGTACCAAAGCCCACAAGGGAAACCTGCTCCGAGGCCTTAAGGCTCTCCGTAATGGCATCGAGCATACCATCGACGGCCCGCGCCGCAGCAGACTTAGAGATGTCAGCCGCTTCAGCGACCTTTTCAACCAATTCAGCTTTATTCACAACAGCCCCTTTGAGGTTAGTTAGCTTTAGACGGACTTTATTCTATTTTTTCCGCCGACCGCGCTTTATACCAACGCTTTTAAAATGGTGTCAATTTCGCAGCGGGCGAAATCCCTACCCTACGCTAATGAGTGGAAATGCGCACGGCCTTATCGCCCTCGGAGCCCTCGGACACAGCTTCTGCGCTGCCCTCCTCCTCCGTTTCCAAACGAGGCTCGGGCATGCGCGTCAGGGCAATTTCCAGGACCTCATCGATCCACTTCACGGGCCGGATATCGAGGTCTCCCTTAATATTATCGGGTATCTCCTTAAGATCCCGAGCATTACGCTCTGGTATCAAGACAACCTTAATCCCACCGCGATGGGCAGCCAGCAGCTTCTCCTTGAGGCCCCCAATAGGCAAAACCTGGCCGCGCAGGGTGATCTCGCCGGTCATGGCGACATCTGCGCGCACGGGAATGCCTGTCAGGGCAGAGATCAGCGCCGTACACATCCCAATGCCCGCACTGGGACCATCTTTCGGCGTTGCCCCCTCGGGCACGTGGATGTGTATGTCGTTCTTTTCGTGAAAATCCTTCGAAAGGCCCAGCACAGCAGAGCGGCTTCGAACCACCGTAAGGGCCGCCTGAATAGACTCCTGCATGACATCCCCAAGGGATCCCGTGCGCACCTGCCGCCCCTTGCCCGGCATGATGGCGGCTTCAATATTCAGGAGCTCGCCACCCACCTGAGTCCAGGCGAGGCCGGTCACGGTGCCAATTTGATCAGCCTCTTCAGCGCGACCGAAATCGTACTTACGGACCCCGTTGTAATCCTCGAGAAGGGCTTCGTTCACGGCAACGCCGGGGGCCTTGCTGTCCTTGCCAAGGCGCTCCCGAACAACTTTTCGGCAGAGCTTCGCCAGCTGCCGCTCAAGCTCCCGCACCCCCGCCTCCCGAGTGTAGTAGCGAATCATGAGCCTGAGCGTGTCGTCATCGACCTGAAGCTCGTGGGCCTTCAGGCCCGCGTTCTTCCGCTGCTTGGGCAGCAGGTAGCGCTTCGCAATGGCCAGCTTTTCATCTTCCGTGTACCCCGGAATTCGGATCACTTCCATGCGATCGAGGAGAGGTGCGGGAATGTTCATACTGTTCGAGGTGCAGATAAAGAGCACTTCAGATAGGTCGTAGTCGACCTCAAGGTAATGATCATTGAAGGTGTGGTTCTGCTCGGGATCAAGCACCTCAAGGAGGGCCGATGCCGGGTCGCCGCGCATATCCATCCCCATCTTGTCGATTTCATCGAGCAAGAAGAGCGGGTTTCGCACCTCGGTCTTCGCCATCTTCTGCAGCACCTTGCCGGGCAGGGAGCCTATATAGGTACGACGGTGGCCACGGATCTCTGCTTCGTCACGAACGCCACCGAGCGCCATGCGTACAAACTTACGATTCGTCGCCTTGGCGATGGATTCTCCGAGGGAGGTCTTCCCGACCCCCGGCGGTCCCACCAAGCACAGCACCGGGCCCTTGAGCTTCTTCACCCGTTGCTGAACCGCGAGAAACTCGAGGATGCGGGTTTTCACTTCCTCTAGGCCGTAATGGTCGGCATCAAGCACCTTCTCCGCCGCTTGGAGGTCCCGGCGTAGCTTGCTCTTCGCCGTCCAGGGCACGGAAAGGATCCAGTCGAGGTAGGCTCGGACCACCGTGGCTTCGGCTGACATGGGAGACATGCTCTTAAGCTTCGCCAGTTCGCTCTTCGCCTTGCCCTTGGCTTCCTCGGTCATGCCTGAACTTTCTATGCGCTCCGCCAGGCCGTCCACCTCGCTTGGGGCACCTTCCTCCAGCTCGCCAAGTTCTTTCTGAATGGCCTTCATCTGCTCGTTCAGGTAGTACTCGCGCTGGCTTTTTTCCATCTGCTTTTTGACGCGCCCGCGAATACGCTTCTCGAGCTCAAAGACGTCCATTTCCCCCTCGAGAAGGCCCAGGAGGCGCTCCAGACGGGTTTCCAGCTCCACGGCCTCAAGGATCGACTGCTTGTCCTCGAGCTTAAGGCTGAGCTGGCTCGCAATCGTATCCACCAAGCGTGCGGGATCTTCGATGGCTGAGACCGAGGTAAGAACTTCCTGTGGGACCTTCTTGGAGGCCTGCACGTAGCTTTCAAAAGGCCCCATGATAGAGCGCACGAGGCCTTCCGCTTCCCGCCCGCTGCGCTTGGGCTCGGCTAGGGGCTCCACCGAAGCCGTAAGGAACGGGCCATCGGTGTCGAGGGTTCGGATCGCACCCCGCTGGCCCCCTTCTATGAGCACCTTGACCGTACCGTCGGGCAACTTGAGAAGCTGAAGAATCGTGGAAACGGTGCCGATGCCAAACAGATCATCAAGGCCGGGGTTTTCAACTTCGGCGTCCCGTTTGGCGACCAGAAGGACCTTTTTGTGATCGTCCATGGCCGCTTCCAGGGCCTTGATAGACCGAGCGGTCCCTACGAAGAGCGGGTGAACCCCCTGCGGAAAGACCACCATATCGCGAAGGGGAAGAATGGGAAGATCGGTGAACTCGCTTGCCACATCACTGGCCATGGGAGGTCCTTTTCCGGGGGGTTAGGCGTTCTACGGGAGAGGGGCTTCACCACTTCGCCGTGGGGGCTTGTGGCGTGCCAACCCTCACCCTACAGGAAACTTCGAGGAGGCTTAGTGATCCTCTGGTACCGCCCGTGCTTGCTCGACGTTTTCGTAAATCATCATGGGTTCAGAGTCACCCTGAATCACCGATTCGTCGATCACAATTTTGCTGACGCCTGCTTCAGAGGGGAGGCGATACATGATATCGAGGAGCACGTTCTCCAAGATTGAGCGGAGGCCCCGAGCACCGGTTTTACGCTCCATGGCACGCTTCGCCACAGCCCGCAGGGCATCGTCCCGGAAGTCGACTTCCACGCCGTCCATCTCGAAAAGCTTACTGTACTGCTTCGTCAGGCTATTTTTCGGCTCCGTGAGGATGCGCACCAGGGCATCGGAGTCGAGCTCACCTAGGGTTGCGATCAGGGGCAGGCGGCCGACGAACTCAGGAATGAGACCGTACTTAATCAAATCCTCGGGCTCGATCTGACTCAGCAGTTGACCAATGGACTTGGCGTCGGACTCACCCTTCACCACCGCGTTAAAGCCAATTCCGCTCTTATCGGATCGCTCCTGGATGACCTTATCCAGCCCCGCGAAGGCCCCGCCGCAGATGAAGAGGATGTTCTTCGTGTCCACCTGCAAGAATTCCTGCTGCGGATGCTTACGACCGCCCTGGGGCGGCACGGACGCTACCGTGCCCTCGATCAGCTTAAGCAGCGCCTGCTGAACCCCTTCCCCGGAGACGTCCCGAGTGATGGAGGGGTTATCCGATTTGCGAGATATCTTGTCGATCTCATCGATGTAAACGATGCCCACCTGGGCCTTCTCGACGTCGTAGTCGCACTTCTGAAGGAGCTTCTGAATGATGTTCTCGACATCCTCCCCCACGTACCCCGCTTCCGTGAGCGTGGTGGCGTCGGCAATGGTGAAAGGCACATCGAGAAGGCGTGCCAGGGTTTCCGCGAGCAGCGTTTTTCCGCTGCCCGTGGGGCCGATCAGAAGGATATTCGACTTCGACAGCTCGACGTCGTCCTTCTTGCCCTTGTAATTCAGGCGCTTGTAGTGGTTGTAGACCGCCACAGAGAGCACGCGCTTGGCGCTATCCTGGCCAATGACGTATTCATCGAGGATGGCCTTAATTTCGTCCGGCTTGGGTAAGCGCGCCTGCTCGGATTTCTCCTCGCTCTCCTGCACTTCCTCTCGGATGATGTCGTTGCAGAGCTCGACGCACTCATCGCAGATGAACACGGACGGACCCGCAATCAGCTTGCGGACCTCATGCTGGCTTTTCCCGCAAAACGAGCAGTACAGCAGCTTGCCGCCGTCATCACCCTTTCCGTTTTGCTCGTCGCTCATGCCAGACCCTCGGCCGTCATCAATTCTTCAAATACCATGCGTTCTGCAGGCCCATATTGCAAGCCCAGGGGCCAGCGCTTAGGCCGCGTCGCTTTCCGCTGCGCCGGGCTTCCGAGGCCGCTGCACCGTATCAATGAGCCCGTAGCTGGCAGCTTCATCGGGGGTCATCCAGCGGTCCCGATCCGTGTCCTTGGCGATCTGATCGATGCTTTGACCGGTGTGGCTGGCCAGAATCTCATTAAGCTGGGTCCGCATGCGGAGGATTTCCCGCGCCTGGATCTCGATATCCGATGCCACCCCCTGGGAGCCACCGGAGGGCTGGTGGATCATGATCCTCGCGTTGGGAAGCGCGAAACGCTTCCCTGGCGCCCCCGCAGCCAGGAGCAACGCCCCCATGCTCGCCGCGTGGCCCACGCACATGGTGAGCACGTCGCAGCGAATAAACTGCATGGTGTCGTAGATCGCAAGCCCCGCTGTCACCGAACCCCCGGGGGAGTTGATGTACAGATGCACGTCCTTGTCCGGGTTTTCCGATTCCAGAAATAGCATCTGGGCAACGATGAGATTCGCCATGTGGTCGTCTACCGGACCCACGGCAAAGATGATGCGATCCTTCAGGAGGCGCGAATAAATATCGTAGCCGCGCTCTCCCCGAGCCGTCTGCTCTACCACCATAGGCACTAGGCCCAGGTTTTGGATCTCGTGGTGATCGCTCATCACAGCCTCGCTTCTTCTCGGTGGATCTTAGCCTTCGACGCTGTCGTCCTCGCCAGCATCGTCATCCGAGCCCCTACCCTGCTGCTGAGCCGCCGCCAGGGCGTCCTCGTAAGACATGGCGACGGTGCTCACGGTCATCTGCTCGAGAAGCCAATCAATGACTTGCTCTTCGATCGCCGCATTCCGCAGCTGGCTCATCTGCTCGTCGTTGCCATGGTACCAGCTCTTCACCTGCTCCGGCTCATCGTAGGGCGCCGCGATGTCATCAAGCATGGCTTCGACCCGCGCGTCATCGGCGGTCATAGCCTGCTCATCCACCACGTGGGACATGAGCAATCCGAGCTTCACCCGACGCTCCGCCTGGCTCCGGAAGAGCTCCGCGGGCAGCTGGTGCGGGTCCATGCCCTGCCCCCCGAACTGGCGCGCCATGTCGTGCTGCATGCGATGGATCTCTTCATGAACCATCGCTTTCGGCAGGTCCACTTCATGCTTATCGGCCAGCGCGTCCATAACTTGATTCTTCACGCGCGTGCGCACGGCGTTGCGGAGCTCACGCTCCATGTTCGACCGCACTTCCGTTCGGAAGGAGCTGAGCTCGCAGTCTTCCACGCCAAACTGGGTGAAGAAGGCCTCATCCAGCTCCGGCATTTGGGCCTTGCCTACGGCCTTCGCCTTGATTTCGAAAACCGCCGCCTGCCCCTTCAGGGCCTCGTTACCGTAGTCTTCCGGGAAGGTCACTTCCAGGCGCTTCTCATCCCCGGCCTTGAGACCCACGAGCCCCTCTTCGAAGCCAGGAATCATGCGACCGCTGCCAAGCACAATTTTGGCGTCTTCTGCGGCGCCGCCCTCGAAGGCCTCGTCACCAAGATAACCGGTGAAGTCGACGGTGATCTCGTCGCCGTTCTCGGCTGCCCGGCCCTCTTCCACCACAAAGGCCTTCCGCTGCTCCCGGAGCCGCTCGATCATGGTGTCGATGTCCGCTTCCGTGACCTCGGCCTCCGGCGTTTCCACCGTAGCCCCGGAAAGATCCCCGAGGGTGACTTCCGGGAACACCTCGAAGGTGGCCGCGTAGGCGAACTGGCTGTCGTCGTTCTCCGAGACCCATTCGAGACTCGGCTGCCCCGCGGGGCGCAGGGACTGCTCCGCCATGGCCTGGAAGACCGTACGCTGCATCAGCTCGCCAGCAACCTCCTGCCGAACCCCAGGGCCGAAGCGGCGCTGAATTTCCTTGAGGGGAACGCGTCCGGGGCGGAAGCCAGGCAGGCGCGCGCGCCGAGCCGTGTCTTGAAGACGCTTTTGAACCTCCTGCTGGAAGTCCTCCACGGGAAGCTGCACCGTCATCTTGCGCTCGAGCGCCTCGGTGGTCTCGATCGTTACCTGCATACTGGTCTCGTTATAGCTGGTTTAAACCGATGGACGCCCGCGGGGAGCGTGCCGTTCAGAACTTCTAGGGCGCCTTCGCGGGAGGAATCAGAAAAGGAGGGAAATGGGGTGGACGATGGGGCTCGAACCCACGACCGCCGGAATCACAATCCGGAGCTCTACCAGCTGAGCTACGCCCACCATAACGCAATGGCGCTACGCCCTTTCCTTCCTGCTGCCCCAGCGTTGGCACGCCCGGCAGGGCTCGAACCTGCAACCCTCGGCTTAGAAGGCCGATGCTCTATCCAGTTGAGCTACGGGCGCTTGGGGTTCGACGCTTTCCCCAACCCTGCGCCGCATCCAACCGCTGGCTGCGTCGTTGGAGACGCCCCTTTTCAGGAGGCGCGATGGTACGCCCCCCCTCCTTAGGCGTCAACGCGGGGCCCGCCTTTCCGGCCCCCGGGGGCCCTGCCCTAGGCGCCCCCCGAACGCCGTGCGAGAATCCTCGCTCGACCCTTGGATAAGGCGAAAGCACCTTGAACACTGCGGCGGGCGAAAACCCCATGGGGCAGATCCTCGATGGCCGAGCCATCGCCGAGATCGTTAAGGGCACGGTTAAGGCTGGGGTAGACGCGCGCCGCCGGGCGGGGCGGGCGGCCCCGGGGCTTGCGGTGGTGCTCGTGGGGGACGACCCCGCCTCGGAGATCTACGTGCGCAATAAGCACCGGGCCTGCGACGCCGTGGGCATTGTTTCCCAAGTGCATCGCTACGAGGCCGCTACGGCCCCGGAGGTGGTGCTCGCACAATTGGACGCGTTGAACGCCGACCCCACGGTCCATGGGATATTGGTACAGAGCCCCCTGCCCCCCCACTTCGACGACGACGCCATCATCGATCGCATCGCCCCGGAGAAGGATGTGGACGGCTTTCATCCCCATAACCTGGGGCGCCTCGCCCAGCGCCGCCCCGCCCTTCGCCCCTGTACCCCGAAAGGCATTATGACCCTTTTGAGCCACACGGGGCGGCCCCTCCGGGGCCAGCACGCGGTGATCGTGGGCGCCTCCAACCACGTCGGCAGGCCCATGGCTCTGGAACTGCTGCTCGCGGGCTGCACCGTCACCAGCACCCATAAGTTTACGGAGGATCTCGCGGGCCACGTTCAGCGCGCCGACCTCGTGATTGCCGCCGCGGGACGACCGGGACTCGTGCAGGGGGCCTGGATCAAGCCCGGGGCCATCGTCATCGACGTGGGCATCAACCGCCTGGGTAGCGGCAAGGTGGTGGGGGACGTGGAGTTCGAGGCTGCGAGAGCCCGGGCCGCCCATATCACCCCCGTGCCCGGGGGCGTGGGGCTCATGACCGTTGCCTCGCTCCTAGAAAATACCCTGCTGGCCGCCGAACTCGCCGACCAAGCGGCCCCCTAGGCCAAGGCCGGCAGACCGCTGTGGAAGCGCAGCTCGGGATCCTCGGCTTCAATCAGCCGGGCTTCTTCCCTTCGAAAATGCTCACAGCGCAGCGCTACCGCCTCCTTCCTGAACCGGTCCTCCGCCAGGCGCAGATAGGCTTCGAAATGCCGGGCCTCGGAGGCCAGAAGGCGTCCGTAGAACTTGGCGACGGGCTCTGGCAAATGGGGTTGAAGCGCATGGAAGCGCTCACAGGAGCGCGCTTCCACGAAGGCGCCGCACACGAGGAGGTCAAGCAGCCGGTCCGGCTCTGCGCTTCGGACTAGGGCACGAAGCCCCTGGGCGTAGCGACTGGCGCTCACCGGACGATGGGGGATCTCTAGCCGCCGCATGAGCGCCGCCACCTGCTCGAAATGGCGGAGTTCTTCCCGGGCGATGCGACTCATGGCGTCGGCCAGGACCCCGTCCCGGTCATAGCGAAACATCAGCGCCAGCGCCGTCGAGGCCGCCTTCTTTTCACAATTGGCGTGATCATTCAGCAGCGTCGATAAATCCTTCGCCGCGGCCTCGCACCAGGCCTTGGGGGTCCGGGTGCCGAGGAAAGCATGCACCGGGGCCAGTTGATCGGCATCAGCCATGAATCCGTCCCTCTCCTAGCAGGTAACGCTCATAGTGGGCCTCGGAGAGGGCCAAAAAGCGTCGATCGATTTCGTCGCGAAGCTCCGCCGCACTCCAGAGCGCCGCCTCCGCCGCCGGGGCCAGGCCATAGGCGCCAAGGCTACGGATATGCCGCGCCCCTCGTCGTAGCAGGCCGTAGGCGCGGGAAGCCGGCGTGCCTCCCGTATCATCCGGGATACGGTGCTTCAGCCGCTGGGCGTCGAGCAGCGCTTCATCCTCGACCGACAAAAGGGACAGCACCACCTGATCCCGGAGCGCCACCAAGCGGGCCCAGACCGCCGTCTTCTCTTCGTCGCCGTAGCGATTCCAATTCACGATCTCGTGGGAAAAGCGCTTGCAGCCTCGGCAGACCAAATCGCCATAGGTCGTAGAGCAAAGGCCCACGCAGGGGGTCTTCACCGCCATCGCTAGCCGTGCTCGGGCAGATCGAGGCGACGCATGGGCCCATCCCCCCGCTCGGCCTTGGCCGCATCGGAGCGATGCACGGAGATGGCGCTTAAATAGCTGGCATCCACGTCCCCGGTCACGTAATGGCCGTCAAAGACCGAGCATTCGAAGGCCTCGATCTCCGGGTTACCCTCCTTCGCGCAAGCGATGAGGTCATCCAAGCGCTGGTAGAACAGGCGATCAGCGCCGATCTGGCGACAGATCTCCTCCTCCGTACGGCCGTGGGCAACGAATTCCTCCGGGGCTGGCATGTCGATACCGTAGACATTGGGGTATCGCACCGGCGGCGCCGCCGATGCCAGGTAGACCTTCTTCGCTCCCGCCTCCCGAGCCATCTCCACAATCTGCTGAGAGGTGGTGCCGCGCACGATGGAATCATCCACGAGGAGCACGGTCTTCCCCTGGAACTCGAGGTCGATGGCATTGAGCTTTTGTCGCACCGATTTCCGCCGCTGCTGCTGCCCGGGCATGATGAAGGTCCGGCCGATATAGCGGTTCTTGGTGAACCCTTCCCGGTACTTCACATCCAACTCGTAAGCCAGGGGAAGGGCTGCGGTGCGGCTCGTTTCCGGGATGGGAATAACGACGTCGATGTCGTGCTCGCCATTCGGGAAGGCTTCGAGGATGCGCTGGGCCAGCCGCTCCCCCATGCGAAGGCGGGCCTTGTAGACGGAAACATCGTCCATGATGGAGTCCGGGCGGGCGAGATAGACGTGCTCAAAAATGCAGGGACGGCACTGAGGGTTGGGGGCGCATTGCTGTGTATGCACCGTGCCCTCGAGATCCACGAAGAGCGCTTCCCCCGGAGCGATATCCCGCACTAGCGCGAAGTCGAGGACGTCCAGGGCCACGCTCTCCGACGCCACCATGGTTTCCCGCCCCGCCGCCGTATCCCGATGCCCAAAGACCAGGGGGCGAATGCCGTAGGGATCGCGAAAAGCGAGTAGACCGCGCCCCATAATCAGGAGCACCACGGCGTACGCCCCCCGGCATCGCTCATGCACGGCGCGTACCGCTTCGAAGATATCCTCCGGGCCCTCCGCCGCCGCCCGCGCTCGCCCCGCAAGCTCATGGGCGAAAACGTTAAGAAGAATTTCCGAGTCCGACTCCGTGTTGATGTGCCGCAGGTCGGCGCGGAACATGGCGTCTTTCAGGGCCTCGGCGTTGGTGAGATTGCCGTTATGGGCCAGGGCGATGCCGTAGGGCGAGTTCACGTACATGGGTTGGGCTTCCGCCACGCTGGAAGAGCCCGCGGTGGGATAGCGTACATGGCCTATGCCATGGTGCCCTTGCAGGCGCTCCATGTGCACCTGCTGGAAGACGTCCCGCACTAGGCCGTTGGCCTTTCGCAGGGATAGGCGCCCGCCATCGCTGGTGACAATCCCCGCGGCATCCTGGCCCCGGTGCTGGAGTACCGTGAGCGCATCGTAGAGCGGTTGGTTGACCGGTCCGGTGCCGTGAATTCCCACAATGCCGCACATATCCTACCCCTCGTTCTAACGCCAGCCGAGCATAACAAGAAGACCTTCCAGCGCCCCGGTCAGTAAGAAAAAGCCTTCGCCGAGGGGGGCGCTCAGGCGCCCTCCCCCCCACCAGGAATCGGCGCCGAGCAAAGGCTCGAGAACCCCCGCAAGCACGAGCAAAAAAAGTCCGCCGCGAAGGGCGCCAAAGACGCCTCCAAGCAGATGCCCCAGGAATCCCAGATCCACGTCTAGGGCCCCAAGGAATAAAACGCGCTGCGCTAAGGTTCCCAGGGCAAGGGCCAGCGCAAAGGCGAGAAAGAACGAGAAGCGATCCCGCAGAACCCCGTCTCCCAGGGCCACGGGCAGCCAGTGAGAAAGCTCCTGAGCCAGACCTACGGCAATCAGCAGCGCGAGCGCCCAAAGCAATAGGGTCAGCCCCTCCTTCACCGCGCCCCGAAGCACCCCCACCAGGGTTGTGAGCCCAAGAGCTAGAAGGAGTCCCGCATCCACCGGAGAAATCATGGGGTACTCCCGGGTTTGACCGCGTGAAAGTACACAAGGGTCCCGTCATAGCCAAAACGGGCCTTCAGCGTTTCCCGCTGCGCCCACAGCACCGCCCCCTGCAGGCGAGGTCCCAGGGCGAGATCATAGCCCAGCGCGTCCCCGTCGCCCTCCCCGGGGAAAATGGGAAGGACATACACCGTGAGTCCGGCCTCCTGAAGCCTGTCCCGGGCGACCATAGCCGGCTCAAGCTCGGCAAAGCGGTCTAGCACGAGGGAAAAGGGACCGGCGCCTAGCCCCGCCTCTTCCGTCGTCCCTTCAAAGGCGGCCAGCACCGTTTCCGGCACCGGGACATGGCGAGGCAAGCCGCGAAGCGGCGCCTGTCCCTCTTGGCCGAGGCGGCTGAGTCGCGCCCAGCGAGCGGACCCCTCCACCACTTCCGGCCAATCGTCCATGACCTCCCCTAGGTCGTTGCTGGGCAGGGACGGCAAAGGGGTAAGGGGCGCCGTTGGCGCGTCAAAAAGCAGGGGCACGCCCGCGGCCAGGGCCAGCAGGCCCACGAGCACTAAAAGCGGCCGGCGCATTATCTTCCCACCCCTGAACCCTTGGGCAGGAGAGCGGTCTCCGCCGCGGACGCCACGGAAAAGGAGCCCAGGAACCCTACCCGCTTCAGCCCCTGAATGCGGGATGCGGCCAGCGCCCCCTGAAGCGCCTCGGCGCTCAGGGACGGCAGCACCTCAAAGGGTTGGCCCGCAGCATCGCAGAGGGGGGCGAGGCACGCCGCGAGGGTCTCCCCCGCCTGCCCCCGGGGCCCTGGAGTGGGCACGAAAAGCCAGCGCTGGACCTTCGGCGCCAAGGCCTGAAACATGCCCTCCGCATCCTTGTCGGCGTAGCAGCCGAAGACGGCGAGATCGAGGGGCGACTCGAGGCGCTCCGCTAGGAAAGCGGCCGCGTGGGGGTTGTGCGCCACATCGAAAAGCAACGCTTGCCCCTCAAGGGTTCGCCACTGCTGACGCCCCGGCGGCGGCGTCATGGCCAAAGCGCTGTCGAGCAGCGCCTCCGTTAAGGGATAGCCCAAGGCTGCCCAGGCTTGAAGGGCACCGAGAAAGCTCGGCGGCGCCACGGGCAGGGGGGCATGCACGGGCCAGGCGAGGGACTGCTGAAAGCCCGTAAGGAAGGCCTCCGGCCCTGTGGCCTGGGCTCGCAGGCCAAAGTCTAGGCCCCACCGGGCGCTGGGGCAGCCGAGGGCCGCGACCCGCTCCAGCACCGACGACGGCGGGTTGGGATCGGCAATGATCACGGGGCGCCCCGGTCGAAAAACCCCCGCCTTCTCGAGGCCGATAGCCTCCCGGGTCGATCCTAGCCAGCTCTGATGGTCCAGATCCACGGGGGTCAGGAGAGCCAGATCTGCGTCGATGATATTCACGGCATCAAGGCGACCCCCAAGCCCCACCTCGAGGATGGCTAGATCCAGGGCAGCGTCGGCCATGATCACGAGCGCAGCCAGAATAGCCGTCTCAAAGTAGGTCAGGGTGAGGGCTCCTCGGGCGGCCTCGATACGCTCGAAGGCCTCAACGATCTGCCCATCGCTCGCGGGCACCCCCTGCACCTGGATGCGTTCATTGAAGCGATGGAGGTGGGGGGAAGTGGTATCCCCCACCCGAAGGCCCTGGGCCAGGGCCAACGCCCGAAGGGTGGCCACGGCCGAGCCCTTGCCATTGGTCCCGGCGACGGTGACCACCTTTGCCCCGGGCCAGGGGGCCCCGAGGGCTTGCCAAACTTCGCGCAGCCGATCGAGGCCTAGATCCATGGCCTTGGGATGCTGCGTTTCGAGACGCTTGAGCCAGGCGTCTAGCACGAAGCGTCTAGCGCCTCCCGCAGGGAGCGAGCGAAGCCTTCCAGCTCCGCCGGCTGATCTTCGAGGGAAAGCGCCCCCATGCGACGCACAATGGCGCTGCCCACCACCACCCCATCGCCCAGGGGCGCCATGCGTTGCGCCGTTTCCCCATCCCGAATCCCAAAGCCAATGGCAATGGGAAGCTCCGTCATGGTGCGAAGGGGCGCAAGGCGCGCCGCAACGTCTTCCGGATCAATGTGCCCAGCGCCCGTGGTCCCCTTCAGGGAGACGTAGTAAACAAAGCCCGAGGCGCGTTCAAGAATGGCCCGGGCCCGGGCTTCCGTCGTGGTCGGCGCAAGCAAGAAGATGAGATCAATGTCCCGCGGCGTAAGGCACCGCTGCAACGCCTCGGCCTCCTCCGGGGGTAAGTTCACCAGGATCAGGCCATCGATGCCCGCCTCCGCCGCCGCTTCGGCGAAGGTTTCATAGCCCATGCGCTCCACGGAATTGAGATACCCCATGAGCACAAGAGCGGTTTCGCTGTTTTCCTGCCGAAAGGCCTTGGCCATGGCCAGCACGTCGCGGAGCTTTACCGCATGGCGCAGCGCGCGCTCGCAGCCCGCCTGAATATCAGGGCCTTCCGCTTCCGGATCGGAAAAGGGCACGCCCAGTTCGATGACATCGGCGCCGCCGGCGGCCAGGGCCCGTAGCGCCGGCAAGGTCGCCTGGGGCTCCGGATCCCCAGCGACTAGATAGGTGACGAGCGCCTTTTGGCCTGCGGCCTTCCGCGCGGCAAAGCGGGCCTCCAAACGACTCATAGGGAGATGCCTTCGCGCTCGGCGATGGTGAAGATGTCCTTATCCCCCCGACCGGAAAGGTTCACCACGATCACGTGATCCTTCGGTAGCTTCGGCGCGTGCTCGAGAATCCAAGCGAGGGCGTGGCTTGTCTCGAGGGCCGGGATGATGCCCTCCTTGCGAGTCACATGGTGGAAAGCGGCCAGGGCGTCATCGTCCGTCACGGCGACGTATTCCGCGCGCTGCGCATCCTTTAGGAAGGCGTGCTCCGGGCCCACGCCCGGGTAGTCGAGCCCGGCGGAAACGGAATGGGTCGCAATGATTTGCCCATCCTCATCCTCCATGAGGTAGGTCCGATTGCCATGAAGCACCCCCGGTACCCCCGCGGACAGGGGCGCAGCATGCTGACCCGAAGCAATGCCGTAGCCGCCCGCCTCTACCCCAACGAGGCGTACGCTCTCATCGCGGATAAAGGGATAGAAAAGCCCAAGGGCGTTGGAGCCCCCGCCTACGCAGGCCACCAGCGTATCGGGCAGGCGCCCGAGGGTGTCGAGGCACTGGGCTCGGGTTTCCTCGCCGATTACGGACTGAAAGTCTCGGACAATCATGGGATAGGGATGGGGGCCGGCGACGGTCCCAATGATGTAATGGGTATGGTCGACGTTCGTAACCCAATCCCGCATGGCCTCGTTCATGGCGTCCTTAAGGGTTTTCGACCCCGAGGTGACGGGCACCACGGTCGCCCCAAGAAGCTTCATGCGGTAGACGTTGGGAGACTGGCGCCGCACGTCTTCCTCGCCCATATACACCACGCACTCAAGGCCTAAGCGCGCAGCGACCGTTGCCGAGGCGACGCCATGCTGCCCGGCGCCTGTTTCCGCGATGATGCGCCGCTTACCCATGTGCTTGGCCAGGAGGGCCTGCCCTAGGGCGCTGTTCACCTTATGGGCGCCCGTGTGATTGAGGTCCTCGCGCTTCATATAGACCTGGGCGCCGCCCAGCTCCGTGGAGAGACGCTCCGCGTGATAAAGCGGCGTGGGACGACCCACGTAGCTTCTAAGCTCTTCCTTGAACTGGGCTTGGAAGGCTTCGTCACCCATGCGCTCGCGGTAAACCGCTTCGAGCTCATCGAGGGCGTGCATGAGCGTTTCCGCCACGAAGCGGCCCCCGAATTGACCAAAATGGCCCTGCGCGTCGGGAAGGTTGTATTGGCTCCAGCCGGCCGGGCCCGGGGAAGCGGGGGACCCCTTAGCTTGCGTCATGAGTGCTCCTATCGGTCTTCGCGGCACGAATAAAGGCTCGTACCTTGCCCTCATCTTTGATGCCCTTCGCCCGCTCCACGCCACCGCTGACGTCGACCCCATAGGGCCATGCCGTCGCGATGGCGCAGCTTACGTTGTCTGGCGTTAAACCGCCCGCCAAAATAATGGGCGCGGGGGCCTTCGCAGGCACCCGATCCCAAGAAAATACCGTTCCCGTGCCCCCGGGGACCCCCGCCTCATAGGCGTCGAGCAAAAACCCCGCGGCGGAGGGATAGGCCGCCATCGCCGCTTCCACATCCAGCTCCGGCGCCATGCGCAGGGCCTTGATATAGGGTCGGTCCCAGCGCTGGCAGAACGCCTCCGGCTCATCGCCGTGAAACTGCAAAAGCTGCACCGGCGCCTCCCGCAAGGTCTCCTCCACCATCATTTCCGAAGGATCCACGAAAAGCCCCACGCTCAGCGTGAGGGGCGCCACGGCCTTCAAAAGCGCCTTCCCCTGCCCTGGGGATACGGCGCGGGGACTCGGCGCGTAGAACACAAAGCCCACGGCGTCGGCCCCTGCCGCACAGGCAGCGGCGACATCCGCGGGTTGCGTTAAGCCACAGATTTTCACCCGGACCATGGGCCCGTCCCCTAGCGTAACTCGTTAGCCGCTCAGTCTAGCAGAACGCTTCCGCCCAAAAAGGCAGGCTGGCGGGAAAGGACGGTAAGCCAAAGGCCTCGTCATAGCCCACGGCCTCGAGATAAAGCCCCTGAGGCGGCGCGGTGGGGGGCGCCAGGCGCCGGTCCTCTGCGGCCCGAAGCGCATCGAGCCAGGCACCGTCCCCCCGGCCCCGCCCCACCTCGATCAGGGCGCCTACGATATTCCGAACCATGTGCAATACGAAGGCATTAGCCTCTACCTCTACGGAGACCAGAGCCCCCGCCCGCCGAACGCTGAGCTGACGCATGAAGCGGCGCCCATGGCGAGCCTGGCATCCCGAGGCACGGAAGCTGGAAAAGTCCCGCTCCCCAAGCAGAACCTGAGCGGCTTCGTGCATGGCGCCGGCATCCAGGGCCCCGGGAACAAAGGTGACCCGGTCCCGGAGCAGAGCCCGAGCCGGCTGAGCATCGCTCAACCAGTAACGGTAGCGACGCCACTGCGCGGAAAAACGGGCATGGAAATGGTCGGGGACCGGGTGAGCCCAGTGAACCGTAATACCGACCCCCGCCAAGCTGTTTGCGCCTCGCACCCAAGCCGTGGCCGGCCGGGGCTGGGGGGCATCGAAATGAACCACCTGCCCCGTGGCATGGACCCCGGCGTCCGTGCGCCCGGCGACGGCGCATTGGATCGGCGCGGCGCCCACTTGGCTGAGCGCCGCCTCGAGAGCCCCCTGCACCGTGGCCAGGCCCGGGGTGGGTTGGCGTTGGAAGCCGGCAAAACCGCTACCGTCGTATTCCACGGCTAGCGCCCAACGCTGCGCCAGGGGGCCCGTTTCACCCACGACGCGCATCCTCGGGAGGCGGTATCGGACTGTCTAAGCCCTCGCCTTCCGGCGCCAAGGCGAGGCCCGCACCGAGCGGCGCCAGCCCAGGGTCCTCATCCCGAGCAGGCTCTACGGTCCATGGTTCTTCCGGGGCTAGCGCCGTTCCGTCGCCGCCCGGGGTTTCCAACACAAAGCTCGCATCCAAGGTGGGTACCTCGGGCCCGAGGACGGGCGGCGGCAATCGCTCCGCTAACTCTCCAAGCTTTGCCGCCAGGGCGGCGTCTGCGCCCCGAGCCAAGCTCGCGGCCTCCAGCTCGAAGCGGGATCGATCCCCCCGCTCCACCGCCAGGGCAAGGCTCTGAAGGCGCAGCGCCACGGAATGGGGGTCCTCCTCCAAAGCTGCGCCAAGCGTGGCCTCCGCTTCCTCAAGCCGTCCGTAAGCAAGCGCCATCTCCACCTGATCCAGCACGGCGCTCCAATCTCGCTGGCTTAAAAGGGACTGAGCCCCGAAGCGCTGGACTAGCGGACTGGGTTCGTAAGCTCGAAGACCGGAAACCGCTTCGGGAACCGCTTCGGGAACCGCAGCTGCGGTGGTGGAGGGCTCCGCAGGTGACTCGCGGCGGCGCAGCATAAGGCCCCCAAGGCCCGCGAGCCCCGCTAGGCCCGCCAGGGCCGCGCCCACAAGAAGACCGAGGCGCCCGTCCCAAGGAGACCCGGGGGGTGGCGGGGTCGCCGAAGCCTGCTGCATGGCCTCCAGAGCTTCCTGCTGACGCGCAAGCTCAGCCTTTAAGGCCGCCAATTGAGCGGCCTGGGCCGCGCGCTCATCTTCCCAGGCCTGACGATCGGCTTCTGCCCGGGCAAGGGCAGCGGCCAGAGCGGCCCGTTCTTCTTCAAGCTCGATCTGGAGGGGATCCGGCGCCCTGGGCGCTGCCTGCGGCGCAGGGGGGCGGACCTCAAGGCGAGGTTTGGATGCAAGCCCTGGCCCCTCGAGCACCGCCTCGGCGGAGGGCAGCTGAAGCTCGGCCCCGGCGAGAAGACGGTTTGGGTCCCCGGCGGCGAAGGCCTGGGGATTGCGATGGAACAGCGCCGCCACGCGTTGGGCTTGCGTGCTCCCCGGGGGGCCCGGCCATTGGTTGGCCAAGCGCCATAGCGTTGCCCCTGCGGGGACCGTTAGGGTCGCCGGTGCGGTGCGCTGATCGAGGAAAAGCGTGAAGGGATACCCCTCAGCCCCTACCCCCTGCCCTACCCGCAATAGGCCCTGGACGATGGGCGCGTGCAGCGCGCCCTCGCCGCGCAGGAAAACGCGGCGCGGCTGCGTCGAATCGCTTTGAACAGCGATTGCGAAGGGCGCGCCCTGAAGCTCGAGGCTCAGGGGGCCCGGGGGTGCGTCAGGGGGCAGCGCTAAAGTGGCAAGGAGGGGCTCTCCGAGCGCGGAGAGGACGTTTACGGCCAGGCGCTCGGAGGCACCCGCTGGGATCCCTCCGAACAGCCCGAGCAGCAGCACAAGCCCTTTAGCACGCGTCACCACGGCCCCTAGCCTCTCCTAATACTGCGGCAAGGCCTTCCCCTCCCCGCCGTCCTAGCGTGCAGGTAGAAGATCTTGCAGTACTTCAGCGATCTGAACGCTATTTAGGGCGGCCCCCTTACGCACATTGTCGCTCACGACCCAAAGGTTTAAGCCCCCGGGCACGGTCAGGGACTCGCGGAGGCGCCCCACGAACACCGCATCTTCCCCCGCCGCATTGGGCACCGGCGTGGGATAGGCCCCATCCTTCTGCCCATCCATCAACGTGACCCCTGGCGCGCCCCTAAGGGCCGCCCGGGCCGCCTCAACGGTAAGGGGCGTCTCCGTTTCGATGCTGACCGCCTCGGAGTGACCGAAAAACACCGGGACGCGCACGCAGGTGGGATTCACCAGAATGCTTTCATCATCGAGAATCTTGCGGGTCTCCCAGACCATCTTCATCTCTTCCCGGGTAAAGCCGTTGTCCTGAAAGCTATCAATGTGGGGAATCACGTTGAAAGCGATCTGCTTCGTGAAGACGGAGGGGTCATAGCTCCGAGCGTTTAGCAGCTCCGCCGTTTGCCGGGCGAGTTCTTCGACGCCACTGCTGCCCGCACCGGAAACCGCCTGATAGGTGGCCACCTCAATGCGTCGGATCCGCGCCAGGTCGTGGAGGGGCTTCAGCGCCACGAGCATCTGAATCGTCGAGCAGTTCGGGTTGGCGATAATGCGACGCTCCGGCAGGCGCCCCAGCACGGCCCCGTTCACCTCCGGCACCACGAGGGGGATGTCCGCGTCGCGGCGGAAATGGGAGGTGTTATCCACCACCACGGCCCCCGCCGCGGCCGCCTTCGGCGCAAACTCGGCGCTAATGCTGCCGCCGGCGGAGAAGAGCGCAAGGGAGACCTTGGAGAAGTCAAAGGTGTCCAAACGCTCCACCAGCACGGGGCGTCCCTTAAACATGACCGTTTTGCCCTCGGACCGCGCACTGGCCAGGGCATACAGCTTCGCCACGGGGAAAGCGCGCGATTCGAGAATCTCGATCATGGCCTCGCCGACGGCGCCCGTAGCGCCGACGACCGCAACGGAGAATCCTTCGCTCATAACGAGGCACCCCACCGAGCTTCAAAGGCGTCCGTAACCGCCTGCGTCATGGCGACCGTCCCAACCAGGGCGGCTTCCGCCGTCTCCGGGCCCGCGATATCGCGGGTACGAAGGCCCGCGTCCAGCACGTCGCTCACGGCGCCTTCCAGCGCTTCAGCGATGGCCGGAGCCCCAAGGGAGTAGCGGAACATCATGGCTGCCGACTGAATGGTGGCGAGGGGGTTGGCGAGGTCCTGCCCCGCAATATCCGGCGCCGAGCCGTGCACCGGCTCGTAAAGCCCCTGGCTCGCCGCATTGAGCGATGCCGAAGGCAGCATGCCGAGGGAGCCGGTCAGCATGGCCGCCACATCGGAGAGGATGTCTCCAAACATGTTCCCCGTGACGAGCACGTCGAACTGCTTCGGCGCCCGAACGAGCTGCATACCCGCGTTATCCACGTACATGTGGGAAAGCTCGACGTCGGGGTACTCGGAGGCCAGATCGGAAACGACCTCCCGCCAAAGGGCCGTCACCTCAAGGACGTTTGCCTTATCGACCGAGCAGAGGCGCCCGTTCCGAGCTTGAGCGGCTTCGAAGCCCTTGCGCGCGATACGGATGATCTCGTCTTCCGAGTAGACATAGGTGTTGAAGCCCCGGCGCTGTCCCGGCGCACCCTCGATGCCCCGCGGCTCGCCGAAGTAAATCCCTCCCGTAAGCTCTCGGATGATCAGGATATCGAGGCCTGCTACCAGCTCGGGCTTAAGGGACGAAGCCGACGCCAGCTGGGGAAAGAGAATCGCCGGGCGCAGATTCGCAAAGAGCTCAAGCCCCGAGCGCAGCCCTAGGAGCCCCCGCTCCGGACGTTGCGCCGTCGGCAGTGCGTCCCACTTCGGCCCGCCCACGGCGCCCAGGAGGATGGCGTCGGCTTTCCGAGCTGCTTCCAGCGTGGACGCGGGCAAGGGCGTGCCCTCGGCGTCAATGGCGCAGCCCCCCACCAGTGCCGTCTCCAGGGTCAGGGGCGTCCCCGTCACCGTCCCAAGGCGCTCAAGCAGCGCACCCACGGGGCCCATGATTTCGGGGCCAATACCGTCGCCGGGAAGAAGAAGAATCGAATGTGCCATGGTGGGGTTCCTAAGCGCTCAGGCTAGCGAAGGGCATCAAAGAGCCAAGGCGCCTCACTGCGGCGCCGGCGTTCATACTCACGGATCTGCTCCCCGTACTGCAGGGAAAGACCGATATCGTCGAGGCCCTCGAGAAGGCAGTGGCGACGATGGGGGTCGATCTCAAACCCGTAGGTGGCGGCCTCGGTGCGCACTTCCTGCGCTTCAAGGTCCACGGTCAGAGTCAGGGGCCCGGGATCGGCCGCGGCAAAGAGCGCATCCACTGCCTCCGCAGGCAGGGCGACGGGCAATACGCCATTTTTAAAGCAGTTGTTGTAGAAAATATCCGCGAAGCTCGGGGCAATGACGCAGCGCAGCCCAAACTCCTCCAGGGCCCAAACGGCATGCTCCCGGCTTGAGCCGCAGCCAAAGTTTTCCCGGGCCAGGAGCACCTTGGCATCCTGGTAGCGGGCCTTGTTCAGCACGAAATCGGGATTGATTTGCCGCTCGTTCTCGGTCTTTTCCGGCGACCCTTCGTCGAGGTAGCGCCAGCCATCAAACAGGTTCGGTCCAAAGCCGGAGCGGCGGATGGACTTCAAAAACTGCTTGGGAATGATTTGGTCCGTGTCCACATGGGCCCGATCGAGGGGCGCAACCACGCCGGAAACGCTGCGAAAGGCCTTCATGCTTGGTCTCCCTGCTCGCTTAAGAGGGCGCGCACATCGGTAAAGTGGCCGGCGATGGCCGCCGCGGCCGCCATGGCGGGGCTCACGAGATGGGTACGCCCCCCGTGGCCCTGGCGCCCCTCAAAGTTTCGGTTAGACGTGGAAGCACAGTGCTCTCCCGGGCCTAGGCGATCGGCATTCATGGCAAGGCACATGGAGCAGCCGGGATCACGCCACTCAAAGCCCGCGGCTCGGAAGATCTCGTCGAGCCCCTCCTCCTCGGCCTGACGCTTCACGAGTCCGGACCCCGGCACCACGAGGGCCTGCTTAATGGTGCTCGCTACCTTGCGCCCCCGAGCCACCGCGGCGGCGGAGCGCAGGTCCTCGATGCGAGAATTGGTGCAGGACCCGATAAACACTCGATCGAGGGCGATGGAGGTCAGGGCCTGTCCCGCGGCCAGATCCATGTAGCGCAGGGCTCCGGCCCAGCTTTCTGCCCGCACGGGATCGTCGCACTGCGCGGGATCGGGCACCTGGCCCGTAATGGGTGCCACCATCTCCGGGGAGGTCCCCCAGCTGACCTGCGGCTCCAGCACGCTGGCATCGAGCACCAATTCCCGGTCGAAGGTGGCGTCAGGATCGCTCACGAGATCGCTCCAAGCCTCCAGCGCCCGGCCCCAGAGCGCGCCCGCGGGCGCATAGGGACGCCCCTCAACATAGGCGGCGGTGACCTCGTCGAAAGCGACCAGCCCTGCGCGCGCGCCGGCCTCGATCGCCATATTGCACAGCGTCATGCGCCCTTCCATGGAGAGCGCCCGAATGGCCGGCCCCGCATACTCGAGGGTGTAGCCCGTGCCCCCGGCGGTGCCCATGGCGCCGATAATGGCCAGGGCGAGGTCCTTCGCCGTCACCCCCACTCCGAGCGTTCCATCAACCCAAACCCGAAAATTCTTGGCCTTCTTCGCCGTGAGGCACTGGGTGGCCAGCACGTGCTCCACTTCGGAGGTGCCAATGCCATGGGCCAGGGCCGCAAAGGCGCCGTGGGTGGAGGTGTGGGAATCGCCGCAGACCACGGTCATGCCCGGCAGCGTAGCCCCCTGCTCCGGACCCACCACGTGGACAATGCCCTGGCGAGGATCGCGCATGCGGAACTCTAGGATCCCAAATTCATCGCAGTTCGCATCCAGCGTTTCCACCTGGATCCTGGAGATGGGATCGGTAATACCGTCGATTCCTGCGGCCCGATCGGTGGTGGGCACGTTGTGATCGGGGGTGGCCAGGTTGGCATCAATGCGCCAGGGGCTGCGCCCGGCAAGGCGGAGCCCTTCAAAGGCCTGGGGGGACGTCACTTCATGCAGCAGGTGGCGATCAATGTACAGCAGCGCGCTGCCGTCCTCGCGCTCGGCGACCAAATGTGCGTCCCACAATTTGTCGTATAGGGTCCGTCCGCTCATGGTGAAACTCTCCCTAGGCAGGCTTGGGTGCGGGGATGCGGGTCGGGTTTTGAGCCCGCTGGCGCAGCCAATGATCCATCAACACCAGGGCCACCATGGCCTCGGCGATGGGCACGGCGCGAATCCCCACGCAGGGGTCGTGGCGGCCGTTGGTCACCACGGATACCGGTGCACCGGTGCGATCGATGCTTTGGCCGGGAATGCGGATGCTCGAGGTCGGCTTGAGGGCTAAGCTCGCGCGCAGCGTCTGCCCCGAGGAGATCCCTCCGAGGGTGCCGCCGGCGTGGTTAGACAGGAACCCATCAGGGGTCATTTCATCCCGGTGCTCACTGCCTTTTTGCGTGACCACGGCCATGCCATCGCCGAGCTCGACGGCGCGCACGGCATTAATGCCCATGAGCGCCGACGCGAGGGTGGCATCAAGCTTGTCAAAAACCGGATCGCCGAGCCCAGGCGGGACCCCCGTGGCTTCCACGGTGACCTTGGCCCCGATGGAGTCGCCGGCCCGGCGGAGCGCGTCGATTTCCGCCTCCAGCGCGGGCACCGTGCTCGCATCGGGCCAAAAGAAGGCGTTCTCCTCAATGGCGCTGGCCTCGAAAGCCGTGGGGACGTGAGTCCCGAGCTGCGCGAGATAGCCCTGAATCTGCACGCCGTACTGGGCGAGGTAGGCCCGGGCGATGGCCCCGGCGGCGACCCGCGCTACGGTTTCGCGCGCGGAGGAGCGGCCGCCCCCGCGGTAATCACGGACGCCATACTTGGCGTCGTAAGTGAAGTCGGCGTGGGCCGGACGATACTGATCCTTGATATCGCCGTAATCCCGGCTGCGCTGGTCCTCGTTTTCGATCAGAAGGCCAATGGGCGTGCCTGTGGTGCGTCCTTCAAAGACCCCCGACAGAATGCGGACCTGGTCCGGTTCCCGGCGCTGGGTGGTGTAGCGCGATTGGCCCGGGCGGCGGCGATCGAGATCGCGCTGAATGAGCGCTTCATCGAGGGGTAAGCCGGGGGGGCAGCCGTCCACAACGCACCCGAGGGCGGGCCCGTGGCTCTCCCCAAAGGTAGAAACGGTGAATAGGGTTCCGAAGCTATTGCCAGCCATGCCTACGATCCAATGCCCCTCGCGGGCGCGGATTCTAGCATGACCTTTCCTAGGCGAGAGCCCCGGCGGCTTCCGCGGCCTGAAGGGCGCTCCCGCTGAGGAGGGCCAGGCCCGCGCCGCCCTGGGGAAGGTCGGGCCAAAGCCAGGGCACCTCGGGATAGCGCGCGTCCAGCGCTGGCGCGCTGTAGCCTACCTCAAGGGCCAGGAGCCCCTCCGGCGCTAGATAGGCACTCAGCCCCCGAAGGAACGGGGTGACGAAGGCGAGCCCGTCCTCCCCGGCAGCCAGCGCATGGCGCGGCTCAAAGCGAAACTCCTTGGGCAAGGCATCCATGGCCGCTTGATCCACGTAAGGGGGATTGGCCAGGACCAAATCAAAGGGGTCTTCGCCCTCCAGCGCGGCAAGCCCATCCCCGGCGCGCAGCTCGATACGATGCTCGAGGTGAAACTTCGCCACGTTACGCTGGGCCACGGCCAAAGCCCGGGGGTCGATGTCCGTGAGCACCACCTCCGCCTCGGGAAAGGCCAGGGCCGCCACAATGCCCAGGCATCCGGAGCCCGTGCACAGATCCACGATGCGCTGGGGTTCCTCCGTGCCGAGCCAAGGCTGGAGCCCCTCGGTCAGCATCATGCCCAGGGGGGAGCGCGGGATCAGCACGCGCTCGTCGACAAAAAACTCGAGGCCGCAATAGGGGGCCCGTCCGGTGATGTAGGCGGTGGGGCGGCCCTGAAGGCGGCTTTGCACCGCGGCGGCGAGGCGCCGGCGCTCCTCGAGCAGCAGCACGCTATCGAGTACCCATTCCGCCCGATCCTGGGGAAGGGCGAGTACCCCTAGGACCAGCGCCAAGGCCTCATCCCAGAGCGTCTCCTGCCCCTGCCCCAGATACAAATCACCCCGCCCCAGAGCGCTCACGGCATAGCGCAGCCAGTCCCGGACCGTTTTGAGCTCATCCACTGCGCTCACCGCGCCCCCTCCTCCATACGCCACAGTTCCACCTCCGGCGCCTGGGCGCCCCGCCCCGCTACGGCGCCACCAAGGCCAAGGGCTCGGACCTCTGCCGCCCCTAGCGATTCCGCGAGGGTCGCCGCCAGCGCTTGGCTGGTCGCCAGCGCTTCAGTTCGGCGCCCGTCCTCCGACTGCAAATGAACGAGCAACAACCAGCGCCCTGGAAGTGCTGCCAACCACGCCTGCTCCGGCGCAGTGAACCACCTTCGAAGGGCGTCCTCGGACGCTTGAAGCCGAAGGCGCCCCGTCTCCATAAGGGCTGTTCGCGCCGCCGCAGCCATGGGCAAGGTAGGACCCTCCCCCTGAACTTCAATGAGCTGCGCGAAGACCTCCCGAGTACCGCGCTGGCTCACGTAAAGCGCCCGCACCCCGTCGGAGGCTTCAAAGAGCGCGTAGTGCTGCTCCCCATCCCGGCCGTAAAGATCCGCAACACCGAAGACCTCGTGGGCGTACAGCGCACTCGAGCCGCAATCCCGCCCGGCGCAAATGAACCGCGCCGTTCCCGGGAGCTGCGCCCGAAGGTCCTCGAAAGCGCGGCCAGGCTCCGTGCCCCGGGGGAAGGCCCAGCGCATGCCCTGCCAGGGGCCAGTCACGGTGAGCGCGGCCTGGCCGTCAAGAAGCGCCTCCTCCTGGGTGACCCGGGCCTGGGGTAGGCGCCAGGCACGCGCCGAGCCCCGCTCCTGCCTCTCAATCAGCTCAGCCCGGAGCGCCGAATCTGGCGCTGGGGCGGCCTGCCCCGCTCCACTGAGCAGACCCATTACGGCAAGCAACGCCATAGCCTTTCCCGTTACCGTTCCCACACCAACCCTCCCTGGGTTTTTCACCGCTGAACGCCCGTGGGATCAAGCCAATAGGTCAAGCGCGCGCCCTGGGGCGCCCAATCGTCGAGCTCGAGCACCAATCCTCCGGCGGTGGGGAAAGGGGCGAGCACCCCCGCTAGGCGCTGAGCCAGGCGTGGGAGCAAGGGGCGATGGGACACCACCAGGAGCGGCGCTTCAATGCCAAGCCCCTCGAGCGCCTCCCGGGCGGCCCGCTCATCACCGTCGGGCATGAGCGCTGACAAGGGGGAAAGGGGCGTTAGCGCCCAGCGCGCCGCAATAATTCGAGTCGTTTCCTGGGCGCGGTGGTAGGGAGAGCTCACCACCTGCAGGCCCCGGGAAACCCAGGGGGCAAGATGCTCCGCCACCTGCTGAACCTGGGCCTCCCCTTCCGGAAGTAAGGCCGCCGCGGGATGGATCCCCGCTGCCTGCCCGTGGCGCAAGAGGAGCACATCCCTCACGGCTGCCGCCAAACCACGGCCACATCGTCGCGCTGTTCCGCGAGCATAAGGCGCACGAGCACCTCGGGAAGCTGGCGGCCCTCGAAGAGAATGGCGTGGAGGCCCTGGCAGATGGGCATGGGTACGGCGAGGCGCTGGGCCTCCTGCCAGGTGCTGCGCACCGTATTGACCCCCTCCGCAAGCTTGCCGAGGTGCGCCGCCGCGTCTTCGAGGCTTCGCCCTTCCCCAATGGCCCGCCCGAGCTGAAAGTTCCGAGACAGGGGGGAACTGCAGGTCACCATGAGATCCCCTACCCCGGCGAGGCCCAAAAGCGTGAGGGGATTGGCCCCCTTAGCCACGGCAAATTGACTCATCTCCGCAAGCCCCCGGGTTAGGAGCATGGCCCGAGAGTTCTGCCCGGCACCCAGGGCCGCCGCCATGCCCGAAGCAAGGGCATAGATATTCTTCAGCGCGCCGGCAAGCTCGACGCCATAGCGGTCGCTGTTGGAGTAGACCCGGAAGGATCGGGAGTGCACGCGCCGCTGCACCTCTTCACAGAGCGCTGCTTCGGCGGAAGCGATGACCGTTCCCGTGAAATGGCCCTGGGCGATTTCCTCGGCGAGGTTCGGCCCGGACAGAACGCCAATGCGGGCCTGGGGACAGGCCGCCGCGAGCACTTCGCTCATAAGCGTGAAGCCGTCCCGGGCTAAGCCCTTCGTCGTACTGATGAGGCCCGTACCGGGTTCAAGCAGCGCACCGAGTCTCTCGGCCACGGCGGGGAGCCCTGCGCTAGGGACGGCGACAAAAACCAGCCGCGCCCCCGCCACGGCGCCCGGAAGATCGGTGGTGGGTTCCACGCCGTCGGCTAGAGGATGCCCCGGCAAATAGCGAACGTTTTCCCGATCGCGGGCCAGGGCTGCGCATTGGGACGGATCCCGAAGCCAGAGGGCCACCTCATGGCCTCGGGCGGCGACGATGTTGGCGATGACGGTGCCAAAGTTTCCCGCACCAAGGACCGCGATTTTGACTCCCTCATCGCCCATAAAGGCCTGACCCCCAAGAAGAAAGACCGCGCCCAGGGGGCGCGGTTCCCTAGTCTATCAGGCCAGCTCAGCAAGCAGACGATTCATGCAGCGCAGGTAGGCGGCGGGATCGTCTAGGGGGTCGCCCTCGGCCAACTTGGCCTGGGCCAGAAGCACCTCGGCTAGATCCTGGCGGCGCTCCCCATCCTGCTCCTGCTCAAAGCGGCGGAGAAGCACGTGATTGCCGTTGACCTCAAGGATCGGCGCCGCCTCCGGCACCGCTTGCCCCGCGGATTTGAGGAGCCGCCGCATTTGGCTGCCCATTTCATCCTCTTCCACCACCAAGCAGGCCGGGGAGTCGGTCAGCCGATCGCTGACGCGGACGGTCTTGACCCGCTCCCCGAGGGCCTTCTTCAGCCCCTCAAGCACATCCTCAGCGAGGGCCACCGGGGGCTCCGGCGCGTCGCTGTCCGCACCCTCCACCTCGGGGAGTTCCTTCAGATCAATGGCGCCACGCGCTACGTCCTTCAGGGGCGTGCCCTTGTACTCGGAAAGATGGCTCATGAGCCACTCATCGAGGCGATGGGAGAGAAGAAGGACTTCCACCCCACGCTTGCGCAGGGCCTCAATGTGGGGCGACCCCTTCGCAGCGGCAAAGCTATCGCCGGTGACGTAGTAGATCGCCTTCTGCCCTTCCGGGCAGCGCTCCAGGTAGGCATCTAGGCTGTGAGTTTCCGCCGGACTGTCGTCCTTCGTGGAGGCAAAGCGCAGCAGGGACGCCACCCGCTCCCTGTTCGCGAAGTCCTCCGCTGGCCCCTCCTTCAGCACGGGCCCGAGCTCATTCCAGAAGGTCTGGTAAGCCGCCTCATCATTCCTCGCGAGCTTCTCGAGCATATCGAGAACCCGCTTGGTGAGGGCCCCGCGAATCGCTTCCACCCGCTCATCCTGCTGGAGGATCTCCCGGCTAACGTTCAGAGGCAGGTCCGCGGAATCAATCACCCCCCGCACAAAGCGCAGATACAGCGGTAGGAACTGCTCCGCATCGTCCATGATGAATACGCGGCGCACGTAAAGCTTCAGGCCCCGGGGACTTTCTCGGTGATAGAGATCGAAAGGCGCGCGCTTGGGCACGTAAAGCAGCGAGGTGTACTCGTGCTTCCCTTCCACCCGGTTGTGGCTGTAGCACAGGGGATCCTCGAAATCGTGGGCCAGATGCTGGTAGAAGGCGTGGTATTCCCCTTCTTCAATGTCCTTGCGGGGCCGGGTCCAGAGCGCTTTCGCCTCGTTCACCGTCTCCCACTGGAGTTCACCCTTCTTCTCCTTGGGCTTATCCCCGTCCATCTCCGGCAGCTGCACGGGAATGGCGATGTGATCGGCGTACTTCTTGATGACGCTCCGAACTCGATAGGGCTCGAGGAACTCCTCGGCGTCGGCCTTTAGGTGCAGGGTGATGGTGGTGCCCCGGTGGGTGCGGGTGCCCGGGGAAAGCTCATAATCCGCCTCGCCGGCGGAGCGCCAGCACCAGGCATCGCTCTCCCCAGCACGGCGCGTTTCAACTTCAACGCGATCGGCCACGATGAAGGAGGCGTAGAAACCTACCCCGAACTGGCCAATCAGCTGGGAGTCCTTTTGCTGATCACCGGTGAGCTGCTCAAGGAACCGGGCCGTACCGGAGCGAGCAATGGTGCCCAAGTTCTCAATGAGTTCCTGCCGATTCATGCCGATCCCGTTGTCCTCGACGGTGAGGGTGCGGGCGTCCTTGTCGAAGGCCAAGCGAATGCGCAGATCGCTGTCTTCCCCAAGCCACTCGGGGTGGCTTAGGGCCTCAAAGCGGAGCTTATCCACCGCATCGGAGGCGTTGGAGACCAGCTCCCGAAGAAACACCTCCCGATTTGAGTAAAGGGAGTGGATCATCAGCTTAAGGAGCTGTTTGGCCTCGGCCTCGAAACCGCGGGTTTCCGTTCCGGTGGGGGTTTGGTCCTGCTGTTCGCTCATGGGGCGCCTCCATTTCGTGATGCTCCAGAAATGGGGATGGGGCGCCGCCCCTTCAAGGGCCTTCGCAACATAAATGGCCAGAAAACGGCGCCATAAAAAAAGCCGCGCGAGCTGCCCCGCGCGGCTTTTACTTGGGCTTACGCCGGAAGGCGCTTGCCTAGGCCCGGGGCCTCAGCCCCAGCCCGTGAGCTCCGCGAGGGCATCGCCAATATCGGCGAGGCTTTTCACGGTCTTCACCCCGGCGTCTTCCAGGGCCGCGAACTTTTCCTCCGCCGTACCCTTGCCGCCGGCAATGATCGCCCCGGCATGGCCCATGCGCTTACCGGGAGGGGCCGTGACCCCAGCGATATAGCCCACCACGGGCTTGGTGACGTTGGCCTTGATGAAGGCGGCCGCATCTTCCTCAGCGGTCCCCCCAATCTCCCCCACCATCACGATGGCTTCCGTTGCCGGATCCTCTTGGAACAGCTTCAGGATATCGATGAAGTGGCTGCCGGGGATCGGGTCTCCGCCGATGCCCACGCAGGTGGACTGGCCGTAGCCCTTGTCCGTGGTTTGCTTCACCGCCTCGTAGGTCAGGGTGCCAGAACGCGACACGATGCCGACCTTCCCAGGAAGGTGAATGGAGCCGGGCATGATGCCGATCTTGCAGGCGCCGGGGGTAATGACCCCGGGGCAGTTCGGGCCGATGAGGCGAACGTGGTCCATCTCGTCCAGGCGGGCCTTCACCTCGAGCATGTCGAGGGTGGGGATGCCTTCCGTGATGCAGACGATGAGCTCAATGCCCGCATGGGCCGCTTCAAGGATCGAGTCCTTGCAGAAGGGAGCCGGCACGTAGATCACGGAGGCGGTGGCACCGGTCGCTGCCACGGCGTCCTTCACCGTATCGAAGACCGGCAGGCCCAGGTGGGTCGTGCCGCCCTTGCCCGGGGTCACGCCGCCCACCAGCTGGGTGCCGTAGGCCAGCGCCTGCTCCGAGTGGAGCGTGCCCTGCCCGCCGGTGAAGCCCTGGCAGATGACCTTAGTGTTGGCGTCAATCAGAATGCTCATGCGGCACCTCCAGCAGCAGCCACGGCCTTATCAGCCGCATCGATGAGGGACTCGGCGGCGATGATGTTCAGCCCCGAGGTGCTGAGACGCTCGCGCCCCGCTTCCGCATTGTTCCCTTCAAAGCGCACCACTACGGGGACGTTCACCCCCACCTCTTCCACGGCACCGATAATGCCGTCGGCAATGGTCACGCAGGAAACGATGCCCCCAAAGATGTTGATGAGCACGGCCTTCACGTTGCTATCGGAGAGGATGATCTTGAAGGCTTCCGACACCGTCGCCTTGGTTGCGCCACCGCCCACGTCCAGGAAGTTGGCCGGGCTGCCACCGCGGTGCTTCACCAGGTCCATGGTTCCCATGGCCAGCCCTGCCCCATTGACCATGCAGCCAATGGTGCCGTCGAGGGCCACGTAGTTCAGGCTGAACTGGGCGGCGTGCTCCTCCCGGGGATCTTCCTGGCTCGGATCCTGAAGGGCCTGGAGCTTGGGCTGGCGATAGAGGGCGTTGCCATCGATGTTGATCTTCGCATCCAGGCAGTGAACCTTCCCTTCCGTGGTGATCACGAGAGGATTGATCTCGAGGAGCGCGCAGTCGAGCTCCTGGAAGAGCTTCGCAAGGCCCATAAAGAGCGCTGTGAACTCCTTGATTTGATTGCCTTCAAGGCCGAAAGC
>Ga0255777_10000754_pt1 | contig 30879 bp, 23 predicted proteins | sample 101ome_15_FD_179975 | JGI IMG/M metagenome (GOLD analysis project Ga0255777, IMG submission 179975) | Coastal salt marsh microbial communities from the Groves Creek Marsh, Skidaway Island, Georgia - 101402AT metaG (version 2) | ecosystem: Environmental > Aquatic > Marine > Intertidal zone >... | reverse complement strand
TCCGAGTCCCTTACCACCTTTACCTCTGCCAGACATTGTTGTTGTGTTTCAACGAGTCGAGTTGTGACGACACTCGGCGCGCGCGCGCCCACTCGACGCGCGCCCGGCCTCACGCGTGCGACATCACGAGCCTCCCATTTCACGGTCTACGACCCAGTACGCACAACAATCAAACAATCGCTCATTTGCCGATAATGACATCCCTCCCATGCGCTGATTGTTTCATTATCTCGCATGACGAGTCACACACGGTCACCACCCCTCCATCCCCGCCCTCGACGATATTCCCCCGACTGTTTCATTGTTTATCATTTCGAGTCGTGATGGGTCATCGTACCCACTCATCATCGAGTCCCTCGAAAATCGCACATTCGAGAGTCACGACCCGTTGTTTGGACATTCTCGCGCTCACCCAACCTCACGCCGCGCGCGTCGAGTGGGCGCGCGCGCGCCGAGTGTCGTCACAACTCGACTCGTTGAAACACAACAACAATGTCTGGCAGAGGTAAAGGTGGTAAGGGACTCGGAAAGGGCGGCGCCAAGCGTCACCGCAAGGTTCTCCGCGACAACATCCAAGGCATCACGAAGCCGGCGATCCGCCGTCTCGCTCGCCGTGGTGGTGTCAAGCGCATCTCCGGTCTCATCTACGAAGAGACCCGAGGCGTCCTCAAGGTGTTCCTCGAGAACGTCATCCGCGATGCCGTGACCTACACCGAGCACGCTCGCAGAAAGACCGTCACCGCCATGGATGTCGTCTACGCGCTCAAGCGCCAAGGCCGCACCTTGTACGGTTTCGGCGGCTAAATCTTTGGCCCACCGTGCGGACTTTCACAATTCAAAAAAACAAAAAACAGCGACGCGGCGCCGAGCGCTCGTCCATCAAACCAAACAACATGGTGTTCATTCAACACCACCACACGATGAAAGATTCCCTCCCGAGTTTATTCGATCACATCACCGTCACGCCCTCCTCGCGCGCGCGTTCGCTCGTTCGAACGGATGCTGCGCGCGAGACCAATCGCGACTCAGACGACACCCCGTCGCCTCGGATGACTGAAAGCGTGTACTTTGCGCGTTGACTCGCGCGCGACTCGCACTCGCGCGCGCGTCGACCATGGTGTGCGTGCGCGAGACGAACGCGTCGTCGAACGTGACGCATCGCGATCGATCGCGCGTCGTCGCCGACGTCGCCGTGCTTCGCGAGACGGTGGATTCCACCGCGGACGTCGAAGATGTCGGTTCGTGTACGTGGCGCGCCCGTCGAGCGGCGACGCGTCGTCTGCGCGCGGCGGCGTACGATGAGGCGATCGGTGGACGAGAGAGCGATCGAGATTCCGTCGCATCCATCGTCTCGAGCGCGCGAGACGGCGTCGTGGAGGAGGGATTAGTGAGAGATTTATTGCGCGCGGAGACGTGGCGCGTCGAGACGCTGCCGCGTCTGGCGCGCGAGGCGACCGAGCACGACGACGGTGCGTTGGCGTACGCGCTGTATCTCACGGCGTATCACGAGACGGTGGTGTGTAATTTACTCGAACTCGTGGTGTTCGCGAACGGTGGAGAGTGGATGGTGAGCGCGAGCGATGAAGTCACGGCGGAGCTAGTGGATTATTGTCATCGAGCGGCGACGCGCGTCGTCGGCGATCGAGACGACGGAATAGACGACGACGAGGCGATGACGCTCGTCGAACGACGCGTCGAAGAGATTGATTTCGCGCTGTCGATGACGTGTTTGGGGATTTTACGAAGCGTCACCGACGTCATCGCGAATGTGTCCCTCGGCGTTCGAGCGCGACTCTTGGACTCGCTCGACGTCGTGAGCGCGCTGGCGACGCTCTTGGAGAAGAAACCGTGGATTCGGCGAACGAGGGACGACGAGGCGGCGTTGGAGATTTATACGGATGGAGCGTGGCGGCGAGTCGGGAAGGCGGAGGAGTGGGACGCGTCGCTGCGCGTGCAAAAGTATGAGGCGCAGGTGTGGTTATCGCTTCGAGCGCTCCTCTGCGACGCGTCGTGTAGGCGCAAGTACGCGTGGGACGAACACCGAAAATCCACCGTTCTCAAGCTCGGAAGATACCTGAACGAGACGAAGATGGACCAATTACCGGTGTTGCGCGACTTGGTGCACGTGCTCGAGGAGATACGCGCGCTCGACGTGACGAACGTCGCCGACGCCTCTCGAGGATTCATTCTCGAAATTGTTCCGTCTCTCAGGCGAGCGTTCACGTCCAAAAGTCCAGAGTACTTTGATCGAGTCGCGGCGACGATGCTTCGCGAGCGATTTAACACCGAATCTCCCGATTTCAAGCGAGCAATCGCGGAGGATCTCCTCGAGGCGTGCGAGACTCTGTCGACGACACCCGGAGAGACGTCGACGGCGCTCGAGACGCCGCGGACGACGACCGAAGACTCGAACACCGCCGCGCCCGTGAGGGTCGATATCATGCGCGAACGCCGAAGTCTGAGCGATTCTGAGATTTCATTCGATCTCATTCGCGCGCTCGAGTACGATTTCACCGAAGATGATCCCGTGGAAGTGCGCACGCGCTCCACACGAACGCGAGGCTTGCGCCGCAAGCTCTCGCCGCGAATCGACGGACGACGGCGAGACGATCCACTCCCCGCATTTGACGGTAAAATTCGCGTCACGCATGACGCTCGAACGATCACGACGTCTCTATCTCTCCGAGCGCTCGCTCACGGAAATTCACACGCGTGGATCACCATCGGCGCGCTCGCCGCCGACGGGTTCGCCGCCCAGCTCCGACTCGACGCCGACCGTCCCGGCGACGCCGCGGCGGTCGGCTCTTCGTATCGACTCACCGACGCCTACGTCACGATCGCCGTCCCGTGATCACGACGACGACATCATATTTTTAGAAGCGTGTAACGCCTTCACCGACGTCGCGTCGTCCATCGCGCGTTCGCTCGCGTCCCGAAGTCTCGGCGTCTCCGCAAAGAAAGAAGGCTGTGGAAGGATCGCGCACCGATTCGTGATCGCGCGCGTCACACCTCGTCGCCTTCGCCTCGACTCGCCGACGATGAAATCTAAGGTGACGCTGACGACGATCGCCCTGCTCGCCGCCCTTCCCGGCGTGAGCGCCATGTTTCCCGGCGCCGCGGGGCCGAAAAAAGTGGCGCGCGCCGTCAAGTCGGACGTCAAGTACATCGAGTGCGAGGTGTGCGAGTTTTTGTCGCGCGCGGCGGCGGAGGAGTACGACGCGCTCAAGAGTGAGCAAGGAAACAAGTTGACGGAGACGGCGGTGATCGAAAAGATGGAAAAGATGTGTCAATCGAACGCGAAAGAGGGCGACTGGATCATCACGAAGGATTTACAAGAGAAGGGCTCCAAGCTGCGCGTCGTGGACATGGGCAAGGAAAACTACGGCGAGTGCGGTGCTGAGTGTAAAACGATCGTCGCTGCGTGTGAAAAGATTCTCGGACCGAGAGACACGGACGTGGGCGAGTTCTTGTACACGTACAAAGGTTCGGGAGATTTGGCCAAGGCGCTGCGAAAGTGGTTGTGCGAAGAGGAGACGGACGCGTGCGCCAAGACGGTGCCTCCGCTTCCCAAGAGCCGCCCGAAGGGCGAAAAGTTTAAGAAGCGCGATAAGAAGGACGTGGACATGGAACGATTGATGGCGGGTATGCAGGGAATGCCCGGTATGGGTGGGGCACAAATGTTTAGCCGCGATCAGATGATGGCTGGCATGGGCGGGGACGACGACGACATGGACGATTTGGACGATTTGCCGTCTTCGCTCGAAGACGAACGAATGAAGCCGACGCTAAAGAATGCGGTCAAGGATCAGCTCGGAAAGGCGGAGCATTTCGCGAAACAAGCCACCAAGTCGGTCAAGAGCTCGGTCAAGGGCGCCTGGGAAAAGGCGAAAAACATGCTCGGCATGGGCGAAGAAGAGAACTTGGAGTCGCAATTTTCGGAAGAGGAGCTCGCCAAGGAGGAGCTTTAGTCGATCAAGAAGATTAAGGATTTTTAATTCAATTTAAACCTCTTGGATTGCATATTACACCGTTTCTAAATATTCCTAAAACATGTCATCCTCCGACTCTCCGTCTTGCTCAGCGTCTTCTTCTTGCGGCATATCCGTTTGCTTGTACATGAGCACCTCGCTCTCCGGGCGCGCCGGCGCCACGTGAAATCCATCCACGCGCTTCGGCTTTGTGTACGATCGCATGTCTCCCGTGCCGAGTTGACCCCAATCACCGCGTCCCCACAGATACAGATCGTTTCTTCCTTCTTCGGATTCAACGACGGCGCCCGTGTGGTGATGACCCGACGCGACGGTGACCACCTTTTTACCTCTCAAAGCCTCGACGCGGGTGAAGTGGAACGTCTTCTTTTTATCCCCGTGTCCGAGTTGACCGTACGAGTTATCACCAGTCGTAAATACCGCGCCGCATGCGGTGAGCACGCACGAGTGCATCGCGCCCGCCGAGGCGTGCGCGACGCGACACCGAGCGCCGCATGAGCACTGCTGCACTCTATTTTCAATAATCTCTCCTCGCAACACGTCGCGAACGTAGTGGTGAATGTTGACTTGTACCGGTGATAGTCGATTGCCCGTTCTAGTCTCGGTGGAATAGATCGGGTCGAGGGAGAAACGCGTGGAAACTTTACCGACGCCCAGGGCGCCGTGTTTGCCTCGTCCGCACACGTACATTCGCCCACCACTGGTGACGAAGAGAGAGTGCGAGCCACCGGCAGCCATGTTCGTGATGGGCTCATCCATGTCATTGAGTGACTCCACAAGACACGGCCATGGGATCCCGCTCGTCCATCCGGCGGCGGAGGCGAACGTGAGATCGCCCAAGCCGAGTTGGCCGTAACGACAGTCCCCCCACGACCACACATTGCCGTCCGAGGTGATGCAGATGCTATGCGCACCACCGGCGACGGCGCTGACGACTTGCATTCCGCGCAAGGCGGCGATTTGACTGAACGGTGCGGCGTCGCGGAAGTTGCCGTGGCCGAGTTGACCGGAACGTCCACGACCGCACGCGAAGAGTCGACCCCATTGGTCGATGGCGAGCGTGTGATTCGCGCCGGTGATGACTTGCGTGATTTTCGACGCTTCAGTCAACGCATCGAGCGTGCGGCAACGCATCGGGGCGTTCACCTCGATCGGCGTCGTGCCGTAGTGTCCGAGCTCACCGGAGCTCGCCAATCCCCAAGATGTGACTCCGCCACCTCTGTCGAGAACGATCGAGTGCGAACCTCCGACGGCGATTGAATCGACTCCGGAAAACGTTTCCTCGTGATATCCAGTCACGTCCTCGCCGTCGAGCAGTAAACGCGTCGGCGATGCGTGGTTCTCGAACGTGTTCTGTCCGAGCTGTCCGTGAAAACCTCGTCCGAACGTCATCAAAAGTTTGCCTTCATCCGTCGCGTCCTCCGCCTCGGCGACGCACAGCGTGTGAAATTGTCCCAGCGACACGTTCAAACTCATCCGCTCCGCGCGTTCGCTGAACGTACAGTGATGCCACGCCTTTAAGAATGAATCCTTCTTCGTGAGCACCATGGCTTGCGCCCGCGGCACGGCTTCGACTCTCGCCGCCGCCACTCTCTCAACGATGCCGCTCGCGCTAAAGTACGAGCACGTCGACGCCACTCTCCCCAAATCCTTCACCTCCAGATTCAATAGAATCAACTCTAACACCTCCGTCGGAAGTGCACCCAACGCTCCGATCTCACACTCCCCTCTCGGCGCGCGCCTTTGTCGCTTCACGCTCCTCGCCGTCGACGCGCGTCCGTACGCAGCCCCGCTCGCCGCCGTCGAGGCTTTTCGCTTTTCGCTCGCCGGAGGCGAAGACGTCGCGCGTCGCACCGCGTCTACGATTTTTTGCACGCGCGAACACGACGCCATCCCACCGTCAGTCACGCGCTCCACATCATTCATCGTTCGCATCGTTCGCGTTCGCGTTCGCGTTCGCGTTCGAGAGAGAGAGACGCGCGCCGCGTTCATCCGTCGCCGCGTCGGCGCCGTCAAAGTCTCGACGTCCGCGCACCTTCCCCATCCACAACCTCGTACGCGCTCGCCTTGGCGTCCACACCGACCCGTCGTCGACCGATACCCTCACCCGCGATCGTCCCGTACACCGATCGCGCCGCGCTCGCGCCCGCATCGCTCGTCGTCGTCGTCGCGTGCGTCGTCGCCATGACGACGGTCGACGGCCGTTCCCCCGCGCGCGCCGAGCGATTGAATCGATTCAATCGCTCGCCGCGCGCGCGCGCGGAGCTCTCGACCGAACGACGCGCGAGAGACGCGAGGAGACGCGTTCGGCGCACACTCTCCGACGACGAGACGCGACGCGTCGTCCACTGACGACGACGACGCGCGTCATCCATCGACCGAACGAACGAACGACCACCCGGTGGCTTCGTCCCCCGATGCGGGACCCAGACGATGACGGTTCACGTCGTGTGTTGAGTCATGATTGGTCGTTTAAGGGACTCTGGGTTGACACGTCGCGCACCGCGCGAGAGAGGAGGGGAGCGCGCGCGCTAAGAGAGTGTTGATTATTACTCGCTCGCTCGCATGGGGGGGGAGAGAGAGAGCGTGAGAGCGAGAGAGAGCGAGACGCGCGTCGAATTAGTGTCTGAAGTGGCGGTGGCCGGTGGTGACGAGGGCGACGCCGTACTTGTTGCAGACGTCGACGGCGTCTTGGTCGCGCATGGAACCGCCGGGGTGGGCTATAGCCTTGACGCCGGCTTGGCACGCGATCTCGACGGAATCACCCCAGGCGAAGGGGAAGAAGGCGTCGGAGGCGAGGACGGAGCCTTGGACTTCGTCGCCAGCCTTTTCGAGGGCGATGCGCACCGAGTTGACGCGGTTGGGTTGACCGGAGCCCATGCCGAGGAGACGACCGTTCGTGGCTACCGTGATGGCGTTGGACTTGACGTGCTTGACGGCGCGCCAGGCAAACTTCAACGCTTCGAGTTGTTCGGGCGTCGGCTTGACGTCGGAGACGGATTCAAACGTGATGTCCTCCGGAACCAACGAGTCGGACGCTTGCTCGAGCCAGCCGCCGCCGACTTGACGCAAGCTTTTCGTCGCGCCCGTGCGCGGCTTGGTTTCCAAGATGCGCAACGTCTTGGACTTGCCCTTCAACACTTCCAAACCTTCGGGAGTGTAAGACGGGGCGATGACAATTTCGTAAAACATGCGCGTCTCGCCATCCGTCGGAGAGCGGAACTCACGAATCTCACGCGCCATGTCCGCATCAACGGTGCAGTTGAACGCGACGATACCACCGAAAGCAGAGATCGGATCGGCGCGCACGGCCATGCGGTACGCCTCGAGCAAGTCGCCGTTGGCACCGCTCGCGCTGGCGATGCCGCACGGGTTGGTGTGCTTGACGATGACGCACGTCGGATCGCTCGTCGGGTAATCGCACGCGCAGCCGTACGCGGCGTCAGCGTCCAAATAGTTATTGTAGCTCATTTCCTTACCGTGGTGCTGTATGGATCGCGCCACACCCTCACCCGCGGATTCCGCGAGCGAGCCGTCCGCGTACACAGCCGCCGGTTGGTGCGGGTTCTCGCCGTAGCGGAGCGCCGCCGTGAGCGTCATCGGCACGGAGAGCTCCGGAGCCGGCGCACCTTCGCCGATCTGGCTCCACAAGTATTCGGAGACGACGGAGTCGTACGAGGCGCAGTGTTGGAACGCCTTCCACGCCAACTCGCGCTTGAATTTTAAATCCGCCTCCTTGCTCGGCGAGCTCTTCAAGTGCTCGAGCAGCTTGCCGTAATCCGCCGGATCGACGACGACGTAAACGTGCGGGTGGTTCTTCGCCGCGGCGCGAATCATCGCCGGACCGCCGATGTCGATGTTTTCTACGCACGCGTCAAAGTCGCCGCCGCCCGCCACCGTCTCGCGAAACGGGTACAAATTCACCGCCACGATGTCGATCGTATCGATTCCGTGCTTCCCGATCGCCTCCATGTGCGACGCATCATCACGCTTGGCCAAAATCCCCCCGTGCACGCCCGGGTGAAGCGTCTTCACGCGTCCATCCAGCATCTCCGGGAATCCCGTCACGCCGTCCACGCTCGTCACCGCCGTCCCCGCGCTCTCGATCGCCTTCGCGCTCCCGCCCGTGGACACGATCTCGTACCCGAGTCCCGCCAACCCACTCGCGAGTTCCGTCATACCGCTCTTATCGCTCACGCTCACCAACGCTCGCGGCTTGGCGCTCGCGCACACCACCGCGCGCGTCCCGCGCGCGCCGCCGACCCGCGCCGCGACGCCCCGCCCGCGCGTCCGCATCATCGTCGTCGTCATCGACCCACCCACGCGTCCACGCATCGTCACGGCGCGCGCGCTCGACGCCATCGCTCGACTCCTCGTTTCCACTTCCGTCCGCCTCGCTCGCGCGTCGACGTTCGGCGCGTCGTCGTCGTCGTCGTCGCGCGCGCGCCCTCGCGGGTCCGTCGGCGGGACGACGCCACCAGTGTGATGTTCGCGAATGGAGTTAAGAGCCCTACACTATGGGGCGCTCCATCACGCTCAATAAATGATGCCGAGCGGACCCGTGGATGCGCGATTTCTCGAGCTCGTGGGCGCGATTGGGCGCGACGCCGCGACGCGCGGGCGGTGAGACGCGGGCGCGCGGGCGGTGAGACGATGGACGAGATGGTGGACGCCGTGTGCGCGCGCGATGTGGGCGCGAGCGCGTCGAGACGCGCGGAACGACGCGGGCGTGGAGGCATCGGTGTACCACGAGGGGTGGTCGTTAGTGGTGTGGTGGTGGCCGTCCTCGGATTCGGGGCGCGAGGGACGGTGGCGGTGCTCCGTGCGAGCCCGTTCACGTCGCGCGAGATGTTGGTGGAGACGTTGGATGCGTGCGTGGCGGTGGATCCCACGGGGGTGGCGTGTCAGTCGTCGAACGGGGTGCCGATCGAGAATTGGGACGTGTCCGCCGTGACGGATATGGACGCCGCGTTCAAGGAGAGAACGCGGTTCAACGCGGACATCTCGGGATGGAACGTCGGTCAAGTGCGGACGATGTATAATATGTTTAAAGACGCGATCGCGTTTAACGGAGCGATCGGTGCGTGGGACGTGTCCGCCGTGACGGATATGCAGTTTATGTTTTACAACGCCTCATCCTTCGACGCGGACATCAGCGCGTGGAACGTCGCCGGGGTGAACAACATGAATTTCATGTTCGGGAACGCGGTGTCTTTCAACCGCAACATCACGGTGTGGCCCAACGCCACGTCACCGACCGCGCGTTTCGTCGATATGTTTTCCGGCGCCTCGGCGTGGAACGCGGCGTGGGGTCGTCCCGGCCGCGTCACCGACTACGACGGTCCGGCGAGCGTGTGGAGAGTCGAAGGGACGTACACCCCACCCAGTCCCCCGCCTTCACCACCTCCGCCTTTCCCACCTCCGCCTCCCTCACCGTATCCACCGCCGCGCTCGGACGGTTCCTACCCCGTCTACGCGCTCGGCGCGTGCGCCGGCGGCGCCGTCCTCGTCGCGTTCCTCATCTTTCGCTGGTATCGTCGACGACGCCGCGCCATGGCCGTGGACGACGGCAAACCCATCGCGCGTCCGTGATCATCATCATCGACGCCAGAGCGCACGAGATGAGAGACAGACAGAGCGCGCCTCGCTCGCTCGCTCCTCGCCACTCATTCATACATAACCTTCTCCACCCCAGACGCCCACCCCACCCCTTCCCTCGACCGTTCCCGACCCTTCACGCGATCGTCACAAAAAAATCTTCCCCGGGCCCCCTCTCGAATCAACGACGCGCGCGCGCGTGTCATCCACCCAAACGACCGGTCACGACTCGTCGAAAGTCCCTCGATCGATCGATACCGATCGAGCGCGATCGTTCGCGTCGCGCGGCAGTGCGCGACGGGCGGCGGCGGCGATGCGTCGGGACGAGAGGCTCGTGGGCGGCATCGCGCGCGAGATGGTGGGCGCGCACGCGAGCGCGCGAGATGTGAACGGAGAGGTACGGTGATTCGCGACTCGATGTGGGAACCGGTGTCGCGCGATGTCGACGCGCGCGGTGTGCGCGCATCGTTCCACGACGCGTGCGGTCCTTTCGGTCGTCGTCGCGGAGCGAGACGTCGTGAAGACGAACGATGGGGTGACGCGTGGTCGACGTCGCGCGACGTCGCGCGCGCGCGGTGGAGACGCGTGGTGGGAGGATTGAATTTTCGCGCGCGAGACGGTGACGACGACGCGCGCGGCGGTGAGGAGACGACGACGTGGGTGTGGGTGGACGCTCGCGGTGATGATATTGATTATTCTCGGCGGCGCGCCGGCGCGAATGTGGGCGCGGTTTGAAATGAAAACCCACCCGCGGGGGGCGGCGCGGGGGGGATTTCGCCGCGCGAGGGGCGCGCGAGCGGGCGCGCGAGCGAGCGAGTGAGAGAATGAGAGTGAGACTGACGATGATGATGATGATGTGCGCGCGCGATAGGGGTTGAAGAGCTTGAATCCGGCGCATCTCAAGGCGTTGCTCGGGCAAGAGGTGTCGATGACGCTGAGCGACGGCTCGACGAGACAAGGAACGGTGTACTCGCTCGATCCAGAGTCGCTCACCATCGTGCTCGCGACGTCGATGGGTGTGAGAGGGGGAGTTGGACCGGATGCGTGGAAGAATGGTGAGATTCACGGCGGTGAACCCGACGCGTGCGTCGTGGTGCCGGGGCACGCGGTGGCGGCGGTGGAAGTCGTGGGCGGGAACGCGTTGGCGTTGGATGCGTTGAATGGGCGAAAAACATCTTTAGATACGAAGAAAACACTCAAGTCGACGAATTCAGGAGGGCTGCGAACGGTTTCGTGGGGAGAGAACAGCTCGTACGCCGGCATGGAGGCGCTGTTGAAGCCGACGGCGAGCAAACAGCTGGACAGCGTCAAACGTTGTCTTCGCGAAAACATGGTGCCGTTCACCGAGAGACAAACGGTCGAAGGCCCTGGTGATGTAGAACTTCTAGTTCTCGGCTCTCTCATCGTGAGTCATCCGTACACTGCTGATTCCTGCTCGTGTCCGAATGAAATCGTCCTCGCGAGAATCCGAGAGCTCATCGCCGAAGTTAGTTAGATACGACTACGATTACGAGGACATGAAGACGAACGCTCTCGAGTGTAGACTTCGGTCGTACATCGACACGCACGCGAATTAGATCAGTTGAACACTTAGCGCCGCGCGCCGCACTGCTAATAGAAGAATAGAAAATTGCCTTGACTCGTCGTTTAAACAACGCCTACTCGACCACCTTTTTTTACGCCGCGCGCTCATCCTCCGCGCGCAGGATGTCGATGCCTCGCGTGAGCGCTTCGCCGAATTCGATGGATCGACCTTCATTTTCGCACGTCGCGTTCGTCTTGCTCGAGGCGCACGCGCGCGAGAATGCGCGATACGCCTCGAGAAGCTTTTGCGGCGGCTTGAGGCTCGGCATGATGGGTCGTTTGATCGCTCTGACGTACGTCTGCGCGAGGATGGTTTCCAACATCAACGATCGTTGACGATGTTTAGCCGCGTGCGCAGAGAGTTTCTGTTCCCCTGCGGCATTGTTCATCGGCGTTTTGTCCTCCGCGGCGGCGGGTGCCGCGCTCTTCGTCGGCGCGACCGGAGCGTCTTGGACACTTTTGGCTTCTTTGGGCGCCGTCGCGGATGTCTTAGACTTTTTCTTCGCCGGTGTCGGCTTTTTAACGGAAGGCGTCTTCGATCCCGTCGCGATGACTTGAGTTCTAGCGGTTTTCACCGTCGCCGCGTTCATCGTCGTCGCGGTGGCATCTTTCAACGCCGCGCGCGCGCTTCGTCCACTCTCTTTCCTGCCTTTGGATTGAGTTTCAGCGACGCGTGAATTCTCTTTCCCATTTGCTTCGACAGGCACAGCCGTAACCTTTACCTTGTTCGCCGTGCCTCGCGTCGTCCTGCCACTCGTGCGCCTCGATTTGTCCTCGGTGACCGGAACGTTCGCCAAAGTCTTCGAGAGAGCGATCGGCGTCACGGCTTCCGCCTTTGCGCTTCCACGATTCGATCTCCTTTTCTCTCTTTGCAGCGTTTCCGGCGCTGTTTTCGGCTCAAACGGTACCGCGCCCTCGTTCTCTCCCTTGGCAGCCTTGTCCTCCGCCCAATTCTTCGCGTCGAGGAGCGTTCGATCGAACGTCTTCGGCTGTATCCTCGTCACCGTCTCGCCGCTCGCGCTCGCCACGATCACTTTATCCGAGACGACCTCGCTAAAATCTCGCAACGCACTCGGTCCCGGCGCGTGCGTCCCCACGAGCGGATCCCACGCCCACGGCGCCAGACTCGCCAGTTCTTTCGCCACGCGCGAGCGTTTCGCGCTCGCGCGTCCCTGAGAGATGGCCCCGTACAGCGCCCCATCCGGCGTACACGGCGTCTTCGGCCCCATCACCGGCGTCACCACCTCCGCGCGTCGTTTACTCCCGCTTCCTCCCGTCACACCTCCCGGCGTCGCCGCCACCATCGCCCCCACCGGCGCCATGGATGCGCTCTCCGCCATCGCCATGGCCAACTGCTGTCGCTCCGTCAACCTCGGCATCGCGCGCTCGCACCACCGTCGCGACCACCGTCGCCACCCGCGCGCGACCGTCTTCGAACGCGAACGCGAACGCGCGACGCTCGTTCACCGCGCGCGTGCACGTCGTCGACACCGCGTCACCGTGTCCCGCGTCCGAGCGTCCGAGCGTCCCCGAGTCGATTTCAAATTCTCCCTGAACGGCGAGTCGATGACTTCGCGCGCGATCGCCCCGTCGATGACTGTTTCTTGAGTCGTGAACGGTGAGTGACACGTCATCGGTCGAGCGCGTCGCCCGATTCGTTCCATCGTCGATGGACGACCGCCGACGCGCGACGACGACGCGGTCGATGCGGCAGAGGACGCGACGGCGCGCGATGGTGGAGGCGGCGGTTGAGGACGATGCGGCGGGCGATGCGAAAACTCGCGCGTCGCGCGCCGTCGATGGACTGATGCGAGGGACGCTTCGCGCGCGATTACCGGCGAGCGCGGCGAGCGCGATCGCGCACTTTACGCGCGAGGCGTCGGCGGCGAGCGACGGTGGTGAAGCCGCGGTCGCCGCGCGCGGTGGGAAGGCGAAGCGCGCGAGAGCGCCGGATGGGAACGAACGCATCGCGCCGCGGGCGTTGGTGTGCGTGTTCGAAACCGCGAGAGAGGATGAGGGTGCGGAGGACGAGGACGAGGACGCGTCGAGCTCGAGCGAGCGCGCGCGCGAGGGACGCCGAGAGACGACGGCCGGGTTGGCGTACGGTTCGCGCGTGCGCGTCGTGCGGTGGACGGTGGAGGAAGAGGCGAGCGATGAAGACGAGGGTGAGGACGAGGGTGAGGACGACGGGGCGATGGATTCAGACTCGGAGGACGCGTACGGAGGGTACGCGAGCAGTTCGAGCGAGGACATGGTGCGGCGCATGAAACGTCTGCGAACTCGACCGATGGGGACGTGCGAAGAGATATCGTTGACGGATGACGATACGCCGCACGTGGATCATATTCGAGTGTTTCGAACGAGCGCCGATGGGAAGTGGTTCGTCACCGCGGGTGACGATAAGCTGATCAAACTGTGGAGCGTGGACGGGTGGCGCTGCGCGCGCACCGTCGCGTGCGCAAAGAAGATTTCCGCCGCGTGTTTCACGCCGGATTCGAAGCATTTCATCTTCGCCGATAAGTTTGGAGAGGTGTACGCGTGTGAAATCGGTTCGACCGCGGACCCGGTGCTCATGCTCGGACACTGCTCCGCCATCGTCGCGGATTGCGAGTGCGGCGACGGAGGCGACAGCGGGTACCTGTTCACCGCGGATCGAGAACACAAGACGCGAGTGAGCGTGCTTCCCAAGCCCGAGGATCGCACGCGTTTCCATGGATCTGCGCCTGAGATCCAATCGTTTTGCTACGGTCACACCGCGTACGTATCTTGCGTTCGAGCCATCTCGCAACCGGCGCGCGTTACGAAGACGTGGGAGTCGACCAAGGACGTCTTCGTCACCGGCGGCGGAGATTCCACGGTGCGCATGTGGGACGCCACGACGGGAAGAGAGACAGATCCGCGAACGGCCATCTATCTTCACTACGGAGAAATCTGCGACATCGCCACGCGGCGTGAGGGCACGCACGTGTCGGTGGCGATTGAAGGGAAAAAGGAGCTCGCGGTGGTGCACCTGACGGCGTTTCGAGGCGTCCCCAAGCTCTTCATGGTTGGCTTCGGCCCGCCGTGGGACGAGGCGCCGCACTCCATCAGGTTCGATCGGGATATGCTCTTGTGGGGCGCCGGTGTGCGTGAAAACGAGGACGGCTCTCGAACGGCTGTATTCATGCGCGAAGGTACCGTCGTCGACGGCTTGTGCGTGACGCTCTCCGCCGAGGAGAGCGCGGGAACGACGCTGTACGCGCAGATGCGCAAGAGAGATATCAGCGATGCCGAACGAATGGAACGTAAGAAGCAACGTAAAGATATTCAGCTCAAGGCGCAAAAGGAAGAAGATAAACAATAGATTTGTATGTAGACATAGACTATCACGGAAACCGCTTAAATTTTGAGAAATCCGGTCGGCGGCCCTCCAGGAATGCCTGCCTGCCCTCGTTACCCTCCTCTGACTGATAGAAAAGAAGGGTCGCGCTACCGCCTAGATCTTGTATGCCCGCTTGACCGTCCTCCGCGGCGTTCAACGCGTTCTTACACAAACGAATCGCCGTCGGAGAATTGCGCAGAATTTCTCTGCACCACACCGCTGTCTCAACCTCGAGTTCCGCCAGCGGCACCACGGTGTTCACTAGTCCCATCTTCAATGCGTCGCTCGCGTTATAAAGGCGCGCTAAGAACCACATCTCTCTCGCCTTTTTCTGACCGATGAGTCGAGCCATGTGAGTCGAGCCGTATCCGGCGTCGAAGGACCCGACCTTCGGTCCCGTCTGCCCGAACACCGCGTTATCCGCCGCGATGGTGAGATCACACACCATGTGAAGAATGTGCCCACCTCCGACGGCGTAGCCCGCGACGCTCGCGATCACCGGTTTCGGCATTCTACGAATCTGCATCTGCAAATCCAAAACATTCAATCTGGGCGTCTCCTCCGAACCGCCCGCCTTGGCCTCCACGTATCCGCCCTTTCCGCGCGCGCTCTGGTCACCACCACTACAAAACGCCAAATCTCCCGCACCCCTCAGAACGATCACACCGACCGACATGTCATCTCTCGCGTCGTCCATGCACCATCGCATCTCTTTCACCGTCCTCGGCGTGAAGGCGTTTCTGCGCTCGGGCCTATTTATCGTCACGCGAGCGATGCCCTCTGGTGATTTCTCATAAATTACGTCTTTGAGCTCGTACGTCGCCCCCGTGCGTTCGTCCGCGCCCGGCGTGCACGGAATCCATATCACCGGTTCGCGACTCACGTTTCCGTGCACGCGCTCGTACGAACTGACGCGCGAGGGATCGGCGCGCGCGTAGGTTTCTCGAGAAAAGCCGTCGTCATCGCTCATCGGGCCGCCCGGGGCGGCGGTGATGTGGTTGGCGATTCCCGCCACGCGTCTGCGCGCGTCGTCCATCGTTGTAAATGAGTGCGTTCCGATGGTGCGTGCGTCGCGCGAGAGATTCTGCGCCCGCCGCGAGTCGCGGTATGGCGACGATACGCGCGGAGTGGATAAAGCGCGGCGGTGCGCGGCAAAAAATTATGGCGATGACAATGCGTCGACTAGTGGCGGCAAATTCACGCCTCTTGCGTCTTGTCCGGTTTAAGAGAGCTGACTGCACTCTTGAGCATCGGTTCGATCGCCGCCTTGATGTGTGGCGTCCCCAGGATGGCGCGCGCTACGTCTCGCGTCGACGAACCGACGACGGTCGGAGACTCTGCCCCGGGGGTACCTGCGCCGGTGACTATAGAATCTCTCGCGCGAGCGTACGATTTACACGCAGCCGGCGCTTCGCTAAGTACTTCAGCGGACGAATTGGGATCGCTCGCGTTGTTGATAATCTTCGTCAGTAGATCCTGCGCCAACGTGTTCAGCTCAGTTTCAGCTTGATCGATGACTTTCGCAGAGACCTGCTTGGGGAAGAGTGCGGTCGCATATTTACCGACAGCTTCCGCTAGAGCGGCGCGCACTGCGAGCTCGTAACGCGCCACTTCGGCTGCGGCGCCGTTCTTGCCGTTGGTATTCAAATCGGTCTTTGGCTGAGGCCTCGGCGGCGGTATATTTTTGGGCTTTGGCACATTCTCCTTCACGTCCTCCACCTTCAGGTCTTCCAAATCGCCGCGCAAGTCGCGGTTCGTGCGATTTTTTTGTTTGGGCGGTTGTTTCACGCTCTCGATGGCGTCCAGTGGAGGTGTTGTGTCCACAAATACAGACAGTAACATTTTCAACAGCCTGTAACCGTCCATCCGCGTCGAACCGTGCGAATCACCAGTCACCCGTCCCTTTTCATCGCTATCCTTCGACGTCGCCCAACTCTTCGTCGTGTCGGTGTTGAAAACGTCCTCTATCATCGCTCGCACGGTCGCGTGCAAAAATGTTGCGTTCTTTTCGCCGTCGCCTCCAACACCGTTGAAAATAGCTCTCACCACCTTCATCGCCTGTTTCGCATTCAGCGACACGTCACTTACGTGTATTCCTGCATCCATGTGATGAAACGCGTACTTCTCGCCTTGCGCGTTACCAATGATGACCCTCTTCGTCACCGTCTCGCCCATATTTGCCATCAACGAGCACTCGTACTTCAACCACCTTCGGCAGTACAAGAAAAACAACAACGCCTCCTCATCGTACGACCTACGCAGAAACGCGCAAAACAGCTCGGCGCACTCGCTCTTTTTACTCCTTCTCGCTGCCTCAGCGTTGCTCACGACTTCCCAAAGATGTTTCTCGATCAGCGCTTTCACCCCAAACACTCGTCCCCAGTGCTCGCGCGCAAAGTCGCTGAACGACTGACTCTCCTCCTCCGCATCCTCTCCGTCCACCACCGACGCCGACGGGTCACCCTCGACCGCGCCGGACGACGTGGGCGTCGTCTCGTTCAATAAACTCCGGAGCGTGCGGACGTCCTCCTCCAATCGCGCGTCGTAACACGCTTCGATCTCTCGCTCCAGCCAATCGACCGGTCGTTCGCGCGCGTGTTTCGCGTTCGAATCTTTCAGCGCGTCGACGAACGTGCCCGCGTATCGCTCGCGAAGCGCCACTCGAAGCGCGAGAGGCGGTGGCGCCTGCACCGGAGTCACCGGCGCGCGCGAGGGCGTCGCCATCGGGCGAGGTGAGGATTGCGGAGTTTTGGTGCAAACGTCTCGCGGCTCCTCGCGCGGGGACGTCACAGCGCGGTCGCCGGTGGGTGGAGACTCGGCATGCGTGCGCGCGCGGACGTTCGATGCGCGACGTGCGCGTCGATCCGCGCGCGCGACGCGACGCGCGACGCGGCGATGCGACGCGCGACGACTCGGAGCGCGACGACGTCCGAGGCGAATCATCGTAGATCGGTGCGAGTGACGGCGACGTTGCGGCGATCTTTCGAGAGCGAGATCGCGCCGCTTCGCGCCGCCGGAATAGAGGTGCATCATCTCGGTTCGCGCGTTCTCGCCCAGGGCGATTGTTGCCCGGAGGTGTCGGCGCTTCAGGCGATGCTCAACGGGGAGAAGCTCCTTCAGTTTGGACCGACGGGGTTGCCGAGCGGACTTTTCGACTCCGCGACCACGGAGGCGCTGAAGAAGTGGCAACGTATGCGAGGCATGGAGCCGACGGGTGTTTTCGGGGAGTCTGCGAGAGAAGTTTACCTGGCTCAAAAGAAGTCGAAACTGTTTTCGTCGATATTCGGCCCGGAACCGCCGACTCGAGACTGGATCACCGCGTCAGAGTTTGGAAAACCCGTGCGCGATAAGGGTCAAAGTGGGTGGTCAAAGGAGGCGTATCTCTCTTCCATGGATGTCTTCGTCGCGTCCTTCTTGTCGGGAATTTTATTCACGTCAGCCGTCGTGCTGCAGTACAAGGTCCAGAAACGGACGGAAGAGTTGCGACAGGCGGGCGATTACGCGCACAGTAGACTGCAAATCACCGGCGAGGTGCTGAGCGATTTTTTCAGCGCCGTGGTAAGGACGTTCGTCGGTGTGCTTGCCGTCATTCGAGACCGCGTACCGCGTCTACCGTTCCTGGGCGTGAGGGACGACGAGGCGCGTCTCTCGAGGCGCTCGGACTTTGGCTTTGCGCTTCGCGTCGGTAATTGGCGCGTTGGCGTGTGGGAGTAGACGGATAGTATTGAGTAGGCTACGGATGTCGCGCGCGCTTGAGATTGAAATTCCTTTGTAAAATACGTAAACGCTGGACTAGTCGCGCGCGCACCGGCGCCTCTTCCTCATCGCGCGACTCTACTAAAGGCGCATTCAATGTCGAGGGCGCGCGATTAGCGAAACGTGAGAAGACGACCGTGTGGACGCGCCGATGCGTCGACGAGCGTTCCTCAACAAAGCCGCCGCACGCGCGCTAGGGGCTCGGTCGAACGAAGAGGCTCTAGAAACCGTTGTGGCGAGCATCGCCTGCGAATGCGCGTACGACGCGGATCCGTGTTATGTGGCGCAGAGATTGGCTGAGCTCGAGCAAGGCGTCGTACTCCCGGCACTTCGCGCCTCCGCGCGCCTCTTCGGTGCGCTCGCAGCCACCTTGGAACACATTCCTTTGAGCACCTTCGGCGCGCGCGGGAAGCGACACTTTGTCGGCGTGGAACTATCCGTGCGAACGGCGACGAACAGAGCTCTAGTGCTTGAGACGGTAGATTGTTACTATTACGCTTTGGGTGGCACGCAAACCACGCGGGATTTGATCTCTGATGCGAACTATTGGATGACTGCACTCGACAAGGATAGCGGCGCGAGAGCGCACAAAGGATTCCTCGCGCGCGCGGAGTTTGTAGCCGTGGACGCGATGTATGATAAAGCGCGCGCTCAGGGTAAACGATTAGTCATGTGTGGACACTCTCTCGGTGGAGCCACGGTCGCCTTGGCGACCGTTTTGTTTTTACTCAGGCGACCAGAGGCGGCTCGCAGTGGGCTTGTCCACTGCGTAACGTTCGCAAGTCCGCCCGTCGGGAACGAGGAATTGAGTCGTTTGATCGACTCAAATGATTGGTCACCATTGTTTACGCACGTCTGTGCGCCGGAAGATCGCATTTCGCGACTGCTTCTGTCGAGGCCCAATTATGTTCATTTGGTTCCTCCCAAATATTTATTGGACGACGGACAGATGGTGGACAAAGCACAAACCGATTCGAATGGCGAAGCTCTTGAACGTGCGCATCGAGACTCCGTTGGACTACTCAGACAACCCCGCGGTGTGGTGTACGTGCACGCGATGAAGACGTATAGGGAAAAGTTGATGCTCGCACTGCGACGAGCTTTATCGTCTCTCGACGAGAATTCATTTTGTTCTGATATTCCCCACGCTTTACCTATTCACGCAAACCTTGGACCAGCTCCGCTTCTGAAGCGCGCCATCGGTATTCTCACCAAAGAAGGAACTCGCGCTTCTGTGCTCATCAGCGGAAACAAGATTGACACCCACACGTGCTCGCGCACTCGGGCAGAAATCAGGGGCTGGTCGTGCGCCGTGACGTCAACAATCTTAGATGAAAATTCTTTGCTCGTCCACGTCGCTCCGCCCGTCTTGCACGGGGCACCATTACCGAGTGACTCATTGTGCTCGCCGTGGAATCATGCCTCATGGATGCCCATGGTGATTGGTGCTCGTGGTGAATTTTCCACGGCTTTCATCAACGTCAACATCGTGCGGCGCACCGTTCTCCTCGTACGCGCTTATGAGGATGATAAATCTTGGCTACCGGCAATGAAAGAAGTCATCACGAAGAAGCATCCAGAGTGGAATATCGAGGTATGCGGGCCGATGAAAAGGGACGCCATCGACACGTTTATTTCAATGAAGCGGGGTTGCGCATGCGTTCACGCTTCGCGGAGCGATGACGGCTCGATGATGATAACAGTGCGATGTGGGGGCACAATGGAGGATGATAACGGTATTTCAGCGAGTGCGGCAGATCACAGAGGTGTTGAAAAAGCCATTCGCACGGCTTTAGTACCCATGGAGATGGATGCGCTGCAGGTTGCCATGCTGCAAAAATATCGCCCAACGTTTTGGGCTAAGGCAAAGCTCTAATAGAACCTTAGGTAACAATGATATGATAGAATATGCAATTTGCACTAGGGCCTAGATAACTAATTCTCCGACAGCATTCCGAACGCATCGAACAGCGCCTCGGAGGAGAAATCTTCGACGCAGAGGGAGCAGCCGACGGAGCGCAGCGTTTCCTCCGCCTGAGAAGACATGATGCCGACGGTAGGGATTCCCGCCGCAACCGCTGACCGCGCGCCCGCGGGACTGTCTTCAAACGCCACACACATGGTAGGATCACTCACGCCGACTCTTCGCAAACCCTCGAGGTACGGGTCTGGATTCGGTTTCGAACGCTCGCACTCCGTGCCGATGACGAGTCTCTCTCCAAAGTATTCCCTCAACTCCAAGCGAGATAACATCGCCTCCGCGTTCGCCCTAGGAGCGTTCGTCACAACGATCGTCTTCACTCCAGCCTGGTCAAACGCGCGAAGAAGCTCGCTCAATCCCTTCGCTCGATCTAAACGCTCTCGTTTCAACTTGTCTCGAAACGCCGCCTCCTTCGCCTCAGCCATGGCTTCGTGCTCCTCCACCGACTTTTCCGGATACAGACGAGCGAATATATCGCAGTTCGCCCCGCCCGCGATGTTTTTCTTGAAGAATTCGTGCGTTAGCCCGTTCGGGAGCACCCCGGTCGAGCGCAGGAGCTCGTCAAACACGAGAAAGTGCAGTGGGTCGGAATCGCACAGCGTCCCGTCCAAATCGAACAGCGCCGCGCGAAGCGACGTCATCGGCGGTATCGCCAGCGTGGACATGGCGGACGCGCTCGCCCGCGCCGTGGTTCTCTTTTCCCTCCGCCCGCACGGTCTCGAGAGCGACGTCACCACCCTCGTCGCCAGCGCCCGGCGCATCAGACTGTGGCGCGCCGCGCGCGGTGTTCCGCGCCATGCCACCGCGTAACATTCGCAAGAAGCGACGAGACTCGGACGACGAGGAACGAGACGGAGGCGAAGACGATGGATCCGCGGTCGAGGCGCTGGAACGCGCGCGCGCGGCGCAGGCGGCGAGATCGAGGGCGAAAGGTTTACACGTCGAGACGCTGATTTCGGGAAAGCGCGCAGAACACGCGAAAGCGGCGGACGCGGACGGCGCGGTGGACGTGCCGCCGCCTCCGGGCGCGGCGGGGAGCGCTCTCGGGCAGCTGTCGAAGGAGACGCGGATGATTGGAACGAACAGTGCGTTCGCGAGCGCGGGGGTCGTGCTCGCGGGACAAGAGCTCGTCAAGGATGGAGACGGCGGCAGCGGCGGCGAGGGCGACGGATACGGTCTTCGAACGGCTGAAGAGGCGAGAGCGCGAGCGTACGTCGAGGAAGAGCTTCGTCGTCGACGAGGTGAGCTCACGGATGCGGAGGCCGGAGGAAGTGGGACTGCCGACGCCGCGGGCGGTGCGGGCGGCGACGACAACCGAGGCGCCGAGTCTTGGCTCACCGCCATAGAAGAAGTCGACGTCGCACCCGAGCTCAAGATGCGAAACATAGAAGAGACTGAGCGCATGAAACGTGCCATGTTGGATGGTGCGGTTCCGGGCGAGGCGGGCGCGTTTGATACTCTCAAACCGACTCACATTGAAGTCAAGGAGACGAAGAAGCGCCCGCCGCCGAGCGAAAACGCGCTCGCAAGGCGACAATTCGTCACCGGTTTCGGTAGCAAGCGCGAGCGCCAGGAGGCGACGGAGAGTTCAAAGAGAGATAAGGAACGCCGGAAGAATTTTTTCAAAAAGAAACGACATAAAAAATAGTCTTGCTCGACTTTAGTTTTGTCATAGAATGAGCACGGAAAAGTCGTCCGCGCCCACATCCCGACGCGCGCGCGTTAGGACGCACGACCGAGGCTTGCGTAGCGCGTCACGACGGTCGCCGCCATTCACTCTTCGTTTCGCCGCGCGCTCTGCGGCGTCGCTCGCACGGCTTTCACTCCAAGAACGCGCGACGTCCTCGCGGCGACGTCATCGTGCACTTTTTCGACATCGTCCCTCGAGCTCGGCCGTCGACGCGGACGCGGTGCGCGCGGCGTGAGAGAGGTCGCACGCTCGATGACGAGCGATGTGTCGTCGCCCGCGGCGTCTCCGAGCCGGACGCGCATCATCGTTTGGTTCAGAAACGATTTGAGACTGTTGGACAACGCGGTGGTGACTCGTGCGGCGGAACTCTTGAAGCGGTCCGGCGAGACGGCGGAGGTCGTGCCCTTGTACGTGTTCGATGAGACTTTTTTCCAAAAGACGAAGCGTGGAACTGAACGTTTTGGCGCGGGACGTGGGAAATTTGTGCTCGAATGCGTGGAAGACTTGAAGAAATCGCTGCGGGAACGCGGTAGCGACTTGTTGGTGAGAAGCGGCGACACCGTGGACGTGATTCGTGAGCTCACGCTCACGGGAGCGAACGAGCGGACGGTGGTGTTGACGCAAGAAGAAGTGACGAGCGAAGAGACCGACATGGATAGGGCGGTCGAGAGTATGATAAAAGATCGAGCTCGGAGCGGCGGAGCGGCGGCGACGATGGAACGGCTGTGGGGCTCGACGCTGTACCACATCGACGACATCCCGTTCGATGTCGAGGGTGGATTGAAAGATTTACCCGATGTTTTCACGCCTTTTAGGAATAAAGTTGAATCGAAGAGCTCTGTTCGCGAATCTATGCCGGCGCCGGGAAGGAATGCGCTCGGAAGCGTGCCCGCGGACGTCGCCGGATTGGACTGGGTACCGACGCCGAGCGACTTGCCGTTTGCGTCGGCTGAAACCGCCAAAGCGTGCGAGGAATGGATCGAGAACGGTTCGCACGGTAGTTCGGTGCTCGATTTTGAGGGGGGTGAATCTCACGCCTTAGCGAGAGTCAAGTACTACTTATGGGACTCGGACCTCTTGGCGACGTACTTTGAAACGCGCAACGGGATGCTCGGAGGTGACTATAGCACGAAGCTCGCTCCGTGGCTCGCGTTAGGCTGCGTTTCTCCTCGCTACGTCGTGAACGAAATTCGTCGGTACGAGAGCGAGCGTGTGGAGAATAAGAGCACGTATTGGGTCATTTTTGAACTCATTTGGCGCGACTTTTTCAAATTTTTTGCGCTCAAACACGGGAATAAAATTTTCCATCTCCACGGAACGACGCACAGGCGCGCCTCCTGGAAAGATGACGAGAAAATCATCAACGCGTGGAAGACGGGCATGACGGGGTATCCGCTCATCGACGCGAACATGCGCGAACTCGCCGCCACCGGTTTCATGTCGAACCGAGGAAGACAAAACGTCGCGTCTTGGCTCGCCCTAGACGCGGGCATCGATTGGCGGCACGGTGCCGATTGGTTCGAGCACCACTTGTTAGATTACGACACCGCGTCAAACTGGGGTAACTGGTGCGCCGCGGCCGGCATGACGGGCGGTCGCATCAATCGATTCAACATCGCCAAACAGACCAAGGACTACGATCCGACGGGTGAATACATCAAAACGTGGGTGCCCGAACTCGCGCAGATTCCGGCTGCTTACATCGCCGATCCGAATCAAGCCCCTCGAGAGCTTCGCGATCGCATCGAACTCGACTATCCCAACAAGCTCGTTTTGCCAAGGCGAGATTTCACAGAAATGGGGTCACCCCCGGGTCCGAACAAGCGCGGCGGAGGTCGAGGCGGCAGAGGCGGCGGCAGAGGTCGAGGCAAACCGCGAGGTTCCTCCGCCCCTCGAAGCATCCACGAGGCGGTATACGGCTAAAACGATATCTCGAGCGACGACCGCGCGCGTGTAACACGACGTCTCCCCACCTCAGCTCGCCGACTCCTCTCCCTCTCTCGCCTCAGTGGGAATATACCAGCAAACGTTCAGCCTCCCCGACCCCCCCCTCGTTGTGTGTCCTCCAGTCCTCGAATCACGAAGGGTCAAAATCGAACGGGTTTTTGCAAAGGTCCTCCACACTGTTTCTCCAATGCTGACTCATGAAGTGCCCCTTCGTCCCACGATTGCCTCGCGGGCCGTCGCGCGGTCGTCGTCTCGCCCGCACACGCCGCCGGACATCGTTCGCGCGCGCGCCCGAGATCGTCGCTCTTTAACGCGGTGCGTGCGTCGCGTCCGAGTCGAAACGCGTCGCGAGACGAGGGGGGACGGGCGGGGAGATGGTGGCCCCGGCGACTGTACAGCGTTTTTGGGGTCGGCACGGCTCGGTCGCGCGAGGACGACGCGCGAGAGGAGAATAGCGGCGAGGGTGGCGGGCGGACGCGCGTGGTGAGGCGCGCGGTGAATAATCTCGGGCGTGAGGACGGATCGGGAGCGCTCGCGCCGAGGCGCTCGCCGCGACGCTGGAGCGGAGAGTTGATGCACTCGAGCACTCGCGGAAGACTGACGCTGTGTTGTGGTTCGTAGGTTTCGTAGGTCGTGGACGTTTGCGCGTCCCTCGACACCGAGCCGTTCGTTTTCAAAGAACGCCGCTCGCTCGTTCGCGAGTGCGTTCGCTCACGCTTCGAGCGCTGAGCGACTTCTTGTTTACTACTTCGGGACAGAGGCGGCCGCCTGTCCCGTTTAAGAGGCGTTGTGCGCGTGACCACGGTTGGGGTGCGCGTCAAGAATATTAATTCAAAGACGTTGAAGTGATATCGCGTCAAAATAAGCTCCAAGCGAGCCATGTTTTCCACAAAGGCATCGTTGGTTACGTCGGTGTCGAGCGCGCGAGCGCTTCGACAACGACACGGTTCGACGAAGAGAGCCGCGCTTCGCACAATCCGTGCGCAAGCAGGAGACTCTTCGCGAGCCAGAGTGAACGCGTCGAACGCATCGAATACGATTCGCAAGCGCGTCACCAGACTCAGAGACTTGGTTGAAATCTCTCCGAATCAGTGGGAGGAGTACTCTGATCACTCTCCGGGTTCCGTCTCTGAGCTCGGTTCGAAGCAAGGGCAACTTTTCAAAGAGATGCTTCTTGACTCTCCACACTTTCGCGTGTACTCGTATAACGTCCTTCCGTCGGGCGAACATTCCGTCAAGTTTTTGATGGGTTCCCCGCGCATGGACAGCCTGGACGACGTATCGCGGGTGACCACTGTTGTCGCGAACGCGGACGAGGGGTTGATCAATCTCGTTCCCGAAGCGAACGGCAGTGGTTTCGTGGCTGAGATTCGCTTCCCTCTACCGGAATTTGAGGTTCCGACGAAGAAGAATCAAGGCATGTCTCCTTCTCAAATTCGCCAGAGGCGGCTCACCGGTCTCGTCCACGCTCTCGAAGAGCAAATCATCGACGAGAGTCTCATTTGTCTCATGGAAAAAGGTAGTGATGATCGATCCGTCTTCACTGGTCATGCGCGTTTGAACAAGTACTTCACGGGTATGCGTGCCCGTCCAGACGAATTGCTCCATCGAGGCACGTGCACGTCGTCGTCTCCTACGGTTGGCGCGCTTCAGGCTTCTCGAGACATGCTTCTCAGACTTTGGGATCTCGAAGAAAAAGCTGACACGGTTTTATGCGAAGAAGTTCGCGAGCGCGTCGAGGCACTCTTCTGCGGCGGCAACGGTCGTATGGTGATCCACCCATCCGGCACCGACGCCGAGATGGTGCCGCTACTCGAAGCCGTTCTTGCATCGCGCGCCCTCAAGCGTGAAGCCGGCTTGAGTGATATCAAGGGCGACGTCATCAACGTTGTCTCTTGTGCCGGAGAGGTCGGCAGCGGGACCAGACAAGCCTGCGAAGGTGTCTTCTTTTCCAGCACCGTGCCGCTCGGCGGATATGGCGTGGTCAACGGCGAGCGCTTACCCGCGATTCACAAACTCTCTGACATGCGGGCGATCGAGCTCGTCGCACGTTGTTCTGAAAAGGGGGACCTTCTCGATGACTATAACCAGATGGTGGAAAACACTTGTCGCGAGGCTCTTGCAGAGAACCCGTACAGAGTTGTCGTCATGCACGTCGTTGCCGGAAGTAAGACGGGCCTCTGCGTTCCTTCGCCATCCGTCGCTGAACGATTGAAGGCGGAATTCGGCGATCGCATCATCTGTGTTCTCGACGCGTGTCAAATGCGAAGTGGTCCTTCGCTCATTCCGCGGTGGCTCGATGTAATGGGGCCCGTACTCATGACGAGCTCAAAGTTTTACGGAGGTCCCTCTTTCGGAAGCGGCGTATTCGTGCCGCACGTCAGTCTGATAAAGATGAACCGAGAACTCGAGGCTGAATCAGCGAGTGCCGTCGTTGCTATTGCTGAGGCTTGTGCGTCGTATCTCACGTCTTACGACATCGGTGACTTGTTGCCGCGTCTCCACGACGCAATGCCTACGGGTTTCTGTAACACGGGCCTGCTCCTTCGTTGGGCCGCCGGATTGTACGAGATGGAAGCGCTCAACGAAGCCACCGTCGCGTACGGTGGACCCGGAGTTGCCGCGGAAAAGCTCCGATCGTGGGTCTTCGCGATGCGGGAGGAGGCGCAACGGCATACCCCTGAACTTGAATTCGTTCAACCTGTCGATTACGACGAGGAATGGCAGTATGGAGGAGTGAATACGATCATCTCTGTTCGTCTTCGCAATCCGGCTGGCGAATACTACAGTACGCCCGAGCTCAAAAAGATATATGGCTTGATGCATTCTGATATCTCAGAGCATCTAGTCGAAGAAAGTACCGATGAAGAAAAGCAAATTGCGTCAAAGCGCTGCCTTACGGGTCAACCGGTGGACATTCCGGAAGGTCCTGTGTTGCGTGTGGTACTCGGTGCCGCTCAGTTGACGGATCTCATCAGTGGTACACAATCCCTTGATGATATGATGCGAGAAGATCGTGCTCTTTTCGCGAAATTTGTCCTTATTGCACGACAGTTCGATCACCTTACTTCATATGCGTTGTAGCCGGCATGCATACGCCGCTCTGCGAAGTGAGTCGACAAGAACAAATGTTGCTTGTTTTGAAAATTGACTGGGTTTTTTGTCTTCCAACGACGAAAAAGTCCCTCTTGTTGATGAATCGTTTTGATTAACACACCATCGATTTCATCATGTTTTGTACGAGTTTATGATGGTAGATGCTAGCGAGAACACGAGTGTTGTAAACATGTATCTAAGATGAAGTTACAAATCAAATCAAATCAACGGACTCCCTGTCATTACTCACTTACTCGTGTCTTTGATGAGTGATTCTTTTTCGCTATTGTAAGTTTCCGACTTACTCGTGGCATCTTCCTTGTTCTGCTTACGGGATGCCTTGAGAAAGGCATTGTAATACAGCGCTCCAAACACCATGCACGTGCCTCCCCACTGAGGCACGGTGAGAGGGTGCATGAAAATGATGCAACTCAACAAGATGCTAATGAACTGACGCGTGGTCATGATGGTGGCGAAAAGTAGGGCACCAAACTCGCGAATGGTGTACAAGATACAGAGTTGTCCCAGCATCGCTGCTGTGGAGAGAATGATGACGTCGCCCATGACGGAGGGATGTCGGCCGACAAACTCAAACGCCTGAGAAATGGAATTGTCGCTCAAAAGCCAGAATAACGAAATCGTCGCGCTGCACAGATTCACCCAAACCATTTGATTGTACGTTTCCATGTGGTACCCCTTGAAAAGCTTGTCCTGGAAGGTGGATGTGAAACCATCGAATCCAAGATAGCCCAACATCAGAGCTCCGCCGTACCACGACGTCTCGGCGCCGGAAGATGCGTGTTTATTCGTCACATCGCCGTATAGACCGAAGATGGTACAACCGACAGTGATAAGAGCCGCGACGCCGATATCAGCCGCGTCGTATCGTCTCTGATTGATGAAAAATCCCCAAATCATCACCGGAATCATTTTTGCGCACTTCCCGAGCGTTTGCACGGGAAACGAAACATATTTCAAAGCTTCGTACTGGCACGTCGTCGCCACCACGTTCGACGCGCTGACCGCGGCGTACGAGTAAATCGGAGCTACTGGTTTCACGTTACCCTTGATCGCAACTAATATACACAAAGCCGCACACACCGCTAACAATCTATTGTTCAGCACCAGGAATACACTGTACTTGAAGAATTCTTCCCCGCCGTCGTCGCTGTACGGTCGGGTCATGATGCGCTCTTGCAAGATACCGTACACGATCAAGGATCCCACGACGCCGACGACGCATCCGATTATTTTGAGCGCCTTTGGCGCGCACAAGACGCCGAGAACTCCATTCTCGCCGGAAGACATCGTGTTCCGTCAACACCCGTCCCTTTTGAACCGACCCGTTCGTTCGTCCTCGCTTCGTCCGCGAGCGTCGACCGCGTCGAATGAATACGGTCGAGCGTCTGTCGTTCACACGCCGGGTCCGCCTCGGTCGGAACTCTCGCACGAACGCGGACGGCGTGTGACGAGCGAGGAGGCGTACGGGCACGTGCGAACCACCGCACGACGACGGCGCGAGTCATCCATCGTCGCGTTTTCTTTTTTCAGAGCTCCAAAGTGACCCCTTCGACGATGGGTCGTGAACCCCCGACGAGCGTTTCTGGCGTTTCTTCGCCGTCGTCCTCGAGAACGCGACCCACAGACGCGCGCGGGGCGAGCGAACATGGACGCACGCACGGTGAGATTGGTGAATTTGATGGAGGTGTTGGAGGAGCAGTTTCCGAACGCGCCGAAACCGCCGAAACGGGCGGTGTGGTTGTGGAGCGAAGACGACGCGCGCGCCTGGTATGCGAGCAACGGGAGAGACACGCCGAAGGAGGAGGACGACGAGACGCTGGTGAAGACGTGGCTGCCTGGATTGGAGAGAAGCGGAACGAAGTGCGACGGCGGGCGACGAGCGAGGTTTCGAATTTTATGTTTTCCGAACGCCGGTAATGCCGAGGACATGTATACGGGCCAGAGGCTGGGGAAATCGCCGTTACTCGAATGGGCGAAAAAGCATGACGCAGAAGTGCTCTCGGTACAATACCCAGGGCGCGGGAATCGAATGAAGGAGACGTACGCGTTCGAAATCTGGCAAATTGTGGAGCCGTTGTTGCACGTGCTCGCGTCCAGATTGGACGAGGTGCCGTACGTCGTCGTCGGTCACTCGGTTGGCACGTGGGTGGCGTTTGAGATGCTTCAATTATTACGTGGTCGCGGTCTTCGCATGCCAGAGCACGTGTTCTTTTCTTCGTTTCCGTTTCCTGACATTCCGCACGCCAGTCGACCTTGGCGAGTCAATTGCCTGCTCGACGAGGATGAGTTTAAAGTGGAGTGCAGACGATGGGACGTCAACGAAATCATATTCGGGCCCGTGTGGGACATGTACGAGCCCCTAATGCGCGCAGACTTTCATTTATTCGACAAGTACGATTATGCACACATTGATAGCGAAAATTTCAACTGGCCGCTCACCGTCTTCCTCGGTTGCGCGGATAGGATGATCACAGAAGAGATGGTTCGTGGTTGGGAGACGCACACTTCGGGCGCTTTCGAGTTCATCACCATGAACGGTCATCACTTGTTTCCACTCGAAAAAGAACAAAAGACCATTTGGCTTCAAAAGATTGTCGATAGACTTGATCCTATTGTGAAACTACACTCGTAAGGGCCGCGCGACGTCGACGCAACTTTCGACTTTTACGTCGCCTTGCGTTTCCGTGCTAGATATCTCGCCCGAGCGTCACTCACGTCGCTATCGGTATTTCTACGGGCGTTCGGATCAACTTTCGTCTCCACGGCTGCGGAAGTTGGCTCGGGAGGAGCGGGTTTCTCGACGCGCTCGACGAGCGTAACGTCCTCCGGTATCGCGGGAATCGTCGCCGCCGCCTCAGCCTGTGCTCGTGCGATCAGCTCTCGATCGCGATCGGCTGCGCTCGTGAGTTTGTGTTTGGACGTATCATTCTCTGGTGTTTTACCACCGATCGAGGATGTTTTACCGTGTAAGACGTTGGAATAAAACGCCGTCATCGCGGACGCGCCGCGTCTCGTCACGTCCTCCTCCTCCTCCATCGCGTCTCGCGCCTTTTCCTCCGCGAGCCACTTTGCGTCCTCTTTCAACTTGGCTCGGTACGCCGCGGTGACAAATTTATCCTTATCCGCGTACAGATGATCCTCCTTCAATCGTTCCTTCAACAAGCGTCTCTCGTACGAGGCGTCGTTTTCCTTCCTTCTGGCATTCGCCTTGGCCATGAGGTCCTCGATGTATCTCGATTTTCTCTCCACGCGCTCGTTCGCCAACTCTTTCGCCTTGTGACCCCTCGAACGCTCTATGTCATCGAACACGGCGTCGTATTCAAACGCGTTCGCGTCCTCCTTCAACGCCGCGGACGTCGTCGCCGCCGCGTTCGCCGCGTCTCTCGCCCTCTTCGCCGCCATCGCCTCTTGCTGTCGTCGCACCTCCGCGTTCGCCCGCGCGCGCGCCTTGACCGGATCATCACCGTCATCATCATCATCATCATCATCCGAATCGTTCGCGAACGCCGCCGGCGTCGGCGGCCGCGTCCCTTTCGTCCCGCCTCCTCGTCCCCGCCCCCGCCCCTCGGTCGTCACCGTGGGCAGATTCAACCCGTACGCCAACGCCGACGCCCCGCCCGCGGAGGACGGCTTCGCGTCCGTCTCTCCGCCCATCCCTCTACGCGTTCGTCCATCCGTCGACGAACTCGCGATCGGGTCTTTTCCTCGGAGTCGACGAACGAACGAACGAACGAACGAACGAACGAACGAACGAACGAACGAACGAACGAACGAACGAACGAACGAATGGCGCGACGACGACCGCCGGTCGCGATCGAGTGGACGGCGCTCATGGTGACTGACTCTTTGGTGAGTC
>Ga0255777_10000739_pt1 | contig 31272 bp, 22 predicted proteins | sample 101ome_15_FD_179975 | JGI IMG/M metagenome (GOLD analysis project Ga0255777, IMG submission 179975) | Coastal salt marsh microbial communities from the Groves Creek Marsh, Skidaway Island, Georgia - 101402AT metaG (version 2) | ecosystem: Environmental > Aquatic > Marine > Intertidal zone >... | reverse complement strand
CAACGTGTGCCTTCAGTGATGTTCCAAACCCGCGTGCGCGACGAAAGCGTCCCGGGCCCCAATCCCTTCCGCTGGCAGGAGGTCACCAGCGAGGAGATCTTCGCCGGTAAGACCATCGTGCTTTTCGCCCTCCCCGGCGCGTTCACGCCCACCTGCTCCTCCACGCACCTGCCGCGCTACGAGGAACTCTATGACGCGTTCCAGGCGGAAGGGGTGGACGAAATCATTTGCCTGTCCGTGAACGACGCCTTCGTGATGTTCCAGTGGGGCAAGGCCATTGGCGCCCAGCGCGTGCGCCTGCTGCCCGATGGCAACGGCACCTTCACGCGGCAGATGGGCATGCTCGTGCGTAAGGAAAACCTGGGCTTCGGCGATCGGTCCTGGCGCTACGCCATGGTGGTCCGGGATGGGGAAATCGATGCCATGTTCGTTGAGCCGGGCTTTGCCGATAATGCCGGCAGCGATCCCTTCGAGGTCTCCGACGCCGACACCGTGCTGGCCTATCTGAAGGGCGATTCCGCCCCGGCCGCGAAGCCGGAGCGGGCAGCCTTCGAAGGCTAGTCCAGGCTCAGGCGCGCCCGGAGGTAGAGGGCGCGCCCCGGCGCGCGGTAGCCCCAAAGGGCTTCATAGCGCTCATCCAGCAGGTTTTCGCCCAAAAGACTGAGCGTCACCCCCTCCCTCGGGTGCACGCTCAGCTGGCCGCGCACTAAGGTCAGCGCATCGAGCTTCACCGTTTCCGCTGGAAAGGGGGCGAAGTCCGTATCGTCCAGTGCTTCGCGCCAAGCGACTGTGAGCCGTCCGCTAAAGGGGCCCAGGTGCCCCGGCAGCAGGGCCGCGGTGAGGGACCCCTGCCGGCCCGGGCGACGAATCTCGTCGCGCCGCTCTGCCCCTTGCACCTCATTGGCGTCGAGCACGCTATAGCGCGCGGTGATCTCCAGACCCCGGTCGTTGGTCCAGGCCAGGGTGCCTTCCATCCCGGAGCGCTGGGAGGTGCCTTGCCGGTTCACCGCGGTGAAGCCGCCAAGGGCGCCGTCAAAGCTAAAGCCGTTGATTTCATCCTTCAGCCGCGACCGGTGGGCCACCACGCTGCCCTCTAGCCCTAGGGCCGGCCAGCGCTGGCGAAGCCCAAGCTCGGCGGCTACGCTGCGCTCCGGGCGCAGGTCGGCGTTGCCAAAGAAGGTGTCGGGGGTGAAGCCAAAGCGCTCCGTAAAGGTGGGGTTTTTCTGGGCGCTGGCGAAGCTGCCCCAGAGCGCGGTGTGGGCAGCAATGGCCACCTCCGCCCCCACCCGGCCCGTCCAGGCGCTGGCAAAGGCCTCGTTATCATCGAAGCGTCCGCTGGCGCTTAAGGTCAGGCGGTCCCCCGGCCGCCACCCGGCCACGGCCAGCAGGCTGCGGTGGGTGAGGCTTTGGCGTTGCGTCGGGTCCCCGAAAACGCTGGCTTCCCCAAGCTGGTCAAAACGCTCTTGCTCCTGCTCCGCGGCAAGGGTTAGCACGGCCTCCCCCAGGGGGGCGTTGGGAAAATACCGCGTGCCTTGCAGCACGAGGCGAAGCCGGTCCCCCCGGCGCTGGGCCGTGCGCGCGCCGTCCTCCGAGTCCCGATAGCGCGACGCCAGCTGCTCCGCGGAAACGCTGACTGTTTGCTGGTCCGTTTCGTAGTCCAGGCGCACGCCAAGGAGGCGCTGCTGGGCCCGGCCCTGCGTATCGCTATCGGCAGGAATAAACGCGGGGGCTGGGGTCCCGTCGATGTCGCTTCGCCGCGCGACCTGTCGCGCCAGGGCCGTCACCGTGAGCTGATCCGTGAGGGCTCGATGGCCCTTCAGCTGGAGGGTTTGGAGCGCATAGCCGTCGTCTTCGTCCCCGGTGCGGGCCGTATTGGTGCCCTCGGTTTCGAAGTGATCGAGGGTGAGGGCGAGGCCCTGCTGCGCCGTGCCCCGGGCCCAACGCAGCGCCAGGGCTTCCCGGCCCCGCTCGCCGCCCTCGAGGGACAGCTCCGTGTGATTTTCCGTGCTGGTCAGGGTTTGGAAATCGAGCACGCCGGCCAGGGCGTCGCTGCCCCAGAGGGCGCCGGCGGCGCCGGAGAGCAGGTTCATGCCGCTCACCGTGGTGCTCCGCAGCTGGGAAAAATCGAACTCCGAGCCCGAGGCGGGGTCGTTCGCCTCGAAGCCGTCGATGCGCACGAGCACGTGATTCGCCTCGCTGCCCCGGAGCCGGAGCTGGGTCAGGCTACCCAGGGCGCCGGCCTGGGAGGGGGCGGCGCTGGGCAGCTCTCGTAGAAGGTCCGTGATCAGGGCGGCACCGGAGCCCTGAAGATCGTCATCGTCAAAGCGCACCGTTTGCCCCAGCTGGGCCGCCGGCCCGAGGGTCGTGCGATGGCCCAGCACCCGAAGGGTGTCGTCCACCGGCGCGCTTGGGTCCTGGGCATGAAGAAGGCTCGGGGCGAGGAGGGCGCCGAAAAGTAGGACACGAGCAGAAAACGCTGCACAGCCCAGGGGCCGCGAAGGTCGGGTTTTCATGGTATTTCTCCTGGCCCCCGCCACCCGCAAGGACCGCAAGGCGCTTTAGCGCCGTGGGTTGCGTAAGGGGCCGGTCTCCGGGCTCGCTGGGCTAGACAATGCTAGAGAAGGTGCGCCTTCCCAGAGCTGGGCTCCAGTGGCGTTGAGCACCCTCGGGCGCGGCTTCGCGTCCGCGCCCCCCAAAACTTACCGTTGCGGGGGCAGCGCCGGTTTCTCACCGGCTTCCCGATTATCGCCCTAGCCCGCGAAGGCTAGGGCGCACCGCCTTACGATCGCGAAAAGCCTAGCGGAGGGGCGGGGGGAAGAAAAGGCGGGGACCCTAGAAGCCGAGCATTTGCCGGCCGCCAAGCAGGTGAAGGTGGAGGTGATAGACCGTTTGGCCCCCTTCTTCCCGGCAATTCATGATCAGGCGATAGCCGCTTTCCGCGATGCCAAGCTCCCGAGCCAGCTTCTGAGCCGTCAGCAGCAGATGGCCGAGGAGGGGGCCGTCGCTATCTTGGGCATCGTCTAGGGTGGGGATGTCCTCTCGCTTGGGGATGATCAGGATGTGATGAGGCGCCTGGGGGTTGATGTCCCGAAAGGCCAGCACTTCATCATCCTCGTACACGATGTCGGCGGGGATTTCGCGGCGGACGATCTTTCCAAAGAGGGTGGCCATGGCTCGGGCTCCAGCAGGGTCAAAGGCGCAAGCTTAGCCCGTTTCCCCTTGGGGAGCAGCGGGGCGGAGGCTGCGCTATGGTTAGCGCTTTCAAGCTTGCTGGCCCCGCCCATGGCCCACCGCCCCAACCCCCGCGCTGAGGGGGAAACGCTGCTGGCTTCCCTGCGCCTTCCGGCGTTTCGGGCCCTGTGGTTTTCCAATTTGGCGGCGACCTTCGCCATGCAAATGGCCCAGGTGGCCCGGGGCTGGGTGATCTACGCCCTCACGGGCTCCCCGGTGCAGTTGGGCTGGGTCATGCTGTCCTTTCTGGCGCCTACCCTCGTGCTGTCCCTCCCCGCCGGGGTGCTCGCCGATCGGGTGAACAAGAAGCGCATTTTGGTTTTAGCCCAGGGGGTGAACGCCCTGTCCACCGTGGGCCTTGCGGCGGTGCTCGCCACCGGCGAGGCGGCGCTATGGCACTTTCTGGTTTTCGGGGTGCTGAATGGCTCCGTGTTGGCCCTCTCTATGCCTGCGCGGCAAGCCATGATCCCCGAGCTGGTGGGGGAGGCCCGCATTTTCAACGCCATGTCCCTTTCCTCCGCGAGCATGAACCTGGCGCGGGTCTTTGGCCCCGCGGCCGCTGGAGCGCTCCTGGCCTTTCTCGCCGGCGCCGAGGGCGACGGCGCCAGCCAGGAAAGTGCGGCCCAGGTGTTTTTGGGCATTGCCGGGCTCTACGCCTTGGCCTCCGTGGGCACGCTGGCGGTGCGCTATCGGCCCGCGCCCCGGAGCGCGCCCCCCCGCGCCGTGCTGGAAGAGATTACGCAAGGCCTAAGCTATGTCCGGGGGGTCCCGGAGCTTCGGGCCCTCATGCTCACGGCGCTCTGGGTGCTGCTCCTGGGCATGCCCATGCAGTTCCTAATGCCGGCCTTCAACAGCGACGTGCTCGCCGCGGGGCCCGAGGGCCTTGGCTTTTTGACCAGCGCCATGGGGAGCGGGGCAATCCTCGGCTCCCTGTGGGTCGCCCGCCTTCGCATGGCGCAGCGAACGGGCTCCGCCATGTTGGCTTCCGCGCTGCTTTGGGCCTTGGCCCTGCTTCTTTTCTCCCTGACCACGTCCCTCCTCACGGCGGCGATGGCCGCAGCCCTCGTGGGCCTCGGCAATGCCCTCTTCATGGCCCTGAACAACGGGCTCATCCAAACCGCCGTGCGACCGGAAATGCGCGGCCGGGTCATGAGTATGGTGATGCTGATCTGGGGCGGCATGCCCCTGGGCGTGCTGCCCTTGGGCGTTTTTGCGGAGGCCTACGGCATTGCCCACGCGCTGACCCTATCGGCTCTGGGGCTTTTGCTGGTCCTCCTTTGGGCGCGCTGGCGCCTGCCTAGCCTTCGGGGAGAGGCCCGCGGCAGCGCCCGCGCCAACGCCCGTGCTGGCGCCCCACCGCGCGAGGGCTCAAACTAGCCCCGTGATTTCGGGCGGAGAGCGGTGCATGTTTTGGAAGGGTCCTTGGGTTTTAGTGGTGGCCCTGGCAGCTGCTATCGGTGGCTGCGCGAGTTCGGGCATGGCCCCGCAAAGCGAGTGCTTGGCGCCCAGCCGCGTCGATAGTTGGAAGACCGTTGCCTGGCTTGGCGCCCCCGCGGCATCGGCCACGGTCCTCGATGCCCGTACGGAAAGCGCCCTCGAGGCGGCCCTGGTGGAGGCGGCCCAACGGGTAGGACTTCGCCTCGCCTCGCCTCCCGAGGCCGACCTCCTCATGGCCTATCGCTTGGCGACGGCGCAGTACGCGGACCCCCGGCTGGCCGCCGGACAAAGCTGGGGCTGTTGGGGGCGGAAAGCCCCGGATCCGGCGCCCCGGAGCTACACCGAGGCGACGCTGTTGGTGGAAATGACAGAGCGCAGCAGCGGTGAGGTGGTGTGGCGTTCCCGGGTGCAGCACACCCTCACGGAGGAGGACCGCCTTGATCCCAAGGGCCTTGCGCAGCGGGCCGCGGAGGCCGTGCTGGCCGAGTGGCCTGGGTTGCCCGGCCTATGACGCTTCGGCGCTGGGCCTTTCGTGCGGCGCTGGCCGTAGCTCCGCTGGCCCTGGCACCGCTGGCGCAGGCGCAGGCGCAAGCGTCCTGCACCCCCTTTGAAGCCTTTCAGCCGATCCTCTCGGAAGACGTGCGTAGCATTCCTGGAGGGGCGGCCCCGGCCCTTCCCGAGGGCACGCGCATTGGGGAAGTCACCTTCCGGCGCTTGCCAATCTTTGATGAGACGCTCCCCGAGGAAAACACCCCCGTCTACCGGCTGGCTAATCGGCTCCATCCGCTAACCCGGCCTCAGGCGCTGCGGGAACTGCTCACCTTCGAGGAGGAGGGCCCCTACATCGCCGAGCGCCTCCGGGAGGCGGAGCGACTCTTGCGCACCCGGTCCTGGGCCTATGACGCGCGGGTCGTGCCGACGCAGCGCTGCGGGGATCGAGTGGATGTGGCCGTGGTGACCCGCGACGTGTGGTCCCTCGTGCCCACGGGGGACGTCAACCGTACCGGCGGGGAAAGCAGCCTGTCCCTGGGTTTAAAGGATGTGAACCTTTTAGGGCGAGGCGAAACCCTCGGGCTCTATTACGAAAACGGCGTGGACCGTAGCGGCGTAGCGGCCTTCTACAACGACCCCTTCTTCCGGGGCACGCCTTGGACCCTGGCCCTCAGCGTCGCGGATAACGACGATGGCGATGGGCAGGGCCTGGCGCTCGTGCTGCCCTATCGCAGCTTCGATGATCGCCGCAGCGCGGGGGTGCGCCTCAGCCAAAGCACCCGGGTGCAGCCTCTCTTCGATCGGGGCGATCGCATCGCAAACCTCGGCTGGCGCCAGCAGGCCGGGGAGCTCTTCACCTCTCGCTCCACGGGGGTGCAGGACGGCCAGGTGTCCCGCTGGACGGTAGGGGCAGCCTTCGAGAGCCATGACTTCTTCCCCGCCTTCCTTGGGGGCGTGCAGGGCCCGGTGCCGGAAACGCGGCGCTTCGCTTACCCCTTCCTTCGCTTTGAGTCCCTGGAGGATGACTGGGACGCCTCCGTGAATTTGAACTTTGTGGCGCTGACGGAGGACGTCTACCTCGGGCGCCGCTGGGGCGTCACCCTGGGCCTTGCCCCTAGCGCCCTGGCCCGGGACGGGGATCGGGCCCGTCTGGTGCTCGATATGCAGGACGCGGCCCGCTTCGGGGATCGTTGGCTGGTGCGCGGCGGGCTCAATTTTGAGGGCTGGTGGCGCTTCGCCGACGAGGAAGCGGAAAACTGGGTGGCCTCGGGGCAGCTCGAGGCCTTCTACCGGCAGAGTGCCGCCTTCGCCTTTTATGGCAGCGTGGATGGGCTTTGGACCCGGGGCCTGACCGGGGAGCGGCAGGTGCTGCTCGGCGGGAATAGCGGCCTCCGGGCCTATCCCCAGCGCTACCAGGCCGGGGACCGGCGCCTTCGCCTGCGCCTCGAGGAGCGCTGGTTTTCCTCCGCCCACCCCTTTGAGCTGTTTCGCTATGGCGCCGCCGTGTTCTTCGATGCGGGGCGCGCCTGGTTTGCCCAGGATCCGAATTCGGACACGGAAGGCACGCTGGCGAACGTGGGCGTAGGCCTTCGCCTGACCTCCGACCGGGCGCCCACGGACTCCATCCTCCACCTCGATTTTGCCGTGCCCCTGCGCCGGGGCGGGGAGAACGTGGACGATTGGCTGGTGTCCGTCACCCTGCGGGAATCCTTCTGATAGCCAAGCGTTGTTTCCTTATATCTTTTTATGGAATAACGTTATAGCCAAAGTGTTGATTCCCGCGAGCCCTTGCCTGATGCTTAGCTCAAGGAAAGGTGCACAGGAGAGAGCCTCGCCATGAAACCCATCGAAAGCCAGGGGCGCGCACCGCGCGTGGTGTCGTTTTTCGATCCGGACACCTACACGGGGACCCACGTGGTGATCGACGAGGGGTCCAAGCATTGCGCCATCGTTGACTGCGTCCTCGATTACGATCCGAAGTCGGGCATGACCTCCACCGCGTCCGCCGATGCGCTCATCGCCTGGGTGCGCGGGGAAGAGCTAACCGTCGATTGGATCCTAGAAACCCACGTTCACGCCGATCACCTTTCGGCGGCCCCCTACCTGCAGGAGGCCCTGGGTGGAAAGACCGCCATTGGCTCCGCGGTCACCGTGGTGCAGGGCGTCTTCAAGGGGCTCTTCAACGTGGAAGACAGCTTCCCCACCGATGGCAGCCAGTTCGACGTGCTCTTCGACGACGGGGCGGAGTTTTCCATCGGCGAGCTGACCTGCCAGGTCCTTCACACGCCGGGGCACACCCCCGCCTGCGTGACCTATGCGGTGGGCGATGCGCTCTTTGTCGGGGATACGCTCTTTGCGCCAGATTACGGCACGGCCCGCTGCGATTTCCCCGGGGGCGACGCCAAGGTGCTCTTCCAGTCCGTGAAGAAGCTTTTGGCCTTCCCCCCGGAAACGCGGATCTTCCTCTGCCACGACTACCTACCCGGGGGCCGTGAGCTTCAGCTGGAAACCTCCGTCGCCGCGGAACGGGAAGGCAACATTCACGTGCATGAGGGCGTTGAGGAAGCCAGCTTCGTCACCATGCGCACGGAGCGGGATGCCACTCTGTCCATGCCCGTGCTCATCCTGCCTTCCGTGCAGGTAAATATGCGGGCCGGGGCGCTGCCGCCGGCGGAAGATAACGGCATGCGCTATCTTAAAATCCCGCTAAACGCCTTCTAAAAGAGCGTTGGGGAACCATTGGGAAACAGGGGAAGGGCGCCGGGTCGGCGCCGGGGAGAAAACACATGAGCTACGCCGCACTCGATTCAACCTTTTTAGTGGCCGGGCAGCTGACCGCCGAGGATCTTCAGGCGCTGCCGGCGCAGGGCATCAAGGTGCTGCTGTGCCTGCGGCCCGATGACGAAGAGGGCGAGTACGCCGCCAGCGATGCCCTTCGCGCGGAAGCGGAAGCCCTCGGCTTGGAGTTTGTCTCCGCCCCGATTCGGGGCCTCGATATCAACGAGGCGGCCCTCGCGGCGCTCGCGGATTTGGAAGGGCGCTTCGGCGCAGGGGATGCCCCGGAAGTGCTCGCGTACTGCCGCAGTGGGCGCCGGGTCGCCGTTGCCTGGGCCCATTTAAAGCGAGGCCAGGGCCTTTCCGTGGACGCCATTCTTGCCCAAGCGCAGGGGGCGGGCCATGACCTCACCCCCGTGGCCGAGGCTCTCGCGGCGCTTGCCCCGAAGGGGGCAGCGCCGGCGGTTTCGGAGCGCACGCCTGAAGCCTTTGATGTGGTCATCGTGGGCGGTGGCTCCGCGGGGCTTGGCACGGCGGCGAGCCTTATGAAGCGCCGTAACAACCTGTCCATCGCCGTGGTGGAGCCGTCCGAGGCGCACCACTATCAGCCGGGGCTCACCCTGGTGGGCACGGGGCACTTCGACCCGAAAAAAATCACTCGCCGGGAAGCGGACCTCATCCCCGATGGCGTCACCTGGGTAAGGGGCGCCGCCGCCACCTTTAAGCCCGAAAGCAACGAAGTGCACCTAGAAGATGGGCGCGTCCTTAGCTATCGCGCCCTCGTGGTTGCCCCGGGCCTGACCCTGGATTGGGACGGCATTGACGGGGCTCGAGAAGCCCTCGGTAAGAACGGCGTGTGCTGCAATTACTCGCCGGAACATGCCCCCTACACCTGGAACCAAATCCAAAACCTTCGCAGTGGCCGGGCGCTCTTCACCCAGCCCGCCATGCCCATCAAGTGCGCTGGGGCGCCGCAGAAGGCGCTATACCTCGCCTGCGATCGCTGGCGGAAGGCGGGGGTGCTGAAGGACATCAATGTGCAGTTCCACAATGCCGGGGGCGTGCTCTTCGGCGTTGCCCACTTCGTGCCCACCCTCGAAGGCTACATGAAGCGCTACGGCGCGGACCTCCGCTTCTCTTCGACGCTCACGGCCATCGACGGACAGGCCAAGGTCGCCCAGTTCAAGAACGTTCAGGGTGATGGGTCCGTGGAGATGCAGGAAGTCAGCTTTGATTTTCTGCATTTCGTACCCCCGCAAAAGTCCCCGGCCTTTATCGCCGAAAGCCCCCTTGCCGATGAGGCCGGGTGGCTCGCCGTGGATCCGGAAACACTGGCGCATCCGAAGTACGGCAACGTCTTTGGCGCCGGCGACGTCGTGGGCACGAGCAACGCCAAAACCATGGCAGCAGCGCGCAAGCACGCGCCGACGGTGGCAGAGAATCTGCTGGCGGCCCTCGATGGGCGATCCTTGCCCATGGCCTACGATGGCTATGGCGCGTGCCCCCTCACCGTAGAAGCGGGACGGGTGGTGCTCGCGGAGTTCGGCTACGGCGGCAAGCTGCTCCCCACCTTTCCCATCGAGCCGGCGGTGCCCCGCTTAAGCCAGTGGATTCTAAAGCGGCATCTCATGCCCTATATCTACTGGGACTTGATGCTGAAGGGGCACGAGCTCTTTGCCCAGCCAGAGCGCCGGATCGCCTAGGCCATTGCTGCGATGAACGGGCTTTGGGCAAAGGTGCCGGCGTGGCAGTGGCTGTCGACCTACAGCCGCAAGGATTTTGGGGACGATCTTCTAGCCAGCGTGATCGTGACGATCATGCTGATCCCCCAGTCCCTCGCCTATGCCCTCCTAGCGGGCCTGCCGCCGGAGGCCGGGCTCTACGCCAGCATGCTGCCCTTGGTGGTCTATGCCGTGCTCGGGTCCTCCCGGGTGCTCGCCGTGGGCCCCGTCGCCGTGCTGTCCCTCATGACCGCCAGCGCCCTCGGCGCCGTAGTGGGGGAGGGGGAAAGCTACGCCCTGGCCGCCATGACCCTCGCCCTGCTGTCCGGCGGCTTTCTTTTGCTCCTCGGGGTGCTGCGCCTGGGCTTCATTGCGAACTTCCTAAGCCACGCGGTCATCACGGGTTTCGTGGCAGCCTCCGGCGTACTCATCGCCATCAGCCAGCTGAGTGCGGTGCTCGCTCTTCCTAGCGGCGGGCATAACGTCGTAGAGCGCTTGGCAAACCTCCTGGGCCAAATCGAGCACACCCACGGCCCCACGGCCGTCGTCGGCTTCGCCACCATGGCGCTGCTGCTCTTCGCCCGCAGCCGTCTCGCCCCCCTGCTGAAGCGCCTGGGGGTCAGTGTGCAGCTGGCTACCTACATCACCCGCGGAGGCCCGGTGGTCGCCGTGGTGCTGAGCATTTGGGCCGTGGGCGCCTTTGACCTGATTGAAGCTGGAGTGGCCGTGGTGGGGGTGGTGCCCCAGGGTCTTCCGGCGTTGGAGCTGGTGTTGCCCAGCCTCGATCTCGCCCTGCGGCTTTTGCCCGCGGCGGTGCTCCTGTCCCTAGTGGGCTTTGTGGAGTCCATTTCCGTTGCCCAGTCCCTAGCCATGCGCCGGCGCCAGCAGATCTTCCCCAACCAGGAGCTGCTGGGCCTGGGGGCGGCGAACGTGGCGGCGGGGCTCGCCGGAGGCTTCCCCGTGACCGGTGGCTTTACCCGTTCCGTGGTGAACTTCGATGCGGGCGCGGTGACGCCCTTTGCCGGGGTGCTCACGGCCGGCTTTATGGCCCTCACGGCGGCCTTCCTGACGCCGCTGTTCCATGACCTGCCCAAGGCCGTGCTGGCTGGCACCATCATCATTGCCGTGATCTCCCTTATCGACGTGCCGGCCATGGCGCGCACCCTTCGCCAGTCGCCCCAGGACTTTGCCGCCATGGCGGCGACCATCGTCGGGGTGTTGGCGCTGGGGGTGGAGCTGGGCATTAGCTGCGGCGTGCTCGTGGCCCTGGGGTTGCACCTGGGCCAGTCCAGCCGGCCCCACATGGCCATCGTCGGGCGCGTGCCGGGGACGGAGCACTTTCGGAATATCGATCGCCATGAGGTGGAGACGGACCCCCGGGTGCTCTCCGTCCGTGTGGATGAGTCCCTCTACTTTGCCAACGCGCGCTTCCTCGAAGATCAACTTTTGGCCTGGGTCACGGCGCGGCCGGAGGTCGAAGACGTCGTGCTGCTGTGCTCCGCCGTCAATGGCATGGATGGCAGCGCCGTGGAAACGCTGGAGAGCCTCAATGCCCGGCTCCGGGCTGCGGCCGTGCGCCTTCACCTGTCTGAGGTAAAGGGGCCCGTGATGGATCGGTTGCGTCGCACCCACCTGTTGTCTGAGCTCACCGGGGAAGTGTTCTTTACCCATCACCGCGCCATGACGGTCCTGTTGGGGCGGGAGGCCACGGCAGCGCCTGAGGGCGCCCTGCCCGCCTAGGGCCTAAGGCTTGTTCCCAGGGGTGCGGTGCCCGTACCCTCGCGCCTTTCCTTCTTGAGCGAGTCCATCATGCGTCTTTCCCGCACTCCGGGACCGGGCCTCGGCCTCGACTTTGGTACCTCGAACTCCCTCGCCGCCCGGGTAGATGGCGATGGGCTGCGCCCGCTTCCCCTCGAGGGGGCGGAAGTGATCATGCCCACGGCCACCTATCTCGACCGTGATTTCAAAAGCACCATCGGGCAGGCGGCGATTGACGCCTATATCGAAGATAACCGGGGCCGCACCGTCGAGCTCATTCCCGAGGTGATCGGCAAGAGCAGCCTGCTCACCCAGGAAGGGGGCGCGCAGAGCCGGGCGGCGCCGGAGACGCTCACGCAGGACGTTTACGGCCCCGCGGTGGAAGATGCGGGGCTCCCTGGGCGTCTCTTCCGGGGCCTAAAGCGATTGCTGGGCGATCCGGAAACCCGGCGCCTCATGGTGTTTGGGCAGCCCTATCGCCTGGTGGCGCTTATCGTGCCCGTCCTGCTCGGTATTCGCCGGGCCATGGAGGCGGAGGGGGCCATGGCCAAGACGCCCCTGTGCGTAGGCCATCCCGTGCATTTTGAAGGGCGTCACGCGCACCGGGACCGCACGGGCCTTGCTCGCCTGGAAGAAGCCTGCCGCTACGCGGGCCTGCCCCCCATCACCTTTTATCCCGAGCCCCTGGCCGCCACCCTGGCCTGGCTGCACCGGGCCGAAGCAGGAGGGCAAGGAACGGCGCTCACCGTGGATTTCGGGGGCGGGACCCTGGATCTGTGCGTGGTGCGCTTTGCCGATCAGGCCATGGAGATCTTAAGCACCGCCGGCGCGGCCCTCGGCGGGGATCATCTGGATCAGAAGCTCTTTGAAACCTTGCTTTTCCCAGCCCTCGGGGAGGGGGAGCGGTGGCGCCGGGCCGGCGATGAGCGGGAGATTGATACGCCCTTTCCCTTCAATCGCTATGCGCCCTTTCTGCTGAACTGGTCCATTGCCTATACCCTGAACCAAAACCAGTTCCGGGCCCCGGTGATGGACCTCATGGCCCGCCCCGAGCCTTCGGCGCTGAAGTTCCGCCGGCTCTATACGCTGATTACGCAGAACCTCGCCTACGAGACCTTTGCGGCCCTGCGGGAAGGGAAGCGCCAGCTCTCGGAAAAGGCCTCCGTGAGCATCGATCTGCCTGAGCTCGACCTTTCCCTGACCTTGGATCGGCCGCGCTTCGAGCAGCTGATTGCACCGGAGCTTGAACGCTTCGACGCCGCGGTGCAGGAGGCTCTCGACCGGGCCGGCTTGCCGCCAGAAGCGATCGACGTGGTGATTACTACTGGGGGGTCGTCCCTCATTCCCGCGGTGCAGGCGCGCCTGCGGGATCGCTTTGGGGATCGGCTGGTGAGCCACGACCCCTTCGCTAGCGTCGCCTCGGGGCTGGCCCTGGCAGCGGCGCAGGGCCTGGGGTCGGCCCCGCCCCGCTAGCGACGGGTTGGGGGGAGGCCTATTGGGCCGAGGCCTGCTCGCTGCCCAGGGTGAAGGCCGGATCGCTTTCGCTGGGCCGGTAGTGAAGCGTTCGCCCATTCTCTAGCTTAGAGTCGAGGCCAAGCCAGAGCGGGCCGTCGTAGTAGAGCGTGATATCGATCTTCCCCGCCTCTCCGCCCTTCAAGTCCAGCGCTTCCACGGCCCGGGGGATACCCCCGACCTCAAGCTCCGCCGGGCGCGGCGCGCTGAAGGTGACCTCGGCGCGCTTCCCATCCTGGATGTTGATGAGCTCCGAGCGCTGGGTGATGGCGCGATCCCAGTAGGGAAAGGTCCAAGCGCAGCTTTCCGGGGCTTCGGCGGCGCCGTCCTGGGTTTTGAGGGCCAGCACGCCATCCTGCCATTGGCCGTCGACCTTAAAGCGCTTGTCATTGACCTCCGTGCGGCTCTCAAAGCGGGAAAGGCAGCCCCCGGTCCAGCGCTCTTCCGCCACGTGGTCGTAGGAAAAGAGCGTGAGAAAGCCCAGTTTGAACTCAAACTGGGCTTCCGAGCGCAGCGTTAGCGCTTCTCCATCCCGCCCGAACTGGTAGCGGTGGGTGCCCAGGGGGCGATCGCCGATGAAGGCATCGAAGCTTCGGTTCGGCGGAACCGCGTTTGCGCTGGGCCCCTCCGCTGCCAGCAGGGTGCTGGGAAGGGTAAGGAGGGCCGTGAGGGCCAGGCGTCGAAAGTCCATGGCAGTCTCCGCAGATAGGTCCTTGATTGTCTCTGGGGGCGTAGCGCGTAACAATCAAGGCAAAGGCAAACCACCATTGGGGAGAAAAGCATGGCACGAGTCAACACGGGGACGGTGGAGCTCGAGTACGACACCTTTGGAGATCCGGCCCATCGGCCCCTGCTCCTCGTCATGGGCCTGGGCGCGCAGATGATTGCCTGGGACGAGGGCTTCTGCGAGGCCCTGGCTGCGGAAGGTCACTACGTGATCCGCTTTGATAATCGGGATTGCGGGCTGTCGACTAAATTCGACGCGGCGGGCACGCCGGATATGCAATCTCTCGTGGCCTCCCTGGCAGCAGGAGAAACGCCCGCCATTCCCTACACGCTGGACGACATGGCGGACGACGCCGTGGCTCTGATTGATCACCTCAACCTACCCAACGCCCACATTTGCGGGGCCTCCATGGGCGGAATGATCGTGCAAACGGTGGCCCTGCGGCACCCCGAACGGGTTCGCAGCCTAACGTCCATTTATTCCTCCACGGGGGATCGTAGCCTCCCTCAGGCAACCCCTGAGGCCATGGCTGCCCTGACCTCGCCCGTCCCCCCGGATCTGGAAGGCTTTCTTGAGAGAAGCTTGTACGTTTCGAAGACCATCGGGTCCCCAGGCTTTCCCTTTGATGAAGCTCAGCAGCGTAGGAAGGCGACCCGAAGCTTCGAGCGAGGCCTGTGCCCCGAAGGCACTTCCCGGCAGATGGTCGCGATCATCGCCCATGGCGATCGCACGCCCGGTTTGCAAGCCCTGTCTATCCCAACGCTCGTGATTCATGGGACCGCCGATCCCCTGATTCCCCTGCCCTGCGGAGAAGCCACGGCAGCGGCCATTCCCGGCGCGGAACTTCTGGTGATTGAAGGGATGGGTCACGACCTGCCGCGGGACGCCTGGCCGCAAATGGTCAGCGCGATCAGCGGCCTGACCGCGCGGGTCGGCTAACCCCTTGGACCTCGAGCGACTGCGCCAGCCCTTTAGGGGGTTGGCGCCGCCCCCGGCCCCTCCCGCGACGGCTCGCCGGGCCGCCGTGGCGGCGGTGCTGCGCCCTGGTCCATTAGGGGCAGAGGTGCTGCTCATTCGCCGCGCCGAGCGGGAGGGCGATCCCTGGTCCGGCCATATGGCCTTCCCCGGGGGACACATTGAAGCCGGGGAATCGCCGCTGGAGGCGGCTGTTAGGGAGACGCAGGAGGAGGTCGGCCTCTCCCTCGCAGAGCACAGCACGCTGCTCGGCGCCTTGCCCCCGGCCCATGCCCAGGCCCGGGCCCGGCGGGTGGACATGGCCATCTATCCCTTTGTATTTGAGGCTGCGGAAGCCTTGCCGGCGCCGGCGCCCAATCATGAGGTGGCTGGGGTGCACTGGGCGCCCCTCGCGCCCATGTTCTCCGGGGAGAACCGGACCACCCTACGCTACGAACACGGGGAGTTTCCCGGTTGGGATATCGGAGGCGGGGTGGTGTGGGGTCTCACCTACCGCATGCTGGGGTCACTCTTTGCCCTCGTGGAGCCGGGCTGGCGACCGCACGGCTAGCGCGCCTAGGCGGGGAAGGCCCAAGCCCGGAGGGCCGGTAGGCTGAGGGCCAGGGCCACGCTGACGATCAAGCCAATGGCAGCCTTGCCCCCATCCTTCGCGATGAGCCCCCAGGTTTCCTTCACCGGGCGATGTTTCAGTGTGAGCGTCAGCCCCAGCTCCCGGCCTGCGAGCAGGCCTAGGAACACCCAGGTGGTGCTCATGGGCAGGTTGCTCGCTTCCTTGAAGATCAGCAGTACGGTGCCGTAGATCACGTTGATGAAGGCCGCAGAGCGGATATCGAGGGTGTTCGTCTTGCTAGTGACGATGTGCTGAATCTCCCCACCCCGGCGGTAGAAGATCCAGGCATGGAGACCGAGCATTACCGCGAGGCACAGCATGAGATTCTCGAAGCTGAGGCTGCGCGGCATGTAGACAAAGATGTTGGCCAGATCCTGAATCAGCCACTGGCTCCAGAGGTAGGCAGTGGTGAGCCACTGAATGGCCACCCAGTAGGCCGGAATCGGCTCACCGTGGGTTTTGAGAAAGCGCGTCTCCAGCTTCGTGACCACCCAGCGATAGGCCAGGAAGCCCGTGACGATAGCCACGGCGTAGCCCAGGAGGGATTTCACCAGCATGCCTTCGAGGTTGCTCGGGGCAAACACCGTGAGCACGAGGAAGGTCGTGCTGACGGGAATGCCGAAGCGCGTGAGCCCCAGGATGAACAGCGGGGGGATCACGTGTATCCAATCGATGCCCCCAGGCGGCTCGGGGAACTTCGTCAGGCGGCCGTAGGAAACGTCGCCGTCATAGGCCACCCAGCCCCAGACCAGCACGGCGATCAGCACGGAGACCGCCCAGGCCCAAAGTACCCACCAGGGCCGATGGGAATTCGACGAAATGAAGGTGCCTAGGGTTTGGATCGCGTCGTTGGCCACAATGGAGTAGGCGGCCAAGATGAAGCCCACGAACATGAGCAGTTCCGGAACGGTCACAACAGCTCCTTGCCATTCAATGCGGGTGCGCTTCGCCCCCGGTGCAAGGGACGGCGTTCCGCCCCGGTGCTCTAGACCCATCGTCACCTTCCAAGGTGACGGGGGCGGAGTATGCCTGCCTTAGAAATGGCTTGTCATGCGTGTCCTAGGACTTGCCGATCGCGCCATTTTGCCTTCGCCTAGACCAGCGGTATGCCCAGTACGCGCCCCTGCTGTGGAGGGCGGGGAAGGGCGGCATGGGCCTTTGCCACGTATTCCAGGCGAGCGAGGGCTTCCTCCGGAAAGGGGGCCGTGCGTCGTGTGGCCATGGAGACGTGGAGGGCCATCTGTTCGGAGGTCGCGATCAGGCGATCGCCGCAATGGAGATGCTCGAAGAAGTGCAGGCGCTTTTGGTCAAAGCCCAGGAGCTGCCAGCTCACGGTGAAGTGCTCCCCAAGGCTTAGCTCCTGGAGATAGCAGACGTGGACCTCCGCAGTGAAAAGGGACGCCTGGGCCGTTTCGACGTAGTGAGCCCCAAGGCCGAGCTGGTCGTAGGCAAAGTCCACCGCTCGATCGAAGGCGACGTGGTAGTAGGCCATGTTCATGTGACCGTTGTAGTCGATCCAAGCGGGCTCCACGGCTTGCTCCGGGCAGGGCAGGGGCCCGGGAAAAGCAGGCCAGAGGGTGGGGTCCTGGGTCAGGTCGAAGGGTGAGGTCATGGGCGGGCTCCATTTTTTCCGCAGCTTCGCTTCAGGCCGATTTCAGCTGGCCCTGGGCACCGTAGAGGCAGTCTGACGAAAGGAGCTGCCCTTGTGAAATTCTCTCAACCCTTAGGTGCCCTGGTGACCCTAACCCTACTGGCCGGCTGTGCCACGGCCCCCGCTGCGCCGATCCTGCGGCAAAGCGTGATCGTGGATCAGAAGGGGGTCGATCCCGTGGTCTATGCCACCGATCTTCAGGAGTGCGAAGCCTATGCGGCGCAGGTGGCCACGGGGCAGGAGGTTGCGGTGAATGCCGCCGGCGGTGCAGTGCTCGGCGGGGCCCTCGGCGCCGCGAGAGGCAGCACCAAAGATGCCCGCCGCGGGGCCACCGCCGGCGCCGTTATCGGTGCTACCAAGGGCGTCGCCGATGCCATGAAGAGTAAGGACGAGGTGCTGCGCAATTGCCTCACGGGGCGAGGGTACCGGGTCCTGAACTAGGGAAGGCGGTAAGATGGGCCTTTCTCCCGAGGGCCCCTCATGACCGATCTTTTTCTCGACGCCCCGGCGCCCCGGCCGTCACGCCGTTCCGTGGCACGGGACGCGCACGGCGAGCACTGGGAAGATCCCTACGCTTGGCTTCGGGACGACGCCTTTCCAACCCTCGCGGACCCCACGGTAAAGGCCCATCTCGAAGCGGAAAATCGCTACGCCGACGCGGTACTCGAGCCCCTGGCGCCGCTGAAGCAGGCGCTTCGAGACCAGCTCGCGGCGCGCATGGATCCGAAGGAGCAGGGCGTCCCCTGGCGCAGCACCGCGGGCACCTTTCGCTGGGCCTTTCGCGAAGGCGCTCAGTATCCCTGCTGGTATTGCCTAGACGGGGACGACGAGGCGCTGATTCTCGATGAGCCCGCGCTGGCGGAGGGGGCTACGGCGTTCTCCCTGGGGGCGTTCGCGCCTTCGCCTCGGGGAAGTTTTCTGGCCTACGCGGTCGATCGTAGCGGCTCGGAGCACTATGAGCTGCGCTACCGCCCGCTGCGCGGCGGACGCGAGACGGCGGTGCACGACCGCGCCTCCGGAGGCGTGGTGTGGGCTGGGGATGAAAGTGGCTTTTACTATCTGATTCAGAACGACCAGTGGCGCCCTTATCAGCTGCGTTGGCACGCCCTAGGGTCAGACCCCGGGGCTGATCTCGTGCTCTATGAGGAAAGCAATCCCGGCTTCTTCCTAAGCCTCGATGAAAGCGCCGATGGGGCCTTTCTCTTCCTCGCTGCCGGCGATCATCAAAGCCAGGGGCAGTGGGTATTGCCCCTCGCAGGGCCCCCCCAGGGTGCCCTTCAGTGCCTGGTGGCGCCGATCCCGGGGCGCGAGGTTGAGGCGGACCATGCCCATGGCCGCTTTTGGCTGCGCAGTAATCATGATGACCCGGATTTTGGGGTGTACACGGTGCCCACGGCAGGGCCCTGGGATGAGTCAAACTGGCAGCCCCTGCTGCCCCCGGCGCAGGGGCGCTATCTGCTGGGCTTTGCGCTCTTTGAGGGCTTCTGGGCCCGCCTCGAGCGCATCGAGGCTCAGGATCGAATCCTATGGGGCCCGATCCCCGAATCGGGGGCCTTGGCTGAGGCAGGGCAGGCGGTGCCCTTTCCCTCGGCCCTGGGCCAGGCGGGCTTCGGGACCAACGCCTGGTTTGCGGCCACCACCCTTCGGGTGAGCTTCAGCAGCATGATCGACCCGCCGGCGGTATACGACTTTGAGCCGGCCACGGGCACGCTGACCTGTTTGAAGCGTCGGGCCGTACCCGGCTACACGCCGGAGGACTTTGAGCAGCTGCGCTTCTGGGCGACCAGTGCCGACGGGACCGCCGTGCCCTATACGGTGGCGCGGCGCCGGGGCGCCCCCCCGGGGCCGGTGCACCTCTACGGTTATGGGGCCTATGGTCTGGGCGAGATGCCCAGCTTCTCTTCAGCCCGCCTACTGCTCATGGAGCGGGGGGTAAGCTGCGTGCTCGCTCACGTGCGCGGTGGCGACGAGCTGGGCCAGCGCTGGTATCGGGCGGCAACGGGCGCCGGGCGTGAGCACACCTTTGCTGATTTCCTGGCGATTTCCGAGGCCCTGATCGCCGAGGGCCTCGGCGATCGCGGGCGCATCGCCCTCGAAGGTGGCAGTGCCGGGGGGGAACTGGTGGCCGTGGCCCTGAATCGTGCGCCGGAACGCTGGGCCGCGGTGTTTGCCGCCGTGCCCTTCGTAGACGTGCTTCACACCATGCTCGATCCGGAGCTGCCCCTCACGCCCCTGGAGTGGCCCGAGTGGGGCAACCCCCTGGCCTCCCGGGAGGCCTTCGATACTATTCGCGCCTACTGCCCCTATCAAAATGTGCGCCCCGAGGCCTATCCCCCGGTGTTGGCTACGGCCGGGGTGGAGGACCCTCGCGTTGGCTACTGGGAGCCCGCAAAATGGATCGCGGCGCTCCGCGAGGCGCAGCGCGGCGAAGCGCCTCTGCTGCTCAGAACGGAGTTTGCTGCCGGCCATGGCGGGGCCACAGGACGCTACGCGGGCCTCGACGAGGTGGCCGAAGCCTACGCCTTTTTACTCACCGCCCTTCGCGTGTAAGGAGTTTTTCCACCCATGACCCTGCCCCCTTCCCTCGAGGCTTTGGACGCCTGGCTGGCCACCCGGGAGCAGCCCGTGCCGGCGCTCCGGCCCCCATCCGCGGCGCGCTTTCATTGGGTGCCCGGTCCCCGGCGGAAAACGCCGCTGGCGGTGGTTTATCTCCACGGCTTCTCCGCCGACCCGGCGGAAACCTCGCCCTTCAGCGAACGCTTGGGGGATGCCCTGGGGGCGAACGTGTTTATGCCGCGGCTAACGGGCCACGGGCAGGATGGGGCGGCCATGGGCGCCGCCACCATGGAGGCATGGCTGGCCGATCTTGCCCTGGCCATGGAGGTCGGCCGGGCCCTGGGGGAGCGCATTATTCTCGTGGGCTGTTCCACGGGCGGCACGCTGGCCACCTGGCAAGCCCTGCAGGCGGGAACCGATCCGACCTTGGCTGCGCTACTGCTGCTGTCGCCGAACTTTGGGCCCCGGGATCCCCGCTCCGGGTTGCTCTATTGGCCCGGGGCGCGCACCTGGGCGCCCTGGCTTGTGGGAAAGGAGCGGTCCATCGAGCCCGAGAACGACGCCCATGGACGGCACTGGACCACGACCTATCCCATAGCGGCGCTCTTTCCCATGATGGCCCTGGTGCGGGAAACGCTCCGGGGAGACCTCGGCGCCATTCACACGCCCACCTGGGTGGCCTATCACCCCGACGATGATGTCGTCAGCGTGCCGAAGATGCGCAGCGCCCTGGGTCGCTTTGGCGTCCAGCCGGCCTGGCACGAGCGCCCCGCAGGGCAGGCCTCGAAGCACGTGATTGCGGGCGACGCCTTCGCGCCGGAGGCTACGGATGCGGTGCTGAGTTCAGCGCTGGCCTTTCTTGCGGGCCAGGGCCTGGGGCCGACCGAGGCATAAGGCGCACAGCCGCCAGGGCGCTCAGCAGGGCGAAGATTGCGAGCCCTTCAAGCAGGGGCGAAGCGGGAAGGACCAGCGCGCCCAGTAGCACTAGCGCCTGCCGGCCAAGCTCCAGCGCCTTCGCGTAGGGGCGCCCATCAAGGCAGGCTCCGAGGCTAGTGAGGCTCAGTACCAACCAAAGCACGAAGGGCGTCTGGGGGACAGGCGCTGCCTGACCCAGCAAGGGCAGCAGGCCAAGCGCCGTGATGACGAGAAATTGCACCCCTAAATACGTTGTGAGGCCCGGGCCCAGGGCGGGCTTCACCGTTACCGTTTCTAGGGGCGCCGGGAGCGTTTCCGGGCCCGCCAGAGCCAGGCGGAGGGCGCCGCTAAGGCTTCCCGAGGCCCAGCCCTGGCGAAGCAGCGCCCAATAGTGGTGGGCGTTCGCCCAGAGTGGATTAAAGCTTCCTAGCGCGTGGGGTAGGCCAAAGCGCGGGGGGCAGTTGGCCCGCTCATCTTCGTAGGTGCCCAGCATCCGATCCCATAGGATGAGGACCCCGCCGAAGTTCTTATCGATGTATTCGGGGTTGCTTGCGTGGTGCACCCGGTGGTTCGCCGGGGTCACAAGAATTCGCTCGAGGGGGCCCAGGCGATGGATCGCTTGCGTATGGACCCAGAACTGATAGATCAGGTTCAGGCTGCCCACGGCCACCATGAGCTCGGCGGGCACGCCTAGGGCCAGCATGGGCAGGTAGAACACAAAGGTGAGGAAACCCGTGCTCGTCTGCCGAAGGGCCGTGGAGAGGTTGTAAGCCTCCGATTGGTGGTGGGCGACGTGGGAGGCCCAAAGAATATTCACCCGGTGCCCCGCTCGGTGCGCCAGGTAATAGCAGAAGTCGTAAGCGACGAAGGCGACAACCCAGCTGAGGGGATGATCCAGCGGCCAAGCTGGAAGGGGCGTCAGCGCTTCTAACTGCGCCCAAGCCGTACCGCCGACCCCTAGCACTAGGAAGCCCCGGAGGCGACTTAGGCTGCCCATGGAGAGGGAGCAGAGCGTATCGGCGAAGCTGAAAACGGCCCGTCCGCTTAGCCGGCTCCAAAGGAGCTCGGCGAGGAGCAAGCCCAAAAAGAACGGAATGGCGAGGGGTATGAAATCCATGGATGGAGCTTAACAGAGCGCAAAAAAAACGGCCGCCCGAGGGCGGCCGTTGGGACCTGCTAAGGGAGGCTTAGTTACGCGCGCCGCCCATGTTGTAGGTGACTTCCAGGCCCATGAGGCGAGGCACGGTGGTACCGGCGGTGTGGCGGAAGAACTCCGCTTCCCCTTCCCGGAGCACCTGCAGCACACCGACCTCGTCGAGGACATTGTTCACGAAGCCAGTGACGACCCAAGCGCCGCCATTGCTACGCCAGGTGGCCCGGAGATCGATCCGATCGTAGGCCTTCGCCATTTCCTCTTCCCGCTCGAAGGGGGAGTAGTAAACGTCGTCGATCCAGCTGTAGTTGGTGAACAGCTCAAGGGAGCCGTTGTTGCCCATGGGCACCATGTAGCTGGCATAGGCGGTCCACTTGAGCTCCGGCACCTGCAGGATCTGGTTGCCGTTGATGTTTTCCTCAAGGGTTTCCACCGCGTTCGGGAACAGGGACTCGGGGACTTCAGCGCGGGCCGGGTCGGACACGAAGAGATCTTCCGTGTACTCGCTCGGCGTATAGCTGAAGTTACCGCCTAGGGTCAGGTTATCCGTGGCGAGCCAGAGGATATCCCCCTCCGCACCCATGATCTCCGCCCCCGGCGCTTCCACCACGGACGTCGTAGCACCACCGATGGTAGCGATCTCCGTCGCCACGGTGTGAATCGTGCTGTAGTCGTAGTAGTAGAAGGAGCCGTTGATCTGAAGGGCACCATCAAGCCATTGGGTCTTATACCCGAACTCGTAGTTGGTGATTTCCTCAGGATCGTAGGCCGCCGTGCTGCTGAAGAACACGAGGTTGTAGCCCCCGGACCGGGTACCGGTGGTCACGCCGAAGTAGACCATGTCATCCGGCGTAATGTTCCAGTCGAGGTTCACCCGCCAGGTCCATTCCTTGTCTTGGCGAGCAAAGGGCCGGTACACGGAAACAGCGAGGGGCAGACCGCCCGCGACCAGGCGATCGGTGGGCGTGTAGGTACCATCACCGTTGTCGATCAGGCCGCCATTTTGAAGGTTGAACTTCGCGATGGGCGACGCCGCGATGTCGGCGATGGGCGTGCCGTCGGCCATGGTGCCCGTGAGGCCAGGCAGGGCCAAGCCAGGAACCCCGATAACGTCACCGATGATCGGTCCAAGGTTAAAGGCGTTGTAGGCGTTGAAAAGATCGCCGGTAAGCGTCGATTCCGTATAACGGAAAAGGTTCTCTTCGGCGGTCACCTCATCCGATGCATAGCGAAGGCCCGTGGTGAGGGTGAAGTCTTCGTTAATGTCCCACGCCCACTGGGTGTAGGCCGCGAAGGCTTTCCGCTCGGTCTTCGTTGCGTAGAGCAGGTCGGTGCCAGGGGTGTTCGGACCATGGTTCAGCTGTACGCCGCCCGTGTCGCCCAGCCAGGGACCCACGACCAGGTTATCGCTTCGCAGCCCCGTACCATCAATAGCGAGCTGTTCGTTCGAGTTATCCCGAGAGTAGTTGCGCTGGCAGGACTCGGAAACCAAGCCGCCGGTATGACAGGCATCTCGAGCGGAGAAGAGACCCACCTGGGCCGCGCCAACCAGGGCGGCAAGGCCGGTTTGATCGATATAGGGATCGCGGAACCGAGAGTCATCGAGGGTGCTATAAAAGTCCCCGCGCTGATCGATAGTAGCGTCGTACCAAAAGATCCCGGTCGTGGTGGTGAAATTATCGGAAACATCGAAGAAGAACTGCATCTCGTGAGAGGTGTAGTCCGCCTCGTGGTTCACGTAGAACTGGCGGTCGTCGAACTGGCTCGCCGTATTGTCGTCGTCCGTGGTGCGCTCATAAAGAAGCTTGTTACGACCGTAGATGTACTTGATTTCTAAGTCATCAGAGGCGGTCCAGGTCAGGGTGGCCTGCGTGCCTTTCTGGTCGAACTCTTCTCGGTTCAGGCCATTGGTGGCGGCGCAGAGATCGCCCCCGTCAATGTCCCCGGGGAAGACACATGCATTGTAGCGGGCGGCGTCCGCAGCGTTGGTGCTATTGAAGCCGGACAGGGAGGCAGCCTTGTTAAAGAAGCCATCGGCGTCAACGTAGTCGATACCGGCCCGGTTGTGCTGAGCTTGAATATTTGCGCCGGTGGCCGGGTCCGTGAAGTTCAGGATCGGCTTGCTGGCGTCGTAGAAGTTGCTCAGCAGCGGATTGGCGGTTTGGGTAGGATCGATCGCACGGTAACCGGGAATGAGGTTTTCCGTATCCCGCTGCGGCAGACCGCCTTCGTTAAGGACTACGAGGCCCCCGCCGTTTGCGCCGCCAAAGGAGCGGTCGATGTCCATCTTGTTGGTGCGCACAGCCAGCTCGAGGTCGTCGCTGATGTTCCAGCGAAGCTGCAGGGCGTTGTTCACCGTGCCCAGGCCATCGAGGTCGCCGCCGAGGCCGCCGATCTCGTCGATGACCCCATCGCGATCCCGGTAGGCGCCGGTGTAGCGGAGGGCCAGCTTGTCGGCAATGATCGGGCCCGACACCGCGAGGTAAGCTTCCTTGGTGCCGTAGTTACCGACGATGGTCTTAGCGATAGCTTCGAACTCGTCCGTCGGCTCGTTATAGAGAATATTGATGGCGCCACCCACGGCGTTCCGGCCGTAGAGCGTGCCCTGGGGGCCGCGAAGGACCTCCACCCGGGCCACGTCGAAGAAGGTGGCGGCAGTGGCCGTCAGCAAATCTTCGGAATAGACCCCATTCATGTAGGTCGCCACACCCGGGTCACCACCGAGGGCCCGGAAGTTTCGGCCCACGCCCCGTACCGTAGCGTCGTAGGGCTGAATGGTGGTGGCGGGTACGAAGTTCTGGAGATCTTCCTGATTTCGGATGCCGAAATCGTCCATGAAGTCACCGGTCAGCGCCGTAATCGAGATCGAGGTGTCCTGGATGGACGCCTCCCGTCGCTCGGCGGTGACGATCACTTCTTCGATGCGCCGACCGGACTTTGCAGCTTCCTCTGCAAGAGCACCGGGGGCGGCGAGACTGCCCGTGAGACACGCGATGGCGACGGCAAGCGCCTTAGGCGCTGCACGCTCCGCCACCGACCGTCCGATGTGACGGCGTGGTGACATAGCTTCTTCTCCCCTGAGGTCGGACCACTGCCATCGCTACAACACCAGAGCGGAGTCGACTGTGAGACTCCGGAAACGATGGCGAGGCGTCCTCGTATTTGTTTTCTTTTGACGACCCCGGGACATAAGGGACCAGAGGGGAAGGGTTGTGTCAAGTCAGAAATCAAATTGAAACAATTGCATTAAAGGTAAAGAAAGGGGCGCCCTTGGGCGCCCCTGGGTCCTGCGGAGGATTGGGCTCTAGTTGGCGCCCATGGTGTAGCGGATCGATGCCCCCCAAATCCGCGGCTCCGTTAGGAAGTAGTTCCGATAGAAGCCCGAGGCGTCGGAGGTCAGGTAGTGGCCCGTGATGTTGTTCGAGTCCTGGATGTTGCGCACCCAGGCCCGGGCCTGCCACTTGCCATCGAAGCTTTCATAGATCAGCGACAGGTTGTGCTGATCCCAGGATTCGATGGCGTCCGCCGCGCTGTTGAATTCCCGGGCGAACATGTCGTCTTGCCAGTAGTAGTCCCAACGCGGGGTCAGCGTGCCGGCAATGCGGGGCACTTCCCAAGTGTACTGCGCACCAATGTGAATGGTGTGTTCGGGAGAGTTCGGCAGCGAATTGCCATCGATGCCCACGGCGTTACCGTCGGAGGTTTCAATGCCATTGGCCGTTAGGAATGCCCGGGACATGTATGCCGGCATGGAGACGCCGCTCGGGGTCGTGAAGCGCACATCCGAAGCCGCCGTGCCATTGGCCAGATCCGCCGTGGCACCGGGAGTGACCAGAGCCTGGGCAATCAGCGCATCGGTGATCTGGGAATGGCGGGCGATGTAGTTCACCCCCGTGAGGGAGCCCGGATCGATGTTGTTCAGAAGGACCCAATCATCGTTTCCGCCCACCCGGTTGGTCGGGTCGAGGGACGTGCCCCCATCCACTTCTGCGCTTAGGTAGGAATAAGACGCATCGATGGTCAACTGGGGCATGGACTCGGGGCGGAACATGGTGTCGATTTCCATCCCCCACGTTTTGGCATCAATGTTGTCATTGATGGAGGAGTTGTTGGCAATCCGGGTGACCTGAAGACCGCCGTAGTCATAGGCGAAGAGGCTACCGTTTAAGGTCATACGGCCGTCGAAGAACACGTTCTTCGTTCCGAATTCGATCGCATCGATCTTTTCCGAATCGAAGGTGAAGGCTGAATTGTCCTGGAAGGCCGGCGGAATGGCCGGGTTGAAGCCGCCGGGCTTATAGCCTCGGCTGAGGAACAAGAAGACCATGGAGTCGTCATTGATTTGATAGTCAATGCCGATCCGGCCCGTTACTTCCTCCCAGGTGTCTTCGCTGGGGGAACCGGTCAGGATCCGCTGCTCGCCAAAGCCCGGAACGATCGGCACCCGGGCATTCAGAGCAAGGCGCTCAGCGGAGAGCGGAGCAGTGGCTCCTGCCGTCGCGAAGTCGTCCGCAGTTACACCGTAGATCGCCCCGAGGGCAAGGTCCCCAGCGGAGGCGGGCACGCCAAACATGAAGTTGGTTAGGCGCGTCCAGATGGGCGTCGGCAGGCCTACGATGGCGCCGACGTCGATGGCGTTGAACAGCACGGAGCTATCCCGAGTCTCTTTGTTGTCCTCGTTGTAGCGCAGGCCAATGGTGAGCTTCGCCTTTTCCGTGAGGTCGTAGTACATCTCGCCGAAGACCGCGAAGCCGTCTTTTAGGTTGCCGCCCGACGGGTTGCTCGTGTTGTTGAAGGATCCGGGATAAAGGGGCGGGTAGCCAAAGGCCGGAACGCCATAGGAGGTCACCATGTCCAGCGTATTGGCCAGTACGTAGTAATCGCCGTAGCTCTCGGACTCATAGGTGTTCACCCCAAGGGTGAAGTTGAACGGCCCCTCAAAGGACGAGGCGATTTTCGCTTCTAAGGTCCAGTACTCGCTCGCGCTCGACGCTTGGTCGTACGCGAACACCCGGGTTTGGTTGACGTCTGCGATACAGCCGCCTTCCACGCCGTGGGTAGCATCGATGTAGTTACAGGGGCCGCCGAACCAGTCAGCCCCGGCCCGGCCCGCGGGCCGGGAGGTGGGCCAAAGGCCAGACGGGTTTTGCGCCGTCGGGTTGAGGGTCGGGCCCACGTCCATGTTGTAGTCCTGCTGGGCGAGGTAGTCCGTCTCCTGCATGGCGCCAATGATGCCAATGCTGATGTTGTTGAACTCGTAGTCGAAGCCGAAGGCGAAGAGATCCTCTTCGTTTTGGAATACCGGCTCGAAGTCTGTGTGCATATCCCGGAAACCCATGTTCGTGGGCTGCGGGAAATCGTAGTTCAGACCAGGAACGTTCGTTTCGTTACCGCGCACGCCGAGGGGTAGGGCGCCGAGAAGGCCGCCGAAGATCCCGCCCGTGGTACTCCCCAGGTGAGGAGCATCAAAGCCGAACTCACCGGGTACGCAGCCGATGGTAGGTAGCGTGTTTTTGCTACAAATTTGGTTCGTGACCCGCACCCGATCGGAATCTTCATCGAAGCGCTGGTACATGACCCAGAGGTTGGCGCGATCAGAAATGGCCCACTCGCCGGTGATCCGATAGGAGTAAAGGTCTCGACCGTCGACATCGCTATCGATGCCCGCGAGACGCTCTCCGCCGGGGCCGATCATGTCGCCCGCGGTGTTATTGATGTATCCGTCTCGATCGAGGGACATCCCGGCAAAGCGCACGGCCATGCGGTCGCCCAGGGGCAGGTTGAAGGCCCCTTTGACGCGGCGGTGGTCATAGGCGCCAGCCTCAAAGTCGATGAAACCCTCGGTGGTTTCCATCTTCGGGCGTTCGGTGACGTAGTTCACCACGCCCCCGGTGGCGTTTCGGCCAAAGAGCGTCCCCTGCGGCCCCCGAAGGACCTCGACGCGCTGCATGTCGTAGAACTCCGCGGAGTTGAGGTTCGTGCCCACGGCGATTTCGTTAAGGTGGATCGATACGCCGGGGTCGGCGCTCGAGGAGATCACCAGATTCCCGATGCCCCGGATGCTCAGGTTCGAGCCCCCGAAGTTCGTGGAGGTAAAGCTCACGTTTGGCGTGTTCATCTGCAGATCGGAGGTGTTAATGATCTGCCGGTCTTCTAGCATGGTTCCCGAGAACGCGCTCACCGCGATGGGAACATCCTGGATACTTTCCTGGCGCCGCTGGGCCGAAACAATGACTTCTTCGATGGCGTTCGACGAGGCGGCCTGCTCGGCCTGAACCACAGGTGCATAACCGAGTGCCAAGGCGCTGCCCAGCAGCATCCCGCACACGCCATGCACCCGTCCTAAGGGACGGGACTGCGTCATGGTAACTCTCCCCAAAACCCTTCGCGCCTGCGACACAGCGTGCCAGAGCAGGAGCCGATCATTGTTTTTATTTCGGCTCCGGCAACAGGGGCTGCGCGATGAGTTTCAACCCTCGGCTCCCACCGGCAAATCAACACCTCTTTCCTTAAGCTGTCAAGAAATTGAAGCATGCGAATTAAGTCAGAGGACGTGGGCTGCAACGGTCCGGGGGGCTGTGTAGGCTTGAGCGACAAAGGTTTAGGGGAGACGAGCGATGGATTACCGGGACGGAACGCTAAAGGTATGGGCCGAGCGGGTGGCCAAGGGCGAACTCTCCGCCGAAGCGCTCATGGCCTCGACGTTGGATCGCATCGGGCAGCTCAATCCGTCGCTGTCCGCCTTTACCGAACTTCGACCTCGGGAAGCGGTGCTCGCCGAAGCCCGCGCCGTGGATGCGGCGCGGTCCCGGGGCGAGCCCTTACCGCCCTTGGCGGGCATGCCTCTGGGCGTCAAGGATCTTGAAGATGCAGCGGGTCTTCTAAGCACCTATGGGTCCGCCCTCTATGGCCATGCCCCGGCCTCAGAAGATTCGGTGCTGGTGTCCCGCCTAAGGCAGGCCGGCGCCATCGTGGTGGGAAAAACCATGACCCCGGAATTCGGTTGCAAGGGGGTCACCAACAATCCCCGCCATGGGATTTGCCGCAATCCCTTTGCCCTGGAGCGCTCCCCCGGTGGCTCCTCCGGCGGCAGCAGCGCCGCCCTGGCGGCGGGGCTCGTGCCCTTGGCGACGGGCTCCGATGGAGGAGGCTCCATCCGCATTCCTGCCGCCTTTAGCGGGCATTCCGGCTTTAAGGCCAGCCAGGGGCGCTTGCCCCTGGGCGATGTGCTACCGCCCACCACGGGCACCCTCGCCGTCCGCGGCCCTATGACCTATGACCTCAGTGGCACCTGCCTGGCTCTGGAGCTCGCGCAGGGGCCGCACCCCCGGGATATCTTCTCCCTGCCGGCCGTCCCAGGTCTTTTCGCCGACGCCGGGGCAATGCCGGCGCCGAAAAAAGTCCTCTGGGCGCCGACCCTCGGTTTCGCGGAGCTCGACGCGCCCGTGGCCAGCGCGCTCGTGGCGGCGCGGCAGCGCCTTGAGGACGCGGGCATCGAGGTGGTCGAGGTGGCCGGACCCTTTCCCGAGCACCCCCTTCCCGGTTGGTGGACCCTGTGGTCGGCGCTTTTGGCGCGAAAGCTTGGGCCCTATCGGGGCACGGAGGATTGGGAAGCAATTGATCCGGAGCTGCGGGAGATCGTTGCCTACGGCATGGATGAGGTGAGCGGCGCCGATTACGCCCGGGCCCTGGATCAGTGCACCACCCTCGCCATGGCCTTGGAGGCAACCCTTGAGCGCCATGGCGCCAGCCTATTGCTGGGGGCCACTTGCCCCTGCCTGCCCCCGAAGCACGACGCGCCAGGGATCGTGCTCGGTCGTCAGACCGGGCGCTGGGTTGAGATGACCCTGCCCATGAATATGACGCGCATGCCCGCGGCGACGGTTGCGGCTGGGCTGGCTCGGGAAGGAGAGGGGCCTGCGCTCCCCGTCGGCCTTCAGGTGCTCGGCGGGCAGCATCAAGACGCGGCGGTGCTGAGCGGTGCCCTGGCTCTTGAGAAGATCCTCGGTGGACCATTGCGGGCGGATCTCACGGCCCTTTCCTAAGGCGGCCCCGGGGCTGCATCGAGGCTGGGGACGCGCTACGGTAGGGGTCAGGGCTCGCACGGGGCGAGCCACTTTGGAGAGCAACGGTTATGTCTGCGACGGGTCAATGGAACGTCACCATCAACAGCCCCATGGGGGCTCAGCAGGGCACGCTAGATATCGCCGTAGACGGCGGAACCCTCACGGGCACCATGGTGGGCCCCCAGGGCACGCTGGCCCTGGAAGACGGTAAGGCTGATGGCGCGTCCCTCAGCTGGGCCGCAAACGTCACCTCCCCCATGCCCATCAAGCTCGAATTCAGCGCCGAAGTGAACGGCGACGAAATCAGCGGTACGGTGAAGCTGGGTGCCTTCGGTAACGCAAGCTTCTCAGGCAGCCGCGCCTAGGTCGTCACGCTGCGAGGGGTCGGTCCGGCCTCCCGCAGCGCCTCTTTTAGCGCGTCTCGAAGGGCCGTTTCCGTGGCCCTTCTTCCTTCCAAGCCAAGCGCTGCGCTGAGCTTCGCCCAGGGCGCGCCCAAACAGAGTCGCTCCGTGAGCGCTTGAAGTGCCGCTGCCGCCGGGGCTCCCAGGCCCTTGAGCGCTTTCTCTAGCTGCCAAAGCACACTCGCTCCCACTTCCTCCAAAACCACCTCCCCGGCCAGCCACCGCGCGCAAGCCTGCTCGGCGCCCGCCGAGGGGGCTGGCTGCCCGGGAAGATGTTGAAGGAGGGTTGTTCGAAGCCCCGCGGTGAGCGCAGGTCCGGCCGGGCCTAGGCGAAAGCGGAGCTCCTCCCGGAGGAGGGGGGTCGCCTTCAGCATCATTTGCTGCGCGGCCGGGCTTAGGGGGGCCACCATCAAGACGCTTGGGGCCCCGCTCGCATTCCCTGCGCGATGGCCCAGGCGCGCCAGGCGAAAGCCGCAGCGGTGCCAAAAGCGCACGAGGGCTTCCGTGGCACCAAAGCTCACGGAAAGATAGGCGTAGCCCTGGCTAGCAGCGCTAGCCCGGGCAGCGGTGACAAGCGCCGAGCCCTCACCCCGTCCGCGTTGCTTCGGATCAATCGCCAGGCGCTGCACGCGGAGGCTTCTAAGGGTAAGCGCATCGAGAAGTCCCAGCTGGGCGCCGAGGATGCTGGCCCCGTGATGCCCCGGGGGCCGGCGCTGGCCCCGTACCACGGCCTGGGCGAGGGCGCGGGGCAGGCCCCCCTCGGGTTTCAGCAGCAGCGCGCCCCGAAGCCTACGGTCCCGGCCCAGGACCCATCGTTCGACGGTGGGATCGTCAAAGAGCTGCGCCAAATCGCGAGGCCGCGCGCGGTAGTGGGCATCGCGCAGGCAATGATAAAGGGCCGTCCAGGCCTCCTCCTTCGCTTCCTGGGGCAGGCGCCCTGGCCCCTCCGGGGCTCGCCAGGGGGCATTGCTAGCCTCCGGAGCGCTATAGACGGCGTTGAGGGCCGCCTCTAGGGGGTCATCGGCGGCGAAGCGATGGGGCGTTTGCAGGGTCCATACCGTTCCCTCTCGATAGCGCTCCCGAAAGGCGCCGAGGAAGCGCTGACGAAGGCCCTGCCCCGTGCCCTCGTAGCCCTCCGTCGTGGTGGCTAAGACCACCCGAGGAACGGCCTCAAGCAGCGCATGTAGGGTCGGGAGGGGAAGGCCCGCGGCCTCGTCGATGAGCAGGGCCTCGGGGAGGGGGCCTTCACGGAGGAGAAGATCGGGAGGGCGGTGGGGCAGCGGACGGCCTTC
>Ga0255777_10000717_pt1 | contig 31536 bp, 36 predicted proteins | sample 101ome_15_FD_179975 | JGI IMG/M metagenome (GOLD analysis project Ga0255777, IMG submission 179975) | Coastal salt marsh microbial communities from the Groves Creek Marsh, Skidaway Island, Georgia - 101402AT metaG (version 2) | ecosystem: Environmental > Aquatic > Marine > Intertidal zone >... | reverse complement strand
AAGTTACTGACAAGCTTTATAAGAAGCTGCAAGAGGTTGAGTACAGCGAAGAAGCTATAGAACTAGAACATCAAATACATGCAGCATGCCTAGAGCAGACTGACAATGGATTCCCGTTTGATGTTGAGAAAGCAATGCTCCTTTATGCAGAGCTTAAGGACAAAGCTACAGCAATCGACAGACAATTACAGGAGAAGTTTGGCGGTTGGTGGGAATCAAAAGGTGTAACCACGCCGAAACAAAATAGGGGTATCACAGTTAAAGATGCCCCTTACACTAAGATTAAGTGGGTTACGTTTAACCCTAATTCACGCCATCACATCTGTAAGAAACTAATCGAGATGGGATGGGAACCAAAAGAATTTACTAATAGCAATCAACCTAAGATCGATGAAAAGGTACTTAACACCATAGATCTTCCTGAGGCTGCTCAACTAAAAGAATACCTATTGCTGCAAAAGCGTATAGGTCAGTTAGCTGAAGGAAAACAAGCTTGGCTCAAGTTAGAAAGAGATGGTCTGATTCATGGACGTGTTACCACTATGGGAACAATCACATCCAGATGCAGCCATCAGAATCCTAATGTAGGACAAGTGCCATCTACTGGTGCACCTTATGGTCATGAATGCCGTGAACTATTTCATGCACCTAAAGGTTGGAAGTTATTAGGTATGGATATGTCTGGACTCGAGCTTCGATGTCTAGCTCACTTTACAGCTATATGGGATGAGGGTGCTTATGCCAAGGCTCTCCTGGAAGGTGACATTCATACAGAAAATCAGTTAGCAGCAGGTTTACCTGATCGAGATCTAGCGAAACGCTTTATATATGCATTCCTCTACGGCGCCAGTGATTTGAAGATTGGTCAAGTCGTAGGTGGCTCTGCACAACAAGGAAAAAAGCTTCGTGAAAGATTTCTTGCTAAGACCCCGGCCATCAAGAACCTTCGAGAAGCTGTCGCGAAAAAGGTTAAGGAGAAAGGATTCCTTACTGGGCTTGATGGGCGACTATTCCCAGTACGTTCTGCACACAGTGCGGTGAATGTACTACTACAGGGTACCGGGGCAATTCTTTGTAAAGCTTGGGTTGTTGAATACAACAAACAGCTTAAAGCAGCAGGTCTTCAAGATAAGTACAAGCAAGTAGCGTTTGTACACGATGAAGTACAACTTTTAGTGAAGGAGGGATATGACGAACAAATCGCAAAAATCGGAATCAAAGCAATCCAGGACACTGGAAAACGTTTCAAATTCAGACTACCACTTGACGGTGAATATAAAGTCGGACGTAACTGGGCTGAAACCCACTAGGAAAAGATACCTAGAAGATCGTACAAGAATGTACGTAGAAGGTAAGAGATACCGCGTCGGTAATTCAAAACATCCTTACCATGAAATCTACAAACTCGGGGGCTTCCCTGCAGTTTATAAAGCCATGGGCATCGTAGATAGATCTGAAGATCTCAGACAAACCAAGAAAGAATACGCAAAGCTTTATGAGAAATATAAAGGCGGTGACATCTATGTAATGTCTAACCCAGCTTGGGAAGGATGGTACAAGATTGGTATGGCAGCAAATGCCGATGACCGTTTAGCTTCTTATCAAACTAGCTCACCTTATCGTGATTTCAAAATTGAATACCGAGTGTTCACTAAGGATCGCTTGCGAGCTGAAAAGCGTGTTCATAAGAAGATTGGTAAACATCTAGAACGCAAGAATGAATGGTTCAAGGCTCCACTTGAATACGCTATTTCTTTGTGTAATTGGCTACGTTAAGGGATCTACTACGATGAAGAAACTATTAATTGATGGCGACATCATTCTATATCGAGCTACCTCTGCGGCTGAACAAGAATTCAACTTCGGCGGTGACCATTGGATGCTGTATTCAGACTTCAATCATATTCGTCCTGCTGTCGAGGACTATGTACATACATTAGTTAAGAACTCACAGATCGATGAGGTTGAGTTTGCATTCTCTGATATGAAGAACTTTAGAAAGGATATCAATCCTGAATATAAAGCTAATCGTATTGGTACACGTAAACCAATGGCATACCCAGCTGCTAAAGAATGGGTGCAGGAAAACTATAAAACACACATCTGGGAAAACCTAGAAGCTGACGATGTACTTGGGATCTTAGGATCTAAATCTGATGAGTATGTATTGGTATCAGCTGATAAGGATCTACAGACAATACCGACCACTTTGTATGACTACGAAAGTAAGGAATACATATCTATTGATAAACGCACTGCCAACCTTAACTGGTTAACCCAGACACTCACTGGGGATCCTACAGATAACTATAAAGGTTGTCCTAAGGTAGGCAAGGTAAGTGCGGCTAAGTTGTTATCAGGTATTAACTGCGACAAAGACTTCACAAAAGCTTGGGGTGTAGTCGTAGGTGCTTTTGAGAAAGCAGGCCTAACAACCAGTGACGCATTACTAAACGCACGTATGGCACGAATCCTTAGGGATGGTGACTACAACCTTAAAACAGGAGAGGTGAAGTTATGGCAGATGCAATAAACCCAACACATTACCAACAAGGAAGCATTGAAGTGATTGATTTCATTTTGGATCAGCACATGGACTACCTAGAGGGAAACATCATTAAGTATGTCTCTCGCTACAAGTTCAAGAATGGTCTTGAGGATCTCAAGAAAGCTCAGTGGTATTTAACAAAATTGATTGAAGAGGAGGAATATGATCAAAGTTGATTATTCTCGAAACGAAGGTTTCACACCCCAAGCACTAGCCTTATTAACTGAATACTACTGCCGTCCAGGCGAAGATCCCCAAGACGCATTTGCAAGAGCAGCTCAAGCCTATTCATATGGCGATAAGAAGTTTGCACAACGTATATATGATTATGCTTCTAAACGTTGGTTCATGTTTGCATCACCAGTCTTATCAAACGCACCTCTTAAAGATGAGAAACCTAAAGGTCTACCTATTAGCTGTTTCTTAACTTATGTAGACGACACCTTAGATGGCCTTATCAATCACAACAATGAGGTCTCTTGGTTGTCTGTTAAAGGTGGTGGGGTAGGTGGTCATTGGAGCCGCGTACGTGGTGTATCAGATAAATCACCAGGTGCTATTCCTTTCCTTAAAGTGGTTGATTCGCAAATGACTGCTTACAAACAAGGTAAAACACGTAAAGGAAGTTATGCAGCTTATATAAACGTAAGTCATCCAGACATCGTTGAGTTCATGAACTTCAAGCTACCTACAGGAGGAGACGCTAATCGTAAGTGTTTTAATTTATTTAATGCGGTGAATATCACCGATGATTTTATGGAGGCTGTTTCACATGATACCGATTGGAACCTTGTATGCCCTCACACAGGAAAAGTTGAGGACACAGTCAAAGCTCGTGATCTTTGGCAAAGACTGTTGGAGACTCGTTTTAGAACTGGGTCACCTTATCTTAACTTTATCGATGAGGCTAATAGAAACCTTCCGCAATGCCAACGTGAAAAAGGTTTGGAGATCAAAGGTTCAAACCTCTGTAACGAAATCCACTTACCTACAAACGAGGAACGTACGGCGGTGTGCTGCCTTTCTTCGATTAACATCGAGAAATATGATGAATGGAAGGATACAGAACTAGTACGTGATCTCGTACGTCTTTTAGATAACGTACTGCAATTCTTCATCGATCACGCACCTGATGAAATTCAGAAGGCTAGATTCTCAGCTGAGCAAGAACGTGCACTAGGGCTAGGTGCTATGGGTTTCCATGGTTACCTACAGAAAGAAATGGTGCCTTGGGAATCAGTACTTGCTAAATCTATTAATAATAAAATCTTTAAAGAAATTAAAAATGAAGCTATTGAATCTACAAAACTACTTGCCGCCGAAAGGGGTGAAGCCCCTGACATGGTGGGTACAGGCCATCGCAACAGTCACCTTCTTGCCATTGCTCCTAATGCTAATAGCAGCATTATTTGTGGCTGTTCTCCTAGTATTGAGCCCCTTAAGTCTAATTGCTTTACTCATCGCACGAGGGCAGGAGCTCATCTCATCAAGAATCGATTCCTTGAATCTTTACTTGAGTCCTATGAGCAAAACACAAAAGAAAACTGGGACTCGATCTTAAATGCAGATGGGTCTGTACAACACCTAGATTTCCTTTCGGAATGGGAAAAGGATGTATTTAAAACTGCATTCGAAATTGACCAACACTGGATCGTAGATCATGCAGCCGATAGGCAGCACTACGTATGCCAAGGTCAAAGTGTAAACCTTTTCTTCCCAGCTGGTACTCACAAGTCTTACGTCAACTCAGTTCACTTACGAGCTTTCTATTCAAAGCTCAAGGGTTTGTATTACCTACGAACTAACTCAGGTAAGACTGTAGATAAGGTTGGAATGAAGGTAGAGAGGCATGCCCTTAAGGATGCTGAAGAATGTTTAGCGTGTCACGGATAGGAGGAATATGGACAAGGAAGCTATAGAAAAGGCGTTTACGCCACCAGACGTTTGCAGCATTTGTGGCTGTGATTATGACGATGAAGAGGGAGGAGTCCAAGGTCACTTTGGAATTTGCCCAGTTACTTTTTGCGCATGGTGTCTGTCATCCGTCGTAGACATGGTTGAACAGATGCATGATTTTGGAGATAGAAATGAAGAAGGATGATTTATATAACGCGATTGAATACGTAAAAGATAATAAGAAGTGGTTCATCATTGGAACCATTGTTGTCTTAGGTTTGTTGTTTGGGAAAGCTGAAGCTAATCCCTATGACTTTCCAGCTCCTAAGAGTCATATAACAATGGAAGTTCATAAGAACAATGCTGCTGACAGCGTGGAGGTATTCAGATGTAAGTCTGTCTACCTGTGTCACTTATATGTCAAAACACAAGAGCAGCGCGGTGCTACTCATTTCTGTAAGACCATCACTATAAAACGCAATGGACGTCCTATCTGGTTCAAGAGGTACAACTAGTGGACTCGTGGCGTGAGTTACAGAAAAACTCTTACATCTCTTGGGTTAAGAAATATGAGACTGAGAAGAGGAAACGAATCGAGATCGAGCAGAAATACAAAGCACTTACAGAAGCAGTTAAAGCAAATGCTCTTCAAGACTATTACTCGAAGCTCAAAGAAGGAGCAGAGCTAAATGGAGAAGAGTGGAATGAAGAACGTATGGACATCATAGGCCAGAACGGTAATGACGGATCTCATTACGGATGGATTGATAACAAAGAAGATAAATTTAAGGAGCAGGAAAATGGCGGCAACGAAGAAGACACCGACACCAACAACACCAAGCATTGATATAGATAAGCTGGGTCAAATTATTTTAACAGCAGCAATTTTAACAAAAGGTACTAACGTCGCGACTGCCGTAGAAAACGGTAAAGCCATCATGGAGATGATTGATGCTTCTAGAACCAAATAAAGTTTATAAACCTTTTGTTTATCCTTGGGCTATCGAGAGATCCATTGATCATGAAAAAATCCACTGGGGAGAATGGGAGGCAAAACTCCAGGATGATGTAAACCAGTGGAAGGGTAATGTATTGAGTAAACAAGAAAAGAATCACATTACTCAGATTCTACGTCTATTCACACAGACGGATGTAGCTGTAGGTACTAACTACCTAGAGTATTACATCCAGAAGTTTAAGAATAATGAAATACGTTCCATGCTCACGAGTTTCGCTAATCGTGAGTTTGTACACCAAAGAGCTTACTCGCTTCTTGTGGACACCTTAGGTTTCGATGAGAAGGAATACAGCACATTTTTAAATATCCCGCAGCTAGCAAACAAAGTGGAATTCATGGGTAATTGTGATGCCCATTCTCACTCATCTCTTGCTTTAGCGATTGCACGTTCTGTCTTTAACGAAGGTGTAAGTCTTTTCTCTGCATTTGCAATGCTTCTCAATTACCAACGATTCGGAAAGATGAAAGGTATGTGTGAAATTGTTGAATGGTCTATTCGTGATGAATCAACACATTGTGAAGGGATGGTTCAACTATTTAGGGAGTTTTGTAATGAGCATAATAAAATCGTTACTGATGATTTCAAGAAAGATATCTATCAAATGTTCCGTGATGGCATTGCACTGGAGGATAAAGTTATTGAGCATGCGTTTGCTATGGGCGGAATTGAAGGCATCACCAAAGAAGAAATAAAACAATATATTCGATACATAGCAGATCGTAGATTGATTCAACTTGGTCTTAAATCTAACTGGAAAGTTAAAGATAATCCTTTGTCCTGGTTAGATTGGATCATCAATGGTGACTCATTTAAAAACTTCTTTGAAGGAACAGTGACCGATTACAACGCAGCTGGAATGGTTGGCGATAATTGGGGCTGGGACTAATAAGGACGTTATCGGAACTTTTTATGAATAAAGTATTAGGAAAAAGGGGTAAACCACCTCTTTCTAAAGAATTAATTGATTATTTAAACAGTATGTATCCTGACGTATTACCTCGTCGCATGCCTATGACTATTGAAGAATTGGCACGTAAACAAGGTGAACGCAGCGTTGTGGATCATCTGATTGATATATACAACGAGGAAATTTGATATGTGCATGAGCAGACCAAGTCCTCCGCCACCAACTCCAAGACCAGCTCCAGCAGCTGCTCCGGCGGCAGACGTTAAACCATCCTTAGAATCAGGAGCAGAATCAGCAGCTCGTAAGAGACGCCGTATGTCATCTGGATCTAAGAAATTCCGCGTTAACCTTTCACTATCACCTGGCTCAGCAAACGTAGGCGGCTCAGGTCTTACAGGGTTAAACATTCCAAAAATTAGAGGATAAATCCTATGGAACAACTGAATAAGAATAGTTCAGTTGCTCATCGTTATGCCGAATTAGAAGCTCACAGGGAAACATATCTTACAAGGGCACGTGCATCAGCTAAGTTAACAATACCAATGCTGGTGCCTGAAAAAGGACACTCAGCTGACACTGTCTTTGATACACCTTTTCAATCAGTAGGAGCCCGAGGGGTTAACAACCTGGCTTCTAAATTACTACTAGCTTTACTCCCACCTAATAGTCCTTTCTTCCGTCTTACTATTGATGACGCCACTATGGCTGCATTAGGACAAGAAAAGGTCGGTGCTGTAGAAGCTGGTCTAGCCCAATTAGAGCGTCAAGCTATGTCTGAATTAGAGACATCAGCTGCACGTGTTCCAGTATATGAAGCACTAAGAAATCTTATTGTTACTGGTAACGCTCTTATGTATATCCCAAAAGATGGGAATATTCGTGTGTTCAGGCTAGATCGTTTTGTAGTGAAACGTGATGCGATGGGTAATGTACTAGAAGTTATTACCAAAGAAACAGTATCACCTAGATCACTCCCACAGACACACTTAGATGTCTTACAGGAAAAAGGTGAAGGTTTAGATAAAAGCTATGATCTCTATACTCGCTGCTGCTTGAAAGAGGGCAGATGGGATATCTACCAAGAAGTTGGTGGTGAAATTGTTGAGTCTACTAGAGGTGATCTACCTAAAGATAAGTCTCCATTTATTCCACTACGTTTCATTCGTATTGACGGTGAAGACTATGGTAGAGGCTACGTTGAAGAATTCTATGGTGACCTCTCATCATTGGAGGCACTCACCAGAGCAATTGTAGAAGGATCAGCAGCAAGTTCAAAAGTACTATTTATGGTTCGTCCAAATGGTACAACTAAAGTTAGTGCATTAGCTAAGGCTGACAATGGAGCATTTATCCAGGGTACAGCTGAAGATGTAAATGTATTACAGATGAATAAAGTTGGTGACTTCAGAGTTACACAACAGACTGCTGCAGAAATTACAGATCGTCTAGCATTTGCTTTCTTATTGAACTCATCAGTACAACGTGACGCTGAACGTGTCACTGCTGAAGAAGTCAGATTTATGGCACAAGAGTTAGAAAGTGCATTAGGCGGTGTTTACAGTATCTTGTCTCAAGAGCTGCAAATGCCAATGATTAAACTAATCATGAATCGCTTAGAGTCACAAGGCAAGCTGCCTAAGTTACCTAAGGATACTCTTAAGCCTTCAATCATTACTGGTCTTGAAGCTCTGGGTAGAGGACAAGATCTTAATAAACTAGCTACCTTCTTAAAGTTCTTACAACCACTAGGTGCCGATGTATTAGCTAAAGAGATGAACATTGACGATTACATTGATCGTTTAGGTGCATCACTTGGTATTGATACTCGTGGACTGATTAAGTCTATGGAACAGAAACAGATGGAAGCACAGCAAGCTGCTCAAGCTCAACAAGCTCAAATGATGCAAGAGGCAATATCTCAAATGGCTCAAAAGGCCACCCCTGCCGTTGCAAAAGGAGTTGTTGATCAGCAGATGCAACCTACTCAATAACACTAAGGGTTACTTCGGTAGCCCTTTTTAATTACAGGAAAACTATGGCCGATACTATTACATTAAACAGTGACGAGACTCCGCACGAGGAGACTCAAGAATATCAACAAGAAATGGTTGATAAAGCTGAGGCGTTAGAAAACCCTCAGGAAGCTAAGCCTGATTGGCTGCCAGAGAAATTTGATTCTCCAGAAGATATGGCAAAGGCTTATGCAGAGTTGGAATCTAAACTAGGTTCTAACAACAATGAAGAAATTGAATCTCAGCAAGAACAACAAGAAGAAATCGAAGAGTTTCTAGATGAGCAAGGCATCGACTTTAATGCCTTATCCCAAGAATACTTTGAAACAGGTGGGCTATCTGATGAAGCCTACTCAGCTCTTGCAGAGGCAGGAATTCCACATTCAGTTGTGGATCAATACATCCAAGGGCAAGAAGCTCTAATGGGTGACATTCGTACTACCGCTTTTGATTCAGTCGGTGGCGAAAACCAGTATCAAGAAATGATGGAATGGGCAGCAAATAACCTCTCTGATGGGGAAATCGATGCTTATAACAACGCACTTGATACTACCAATATGGACTCGGCGTTATTAGCCATTCAAGGATTACACGCTCGATATCGTTCAGATGTAGGGGTACAACCCGACCTGTTCACCGGTGATACAACAGGTTCATCTGCTGGTGTCTACAACTCTGTCGCAGAATTGACACGAGATATGTCAGATCCGAGATACGAGAGTGATCCAGCGTTTCGGCAGATGGTTGCTAGGAAAGTTTCCCACAGCAACGTCATCTAACTCCTGTCCGGCGTAGCTTCGGTTACGCCACTTTATTAACAAACCATATTTACGAACAATTACCTTTGACCCTCTGCGGAGGATAATCTTAGAGAAAGGGAAGAAAGAAGGTTGTTATAGGCAATTTTTTTAATTTTATTTAAAGGTAAATAATATGGCACTTCCAAATTACGATCCATCACGTTTGGGTCAAATAAATGCTACAGGCGACGATCGTTCGTTGTTCCTGAAGCTGTATGCTGGTGAAGTATTAACTGCTTTCCAACATACTAACATTGCGATGCCTTTGCACCGCACACGTACAATTTCAAATGGTAAGAGCGCATCATTCCCTCTAACAGGTTATGCAGCTGCTGAATACCATACTCCAGGCACAATGATTGATCCTGGTAAAGTTAAGCATGGCGAGCGTATCGTTACTGTTGATGACTTACTAATCTCACCTACTTTCATCGCTAACATTGATGAAGCTATGAATCACTACGATGTTCGTGGTATCTACGCTAAAGAGTCTGGTGCTGCATTAGCACGTCAAGCTGACCGTAACATCTTCCGTATCGTTGCTAAAGCTGCGTCTATCGCGTCTAACGCTGCTGACGTTGGTTCTGGTCTAACATACGCTAACGTTGCTGCTAAAGCTGCTGCTCTACTTGGTTCTTCATTTGATGATGAAACTTACACAGATAACGTAACTATCGGTACTACAGCTGCTGATGCTACAGATCCAGCTAAAATTACAGCTGCTATCTACTCAGCATTAGAAGAGTTCACTAAGAAGAACGTACCTATGGAAAATGCGGTATGTGTACTTCCGCCTGAGCAGTACTACGCTATGCTAAATGTATCTGATACTACTAAAGCGACTTGGTTAAACAGGGACGTTGGTGGTGCAGGTTCAGTATCTGGCGGCGTTGTACCTATGGTTGGTGGCGTCAAGATTATGATGTCTAACCACTTACCAACAACTAATCAATCATCAGCTCTGTCTGATAATGATGAGTCTCCAATCACTACATCACGTACTGGCGCTTATAAAGGCGACTTCTCTGATGTTCGTGGTCTTATCTTCACTCCTGATGCAGCAGCTACAGTTAAGCTTATGGATCTTGGTGTTGAGTCTGAGTACCAAATCGAACGTCAAGGTACATTGATGGTTTCAAAATACGCGATGGGTCACAACATCCTTCGCCCAGGTTGCGCTATCGCATTATTGTCTGCGTAACTAATTAAATCTAAGGGATCCTGTGTTTCGGCATGGGTTCCCTTTTTTTTCGAGGTAAATATGACTCCAACTACAAAACTAGAAGCAGTAAACATAATACTAAGCAGTATTGGTGAGTCGCCAGTCAACTCTTTGAATTCCGGCTTGGTAGACGCTGAGATGGCTGAAACTATTCTCGAATCAATCAGCCGTGATGTTCAGTCACAAGGCTGGCACTTCAATACAGAAATTAAAATGAAGGTCGTTCCAAACAATTCTAACGAGATCGTCCTTCCTAATGACTGCCTACGTGTAGATTTACACGGGTATTCACAATCAGATTATGTCCAAAGAGGAAAGAAACTTTATAACAAAACTAATCATACATTCACGATCACTGAAACTCTTGAAGTAGATATGGTTGTTCTTCTTCCTTTTGAAGACACTCCAGAAGCATTAAGACGCTACGTAACTGTTAAGGCAGCAAGAGTCTTCCAAGATCGAGCTGTGGGATCTGTAGAACTCCACGGTTTCCAAGAGAAAGATGAAATGTTGGCTTTAGTTGAGCTTAAAGATGCTGAATCAAATACAGGAGATTACTCAATATTTGATAACTACGATGTGTACAGAATCATCGATAGGAATATAACAACAACATTATAGAGGTGAGCAATGCCATTAATTTCAGAATCGATACCCAATCTCATTAATGGGGTATCACAGCAGCCACCTTCTTTACGTCTTAAAACACAAGCAGAGGTACAGGAAAATGGCTTATCAACTGTTGTTGATGGTTTAAAGAAAAGACCAGGAACTGTAAATGTTGGAAAGCTACTTAATTCTGGAACAGCAACTAACGCTTTTATACACACTATTCGTCGTGATGCTGATGAGCTTTACACACTGGTAATTACAAGTTCGAATATTTATGTGTTTGACCAAGATGGTGTTGCAAGAACTGTTACAGGATCTGCAACTTATTTAAGTGGATTGACAAACCCATCAAAAGAATTAACAGCAACATCAATTGCTGACTACACATTTATTGTAAATAAAAATACAACAGTACTTAAGGACACCACGACTTCTACAGTTCGTCCTGATGAAGCCCTTGTTTATTGTAAGCAAGGTGATTATGAAACAACTTATAGTGTAACAATTTATTACAATGGAACATCTTATACAGCCTCATATACAACACAAGATTCATCTGTTGCATCAAATCAGGCTAGTGTTAAGACCGATAATATTTCTCAACAATTGCAGAATGCTTTAAACAGCAACTTACCTAGTTACTTCACAATTGTTGATTACGATTCAACTTTCTACATAAAGCGTACAGATGGTGGCACATTTAAAATTGGAGCTTCTGACTCACGCGGTGACACATTCTTATATGCATTCAAAGGACAAACTAAAGACTTCTTAGATCTACCTGATAAAGGTGAATTAGGTTTCACTATTATGATCAGAGGTCAGTCTGATGATGATGAAGATGACTACTATGTAGAATTACAAGATCCTACTAACTCAGGCCAATATGTTTGGAAAGAGGTAGTAGAGCCAGGTGCTGATATTCGTATCGACGCCTCCACAATGCCTCACCAATTAGTGAAGCAAACTAATGGTAGCTTTGTATTCCAAGAAGCACCTTGGGAGGATCGTGCAGCTGGTGATGACAACACAAATCCATTCCCTAGCTTTATAGATAATAAGCTGAATGACATCTTCCTACACAGGAATCGCTTAGGTTTCTTAAGTGATGAAAATGTCATATTTAGTGAAGCAGGGGAGTACTATAACTTTTTCCAAAGAACGGTATTCTCATTACTAGACTCAGCTCGTATTGACGTAGCTGTATCTAATAACCAAGTATCGATTCTTAAGCACGCTGTGCCTTTCAATAAGTCACTATTGATCTTCTCAGATCTAACTCAGTTTAATTTACAAGCTCAAGACTTATTGACTCCAGCTAGTGTGTCTATTGACGTTGCTACTAACTTCGAGGCATCTCTTAGAACTAAACCAGCAACAGCAGGTAGATTCGTATTCTTCCCTACCCAAAGAGGTAAGTGGTCAGGTATACGTGAATACTTCATTGAGGATTCCACAGAATCTAATGCAAATGCTGTAGAGATCACTTCGCATATCCCAAGATATATTGAAGGTGAAGTTACCAAAATGGTGGCCTCATCTAATGAAGATACATTATTAATATTAACCGAAGATGATCCTCAAGCAGTTTATATCAATAGATATTATTGGACTGGTGAACAAAAGGTTCAGAACTCATGGAGCCGTTGGACGTTTGATGGTGATGTCTTAAATGTAGACTTTAACCAATCAGACATCTTTATTGTAATTGAAAGATCTGACGGTATTTATTTAGAAACAATCAACCTATCTCAAGATGTAGCTACAGCAATCACTGATGGTGGCTGGAGTTGTCATTTAGATAGGCGTGTAACATTAACATCCGGTGGTACTACTACCGTCCCATACACAGATAGCAATCTGACATATATCACTGATAAAGGTGACATTATTGCAGCAGCTGATGTGAGTGCTAAGTTAACAGCAGGACGTACAGTATTCGCTGGCATACCTTTTACATTTAGGTATGAATTTTCAGAGCTCGTAGTAAAAGAAGATAATGAGCCAATCACTATAGGTAGATTACAAGTTCGACGCATGGGTGTCGTATACAGTAACTCTGGTTATTTTAAAGCTGTAATCACCCCCACTAAACGTACTTCATCAGAAGTTGTCTTTACAGGTCGTCTAGTAGGTGCAAGTACCAACTTACTTGGTAAAGTTCCTCTAGCTACAGGCACATTTAAACTTCCAGTACTAGCTAAGGCTAGTGAAGTAAAAATCGAATTAGTTAGTGATTCCCATCTACCTTGTCAATTCCAATCAGCGGAATGGGAAGGGTATTTCGTACTACGCTCGAAAAGGAGATAACAGATGGCATATTTTCGTGCGGCTAAAAAAGAAGATGTTGATTTACTTGCTTCTCAGATCCGCACGGGAGATGTCAAAGAACTCTGGCATTCACACGGCATGGAGCCTAAGGAAGCACTAGACATCTCATTTAGCGACTCAGTTGAGGTGTTTACTATCATCTATGACGAACAGCCTATAGGCATGTTTGGCTATGGAGAGATTGATGAAAACATTGGTGTCCCTTGGTTATTAGCCTCAGACAAGCTTCCTGAGATTGCTAGAGAATTCCTAAGAGGATCTAAAGAATGGATAGAGGATGTACTCACTAAAAAGTACATGCTTTTTAATTATGTCCATGCAGATAACAAAGAAGCTATTAGATGGTTGGAATGGTTAGGTTTTAAATTTTTAAGACGAATAGAGAACTTCGGTAAGAACCCAGCTCCATTCCTAGAATTTGTAATTATTCGAGAGGATTAATATGTGCGATTTAGCAACAGTGCTGACTGTAGCCAGCGGTGTGATGGAACACAACGCTCAGGTTAAAGCAGCTAATGCTCAGAATGAGCGATATAAAGAAAATGCACGTAATGCTCGTATAGCTCGAGATGATGAGAATCGTGCAGTTAATCGACGTCTAGACCAAGAAGCTGATGCAGCTAACGCGGAGAAGATGAAAGAAGATCTCGAGTCTTTAAAGAAACAAGGTACAGCTAGGACTGCCGCAGGTGAGTCTAATGTTTCTGGTGGATCAGTGAGTGCGCTCCTGAGAGATATCCAGAGAACTGGAGCTGTCGAGCAAAACACAATTGACCGTAACTTTGACATGGTGAAACAACAGTCTTTGGATCAAAAGGCAGGTATCCAGTCTAGTTATAAAAATAGAGTAAATAGTGTTCAAAAAGGTTATGCACCTTCTATTGGACAGTCATTGGGCAAGATTGGTGTTGGAGTTGGTACTAACTTCGCTAGCACCCACACTACATTATCAGCTGGCCAGAAGAACTGGGGTTACAAAGATACAGCTAAGAAGATGTGGAGTTCTTGGTAATTAATTAAGGAGACATATGGCTAAGCGAGTACAAGTCGATAGGACGAGTCCTACCCGTCAGTTACGCCCTACAGCCTCTCCCGTCTCTACCTATGTTGTTCCTGAATACGTAGACCCACGTGTTGGTAAGGAAGCAGAGGCTCTTTCAAAACTCTTTGGTGGTGCAGCTGAGGCTGCGACGAGTTTGAGAAATACAGAATGGGAACAAGAAAGTAGTAGGGATGCAGTTAAATCACGAGCAGACTTTGCTCTATTCAAAAACGATATATCAGCAGAAGCTCTACGTTTAAAACCAAATGAAGTAGAACCTTTTGTAAGAGAAAAATTTAATGAGAGATTCCAGGGGTCTATAGAGAACCCAGAGTCTCCTTGGTACATGCAGCACCTAACCAGTGAGTTAGATGACTTCATGCCAAAAGCCATTAATAAGGCAGCTGAAAATGATCTTAATCTTAGGATTGAGCAGGAATCTGATAATTTCTCAATCACTGTACAAGATGTAATCAATGAAGTTGTTGAAGGTGGTGGAGATCAAAATGCAATTAACAAAGCTATTGAGGCAGTAATTAGTGCTCAGTATGCAGATGGCAAAGGCCTATTAGATCGTACAGCCTTAAACACTATCGTTGCACAAGTAGGTGCTGACGAAGCTAATCAAGGTAATGACTACGTCCTTAACTGGATGAGATCTAATAAGCTTGATAAAACAAATAACGCAGCATACGAAAGACCACTTAACACCATGCTTGGTAATGAAGCAGGGCGTAATAATGGACAGTGGTTATTCGATATTAGTCGTGACATGCGTGATCTTGCAGCAAGAGGTGAAGAAAAGACTCTTCGTACTATTGCTCCAACAATCATGGCAGCAGGCCAAGAGCGTGGTATCAATGATTTCCAATGGCTTAATGGTCTTATCGATAAAGCTGCAAGTCAAAAAGCAAAGCTAATTGAAGAAGCTAAATACGAAGCCTTTCTTAATGAAGCAACTAATCAGGTATTGATTGATGGTGTATTACCTACAGAATCATTCAATGTCCCTGGAACAGATAAAACAGTAACTGTCTCTGACATTAAACATAGAGTCTTTAGTGTTTACCAAGACTCCTTCAGTATCTTAGCTCAGGGCGATGATTTCCTTAAGGATCCTGAGAATGCTGATGATTTTGCCAAAGCACAAGATGTGGCTGCAATTGTTGTTCCTAGAATTAAGGTGCCAGCATTTGAAGCTAAGTTCACAGCATCTCTACGTGACCTTTCGCGTTATAACGAAGGAGATAAACTAGATCAAGAAGGATTCACAAGACAACAACGTGAATTCGCTCAATTATCTCAGATTGCTAATCATATACAACAATATGGTGGTGAAGCAGGACTACTGCTGCAACTAGGTGAGCGTAACTATAAGGTTTGGAAATCTATTCAGGCTGCACAACTAGCTAGTGTTCCAGCAGAAACTATTGCTAAGAGCGTAGCTAATCCACAAGTGTTCAACATTGATAAAGAAATACTTGATTCAATGATGGCTGACACAACTGATCCAGATCGTAATGAAGTTATGTTTGGTCTATGGACTTGGGATGCTAATGCAGCTGAGGGTGACCCATATCGTCGTAACTGGTTAAAAGAACAATACAAGCTAGCACTAGGTGCGGCAGGTGGTGTTGATTCTGAAGCTTTACGTCAGGGTGTAATGCAAGACTTTATTAATAATCATGCATACATCACTTTCGAGAATGGTGTTACAGCTACTGTTCCTATTAACAATGTAGAGCTAATGAATGCTTTTGCAGATAAGAAGATTGGCAAAGATGGTAAACCATATCTAGCTGCGGTTCCTGTAGATGTAATGCAGGAAAGAATGCAGAAAACTATGGACTTCTTCGTTGCAGATTATAGAGAACGTGTAAGTAACAATGAGATCCTAGATTTCAATCCAGACGCAGTTTTCCATTTCTCACCTCATCCATACAAAAAGAACATGTATCAAGTTACTGATCAAAACGGTAACACAGTTCAAAACATCAAATACTCACAGATGAGATCTTGGTGGTGGGAATCAGAAGCAAGAACAATTGAAGATAGCAAACGGGAGAACAAATACGGTACGCAAGATAACCTATTACCAGATGGAGCATAAATATGGCTGATAAATTAATACCTGATTCAGGGCAAAAGATTATGCCTTTGGGTGAGGATAAAGAGCTAAATGATCCAAACATCAACTTTACTCCTAATCCTTTTTCAATCACTGGGGATTCCTATGATCAAACTGCGGAATCTGAATATTTATATAGGATGCCTGAAGACGACCAGGAAGCTGAGATGTCTTGGGGCACTGCCTTATTTGAAGGTGGTGTAAAGACTTGGACTCCTTCAGTTGCTTACAGTGCAATGACTGAAGAAGACTTCGAGGCTGATCCTAATTTCGTATGGAATAGAGAACGTGCTGAGAAATACTTAGGCGGTCTTTATGATTCTTTTAAAGATTACGTTACAGATGCTAAGTCTGATCAAGAAGCTGAATACAAAGCTAAGTACGCTTTAGAGCGTCAAAAGATTTACGAGGATCTTGCAAACTCAGGCTGGGATAAAACTCTAGCTGCAGGTGTTGTATCTGCACTAGACCCAGTAGAGATTGCAGCAGTAACAGCAGCAACTTGGGGATGGGGTAACTTAGTTACTGTTCCTAAACGTTTAGCTAAAGCAGCTGAAAACATCGATGATGTCTTATCTTTCCGTGGCAAGATCTACAGAAACTTAGATGACCTTAAGGCAGCTCAGACACCTAGCAAGCAATTTGCAAAAGGTGCAGGTAAATCTATGGCAGCAGTGCTTCCTTTTGAAGCATTCAAGACTGCTTATCTACCTGAATGGGATGAGGGTGATCTAGGGCTAGTATTAGCCACTGCAGGAGCTTTAGGAGGCACAATTGATGCTGTCCCTGCCTACTTCAATAAAGTCAAGAATATGGAGTATTACAGGCGTCGTACGGCACCAGGAATGCCTAAGTTAACTGCTCAGGAAGAAGATATTTTTAAAGACATTATCGGAACGGATGCAGTAGCAAGAACAGTAAAACAGCTTGACACATTCGAGGCTAAATTGGCTGATGAGGGAGATGGATTAAATCTAGAAGCTCTCGATTATAACAAGCCAGGTAAATATCAAGATGATGCTAAACAACTAGGAACATGGAAGTTCTTATCATTAGGACTACGTGAAAAGGTATCAGCCGTAGCTAGAACTATGGCAAGTAAGAATCCATTTACTCGTATTGAGGGTGAAAGACTTGGTCTTAACTCTGCAGGTAAAAGGGATCGCTCAGCAGTACCATTCTCAGCATTGGAATGGCAGGCCTGGGTACAAAATACATCAGTAGGACGTTCTTACTTAGTTTGGCAAAAGAATGCTAAGAAATGGGCTGATCAACAAGGCTCAGGCTATGGGATGAATCCTTTAGCTAACATTCGTAAAGAAATGGAATACATGGAAGCTGTTACAAAAGCAGTTCGCCGTGGCGGCTCAGATGATCCACTCATCCAAGAGGGTGTGAATATGTGGATTCGTGAGCAGCGTGAATTATTAGAAATGGCAAAGAATGCCAATGTTCGTGGTGCTAAGGATGTCGATTGGGACGATCTATACGTACCTCGTATTACAGACAATGCTAAATGGGATGGATTCATTCAAAAATATGGTGAAGACAATCTTATTAAACTTCTTAAAGGTGCAATTAAGTCAGCGCAGAAAGAACTAGATGATGAAATAGCTGAGATGATTGCAACTGGTTATGTCAAAGGTGTTACCAAAAGGGTAATGATTGATTTAACTGAAGGAACCAACATGGCACACATGGGGATCTATGAGGATGGCCTATCGGAGATCCGAGATGGTCTTATGGCTAAATTCAATGATGAGAAAATGGTGGATGACATCATGGCTCAAATTGAAGAGACATTCCCTGAGGCTGCTAAGAAAGGTGGAGAGATTTCTCGTATGAGACGTCGTGTTGAACTCGATGAAACTTTCCAAATGAAAATTAACAACGAGATTGTTAGTTTTGAAGACCTTCTTAAGAATGATCTAAAAGATCTACATCAAATGTACACATATCAAATGGGTGGTGCTATTGGCCTAGCCCGTAATGGTATTGAACGTGAAGGTATGGACAGTTATCAGAACATACTTAATAAACGTCGTAATAATGTACAAGGGATGAATGCAGATCAAATCGCAAAGAACAATAAAGAAATTGAATCTCTGCAATTTATGTATGACGGCATCACAGGCCGCCTAGCTCATGGTGATAACTTTTTAGGCATGGGTGAAAGAGGAAAAGTCTGGGCTCGTAGACTTCGTGAATATAACTTCATTAGATCTATGGGAGCCTCAGGTATCCCGACAATGGTAGAAACAATGGCTACCTTATTTGAACACAGTGCTAAGACACTTTGGCAAGGTATTCCTCGTCTTCGTAAGATGATTAAGAAGATGGAGAATGGTGAACTGGATGATGTTTTATTCAGGGAAATGATGCATGCCACAGGTGTAGGTACTGATCTAATCACAGGACGTGTTAGAGCATACTTTGATGACTACGAGACAGATATGATCAAAAGTGGTTATACAAAGTTTGATGCTGCACTAGCTGAAGGACGACAGTTCACAGCTAAGGCATCTGGAATGTTACCTATGACTGCCATGATGCGTAGAGCAGATGGTATGTTTTATGCCTACGATTGGTTTAATGCTGCAATGAAAGGTAAAGCACCTTATGCATCTATTAAGCTAGAACAGCTAGGTATAGATGACACTTCGATGTCTCTAATAATGAAGATGATTAAGAAGCACGCTAAGAAAGACAGCAAAGGTCGCTTAGTAACTCTTAACCTGGATAAATGGAAGAAGTCTGGTAAAGAAGGGAATATTGCTTATACAAAATTCTCACAATCAGCTTCTAGGCATTCAATGCAGTCTATTCAGGAAACCAACATCGGTTCTGTAAATAGGTTCTTAAGATCTGAAATGGGTAAAACTATGGGGCAGTTCTTGTCTTATGTTTTAGCTGCACAAGAGCAACAGTTTCAGCGGCATGCTGCACGTATGATGAATGGTGATATCAAATCAGCAGCTTTAGTACTTAGTACAAGCTCAATGATGTCAACGTTAGCTTATGTAACTGGTGTTTACTACAGATCAACTGGGATGTCTGAACAAAGACGTAAGAAATACCTTAAGGAACGCTTAGCTCCATCGAGATTATTCATGGATGGTGCTGTTGGTTACTTGGGAGCTATGTCTTTCCAGATGACTGCTTTCCAACGTTTCAGAGAATCTAATCTCGTATCTAACCCGACACTCGATCTTTTCCGCTTAGTGCAAGACACATCTGCGGCAATTAAAGATAGCGCGTCTGGAGATAAATCAATGTCAGAAGCAGCCTTTAGGCGAATGATTGGCCTACTACCGTTACCAATGAATTGGTATCCATTAGGGGTAGCAGCAAATTACATCTCAGCAGAGGCAACAAAATAATTAAGGGGCTTAAGTGCCCCTTTTCTTAAGGGGTACAAATGGCTTATTCATATACAGAATATACAGGTGATGGAACTACTCAAACTTTTACAATTCCATTCGCTTATGAGGCTGAATCAGAAGTAGCAGTATTCGTTGCAGGTACGCAACTAGCTAGCTCAGATTTTAGCTTCTTATCTACAAGTACAATTAGTATTAATACTGCTCCAGCGAACAACACTAACGTTCGTGTAGAGAGAAACACAGACTTAACTAACAGAGCTGTGGACTTTGTAGATGGTGCGGTTCTATCTGAAGCAGATTTAGATACCGCGATGATCCAAGTTTTCCATGGAGCTCAAGAGGCTATCGATACAGCTAACGATGCTGTCTCTCTTGATGCCGATGGTACATTCGATGCGCAAAATAGACGTATCAAGAATGTAGCGGATCCTTCAGCTGCTCAAGATGCAGCAACAAAGAATTACATTGAGAATGTTTGGTTGACACCTTCTGATAAGACTCAATTAAACAATCTTAATCTTACAAATTTAAACACAGTTGCAACAGACATCAGCAACGTAAATACAACAGCAACTAATATTACAAATGTAAACACAGTTGCTTCTGATATAACTGATGTAAATACAGTGGCTGGTGATTCAGCAGACATTCAAACTCTTGCCGCAATCTCTACAGATATCACAACTGCTGCTGGTATCTCTTCAGATATCACTACAGTAGCTGCGAAAGCTGCAGCTGTTCAAAAGGTAGCTGACGATCTTAACGAACAAATCTCAGAAGTTGAGACTGTCGCTAATGATCTAAATGAAATCACATCAGAAATTGAGACTGTTGCTAATAGTATTACTAATGTTGATACTGTTGGAACCAATATTGGCAATGTAAATACAGTAGCTGGTATTAGTTCTAATGTAACTTCTGTTGCAGGCAACGCATCAAATATTAATGCAGCTGTATCTAATGCAGCTAATATCAATGCAGCAGTAAGTAATGCAAATAACATTACAGCTGTCGCTAATAACGAAACAAATATAAATGCTGTTAACGCTAACTCAACTAATATCAATACAGTTGCAGGTAACAATACAAACGTTACAACTGTCGCTGGTATTAGCACTAACGTAAGTACAGTAGCTGGGATTTCCTCAGATGTAACTGCGGTAGCTAATATTTCTCAAGACATCCAAGATGTCCAAGATAAATTAACTGAGTTACAGACTGTATCTAACGATCTAAACGAAGCTACATCAGAAATTGAAACAGTAGCAGCAAGTATTGCTAATGTTGATTCAGTTGGTACAAATATTAATAACGTAAATACTGTTGCAGCTAATCTCACAAACGTTAACAATTTTGCAGATCAATACTCTGTAGGAAATACACAACCTTCTAGTCCAACTGATGGTGACCTTTGGTTTGATACCTCAGCTAATGTAATGAAGGTTTACAACGGTTCTGGTTTTATTAACGCAGGATCTGCGGTTAACGGTATTAACAACTCAGTTGAATATACAGCTACTGCTGGTCAGACAACATTCAATGCTACATATGACTCAGGTTTTGTTGAAGTCTATATGAATGGTATTCGTCTAGATGATGCAGATTTCACAGCGACTAATGGATCTACAGTTGTTCTTAATTCAGGGGCTGCTGCAGGAGACACTGTTTATATACAAGCATTTGGAACTTTCGAGTTATTAAATACAGGTATTAATGATCTTACTGATGTAAATACAACAGGTGTCGCTGATGGCCAAGCACTTTTATATAACTCAACAACAAGTAAATTTGAAGCAGCGGATGTAGATGCACTACCTACTCAAACTGGTAACTCAGGTAAGTATTTAACTACTGATGGTACTAATTCTTCTTGGGCAGATGTAGATGCTTTACCTTCTCAAACTGGTAACTCAGGTAAGTATTTAACTACTGATGGATCAACTACATCTTGGGCTAACACGGGCGCAGCCGCTGGAGTGTTCTGGGAAAACGATCAGACCCTGGCTGCTGATTACACAATCACTACTGGTAAGAACGCAGGCACATTTGGTGCGATAACAATTAATAGTGGTGTAACAGTAACAGTACCAACTGGTTCAACTTGGACAATAGTATAGGAATAGATTATGGCAATTACAATTAATGGTTCAGGAACAATAACTGGTGTATCAACAGGTGGTTTACCTGATGGTTCAGTTGATGCAGATACTCTAGCAACCGATTCAGTAACAGCAGCAAAGTTAAAGTCTGATGCTATTACGCAGGGTGACTTACCTGCGGGTAGTGTGTTGCAGGTGATAACAGATGTTCATACTAGGTCAGCAACAATAGAACCAAACTCAACATCCTATATTGATACTGGTCTTGGTGCTTGGAGTATCACGCCAATCAGAGAAAATTCAAAAATTCTTATCCAGACACACGGATATGCAATGCACGTTAATCCAGGAAGTCCTGGCAACAGAGGTGGTGCTTGTAAATATTATTTTCAAGTTGCAGGAGGCGGGTATTCAGCCGCTTCAAGTTATTGGATAGATGGTTTGTATCAAAACGGAGGTGGATGGACAGACACCGCTGGGCATTCATCTTGGATTCATTCTCCTTCTTATACTTTAGGTCAGCAAATTGATTATAAAATGTATGCAAGAAAAGCAACTATCAACGGTAGTAATCAATGGTACTTCCATCATAGCGGTGGAATTCAGGGTCAGAATGATGGCACTTCTAATATTGTAACTTTTATTATGGAGATTGCGGGATGAATACTAAGACAAAATCAGATGCACTTCATAGTCTTACACCAGAGGCAGAGTGGTTATTAAATGGTGACGATTTGACTTGGTATTCACCAGATATTGCTCAACCAACTGAACAAGAAATTACAGATGAGATTGCAAGACTACAAGCAGACTATGATGCTAAACAATATCAAAGAGATAGAGTCTATCCTAGCATTGGCGAACAACTAGATATGCAATACTGGGATGCAGTAAACGGAACAACAACTTGGAAAGATGCTATAGCACAAGTTAAAGCAGATAACCCTAAGCCGGAGTAGATTATGAGTAAAGTAAAAATACAAGGAAATGCTTCAGGCACTGGTACTTTAACTATCACAGCACCTAATACAAATACGGATAGAAATATAACGCTACCAGATGGTGCAGGTGAGATTTTTGTAGGTGATATAACTTCTGGTGATTTACCTAGTGGTTCAGTATTACAAGTTGTGCAAGGAACATCTTTTACTCCAAATGTAAATACCTACACAACTTCTACTGGTTGGACAGAAATAGGATTAAGTGGAACTATTACACCATCTGCATCAGGAAATAAGATTTTAATATTGATTGAATATCATCCAAAAGTACAAGCACCCACTGGTGGTGATTTAGATTTTTATGTGCAACTTCTCGAAGGCAGCACACAAATCCACGAAGTAAGAACTACATCAGATAACTTAGGTAAATTAGGTGATACTGTTTATCACACTTATATTATGCCTATGATGATTTACAGAACTACATCAGGAACATCACCATTAACTTATAAAATTCAATTTGCGTGTGGGAATACTGGCAGAGGTTATTATATTTATGAAGATTCAACTATGACTCTTATGGAGATAGCACAATGATTGATATAGGAAATGCTTTAGATTCATTAAGACCAAACTCTCAATATACTGTAAGAGATGGTGAATTAGAATGGTTAGATACAGAACAGACGCAACCTACCGAACAAGAAATTACAGATGAGATTGCAAGACTACAAGCAGAATATGATGCACAAGAATATGCAAGAAATCGTAAAGATGAATACCCACCAATAGGCGACCAACTAGACGACCTATTTAAAGCAGGTGCATTCTCAACAGAAATGACTGCAACAATACAAGCAGTTAAAGACAAGTATCCTAAGGAGGTCGTATGAGTAAGTTAAAAGTAACTACAATCTCCGATCCAGATAACGACAACACAGCAATATCTGTAGACTCCTCTGGTAACCTGACTGTACCACAGAATCTAACTGTATCAGGTACTCTGTCTGGTGATGGAAGTAGTCTTACTGGTATTACTATGCCTACTGTTGGTTATGGTGCTTTTCAAGCAACTTTTGGGACTATGACAGCAACTTGGAATACTAATACAAAGATTACTTTTAATAGTGAATTGTATGATTATGACAATTTATATGACCCAAGTAATGCAAGATACCAACCTGATGTAGCAGGGTTATATTTTATAAATAGTTTTGTTCAGTTTACAACTCCTTATAACGGATGGGTCGCTTTAAAATTATATAAAAATGGTAGTAGGGTAAAAGATATAATTACAGAATCCCCAAATACTGCTAATTACCCGTCTGCCCAATTTAGTTCTTTTATACCAATGAATGGTACAACTGATTACTTAGAGATGTATATATACCAAGATATGGGAACTGATATTACTCTTTATGGTTCTGACTGGGGAAATTTTGGTGGTTACTTAGTGAGGGAAGCATAATGTCTTTATACGAAAAAATTATATCTATATATCCAGAATTAACAAGAGAAGATTTTAGAGATACGCCAGTCCAAAATGCTTTAGTTACATTAAGAAATGATGGTGATGGAGATTATATAGAAGAGTGGAATCACCCAACATTAACACAACCTACACAACAACAACTTGAGGAGGTCTTATGAGTAAAGCAAGAAACCTTGCGGATCTTTTAGATTCCAATGGTGACGTTAAAGTATCCAACCTAGACAACGTACCTCCGTTTGAGAACATCACGGATACTGGTACGGAAGGCACTAAGGTAGCCACAGGTACTTCTGCACAACGTGGTTCAACAGCAGGGCAAATTCGTTTTAACTCTGATACTGGTCTTGCCGAGTATTACACTGGTAGTTCTTTTAAGCCTATTGATGCACCACCAACAATTTCATCAATTGATGTCACAGAAGTAGATAGCCAAGCAGGTGGCGATCAAACAATAGTTATTACTGGTACTAATTTTCAATCTGGTGCTGCTGTAACTTTTGTTGGAAATTCAGGAACAAATTTTAATGCGTCAACTGTAACAGTATCTGGTGAAACTCAAATTACAGCAGTTGCACCTAAAGCATCTTTTTTAAATGCTCAAGAGCCTTACGGTGTTAAGGTTGAAAATATAACTGGTTTATCAACTACACTTGCTAGTCAAATCAATGTTGATACAGCACCTAGTTTTAATGTTGCTAGTGGCTCATTAGGAACATTACAAGATTTAGATAGAGCAAGTTCTAATTTAACAGCAATAACAGCAACAGACCCAGATGGTGATACAATAACTTTTTCTAAAGTATCTGGTACTTTACCAACTGGAATTACATTAAATTCTGATGGTACTTTTTCTGGTACAGCAAACTCAGAAACATCATCTACAACTTACACTTTTACTGTTAGAGCCACAGCAAATTCTAAAACATCTGACAGGCAATACACTATTACTGTAAATCAACCACAAATTTCAGGTTACGATTCCGTAGATACATCAATAAGTGGATACGCAATCTACGCATTTACAGATACTGGAACAACTAATTACACAGTAGCAAATTCTATTAGTGCTGATGTTCTTATCGTAGCAGGCGGTGGCGGCGGTGGTGAATCTTATGGTGACAACGATACTGCCTCAGGTGGTGGTGGAGCAGGACAAGTGCTTTACTATTCTGGATATACATTACCAAGTGGTTCGGCATCATTAACTGTTGGAGCAGGTGGTGACGGATGGACACCAGGGTCATCTAATTTAAGAGCAGGTAACAATGGTGGTAATTCTGTTGCACTAGGCGTTACTGCAAATGGTGGCGGCGGTGGCGGAGCAAACGATGGAGGTAGTCAAGCAGCACAAGGTGGTTCAGCAGGTGGACAAGGTGCTAGAGATGGTAACTCAACAAACAGAAGATCATCTAACAAAACAACTTACTCTGGTTGGTCATCATACGGAAACTCTGGCGGTATTTCAGCAAACGGTAACTACTCTGGTGGTGGTGGCGGTGGAGCAGGCGGTCAAGGTGGCGACCAGTCTGGCGGTCACAATGATGCCAACTCTATCGGTGGTGCAGGTGGAGCAGGTATAGATATGTCATCTACCTTTGGAACAGCCTTTGGTGAAAGCGGTTGGTTCGCAGGTGGTGGCGGTGGTGGCTCTTATCGAGGCCCTAATGGCACTATTAGAACCGATGCTGCACAAGGCGGTCAAGGCGGTGGCGGTAATGGTAACTGGTCAAACGATAGAAACTCTGGGCCAAATTACCAACAAGGCTATTCAAGTGCTATTCACGGTCAAGACGGTACTGGTGGCGGAGGCGGTGGTGCTGCTGAAGATGCTAATAATGCAGCAAACTCAGGCTCAACATCAGGTGATGGTGGTAACGGAATTATCCTATTTAAGATCGCAGTATAGCGGCAATTTAAAACCAGGAGATATATGGAACCTAAAGAATCCTGGCACCTCTCCAAGACCGTTAATATCTCCCATATCATTACAACAACCGTACTAGTAATAGGTATGGTGACGTATATCAGCGGTATTGAGCGAGAGGTCGCCTTACAAAACGTCAGAATCGAAGCAAACACTAAACAGATCGAATCAAACTATGCAGACAACAAAGCTATGTTTCATAAGATCGATCAGAAGCTAGATAAGCTCTTCGATATTTTATACAAACCAAAGTGATACCAATAATCGTTATACCTGATTGTTGGTTATTACCTCTAGTTACACCCTTTATATGTGCATAGGAGGTGATCCTAAATGATCCAAATACTCTCAGCAGTCGGGAGTATTGCAGCCGAGTGGTTCAAAAGTAAAAGAGTAGAAACACAGGCTAAACACGAATCAAAAATGAAGCAGATCCAATCGGACGCTTATTGGGAAATAGAACAAGCTAAGAACGCTAATAATTCATGGAAGGACGAATGGTTTACCATAGTCCTATCCATACCAATGATTGGCGCATTTATACCGGCGCTTGTTCCTTATATAACCCAGGGATTCGATGTTTTATCTGCAATGCCCGAATACTACAAAGGATTCCTAGCTGCAGCTATAGCAGCCTCATTCGGAATCAAAGGCCTAGCCCAGTGGAAGAAATGATGGCTAGGAATTATAAAAAGGAATACGAGACATACCATAAGAAACCCAATCAAAAGAAAAGACGTGCTGCAAGAAATGCTGCAAGAGCATTAATGATCCGTAAAGGTCGCGCACGTAAGGGTGACGGTATGGACGTAGATCACAAAGATCGTAATCCTAAAAACAACTCAGTGAAGAATCTACGTATTCAATCTAAAAACAAGAATAGAGGGAGGAACAAGTGACAGCACCCAATAAGCTTTTAGAAGAGCTGCACAACGCTGTAGCAGAAGACCTTCTATATAAAATTCAAAATGGGGATGCAACTGCAGCTGAATTAAGTGCTGCTATTAAATTCCTAAAAGATAATGGGATAGAAGCCTTACCAATGGAGGGATCACCTCTGGGTAACTTAGTAGACCATTTGCCATTCGATGTTGAATCATTGGAGAGACACTGATGGCATGTTGGAAAGGTTATAAACAAATAGGTATGAAAAAGAAGAATGGACGTAACGTGCCAAACTGCGTACCTAAGAAAAAGAACACTAAGAATTACCAAAAGGTTCAGTTCTAAACTTACAGGAGGACTATGCCGAACAAAGTCCCAGAAGAACTAAAAGACTTTCGTAACTTCTTATTCCTAATTTGGAAACATCTCAACCTACCTAATCCCACGCCAGTCCAATACGACATAGCCGATTATCTGCAAAACTCACCGAAGCGTTGCGTAATCGAAGCATTCCGTGGTGTAGGTAAATCCTATGTAACCTCAGCTTATGTATGCTGGGAGTTACTTATGGATCCTGAGAAAAAGATATTGGTAGTCTCAGCATCTAAAGTTAGATCTGATGACTTCTCTACATTTACGCAAAGACTTATCCAGGATGTTCCATTCCTGGCACATTTGAAATCTCGAGAAGGCCAAAGGCAATCCAAGGTAGCCTTTGATGTAGCTCCAGCTCAGGCCTCTCATTCTCCTTCAGTAAAATCTGTGGGAATCACAGGTCAGCTAGCAGGATCTCGTGCTGACGTTATCGTAGCCGATGATATCGAGGTACCTAACAACTCAGCCACTCAGGTTATGCGAGAGAAGCTAGCTGAATCCATCAAGGAATTTGATGCGATCTTAAAGCCAGAAGGCAAGATCATTTACCTTGGAACACCTCAGACAGAAATGTCTATTTATGAGCAATTACCAGACCGTGGTTATGAGGTCAGAATATGGCCTGCAAGATACCCCTCAGAAGTCCAGAGAAATCGCATGACGGGGAGATTAGCTCCCATCATAGGGGATGCCTTAGATAGACAAGAAAAAGACCAAGGAGCGCCCACTGATCCCGATAGATTTGATGATGAAGATCTAATGGAACGTGAGCTATCTTATGGTCGCTCAGGATTCGCTTTACAGTTCATGTTGGATACATCTTTATCTGATGCAGATAGATATCCATTAAAGCTGCATGATCTTATTGTATTAAGTACAAATGTAGATAAAGCACCTGAAAATTTAGTCTGGGGACGTATGAGTCACTTAGAACAAAAGGATCTACCTAATGTAGGTCTTGTAGGTGACAAGTTCTACCAGCCACAAGAAGTCTTAGGAGACTGGTTGGAATATTCAGGTTCCGTTATGTCTATTGACCCCTCAGGTCGTGGTGCTGACGAAACATCCTATGCCATTGTCAAAATGCTCAATGGTTTTCTATACGTTGTAGATGCTGGAGGTATCCAGGGTGGATATGCCCCTGAGACGCTCCAGAAGCTCGCAGATTTGGCGAAAAGACATAAGGTCAACCAAGTACTCATTGAAAGTAATTTCGGCGACGGAATGTTCAAAGAATTGGTCTCACCATATTTTGTTAAGACATACCCTGTGACTATAGAAGAGGTAAGACATTCAATTCAGAAAGAGAAGCGAATGATTGACACCTTAGAACCTGTAATGAACCAACACAGGCTCATTATTGATCCTAATGTGATCGAAAATGACTATAAGACAGCTCAGGTATACCCAGCTGAAAAAGCTACTCAATACATGCTGTTTTATCAAATGACACGCCTTACAAGAGATAAGGGTGCTCTAAGACACGACGATAGACTCGATGCTTTATCTATGGCTGTTGCCTACTGGGTTGAACAGATGGCAGCACAAGCTGATGAAGAGATGAAAGACAGACGAGCCCAGCTACTCGAGGATGAGCTACAGAAGTTCATGGATAACGCTTTGTTCCCAGGACAAGGTAAGACTCGAAGTGCTTATAAAGGCTGGATAAATTAATTGTGGACGATATCGGAAAGGGGGAGGAAAAGCCCCCCCCCGGTTCACATAGTATTAATAGTACTTAAGACTTCTTAAGAGGTTCTTAAGATTACCTAAGTAAGGAGATATATGGCATTACCAGTAATAGCTGCTATAGGAAGAGTAGCAAAAGCAGGATATGACGCTTACAAGATGAGTAAGAAAGTAAGGAAAGTTAAGAAGCTAATGAAGAAAGGAGATGCTTCTGCTTATTCAGCTAAGAATAGAGATGCAAGACATAAATTATTAAGTAAGAAGAAGTATCAGAATAAAGCAACACCTAAGAAAAAAACAGCCCCTAACAAAGACCTAGGTGTTAAGAAGAACACTCTCAGCAAGAATGAAGCTCGTAAACGTCTTGATCTAGATAAAGAAGGACGCAAGGGTAATGAGATGTGGATCCGACATATGCAAAAGCAAGCGCGTAAGTCAGGAGACAAAGACGGAGGTAAAGTAATTAAGGCTTCGAATAATGAACCAACAAAGGCAGATCTTAAATTCAAGAAGCAAATGAAAGACTTCAAAGAGTGGTCTAAGACTGCCATTACTAAAGCTAAGAAAGATAAGAAGTAATGGCTGGCATGAAGATTGATAAGAGCAAGATGGCTTGTAATAAGCCTCGACGTCAGATCTCAGGTGGTAAGAAGAGTGTCGTTAAAGCTTGCTCTGGTGGTAAAGAGAAGATTATTCGTTTTGGTGATGCCAATATGAAGATCAAGAAAAACATTCCTTCTAGGCGTAAAAACTTCAGAGCTAGGCATAACTGTTCCTCAGCTAGTAATAAACTCTCAGCACGCTATTGGTCGTGCAAGGCCTGGTAGTTATGCAAGATCATCTCACTAAGGGAGCCTTCGGGCTCCTTTTTGCTTTTATAACGTTCTTAGGCTCAATGCTTTACACAGCTAATAACGACATAGTGAGGCTTAATCAAGCTATGCGTCTATTGGTTGATGATCACATGCAGATCATTCCTTCTCCTGAAAATGCATTAGAGAGGGGGAGGTTAGAAAGTCGTATCAAAGTCAATGTAGTAATACTTGAGAAGCTAGAGGATCGCACTAGGGATCTTCAGGAGGAGATACGAAAGCTCGAGACTAAATTGGAAATTCTTAAGTATGGTAAATAAATTAAAACTGATGGTGACTAAAGTGCTCTCTAGGGTTTCTAGGGGTAAAAAGGATATTGTAGAGAAACCACTGCCTCCTGTAACAAAGATGTAGTCGGATTATTTTGCAGAAAAATGTGAAAGCCTTTTTTCCTGACCCGAGAGGGCGACTTCCCCCCTTGCCCCTGAGACGCCGCATCAATCCTGGTGTTTCGCGTCTAAGAAAGGCACGGGGGCACCCGCGGCGAAGTGAGTTGACTATCATAACGCCACAATCTACGCCACAATAGGCTTCAAACCCTACTGTATGTTGACATCCCAACGGACTCTATATCCCATGCGTTATGATGCGTGCATCCTTATAAGGTGAGCCGCGAAAAAAACTCGCGTCTCTTTCTTCTCTATCTATTTTTTTCTTACGCCACTCCAACACCTAGACACACCTCAGCTTCCCTGGTGTATCCCTAATCAATAACCGCTAGCCTTCACATAGACACGCTACCTTACTTAACCAAGATAAGACCCTGTGAAGTATTTAGTTTCACTGGCAGCTCTCCTTAGCTGTTCCACTATCATTGTCTCATCTCTAGCGATCTCTAAGCTTCTCAACTCACTCGACTATGTAATCGATGAGCAACATCCATGACAACCTCCGATATCCGTATCGCACCAAGATCTTCTTGCGGTATCTCATGACATCACAACCCAACGAGTTAAGTTCATCCAGTAATCACAGTAAGACACTGCAAGTACTCCTAGTGTTTCTTAACGTTGCCTGTACTCATCATTAACTAGTATTGATCTAGTCTGTTCTGTTTATCCATCTATGTTTCTCGTTTCTTTTTCTGTTAACGCCATTGCCAATTCAGTGCAGCCCAGCCCCAGGATAAATACAACCCGCTAAAGGGGTCGGACGATGTCCTTGTATTGATCCTGGTTCTGGTCTCAAGAAGCCCTGTTGGCAATAACGCCAACATAAAAAGGAGAAACATGATGGCAAACATCACACTAGATCTAACACCAGTTAACAACGAGTTCATTCAACGAGTAACACTGGAGAACGCAGTCTCTAACTGCGATTACTGGATTAAGCTCAATGTCAATGCAGCTCACACTGCAA
>Ga0255777_10000701_pt1 | contig 31814 bp, 23 predicted proteins | sample 101ome_15_FD_179975 | JGI IMG/M metagenome (GOLD analysis project Ga0255777, IMG submission 179975) | Coastal salt marsh microbial communities from the Groves Creek Marsh, Skidaway Island, Georgia - 101402AT metaG (version 2) | ecosystem: Environmental > Aquatic > Marine > Intertidal zone >... | reverse complement strand
CACGACCCCTACTGAAGTGGCCGAGGCAAAACCTGAGGAAGCACCCATACGTTCCGCAGAGTCGACTAAGCAGCAGACCGACGACGTTGCTCGCGATTATCAGGCATTCGAGGATTCGAAAATTCAGTATAATTTGCGCTATGACGATGAGTTCAGGCAGATCTTCAGTTTGGCTAACCGCAACATGTGGGAACAAGCTGAAGCTCTGGCAACCGAAGTCTACAATCGAGAAAGCGCTGCATCCGGGCCTCTTGATCCCTCGGTGGAAAGAATCTACCGATGGGTTTCTAAACAGTCTCAGATAGTAAGAGACCAGGCTCTGGAGGATAAAATTCGTCAGATCGACTCCAAAAACTCTGTTTTCAGTCCTTCAGTTAAATCCTTTCTGACCGAACAGACCGATCGTGGCTTGCCCCCTCGCAAAGATTTACGAGATGCGGTGCAGCAAATCGAATCCACCCCTTACGTTCCGGATTCTTTCAACAAAACCAAAACCATCATGCGGTCGAGTGAGATGTTTGATTTCTCAACGCAGCAAGGACGCATGGCCAGAGAGCTCGACAAGGAAATATCCGTCAAGATGGATAATGTTGACCTGGAGACCATTATTTTTGAAATCGGGGACAGGGAGTCGGTTAATTTTGTTGCGGATCGATCTCTGGAAGCTTTCAAACAGAAGCTGAGCGTCAACTTTCAGAAAGTACGATTAGGGGAGTTTCTGGAATATATTCAGAGGAATTTTTCCCTGCAATTTCAGGTGGGAGATGACCTGATATGGATTGTCGATGGGAAGGACGCCACCAAAACGATTGAGGAAACCCGTATCTACCGTTTGCGAAAGGGGTTTATCCTACCGGCCATCTTTGGTGCGGATGAAATCAACAAAACGGTGACACAGCAGAAAAATGGGGATGTCGTGACGGTCACCAACCAAAAGGCCAAGTCCTTTGTGAGAGATGGCGCAGCCGGAGCCCCAGCGATCGAAAATGCCATCAAGAAGTTTTTCAAAGGTTCTTCCTATGAAATCGACTACGAGAGGAACATTATTCTGGCAACCGGCACGCGTGAGCAACTTGCGGTGCTTGAGAGAATTATTGAGGAGTATGATCGTCACCTTCAGCAGGTCTTTATCGAGGCGCGCTTCATCACCGTATCGGAGGCAGCCTTCATGCAGTTGGGAGCCTTGTGGGAGACGGGCCGTAAGTCTGATCTGGAGGGACAGCCTACAAGTGATAACCTAGGGTTTGGCCCTGCGAATATAGGTATGGGGCTGCAGGAAACCTTCACCAACGTGTTGGATCGTGAGAATTTGAGCGTCACGCTAACGGCTCTGGAGCAAGAGGGAGAGACCCAAACCTTAAGCGCGCCACGCCTTACCCTCGTCAATAACTTACCTGCCACTATTTCTGATGGTAAAGTGCAATACTACTATGAGGAATACCAGGTGACCCAGTCCATACAAAGTGGCGATGCGAGTTCCAACTTGGTGAGCCTCAATACCTCACTTGTTCCCAAGGGGGCACCCAAATCCATTAACTCTGGTGTGACCTTGGACGTGTTAGCCAGCATTGGGGGCGATGGGCAGAGTATCTATCTCGCACTCAGCCCAGAAGTGAATCAGGACGTTAAGATTGTGACATTTGCTGAGGTGACCGATGGGAACAAGAGTTTTGAAATCAAGTTGCCTGAATTACGGACCCAGTCTCTGGCCACTCGCGTGATTGTTCAGTCTGGTCAGACGGTTGTCATGGGCGGGGTTTTGGAGCGTGAGCAGTCAACCTATGTGGAAGCGGTCCCCATTTTGGGAAAAATCCCCGTGATAGGATCTGCTTTCAGGCGCCGCACCGAAGTGGACAAACCCCGCTACCTGCTCATCTTCGTGACGGCCACCCTTGTTTCGGATTCTGGAGAATTCCTGAGATATGAGGAAATACCTCAGGGGGATCCACTATCATTTAACCGACCTCGCTCCTCCGCGTTCTGATTTTGATGGTCATGATCCAGCGGATCAAACAAATGCTCTGGCGGCAGCGGCAGTTGGTGGTCATCATGCCTGAGCACGATTGGGTGCGTGCTGGGGTTTATTCAATCACATCAAATGGGCTCGTTGAGCTTCAATGTGAACTCTTTGCTCGCGGTGATGGAGCCATCAGGAAAAAGGGGCTCAAGTCAGCCGAGGAATGGGTTGCTTTTGTTGCCCTGCATCGTGAGGAATCCTGGATTTTGGTGCTTCCTCCAACCTTGACCATTTCTCAGGCGCTGCGCTGCCATGCGAGTTCTCCTCAACAGCTTGAAACCGATCTTGAGCAGCAGGCTGAAAAACTATCTGGTCTTGGCAATCGACATGTGATCCTTGATCACGTGCTTCTCTCAGGTGGAGATGCCTCTCAGTCTGATTATTGGGTGACCTATTGCCAGCATCAGGAAATTACCCAGATCATTGACGAACTTGACTTGGTCGATGTGGCTATTTGCGATGTGCTTTCCAGCCATGACGCGTATTGGGCTGCCCTTCAAGGCCTTCGCATTCCAGAGCGGCCTTGGTTGCTTATAGAGGTTTTCGATGGAAGCACATCTATCAGTCTGTTCGATAGCAGAACACCCTGCCTGGCACATTGCTTTGCCATGGGCGCGGAGTTGGCTCGTGAGCGTGGTCAGCGTTCAGTGGGGCCACTACGTTTGGGGGGCTCCCAATCATCCCTTCCGACACGTTCCAATCAAATGGTTGATGGGATCAAAGCGATGGGGCCAGCTTGGGCCAATGAGATAGCCCGGAGCATCAAGGAATATCTAAGCCGCGATGGTCGGCTCAAAAAGGGTGATGACCAGGAGTTGGCATGCCTTCTTATCACAGGGGATTCCCATCAATCCATATGGGAGGAACAGCTTGAGCAACATTTGGCATGCAAGTTTGTGGCGTTTGAGGATATCGCAATGGGGAGTCTTTCAGGGTTGAAAGTAAACCGTCTAAGACAATTCGGAGCTTGCCAGACAATTACAAAGAAAAACTTGATGGTTCCCTCCCTTTTGCCCGAAGCAATCAAGGAAGCATGGGATCAGCGACAGGTAGACACTGCACTGCGTTCGGCTGCTTTGGCTGGGTGTGTTCTGGTTTCGTTAATGCTTCTAGTAGCCTTTGCTCAAAAGGCGGTGCTTTGGAAACTCAAGGCAGGGCTTCTGGATCAATTATCCATGGTAGAGGAGCGAGTGGATCAGAGCTTGATTGTTTTTGATAGCCTTAAGCAGGAGTATCAGATGCTCCAGCCCCTTGTGCATGCCGAAGACCAGACTATGGCTGTGCTGAAAACGCTTGATCGCATGCAAACTTTGAGGACAAACGGTCTGGGTTGGGCGGTATTGCTGGCAGACCAAGAAACCTACTATGAAGAGGGTGGAAGGCTTCAAGAGATGGCAGTGGGTGATACCAATGCTGTTCCAGTTGTATTGACTAACCGTGTGTCACTCCAGCAAGGACTGATTCTTGAGCTCGTTATTGACCGCCAGGGCGAGAGCATGCGACGAAGTTTAGAAGATCTGGTGGGTGTTTTCCAGGCATCGGATTACGTCGTTCGTGCTGACACGCTTCCAAGCAATACGCGTCGCGCCATTGTCTCTCCTGATGTCCTACTTCCGAATCAGCATTTTGCAATCAGCCTTGAGTTGCTGGATTCAATAGATCAGGAGCAGAGCGCTGAAGCAGCCCAAGAGGGAAAAGTGAATTGGAATGGGTTTACGCCTAGACCCGATCAAGTGAATCCATGACCATGAAAGGTTTTGTTCACAGACTTGTTAGCGATGTGCGATGGATTGCTGCCTTTGTGATCACCTGGTCGACGTTGTTCCTGGGTTTTTACCTTCCTTTGGATGACCGGATCGATCAAATGGACGTGCCATTGCAGGATTCATGGCGAAGACTTTCCCTTTCCATGCAGACGAATCGACTGGGTGGTATGCTGACGATGGGGGAGCTTGATGATTTGCCGGATGCCATGAATGCAACCCTGTCTCGCTTCATGGATAACGAGGCCGAACTGATTAGTCGCATTCTATTGACTGAATCTGACCAGAGCAAACTGGAGAGCCCCTTTCAATTGGTTGAGTACGAGAACGCTCTGGCTACCCTCCAGGAGTCAATACGGCGTGAAGCTGCAGCAAGTAAAGTGGGGCTAGCTGCTGAAGTTTTGGATGGGCTGCCACAACACTCCACGGGGGTCGACAACCCTAGTTTTCTCTGGGTAGACTTTGCCCTTGCCAAGCATCTGCTCTCGCTGAGCATTGCCTGTCAACCCGAGCGGATAGATGCTTTTGAGACCCTACTCACAGATTCGCAAGTGCCTGAGGATCGTGGTCTGAGGATATCGAGGTTTCGCCTTCAAATGCTTGCCAATATGGCATCAGTTCAGCAATTGATTCGCACTCTCCCCCTAAGAGGTAGTGAAGCCAAGGAGCTGGGCCTACCTAGCCCATATTGGGAAAGGCCTGCTCTCTACGTGGGAGGCGTAATGCTACAGAAGGCAGGACCCGCACCCGATGACAAAGTCACACTCGATCTGCTGGTTGAAGGTTTCCATTATCATAACCTTGCAGTGAAGGGAGGTTCTGGTGAGTAGTGCCTCCTCCAATCCGACTGGACGCTGGTCAAGGAACCGATGGGAATCAATCATCCTGATTATGGTTCTAGTTGTGATGTCCTTGCAGATCAGCATGCGTTTTGGCGGAGGCCTGCCGGATTGGGATGCCAGCGCGGATGCAAATGAGAGTCATTCTAAGAATCTGCCTCAGTTCCTTGAGCGATTTCAATCCAGGCCAGGATATGAGCCATCCATGCCAGAAAGCCTTTGGGCGGGACAAGAAAACCCATTTTACACGGATCGTTTTACCCCCCCACCGAAGCCGCCTCCTGCGCCGGCTCCTACGACCCGAGAGTTGAGCGTGACCTTTCAAGGATGGTTTGAAAGTAGTCAAGGGGAGGTGCAGGCTTTCATGAGTCTGGACGATAAGCAGGTCAAGGGGGCAGAAGGAAGCCAAGTTGGGAGTGACTTGATCATCGAGAGCATTGAATCGAAACAGTTAATTCTCAAATCATCTGACGGGGTCAAGCATAGCATCCCTTTCAGTCAACCGACCAAGATTGTCATCCCTCTGCCGTGAACATGGAAAGTAAGCGACCTCAGAGAGATATGGATGTGGGGGATATCCTCCACGCACGAGGCCTTTTGCAGGAAAAGGAGCTATTGGAGGTTCGATCCAGACAGCAGGGTTCGGGTGAATCTACCGTTAGGGTTCTTTTCGCACTGGGATTGTTGTCGGAAGAGGCCATCGTGCAAGCCAATGCCGAGCTGGAGCATTACGACTACGCAGCGTTGGAGCATTATCAGCCCGACAGTGCTCTGATTAAATCGATCCCATCCAAACTCATATTTCATTACGAAATGCTCCCCATCTCTGATGATGAAGGAGGCATTGTGATGGCATTTGGCGATGTGCCCGATCCTCTGGAGTTGGGTAATTTGAGACTACTTCTGGGTAAGCGCATTCAAGTTGCCTTATCCCCACCCAGTCGTATCAGAGCTCATATCAGGAATCTATTTGGCTTGGGTGCTGAGACGGTTGATCAACTCGAAACTGATAACCTGTCAGAAGACTCTGATTTGGCGCCCATTTATGAAGTTTCGCCAGAATCCAAGGGGTTGATCAAGGAAGGGGCCATTTCCAAACTAGTCGATCAGATCCTTAATGATGCGCTAGACCTGCATGCTACAGACATCCATATTGAACCCTACCGGGATACTATACGACTACGCTATCGCATTGATGGTGTACTACAGAAAGTAGCCCTTCCATCCGACTTGAAGCAGTTGTATGGGGCCATTGTCTCCCGCCTCAAGGTGATGGCCGATTTGGATATTTCAGAAAAGCGCTTACCACACGATGGTCGGATATCCATGCGTAATCGAGGTGAACCATTTGATTTAAGAGTATCAGTGATCCCAACACAGCACGGTGAAACGGTTTGCTTGCGGATCCTTGGGCGAGAAAGCCTGTTTTTAAACCTAAATCAATTGGGGATGAACCGAGCTCAAGAAGAGCTCTTTGGTCGATTGGTTAACCTGCCACAGGGATTGATTCTTTTGACGGGACCCACAGGTAGCGGCAAGACCACGACTCTGTATGCAGCTCTGGCTCAAGCCAATCACGAAGGGCGTAAAATTGTCACGATCGAAGATCCAGTTGAATACCAAATGGATGGTATTTCCCAGATTCAGACTCGTGAGGACATAGGACTTAATTTTGCGAGTGGCTTACGCTCGGTGCTGCGCCACGACCCAGATGTGGTGTTGGTGGGTGAAATCCGAGATCATGATACGGCTCAAATTGCCATACGAGCGGCTCAGACCGGTCACCTTGTGTTATCCACCTTGCATGCGAATAACAGTATTGGCGTGATCCCGAGATTAGTAGGCATGGGAGTGGACCCTTACCTGATTGCTGCCGGACTGGAAGCCTCAGTAGCTCAAAGATTGACCAGGAAAATTTGTGATCATTGCAAGACGCAGGATTATGAGCTTGATCCCAGACTGGTCGAAGAGATGGCTCAGGTCCTTTCTCTGCCAATGGATGCCATCAAAGCTAGCCAAGGCCTTGGCTGTGAGCATTGCCAAGGCAGGGGTTACAAGGGCAGGGTAGCAGTCTACGAATTCTTGTTCATGCAGGATGAATTGGTTGAGGCTATAACCCGCGGGGGATCGATCGGTGAATTTAGACAGATCGCCATGCAATCTGGCTGGCAATCTCTAAGGGCTCACGCCATGGAGAAAATTCAGGATGGTCTGATTGCTCCACAGGAATTAGAGCAGCTCACCTGGAGGCTTGGTCTCGCCAACCAGAGTCCTTGATCAACCTGCCTCCTGCTTCTCAATGAGAGTGTGCTCACCTATGAGAATACCTTCCGCTTGCGTGGAGTAGTTAGCATGATCGCCCTCTTCCTGGATAATCAGCCAGGCCAATGCCGGGTCTTCTGTATGAAGCCGTTTTGCCAGATCGGATCCATCGACTAACATGGCCGTGGTCAAAGCATCCGTCACCATGGCATCCTGTCCCACTAAGGCACTGAGCCAGATACCCTGAGTCGGATGGCCTGTTCTGGGGTCGATGACATGCCCGTAGTTTTTGCCATCCTGCTGAAAATATTTACCCCATACCGCTGAGACCGAAAGGCTTCGATTCTTAAGGGGTATTTGCGAGAGCAGGTCCCTTGGGGTAGCTGGATTTGCCAGGGCCTCCGGATCGGAAAAGGGAGATGCCGGATCTTTTTCGGGTCTAACAATGCCAACGTGCCAGGCGTCGTCCTCAGGTGGGCAGCCGATGGCACAAACCGTACTGGTGCCTCCATGGATGATGCCGCTGGTGATTTCGTAGTCCTGAAGGATTTCCCGTGCACAATTCATGGCGTAGCCTTTGCCCACTGCACCCAGGTCCAAGCTGACACCCTCTCGGTCAAATGAAACACTGTAATGATCTGGGTGGAACTCAACGTGATGCATCCCAACACATTCCATGGCTTGTTCAAGGCTTTGTTGCGATGGTTTTCTGTAGTCCCTGTCAGCGAAGCCCCAGCATCGAAGAAGGGGGCCACTCGTGATATCAAAAGCTCCCTTCGTCAGATCCGTTAGGTCTCGGCACTGCTGAAGCAGATTGAATATCTGAGGCTCCATCCTGACAGGCTGAAGGGCTCCCAGGCGATTGAGCCGGGCTATTTGGCTGGCTGAGTCATAGCGACTCAGCTGGCTCTCGATTCGCTCGATTTCATCCAGCACCTCTTCAATGACCGATTGGAGCCAGTTCAGGGGCTGTGAGCCGTGTAAAACCACTTCAAAGCGAGTGCCCATGGCCTTGCGGGCGCCTTTGGCTGAATGAATCGTTTGCATGGTAAACAGGCATAAAAAAGGGTTCCATCCCTTGGGATGGAACCCTTGTCTTGCCAAATTGGGTGCCTATGAGAGATCGAGGCTACCGTAGGTGATAGGCTTGACTTCCTTGCCATCACCGGTGGTGATCTTACGATTCTTCTCGTCGTAGACGCACATGATGTTGAGTCGGTCAGACATTTCAGCCAATGAAATGACGGTTTGAACCTTCACAGCCAGATCGATGCCACAGTTTGGCTGTTTCCGGGTGCGGATACATTCAATCCAGTTTTTCTCGTGATGGGAGATGGCCTCACCTGGAAGGAGTTCGTCAAACACTTCAGGATCGACTTCGTCTGCGAATCGTCGTTCCGGGCGCAGTTCAATTTTGACGCTGCCAAGACCACCCATGAGCAGGGTTCCATGATGACCGCGAATGGTTTCAGTCATGTTGTACTCATTGACTGTGCTGCTCGCTAGGACCAGGTTGAATCCACTTGGGAATTCGATGATGACCTGAACGTTTTCATCGACATCGCGCTCATAGGTTCCAGGGGTGTTTTTGTCGGTGCGAAGCGCCTTGTTCCCCAGGCTCACCACACGTGCTGGGTATTCTGGGCTGCCAGTTGCCAACATGTATGGATGAAGGAGGTGAGGCAGCAAGTCACCGAGCAAACCAGCGCAATAGGGGTAATATTTACGCCAGCGGAAATAATGATCCGCATTAAAGGGTATCTTCTTGTCGACTGATCCCATCCAGCGTTTCCAGTCCATGTCATCCGGAGTGGCCCAATCCTGAATGGTGTAATTCCATTCACCCTTGGGGTTGTTGCGCATGTAGGAGGTGGTCCCCATCACCAACGGGCCGATCATTCCTGATTGGATGATTTCAGCTGCCTTGTGGTATTTGCGGGCCGAACAGCCTTGGGATCCGACCTGAACCAGTCTGCCTGTTCGTTTGCAGGTGTCCTGAATTTCCCAAGCCTCGTGCAGATAGCGGGTCATGGGCTTCTCGACGTAAACATCCTTTCCGGAGTTCATAGCATCCACCGAACATGGTGTGTGCCAGTGATCTACGGTGGCGATGCAAACCGCATCAATATCTTTGTCTTCCAATAATTTGCGGTGATCTGTGTAGCGAGCGACCTTCTCCCCAATAATCCCTTCCGCCTGATCCATGCGAGACTTGGAAACATCGCAAACGGCTACCTGTGCCAGGTTACTTTCTCCTTTGTGCCCCTTCATGCTCCGGACGTGAGCCTGCCCTTGCCCACCCACACCGATGTAACCCACATTGACACGTTCGTTGGCCCCAATAACTCGCCCGGTTGAGGGTGCTTGGTTTTGACCGTAAACTGGGGTTTTGACGATATTTGAGGAGGCTACCACCGCGGCTGCCGTGGACGCTTTCTTGATGAATCCTCGGCGCGAATCATCGCCGCCGACCTGAGATGGAATCTGTTCTTTGCTCATAAACAATAATTAGTAAAAACTGTTCTGCTAAATGTTTTGAAGGCTTGGAAAAAGCTTAGCCTAACAACCTGGCCGGTCAATGCCCAACCACTGTCTTCGGTTATTTTTTTAGACGTTCCGCCTTGAGGGACTATTCACTCCATCCAGAAAACCGCTCTCTGCCGGCCTGTGTGACCCTATCCCAGGTAGGGATCGATCCCACTAGCCAAGCTTCAACCGACTGGGGGCTCTCTTGGCAAGGGGTGGTAACCCAGTCTGCTAACTTACCTGCGTCTAGGCTACCTACCTCTTTGTCCATCCCTAATACCTTAGCCGCATTCAGGGTAATCATCCTGAGGGCCAGTGTTGGGGAAATGTCCAGGCACCTCCGCATAAGCCATTGAATTTCGTGGAACAAGTGAAACGGGTGATCGCCAACTGGCGATGGCATGCTTGCGAGACTGTCTGTTCCCAATGCCACCACAATGCCTGCCTTGAGGCAGGCGTTTATGGGAAAGGGCGGGTGATTAAAAAAGGCATGGCTGCGTGGACAGTGCACCAAGCCTACCTGCTTGCGGGAGAGTCGCTTGACGGTCAAGTCATCCAGCAGGTTTCCATGGATGGCAAGTAATCCGGGCTGCAGCACGTCGTGTTGGTCAAATAAATCCACCGGATGGCCTTGACCCCATAATTGATTGATACCCTTACTCTTGAGCCAATTTTTAAGCGGACCTTGATCCATGGTAAAAAGCTCTAACTCAGCTCGCGATTCCGCCAAATGGACTGAGAGGCAACGATGCCTCAATTCTGTATGGTCATCAATGGTCCGCCAAAGGTCTGGTGTGGTGGTGTAAGGTGCATGAGGGGAAAGGCCAGCCGGACTTTCGCCCCAGTGATCGGCCGAAAGCAAGGCCTGCTTGAATCGGTCGATACGCTCTGGGGGGACGGCTCCTGGTTCGGTATGAATCCATTCCAACAAGCACTTGAGGCGAGGCCCATCGGGTTTTGTGATGGCCTCCAGCAGGGGAAACTGAGAAAGGGTGTCAGCCAGCGTGGTGGTACCACTTTGCCACTGATCCTGATAGCCACTGATCCATGACTGAGCAAACTGATTGATCGACCATTGACTTTTAAGTCGCACTATCCGATCGACCCAATCTGTGAAGGCATAAGCCCCTACGTCCCCACAGAATTCATCACCCATGAGGGTGTATTCAAGATGAGTGTGTGGGTTGATCAGGCCAGGCAGGAGCACCCTCTCTCCTAGATCTTCGATCGGCCCTTGCCAGTGTGCTTTAAGATCTTTCCAAGGGGCTACCTCAAGAATGTGTTGACCTTGAAAAACCAAAGCAGCGTCCTCGATGCATGGCCTGGTGATCGGGAGCATCAAGCGACACCGAACTAGGCGGGCGGGATCTTCCTTGGGTGTATTCAAGCTCGTCTTGGAAAAGTTGGACTGGCTTGCTGGGCATGGGTCAGGCTCGGTAAGCCACAGTGATTTTTCTTAGTTTTGTTTCCGAGCTTTAGCCCTGGCTGGTTCATTGTGTATACGAGCCTTCTGCTTGCTATGACGCTTGCGTATCTGCTGTTCCATTTTCTTGGTGACCAGATCGATGGCAGCGTAGAGATCGTTTTCGTAATCTGTGGCATAGAGGTCGTTGCCCTTGACTCCTAGCCGGATGGAGCATTTGAACTGTTTTTCGGGTGATCGAGTGTTGTCATGTTCGAGGTTGACCCTTGCGTCAATCGCCCACCGATCAAAATGCTCGAGCTTCTCGATCCGGGAAAGGATATGGTTTTCGATTGACTTGGTGAGTTTGATGTTGTGCGAGGTAAGGACAAATTTCATAGTTTGTTCCGCTTTTCTAAATAGGCCAGCAAGGATTTCACCAGTCAGCCAAGCCAGAAAGAACTAGCTACTATCAAGAGACTCTAGTTTTGATGTTCCGAAGTGTAATCCTGCCTGATCCCTACCTTATCTTTATCACTGCATTCTGAGCCAGTCAACGATCAGCCCTATTTCCTTTTCGGTGAGGATATCTTCGGTGCGGTAAGATGGCATCCGGTCGTTTTGCTCACCATAGAAACGGCTGCTTTCGGGCTCGCTGATAAAACTAATCAGCCACTCTCGGGAGCCGTATCCGGTTAAATCTGGGGCCTGGAGCTCGTCATCCTCAAAGTGGAAAGGGTGACACTCGGTGCAACCGATCTCATAGAAAAGTTCATCGCGATCCAAAGATCTCCATTGAGCCTGATCGCCCTCCAGATTCTGCTGGGATGGCAGCCCAGCCTCAGCGGAAAGGATGTTGATGACGTCCCGCAGTGCAGCTTCCTGATTTTGATCAAAATGACCGATCTTACGCTGGGTAAAGCGAGTCATTTCTCCCTCGATGAATGCGGTTCCCCCGAAATACTGTGGACTTTGAATCTGCTGTGGGTTGAGTAGGCCAGTTATCCAGGCGCGCGAGCCAAAGCCACTTAAGTCTGAGGCACTGGGTGGATCTTGCAAAGGGTTGCCTAGGCCATCGTGGCCCTGAAAACGGTGACAGCTGGCACAATGGGCAGCAAAAAGCCGCGGGCCCTGAGTCTTGGCATCCTCTTGAAGCAGGGTTAGCGCACCCCCAGTGGGGATGCCCTCCATGGACATGGCAAGCTCTCGAGCTCGAAGGCTTACGGTTTTAGCCTGAGATCGCGCGAGTTGATAAGTCTCGTTTCTGCGATCCTCTTGTATGGCCTCAATGCTCAGCCAAATTATACCGCCAGCCAGTGCTGCAAGTATCGGCCGTCGCGTGCGCCATAAGACACTCCCCTTGCCGAGCCAAGGAAGGACGACCAGCCACGAAAGGATCAATGATGGGATCAAGATAGCTCCCACAATTTCGAGGTTCCCCGGGAAGTATTTCAGGAATTGAAAAAGAAATAGAAAATACCATTCAGGTCTGGCTGAGGGGTAGGGGGCTGAGGGGTCAACGGGTGCACTCAGTGGAGCGCCACGCAGACTTACGTCCAACGTATCGGACCAGGGCTGCCAGGCTAGGATCAGAATCCCCCATCCCAGCAGGCCTGCATAAAGGGTGTCAGACCAGGCCTGGCGGGGCCAGTAAGGGCGATGAGAGCCGCGGAGGGTGGAGTGTGAGGTGCTTGCTATGGATTTGGATCTTAATCGCAGAACGATCCAAAAAAGAACTGGAAGGAGCCCCGCATGAAAGGCCAGGAAACGGGTCAAGGTAAGGTGTCCCATCGATTCCCCACCCAGCATCAATCGCTCGAGTGATGAGCCAATGATGGGAGTCAATCCCATCAGGTGGGTTCGTATTTTGGCTGACCAATAGCCATGCTGGTCCCATGGCAGCAGGTAGCCAGTCATGGCAAGGGCCAGCGTGATCATGGCCAGGCAAAGTGCGAGGTAGTGATCTCGGATTACCCTTTCACTGCAGACCTTGAACCAAACCCCGAGCATGACCAAGAGGGCGGCTATGACGACCATGCATTCGGCACTCCAATAATGGATTCCTCTTATCAACCATCCTCCTGGAACCTTGTGCTGCAAATAAAACACGCTCTCCCAAGCGGTTTGAGTACTTGGGCTGTAAAACATCCATAAGATTATTCCGGTTGAGGCCTGAACGAGGAATAGGAAGGTCAGCAGGAACCACAGGGTGTGAGGCCAGCCCATCTCCATGGGTAGTCGCTTCCTAATCCAGGTTTCAAGCGCCTCAAGGAAACGACTAAACCTGCCGGATGACTGAGGTGAACTCATGACCTTAGCATGGATTCTTGCTCGGATATACCACTCTTGAATCGGATGAAATTCACCCAGATTTGATCCTGATAACGAATTTCTACCTCCAGCCGATCCATATCCCTTGGGCTAGGGCTGTTTTCATGACTCCGACTGCCATCGATTTCAAAACGACTGTTGTGACAGGGGCACTGAAAGTGGTCTTGGCTCCTTGCCAGCTGTATGAGACATCCTGCGTGGGGACAGGTGCGACTCCATGCCAAGATTTCACCATCGGGTCGGTGACACAGCCAGATCATGCCGATGGGTTGATTGGCATGTCGGTTCCACGCATCCCAATGGTCCGCGATGATTTGAAAAGAACGTGGGATGCCATCTGCGGGCAGCTTGTCCAACTGGGTTACCTTCAAGTAGGAAGTCGACCCGCTCGAACTGGGTGAACCAGTTGAGGGCAAAAGTGCTCTGAGGCAAGCTACAAGCAACGACCCCAAAAACCCTCCCAGCGTGGTCAAGAGTGCCAGGACGTGGAGAAAACCTCTTCGGCTGACAGGCTCAAAACCACCATCCTGAGCTCCAGAATCCGATGGCTGTGGTTGACTCGAGGTCATTGAGTCCCAAACCTATAGGTTTTCGATTCATGGGGCAATCTCTAAGCAAAGCTTGCCCCGCCATGGTGTCGAGATCAGGTGGTTGATCCTTGTAGACAAAATACCTCCATCATGGTTTCGGTGATGGGGCTGTGATCAGCATGGGTCTCCATCAAGGGGCTCATCGAGAGCCACCATTTTTGGCATATTGGGTCGGATGCGATGGCCTGCCACTTGCCTTCAGATTCAATCTCCGCGTAGGCAAAGAGAGTTTGCTCATCGGCATGTAGGAAAATGCTGTAGCGATGGACTCCATGATCATGCAGGACTTTTTGCAGCTCCGGCCAAATGGGATTATGGCGTCTCTGGTAGGCATCGGCTTGCCCAGGCAGGAGTTTCATCAGGAAGGCCTTACGAATCATGATCGAGGTGTGGAAAGGTCGACGAGTTGAGGGCTGCGTGTCTTGGTGTCCAGAACCACTAGGGTGGAGGCTCCACTAAGTCGACCGTAGACCTCACCGGGATTGATCAACAGGCATTGGTTGACTTGCTTGATTTCATGGCGGTGGTTATGGCCATAGCAGACAAGATCATAGATCCCACTCGAGGCCAAAGCTGGAGCGATGGTGTCAAAATGGTTCATGCCAATACGCCACCCATCTATGCTAAGATCGGCCATTTCACCGTGGAGCTTGATCTGATCATAAAGGGAAGCATTCTGAGTCATACGAAACAGATCACCATCGTTATTGCCGAAAACGACATGCATGGGTTTCTTGAATCCCTTGCCTAGATGGTGCACGACAAAAGGTGAACAGAGGTCACCGCAACACAGCATCGCATCACACGACTCGGCCACTTCCAAGGCCTTGCTTAGTTGGGCTAGCTCGTCGTGAATATCCGAAAGGATACACAGTTTCATGGCTATTGTCCCTGTTGAGCTAGTTGTTCCATGAAGGCATCCATGCCGGCACAACTGCATACCGGATTCCGATCCCCATACACATTGTCAATGCGTCCCACTCTCGGCCAAAACTTGTGGTCGCGCTGGGCTTCGACTGGAAAGCCAGCTTGTTCTCGTGAGTAGGGGTGGGACCACTTTTCAGCAGCTATCATGTCGGCAGTATGGGGGGCGTTCTTGAGCAAGTTGTCGTTAGGATCGGTATCACCCGCCTCGATGGTCATTATTTCCCCATGAATTTGGATCATCGCATCACAAAAACGATCCAGTTCCAGCTGAGATTCGCTTTCCGTGGGCTCAATCATCATGGTGCCGGCAACAGGCCAGGATACGGTCGGGGCGTGGAATCCATAATCCATCAGTCGCTTGGCCACATCCTCCACACTCACGCGCTTGAAGGATCGCAGGTCAATGATGCATTCGTGGGCCACCATACCGTGCTTCCCGCGGTAAAGAACGCGGTAGAAGGGGTCCAATCGTCTGGCGATATAGTTGGCGCTGAGGATAGCAACCTGAGTGGCTTGAGTCAGCCCGGCCAGTCCCATTGCTCGAATATACACCCAGGAAATGGTGACAATGCTCGCACTCCCCCAGGGAGCCGCAGCGATTGGGCCGACACGATCTTCCCCAGCCAGGGGAACGACCGAATGCCCAGGTAGGAATGGAGTCAGATGCTCTGCCACAGCAATGGGGCCGACACCAGGTCCACCTCCCCCATGAGGGATGCAAAAGGTCTTGTGAAGATTGAGATGGCAGACATCGGCTCCGTAATCACCCGGCCTGCAGACACCTACCTGGGCATTCATGTTGGCGCCATCCAGATAAACTTGGCCTCCATGGTCATGAATCAGTTGGCAAATCTCTTCCACCTTTTCCTCAAAAACCCCGTGGGTGGAAGGGTAGGTGATCATGAGGGCTGCCAGCTCATTGGCATGTTCAGTCACTCGGGCTTTGAGATCCTCAAGATCGATATTTCCCTGATCGTCGCAGCGTATGCCGACGACCTGCATGCCGGCCATGATGGCGCTGGCAGGGTTGGTTCCATGAGCCGATTGGGGGATCAGGCATATGTGACGGTGTTGCTGTCCTTTACTCTCTAGATATTTCTTTATGACAAGCAATCCCGCGTATTCTCCCTGGGCTCCAGCATTGGGCTGCAAGCTGACGCTGTGAAAGCCGGTGATATCTGCCAACCATTGTTCGAGGTCACTGAAAATCTGTTGGTAGCCCTGGGCCTGAGCAAGTGGGACAAAGGGGTGCAGCGAGGCAATTTCAGGCCAGCTGATAGCCAACATCTCGATGGTGGCATTCAGCTTCATGGTGCAAGAACCCAGCGGGATCATGGAGTTGGTCAGGGACAGGTCCTTGGACTCAAGACGCCTAAGATAACGCAACATCTCGGTTTCAGAGTGGTATGCGTGGAAAACCTTGTCTGTGAGGAATTGGCTTTGTCTGGTGAGGGTGGCTGGAAAGGCTTGGCCATATTCATCGCCTTGGGCATGATCGAGCAGTAAAGCTGGGTCGGCTCCAAGGAGCTGCCAGAGATCCTCGAGGTCCTGCTGAGTGACCGTTTCGTCCAGTGCGATGCCTATGGTCTGCCGATCGAGCCTCCTGAGGTTGATGCCCATGCTTTCTGCTCGCTGCAGGAAGGAATCGGCGTTCTCCCTGTGTAGGGCAATGCGAAGGGTGTCAAAGAATGAATCATGGACGAGCTGGTGCCCCCCACGACGTGCCCCTTCGGCAAGCAGGCAGGCCATTCGATGGACGTGCTGACCTATGCGGCGTAGGCGCTCAGGACCATGAAAAATTGCGTACATCGCGGACATGTTCGCCAGCAGCGCTTGAGCGGTGCAGATGTTACTGGTCGCTTTTTCACGGCGGATATGTTGCTCACGTGTCTGGAGTGTCAGCCTGTAGGCAGGTCGTCCTCTTGAATCGCGTGAAACACCCACGATGCGTCCAGGCATTTTCCGTTTCAGAGCATCTCTGCAAGCAAAGAAGGCAGCATGAGGGCCGCCATAACCCATGGGCACACCGAAGCGCTGAGCTGAACCAATCACGATATCCGCCCCCAGCTCGCCGGGTGGTTTTAACAAGGTCATGGCCAATAGGTCCGTTGCCACGATGCTCAGGGCGCCAGCCTCTTGGGCAGCTTCGATATCAGGCTGAGGGTCAACCACCAAGCCATCGGTGGCCGGGTATTGAAGCAGCACAGCAAAAGTCCCACTGTCTGGTTTGAGGTCTTTCCGCGGTTCGACTCGGATTTCAATGTCCAGAGGTTTGGCTCGTGTTCGGATAACCGAGATTGTCTGGGGGTGACAATCGTCTGAAATCAGCATTCGGTTGCGTTGGGGGCCTCCAACCGTTCCGTAGCAAAGACTCATCGCTTCGGCCGCGGCCGTCGCCTCATCAAGCAGTGAAGCGTTGGCTATTTCCATACCGGTCAGATCACAGATCATGGTCTGGAAATAAAAAAGCGCCTCCAATCGTCCTTGGGCGATCTCGGCTTGATAGGGAGTGTATTGGGTGTACCACCCCGGATTCTCCAGTAGCTTGCGCTGGATGACGGGGGGCGTGATACATCCGTGATACCCCATTCCAAGATAGGATCGAAAGACCAGATTTTTCTGAGCTGCCTCCTTGAGGTGATGGATGACCTCGTGTTCGTGAAGTGGGTTGGGTAACTGGATGGGGTGCTTGAGGCGTATGCTTTCCGGCACAGTGGCCTGAATCATGGCCTCAAGGCTCTCGTAGCCCAACTGGGCTAACATGTGATGGATTTCAGACTCAGAAGGGCCTATGTGCCTTTCAGAGAACAAGTCAGGATGTTTCAAGGATTGCATGGTGCTCAATGTTTGCCCTGGTGCAGGGAGGGCTCCATCAACCGTGCAACATGGCACAGCTTGATTGGATCTCTTGGCTCCGAGGGCGAGCTAGTGGCAATCTAGCGGAAAGTGAGGCGGGTTCAAGATTCATTGAAATGTTGCTTTTTTGAAAGTGCCAAGGCGCTATCTTAAGGCTAAGTTGAAGATCTGATTCTATGAATCGCCCATCGATCAATTCAATGCCGCCTAAAGCCGCCTGGATCGTTTTTCCCCTTGTGGGTCTGATGTTGTCTGCTGCATTCATGGCCTGGCAACGTGGGCGGGATCGAGTTGAGTTGGAAGAGGCGCTGGCCAGTCAACTTCCCACTCTTGGGGCTCGAGCCTCTTTTGTCTCCTCCCAGAGCTGCCTGCCCTGTCATCCAGACCAGCACCATTCATGGCAGTCCACCTACCACCGCTCCATGACCATGCGGGCCTTGCCTGAGTCAGTTTTAGCTTCTTTTGAGGGGCAAACTATCACAAGCGAAGGTCTCACCTACACGCTCACGCGCACCAACGATACTTTCTGGGCGCGCATGCCCGATCCGGATCTGATTATGCAAGCCGTCCAGGGAGGGAAGGGGGGGGACCTCAGCCGAATACCGCAGGTTGATTCCCAGGTGGTCATGACCACCGGGTCGCACCATTATCAGACCTATTGGGTGGAGAGCCCCCGACTAAAAGGGCTCATGCAGACACTGCCGTTGGTTTATCTGATCAAGGACCAACGTTGGATTCCCCGAGGGGCAGCTTTCATGCGTGGCCCAGAAGATCAGGAATTATTGGTCACACAGTGGAATCATCATTGCATTCGATGTCATAGTACAGGCTGGAATCCCGGTCTGAATGACGCGACAGGCATGCTTGAAACGGAGGTCGCCGAACTGGGCATCAGCTGCGAGGCTTGTCACGGTCCGGGCAAGGAGCATATCGCCATGCATCAGAATCCGATTAACCGGTATCTTGGCCATCTAAGCTCGCAATCACCAGACCCGATGGACTTGGTCAACCCCGCAAAATTGGATCATGAGTTATCCAGCCATGTTTGTGGGCAATGCCATGGCGTTTTTATCCCTTCAGATGAAACGGCCATGGAGGTGGCGCACGATGGGGTGCAGTATCAACCGGGAGAGAATCTTTTTGATAAGCGCTACTATATCCAGCACCCAGCCAATGAAGACAATCCGGATCGCCGGGCTGACCTGAAAGCCAACCCTCAGTTTTTTGCTGAACGTTGGTGGGAAGATGGTACTGTTTTAGCGGGTGGACGGGAATTCACCGCCATGGTCGCTTCGGGTTGCTATACCCGCGGGGAAATGTCCTGCCTTTCCTGCCATTCTATGCACAAGGCGCCTCCTGAGGATCAACTGATTCCTCAGCCAAATCCCAATGCCAGCTGCACCCAATGCCACCAGCAGCCATGGTTCAACGAACGTCTGGAGGAGCATACTTTCCATGCGCCGGATTCCACTGGGAGCCAATGTATGAATTGCCATATGCCACACACGACCTACGCGCTATTCAATGCCATCCGTAATCATCAAATCTCATCGCCACAAGTCGTCAACAGTTTGGAGTATGGTGTGCCCAATGCCTGCAATCTCTGCCACCTTGATCAATCTTTAGCTTGGACTCAGGAACATCTTGTCAATCGTTACGGTCATCAGGCCCTCCAAATGCCCGAGGAACACAAGCACACTTCCGCAGCCCTGCTATGGGGCACCAAGGGACACGCGGCTCAGCGTGCTATTGTGGGGTGGCACATGGGATGGCCAACAGCCCAAGAAGTTTCGGGCACCGACTGGATGATTCCAGTTTTGGCCATGTTGCTCAACGATCCTTACCCAGTGGTGCGTTACATCGGATCGCGCAGCCTTTCCAGCTTGGGGCAGGGAAAACCTGAGGGCTATGACTTCATGGATGATCAAGCAAAGCGGAGGCAGGCCTCCATGGGGCTATTAACTGACTACATCAACGCATTTCACACGAATCAGGCTCGTCCTCAATTGCTTCAAACCGATCAAGGGCAATTTGATGATCGGGCATTGAGACGATTATTGAGGCAACGAGATGATCGGTCCATTACCATCAAGGAATGAAGGCTGGCTGGCAGCAATTTAGAATTTCTGCTTGCCTGTTTTTTGATCTTTTTCCAAAGGCTAGATTTTGAAATGATTCCCAGGTCCAAATGGACCCACATTGTTATCCATTTTTATGAAATCAAAAAAAACTTCACTCAAATCCGGCGCCGGCAAGGGTAGGAAGAATTTGAACCGTGAGCATTCAGCCATCATTGTGGATGGTCCCGAGAGAGCTGCCAGCCGAGCCATGCTGCATGCGGTTGGGTTTGAGCGAAAGGATTTCCAGAAGTCTCAAGTTGGCGTGGCCTCAACATGGGGCATGGTCACCCCTTGTAACATGCACATCAACGAACTGGCCGATCATGTTGTCAAGGGGGTTGACGGTCACGGCGGTAAAGCGGTGCTCTTTAACACGATTACCATTTCTGATGGCATTTCAATGGGTACCGAAGGCATGAAGTATTCGCTTGTTTCACGCGAGGTCATTGCCGATTCCATTGAGACGGTTGCCGGTTGCGAGGGGTTTGATGGCCTTGTAGCCATTGGTGGTTGCGACAAGAACATGCCAGGATGTCTGATGGGGTTGGCTCGCTTGAATCGCCCGGCTGTTTTTGTTTACGGCGGCACGATCTTGCCGGGATGCTTTCAGAAAAAAGACGTTGATATTGTTTCGGTATTCGAAGCTGTGGGTCAGCATGCCAACCGTCAGATCACTGACCGACAATTGGCCAACCTAGAAGCCTGTGCGATCCCCGGTGCGGGTTCATGCGGCGGCATGTATACAGCCAATACCATGGCTTCAGCTATCGAGGCTTTAGGTATGTCCCTTCCCAATAGTTCCGCCCAAGCTGCTGTTTCCTCAGACAAACGTCTTGATTGTCAGCGCGCTGGGGAGGCTGTTATGCAACTGCTCAAACAAGGCATACGCCCCAGGGACATCATGACCCGCAAAGCGTTTGAAAATGCCATCACAGTCATCACGGCATTGGGGGGATCTACCAATGCGGTGCTTCACATGCTTGCCATGGCCCATGCCGCAGGGGTTAAACTTGGGATTGATGACTTCACGCGTATCGGTAAACGGGTCCCAGTTTTGGCTGATCTGAAGCCCAGTGGTAAATATGTGATGGCTGAGCTTGTTCGAATCGGAGGCCTGACTCCGCTGATGAAAATGTTGTTGGAAAAGGGTTTACTTCACGGTGACTGCTTGACGGTCACGGGTAAAACCCTGGCTGAAAACTTGGCTGATGCCAAACCTTACCCGGCTGGTCAGGATGTCATCCGAGGTTTTGACAACCCCATCAAACCAGATGGGCACCTAGTGGTTCTATACGGAAACTTGGCCGAAACAGGTGCGGTTGCCAAAATTAGTGGCAAGGAGGGACTTCGTTTCGAAGGGATTGCCAAGGTTTTTGATTCGGAGGAAAAGGCTCTCAAAGCCATACTAGGTGGAAGTATCAAGAAAGGCCATGTTGTGGTGATTCGCTACGAAGGTCCCAAAGGAGGCCCGGGGATGCGAGAAATGCTTTCTCCCACTTCGGCGATCATGGGTAAAGGACTCGGTAAGGAAGTGGCTCTGATTACCGATGGCCGGTTTTCAGGCGGCAGTCATGGTTTTGTGGTGGGGCATGTGACCCCTGAAGCAGCAGAGGGAGGCCTGATTGGCTTGCTCAAGAATGGTGATCGGATTGTCATCGATGCGGAAAAGCGAACCATGGATGCGAAGCTTACCAAGCGCGAAATTGCCACGCGTCGCAAGCAGTGGAAAGCACCCAAAGCACGCTACACCAAAGGGGTCCTTGCCAAGTATGCTAAGCTTGTGACTTCGGCGCACCTTGGGGCTGTGACCGATGCATGAAAACCCTTGAGGGTGCAGGGATGAATCGTTCCATCAAACATGTGCGTGCCTCGATAGCATCGAAATGGTCTCAGCTCGTGCTGAAGCATTCTCCCAGGCAAGGGGGATGCTGCAGTGCAAAGTGCGTCTTATTCCTGATGCTCCTTGGGTTGCCGCTACTTGGTGGTTGTTCAATCAAAAAGGTAGCACTGCGTCAGGTAGGCAACGCCCTATCCGGCACAGGTAGCACCTTCTCTGCGGAAAATGACCCGCAGCTCGTGCGCGAGGCCCTGCCATTTTCACTCAAGCTCATGGACGGCCTCTTGGCTGAAATCCCAGACCACAAGCCGTTGGTGATCGCTGCAACCAGTGCTTATGTCCAGTATGCGTTCGCATTCCTTCAGATGGATGCAGACCGCCTTGAATCCACGGATTTTGAGGCGGCCCAGGCCTTAAGGTCCCGCGCAGCTAATTTGTTTCTCAGGGCCAGAGACTATGGACTGGGCGGGATGGAGCTAAAACGTCCAGGTTGGGTTACGAGGCTGGCTGAAACACCCCTTGAGGCCTCTCAAGAATTAGACCGCGATGATGTGGCCCTGGCTTACTGGACAGGTGCGGCCTGGGCTGGCTTGATCAATCTCTCTAAGGAACAACCCCATCGCATTGCTGAGATACCCCAAATGGAGGTGCTGATGGATCGGGTCTTGGAGTTGGATGAAGGATGGAATGATGGAGCCATTCATGCTTTCATGATCACCTATGCTTTTGCACGTCAGGGAACCGGAGAGGATCCGGCCGATGCTGCTAAATACCATTACCGCAGAGCCCTCGAATTGAGTGAAGGACGACAAATAGGACCTCACGTTTCTCTTGCTGAATCCTTGGCCGTGCAAACACAGGATAGCGCCCTTTTTGGAGAGCTGCTTCGGAAAGCGACAGCTTTTGATGTCAACACCCATCCCGAGACAAGATTGGTCAACCTACTCATGCAACAACGTGCCCATTGGTTGCTGGATCATGAAGCCGACCTGATCTTGCCGGCTTTGGAAGATCTTCCTCCGATTGAATAGCCCGCAGGCCGCCATCATCTAACGGTCTATCAATACTTCATGAACACCTTACGTAAAATCTACTTAAATTCCTGGTTTACCCTGATTTCAAAGAGCCAGGCGCCCTTAGTTTGCTTTTTTCTGCTCAGCCTGGCTTGCACCCAGCTCGAGGCATCGGAGCGGCTTCGCCTGGGAACCCTCGTGCCCAAGGGGTCGTCTTATTTCAATCATCTCAAGCAAATGGAAGGAGTCTGGAAGCAGGCCCCTGGGGGTGGGGTTGCGGTGAGTATCTACCCAGATGGGCGTCTTGGGGGTGAAGCTGAAATGGTCAGACGGATGAGAGGGGGGCAAATCCAAGTCGGCTTGCTGACTGTAGCCGGGCTTGCCGAGATTGAACCCCGTGTTGTGGGGCTTCAGCAAGCTCCCATGATTTTCCGCTCGATCGACGAAGTTGAGCATGTCATGCAGGAATTGGGTAAAGATCTTGAAATCATGATGGAACAAAAAGGCTTCAAGGTTCTTGGTTGGACCCATGCAGGCTGGGTTCACTTTTTTGCCAAAGAACCCGTGCAGACGATTGACGATGTCAGGGCAGCTAAGTTGTTCTGCTGGGCAGGCAGCCCCGAAATTGTAGAAATCTTCCAGCATAATGGCTTTCGTCCTGTACCCCTTGAAACAAAGGACATCGTGCCAGGCCTGCAGACTGGTATGATTACTTGTGTGCCCATGCCGCCCATGGCTGCCAACTTCAGTCAAGTGGATACCCGTGCCCCCTACATGCTCAAGGTAAATTGGGGTGCATTGGCCGGGGGGCTCGTGATGACCAAGGAAGCTTGGGACAAGTTGACACCCGAGCAGGGCAAGCATCTGCTGGCCGCAGCTCTCAAGGCGACCGAATCGATTCAGGCAGATGGCTTGAGGGAAGCAGAGGAATCCATCAAAGCCATGCAGCAGCGCGGACTCAAGGTCATTGAACCGACAGGCCCCCAATTGGACCAATGGTATGCCGAGACAGCCAAGGCCTATCCTGAAATACGTGAGCGGGTCACTGAGCCGGCCATTTTCGACCGGGTCAATGACATACTCAAAAACTACCGGAATCGATGAGGATGGATCACGGTTGAGGGGAGAGAATGCGGGTTGAAACCGTGGGCAAATTGAGTCCACGGTTGTCCGATTTTAAAGTGCCCATAGATGGTAGTCCAAGCGATCGCATGAGCGAAAAGGTGAATACTGACTCAGTTGCTCAGGGCTGGCATGCCAACCCTGTCATCCGAGTGCTGAGGTCGCTCGAGAACGGCGTTCTCATATTGAGTTTGATGCTTCTCATCCTGCTTCCCTTGCTTGAGCGCATCCTCCGGGCTTCTTTTGACACGGGCATTCAGGCTGAGTCTGAGTTTGTGCTCCATTTTGCCTTAATCATCGGCATGGTGGGTGGGGCCATTGCTGCCCGAGAGAATCGATTGCTTGGTATTTCTACCCTGACGCAGTTTCTGCCTGATCAATGGAAACTGGCGGCCTCAATCTTGGCCCATGGCTGGGCCACTCTAGTGACTAGTTTGCTGGCCCTTGCAGGCTGGGAATTTGTGGTGGATGAGCGAGGCGCCGGCAACATGATTGCCTACGGTGTGGCGCGTTGGTGGATTCAAATGGTCCTGCCGGCTGGCTTTGGGCTCATGGCCTTGCGTCTGGTATGGAAAGCTGGTCCCACTTGGTGGGCGAGGTTCCTGAGCTTGGCCTTCGCATTTGCCTTGGGCCTGCTACTCAAGAAAGGAGTTATCACGCCACAGTCGTGGATGCCCGCAGCCCTCATCATGCTGGTAGCTGCCACGCTTCTTGGGGCCCCGCTTTACACGGCATTAGGTGGTGCCACCCTTCTTTATCTGTGGAAAGAGGACTTTCCCATCAGCGGGATGGCTACCAGCCACTATTCCCTCTCTACCGAGGCCCTGATACCAACTATCCCTCTCTTTACTCTGGCTGGTTACTTCATGGCTGAGAGTCAGGCTTCTCGCAGACTCATGCGAGTATTTCAAGCCATGGTTGGGCAGTTTCGGGCTGGTCCGGCTCTAGTCACGCTACTGGTCTGTGCCTTCTTCACAGCCTTCACCGGTGGCTCTGGGGTCACCATCCTGGCGCTTGGTCCGCTGCTTTTACCCATACTTGTTGCCGCCAAATATGGGGAAAAACCTTCTCTGGGTTTGATTACCGGAGCTGGTGCCTTGGGGATCCTGTTTCCGCCATCCCTCCCCATCATTCTTTATTTCATCGTCGCCAATGCCAATGTTCAGACGGGGCTTCGCTTGGAACATTTATTCCTCGGGGGACTTGTCCCTGGCGTGTTGATGCTTTTTGTTTTGGGGCTTTATACACGACGCCTCATTCCTAAAGACAAATTTGCCCCCAAACCTTTTCTGCTTTCCGAACTGCTCAGTGCCTTATGGGAGGCCAAATGGGAACTTTTCATACCGGTGGTGGCTCTGGGCGCTCTATTCAGCGGCTGGTTCAGCACCCCGGTTGCCGCAGCGGCTCTGACGGCTTTCTATGCGCTGTTTGTGGAAGTGGTCATTCATCGTGAATTGCATCCATGGAAAGACCTGCCAAGGGTGATGTGTGAATGTGGACTCTTGGTTGGAGGCGTATTACTCATCCTGGGAGTGGCCATGAGCTTTACTAAGGATTTTCTCATTTTTGCCATGGTGCCAGATATGGCCATTGAATGGGTTTCGGCGCATGTGGAATCCAAATATGTCTTCTTGCTGGCTCTCAACGTGTTCCTGCTTCTGGCCGGCTGTCTCATGGACATCTACTCCGCCATCGTGGTGCTGGTGCCACTATTGCTGCCCCTTGGTCTCGAGTTTGGGATCGACCCCATTCACTTGGGCATCATCTTTCTGGCAAACCTAGAGCTTGGTTATCTGACACCTCCGGTCGGTTTGAATCTTTTCCTAGCTGCCTATCGGTTCGAAAAACCTGTGCTTGAGGTTGCCCGGGCTTCACTTCCTGTGCTCTTGGTATTGACCTTAAGTGTGCTCCTGATTACTTACCTGCCTTTTCTCACCACCTTGCTTCCTTATTGGATCCTGGGAGGAGCACCCTGATCGCTTCGGACTGAGGGCCTGTGACTGCAAGGCAACCTGATATCAACGGATGGCTTTCTTTGGCATGGATCAGGTTCCATGGCTTGCAATCCTCCCAAAAGCCGTGAAACATGAACCGCTATGACATTTGCTTACGTGTTGCCCGATATAAGGGATCTGCTAAGTAATCCGCTATATCTGGTCATGTTTGCTTTCCAGCTTTGGATGACCGTGGATGCTGCTCGACGCCAGGAGTGGCTTTGGGTGGTTTTCAATTTTCTGTTTGGGCTTTCATCAATCTTGTATTTCTTCATGGTCTATCGTCCTGCTCGCGCCATGGAGGGTAGTGGAGCAGGGTTTGAGTGGCCTGGGGCTGCCGATCGAGAGAGGATACGAGAGCTGGAGGAAGCAATCCATCACTTAGACAAGGCTCACCATCATGCTGCGTTAGGGGATATCTATGCTGGGCAAGGCAAGTGGGATAAGGCTCACGAATGCTATGAGAAGGCTCTTGAGCGGGACGATGAAGATCTCGACATTCTGGCATCATTTGGGAAATGCCTCATTCAAATGCAGCAGCCTGAGAAAGCCATCTCGATGCTAGAAAAAGTATGCCGAGAAAATGCCGATCATGACTATGGTCAAAGTACAATGGCTCTTGGTCATGCCTGCTTATCGTCAGGTCGAATTTCTGAGGCTCAAGCTGCTTTGGAAAAAGTGCTCAAGAAGCACAACTATGCGCAGGCAAAGGTTCAGTTGGCGGAAATCTACTTGAAGGCCGATCGGCAAGCCGAAGCCATTGCCCACCTGCAGGAGGTTATGGATGACGACAAGCATGCTCCAAGCTTTGCCAGAAAACGTGACGCCTTGTGGACCCAGCAAGCCAAAGCGATGCTACGTAGCCATCAGCCAAAATAAACCTGACTAACCTTCGCAAAAGTCGCCTGACCATGAAACCCTCTATCAAACTCTCGGCCAACACCCTCAGGTTGCTTGATCAGCTCAAGCGTTCAGACCTGCCCTCACTTGGGGCACCGGAGGGCTCAGCTCAGCTGAGTCCGGGAGAAATCAGTGCGAGGCTAGATGCCCTGGCTGATGAATGGGGCTGCTGCCATGAACAACTCGTTTTACTCAAAGCGGCAGCCCTTTTCTGGCACGATCACCTGGAAGCCTCTCACGAGATCTCGCAATGCATTCACAGCCCAGAGGGGAGTTTCCTTCATGGCATGATGCACCGACGCGAACCAGATTGGCCTAACGCAAAATACTGGTTTCATCGTGTCGGCGACCACCCCTTGTATGGCTTGCTTGCCGATCGATTAAAAGGGTTAGAGGGAGGGGAAGAGCTTGAGGAACACCCTGTGATTCGAAATGACAAATGGGATCCCATCGCTTTTGTTGACAGGATTGAGGAGCATTTTCAAAACAGGCCAGGGGCCTTGCCTCCAACCCAACTCATGTCCATTCAGCAGGTTGAGTTTGAAACCTTGATCGAATGGATACTCAATGCCTATCAAGTCTAGGGGCATCAGGACCGTTTGGTCGCTTGGTTGGGGCTGGAATCCGAATCTAGAGTGGATGGATAGAGACTCTCCTTTGTTGCGATCCAAAGTCCAGTCAGAGTCGTTGGTATGAAAAAGATCAAGTGCATGATCAGGCCATAGGCCAATGCCACTTCCTGAGAGGGGTGGAGGTTCAGCATCGCAAAGCCAAGGATCATGCCTGCTTCATAGACGCCCCAGTAGCCTGGTGCAGCAGGGATCATGGTAGCCACGCTCTGGAACACCACCAGTGCCATGGCACGTGCGGGATCAATCCTTAGCTCATCAAACCCCTCGCCAAGTGTCACCGCAGCCAAGGCATTGATGGACCACATAAGCCCAGAGAGCACGAGAACCCTTAAAAGACGCCATGGGTTAGCAACACTGAGCAAGCCCTCGATGAAGCCCTTCATAACCTTCTCAAGCCATGTCGACCATGACGACGGCAAGCGCAAGAGGGACAGACTCCAGAATAAAGCCTGGCGTCCCTTTTTGGGGATCAATCCAATGATCCCTAGCAGCATACACAGGGATAATACTCCCAACTTTTTCATGAACTCGAAAAGAAGGCTTCCCTCGAGCACCTGCGTCCCAAGTGTGATTTGAATCTCTCCATTGAGGGGTGGCAACCAGTGCAAGGAGGCAAAGAAAAGGAGCAGCAAGGTCAGTGCATCAAACAAGCGCTCGGTTAGGATTGTCCCGAAAGCAGTGGCCATTTGGAGCCCTTGCTTTTTCGCTACGTGGGCAGCTCGCAACCATTCTCCCACCCGACCTGTAGGCAGCACATTGTTGAATGCCTGACCAACCATGATAGAACCCAGCAGGCTTTTGCAGGAAGGATCAATCCCAGCCGGGAAGAGCCACCGCCATCGCCATGCCCGCACCAAAACCCCAGTGTAGTAGACGACGATGGTGAGGATCATCCACCCCCAATGAATCTGGGCCAAAGCCCCCCAAACCTCATCCCAGTTTAGGTAATAGATCACCAAAGCGGTGAAGAAAAAGGAAACCCCCAGCCCTATGAATTGGATCCATGACTTCATGTGGAAGATGATTTTTGCTTTGCCATGAATTCGAGCCAGTCACAGGCGCGCGGCAAAATCTCATCCCAGTGAAACTGTTTGGCTTGTTTCCAGGCATTTTGCCTACAGGCCTGATAATCTGCAGGATGATTGAGGAAGTGAATCACTTCTTCTGTCAGGGCCTCTGGACTTTCCATCTTAGCCACCCTACCGGTAAGTCCGTGCAGGGTTGATTCAACGAGGCCGGCTACTGGGTAGACAACTGATGGTGTTCCCATGGCGTTGGCTTCAATGACATTGAGCCCCCAGCCTTCGCGGATGGATGTATGAAGTAAAAGGTGGGCTTGCGCTAGCGCCCTATCTTTTGCTGATTCGCTCAAATTGCCTTTGAATTGAACAACATCCCCGAGCCGTTGTTCCTGAACCAGTTGCCTCAGAAAAGGCTCTTCATCGCCGCGGCCGACAATGTCAAGTGATGCAGCAATACCAAGATCCTTCAGCCTGGCAAGGGTTTGGATCGCATGTTGGATTCGTTTGTTGGGAGCGAGGCGAGATACGGTGATGAGCTTCAATGGCTCCTGGTATGTTTTATCCGGCAGTTTTGGGAGCGATCTGGTGTGGACGCCATAGGGAATCCGCTTGATCTGCCTGATACCTCGGCTGCTAAGCATCCGCTCGGTACCCTGGCAAGCTGTCCAGAACGGGATGTTTCGGTAGATTAAATGGGTCAGCCATTCCTGTAGCTGCCCTAATTGGGCTATGGGGGCAGGATAGAAAGCAGACCAGATCGGACCCAAAACCTCGTGAATGTAGGCCACACAGCGAGTTTGTGTCCACCATGGCGCCAACCAGGGGATACCGTGATGTTGGTCGATCACCAGATCAAAACTTGGCTGCCTGGCGTACCAACGCCATGCATGGTAAATGGAAGTGCCCATGCTTCCTCCGCGTCGTATGCGAACTCCATGCAGAAGCGTTTCGGTGGCTGCGTCCTTGAATGCATTGGCATACCACCACACCTCGTGTCCCCGATCTGCCAGGGCAGCCAGGTAGCCCAGTGAAACACGCTCTGCCCCGCCCGCTGCGGGGTTTTCGGGGTCTCTCCAGTTGAGCATCAGGAACCTCAGTGGTCGTTGCATGCTTTTGAGGCGGATTGATGCGGCATCACATCAAATCTAAGCAGGACATTAAGGGTTGCATCCTTGGAAATCGAGTCGGTAAGTTTCACTTTTTATCGTCAGGATATCGTCATTTCCTTCAGATCGCTTCTGAACAGATAACCGGCCATGACCTCATTATTATCCAATCCTTCTGATCTGTCCGGGCCGGTATGGGAAGATCTAGCTTATCGCAAGCGAATCGAACGGGTTGTGGCTCTTGCTCAGAAACATCTGCTTGGCCTTCAAGAGGAAGAGGGTTTTTGGGTTGGTGAGTTGATGGTCGACGTGACTCTTGTGGCCGATATGCTCTGTTACCATCACTGGAATGGTAAGGTGGATCCCATTTGGCAGGCCAAGGCCCTCAACCACATCTTATCGTGTCAGTTACCAAGCGGAGGCTGGAGTCTTTATTACGGTGGCCCGGCCGAGGTCAATGCGACCATCAAGGCTTACCTGGCCCTAAGGCTTGCTGGGCTCACCGAAAATGATCCACGTCTGCTCAAGGCTAAAGAGGCAGCTTTGGCATTAGGCGGGATACCAAGGCTGAATACTTTTTCCAAACTTTACCTAGCCTTGTTCGGCCTCTTCGCATGGGAACATTTGCCTACCATCCCATGTGAAATCATCCTCATGGGTCGATGGTTTCATGTTAATTTTCATGAAATGAGCAACTGGACTCGCAGCATGCTGGTCCCTTTGTCCATTATCAACCATTACAAGCCAACCAGGAAGCTACTCCCTACGGGGGGGCTTGGTGAGCTTTATCCCGAAGGTTTCCAAGAGCAGGATTTGCGGCTGCCACGGGATCCCCAATTATTTTCCTGGCGGAACCTCTTTCTCCAACTGGACAAACTCAATAAGCTGGCTGAGCGATTTGTCGGGTTGGGTTGGCATCCCTTTCGTAAGCGCGCACTGCGTCGATCTGAATCATGGATGCTAGAGCGCTTTGAGCGCACTCAGGGCCTTGCCGCTATTTTTCCGGCGATGCTCAATTCCCTGATAGCACTCAAATCCATGGGTTATCACAAGGACCACCCACAGGTGCTGAGGGCTGAGCTTGCATTGAAAGCACTGGAGCACCACACCGACCATTCGCTTCGTATCGAGCCTTGTTTTTCACCCGTCTGGGATACTGCTATCGCCAGCATCGCTCTGCACGCATCGGGTATCCCTGCCGAGCATCCTGCCTTGCGCCGGGCGGCATCTTATTTGGTAGATAAGGAAATTCGTTTTCGTGGTGACTGGGCTATCAAGAATCCCGTTGATGTGGAACCCAGTGGCTGGGCTTTTGAGCATGAGAATCAATGGAATCCGGATGTGGATGACACAGCAATGGTTCTGCTGGCGCTCAGGCGCTTGCAACTCAATCCCGACCCAATCACTCATTCCTCCTTCAACCGGGGACTCAATTGGTTGATTACCTTCCAGTGCCGCGATGGCGGATGGGCTGCTTTTGATAAGGATTGTACGCGGAGCATCATGGAAAAGGTTCCATTTGCCGACCACAATGCCATGCTTGACCCAGAATGCTCGGATATCACTGCCCGTGTATTAGAATTACTCGGTGGAGAAGGGTGGGCACAGGATCACTTCCAGATCGAGAAGGCGATCAGATACCTCAAGGATAATCAGGAAGCTGATGGATCCTGGTATGGTCGATGGGGGGTAAATTACCTGTATGGAACCTGGCAGGTCATCAGAGGACTGGATTCCCTTGGGGTTGACATGACCCAACCCTGGGTTGAGCGAGCCTATCAATGGCTTGAATCCGTTCAGCATGAGGACGGTGGTTGGGGGGAAAGATGCGACAGCTATGAGGATCCGCGGTTCAAGGGCAGGGGACCGAGCACCCCATCTCAGACCGCCTGGGTCGTCATGGCTCTGAATACCCTGGGAGATCCTTCGCGCCCAAGTCTGAGACGCGGCGTGGATTACTTGCTGAAAAAACAGGTTGAGGATGGATCCTGGCTCGAAGAGGAAACGACTGGAACTGGCTTTCCCAAGGTCTTTTACCTGAAGTATGACATGTATCGTAACACCTGGCCCTTACTTGCGCTTGCTGAATACAGGGATCTAGCTCAGAAGTGCAGCAGCCAGCCCTGATGGGGCAGTTTCAAAAGCGATCCATGGAACCAACAGGACAGCCCTTGCTATGCTTTGCCTTGCATCAGGAAGCCAAGTGCTTTCAGGTCAATGGCCCATGGTCTACCTGCATCACGGGCATGGGGTCGCAGGCGGTCGAAGCCACTCTTCCGGCATGGGTCCAACGCCTGAAACCCTCCCTTTTAATCTGCGCTGGACTCGCTGGCGGACTGGATCGGTCTCTTGAAGTGGGGCAACTGGTCCTGGATGATCCGGATTGTGCCCTACCTGAGCCAGCACTCAGGCAACTACTTAGGCTTGAAGGGATTCAGCGAGGCAGGGTGGCATCCTCTTCGACCATACTGATTCATGCGGAGGAAAAAACAGCCATGCGGGAAGACTGTGGAGCCATGGCTGCAGACATGGAATCATCCTCCATTCGGGCTATT
>Ga0255777_10000694_pt1 | contig 31904 bp, 27 predicted proteins | sample 101ome_15_FD_179975 | JGI IMG/M metagenome (GOLD analysis project Ga0255777, IMG submission 179975) | Coastal salt marsh microbial communities from the Groves Creek Marsh, Skidaway Island, Georgia - 101402AT metaG (version 2) | ecosystem: Environmental > Aquatic > Marine > Intertidal zone >... | reverse complement strand
AATAGATACAGACATTGCCAGTGAAAGATCGCCATATGAAAGCGCTTCAAGAGCCAAAGCATTTGATATCGAGTCTTGTTTTAACCCTATACCGCCATATGCCTCAGGAATAATAAGAGAAATAAGATCTAAAGATTTAATTTTCTCAATTAATTCATCGCTAGGTCTTCCATCACTCTCAGTTTTTCTTGCTTGAGGTCGAAGTTCGGTCTCGGCAAATTTTCTCAGCATATCCCAGGTCATTTGCTGCTCTTCAGATAGAGTAAGATCAAAGGGATGTTCTGTGTTGTAGTCTTGCATTAGATTTTTTGTAAATTAACTCTTGATGGTTTGTAAAAGTAAAACTTTATGCAAAGATGTTAAAGGTCTTAACTGGCCAAATCAATCATTATTAACATAGCTAATATTTAAAAATTTAAATTATAAGAAGAATAAAAATTATTTTATTATTTAAAAGATGAGAAAAGCAGATCGAGCTTCTATTGTGCAAAAAATTTTAGAGGAATATTATCCAGATACTCCTGTGCCGTTAGATCATGAGGATAATTTCACATTACTAGTAGCAGTATTATTGTCGGCTCAATGCACTGATGAAAGAGTGAACAAGGTAACTCCAAAACTTTTTCAACTGGCAGACAATCCAGCGGACATGCGCACTAATAGTCCAGAGGAAATATATAAAATTATCAAACCGTGCGGTTTGGGGCCCCAAAAATCGAAAGCTATACATGCTCTCTCTAATATTTTATGTGATTCATATAACGGAGAAGTTCCTGAGGATATAAATGCACTAGAAAGCCTTCCAGGAGTTGGGCACAAAACAGCCTCGGTAGTTATCAGTCAAGGGTTTGGACATCCAGCATTTCCTGTAGATACTCATATCCACAGACTGGCTCAGAGGTGGGGCTTAACTAAAGGAAAAAATGTTCAGCAAACTGAAAAAGATTTGAAAAAAATTTTTCCAAAAGATTCCTGGAACAAACTTCACCTGCAAATCATATTTTGGGGAAGAGAATTCTGCCAGGCTCAACAATGTCATGGAATTACTTGCAAAATTTGCAAAGCAACTTTTCCTAAAAGATCACGTCCTTTTTCCCACAAGAAGCCCTAGATAATTTAGAATAAAGTTCTCAAACTTTTTAATTAAATTATTAACACTTTGGAGTAATCAATGGAATCTCAAGCTGATTCAATTTTTGCTAATGCACAAAAAATAGAAACATATGATAGCGAGCTATGGGAGGCCCTTGATCGAGAGTCTATTCGTCAAGAGCAGCACATAGAGCTCATAGCATCTGAAAATTATGCTAGTCAGAGAGTGATGGAGGCTCAAGGAGGATTGCTTACAAATAAATACGCAGAAGGCTATCCTCACAAAAGATACTATGGTGGTTGTGAGCATGTAGATATTGCGGAAGAATTAGCTATTAATCGAGCGAAACAGCTCTTCAAAGCAGATTATGCTAATGTTCAACCTCATTCAGGCTCATCAGCAAACGCAGCTGCATTTCTGGCAATGCTTGAGCCCAATGATACGATTCTTGGCATGAGCCTAGATCATGGAGGCCATTTAACCCACGGAGCGAAAGTTAATTTTTCTGGAAAAAACTACACAGCTTTTCAATATGGTCTTCATCCTGTAACAAATGATATTGATTATGATCAAGTCAGAGATTTAGCTAAAAAGCATAATCCTAAAATGATTATCGCTGGTTTTTCAGCCTTCTCAGGGACTATAGATTGGAAAATTTTTAGAGATATTGCCGATGAGACGGGTTCGTATTTTCTGGTGGACATGGCCCATGTATCTGGGCTTGTGGCAGCTGGATTATATCCTTCGCCAGTCCCCTATGCTGATGTAGTCACCTCCACAACCCATAAAACTTTGAGAGGTCCAAGATCAGGAATTATTATTGCTAAATCAAATGAAGCCTTAGAAAAAAAATTAAACTCTGCTGTATTTCCAGGCTCTCAAGGCGGACCTCTAATGCATGTAATCGCAGCAAAGGCGGTGTGTTTTAAAGAGGCTCTTGATCCAGAATTCAAGATTTACGTGCAACAAGTAATTGATAATGCAAAGCTGATGTGTAAAGTCATACAGGACCGTGGCATTGATGTTGTATCTGGTAAAACGGAGAATCATATTGTTTTGATGGATTTAAGAAGCAAAGGATTGACTGGCAAAGATTGCGAATTAGCCTTAGGGCAAGCAAACATAACTGTAAATAAGAATGCAGTTCCCGATGATCCCCAATCACCATTCGTAACCTCAGGCATTCGATTGGGAACGCCTGCTGTTACTACAAGGGGTTTCAAAAGCGGGGAAATAGAAATATTGACTAATTGGATCTGTGATGCAGTTCTTGACCTAGGCAATGCTGATAAAATTAATTCTATTAAAGATCAAGTAGTTGAAATGTGTAAAAGATTTCCAGTATATAAATAAAAATGTTTTGTCCTTTTTGCCAAGCCCAAGATACCAAAGTGATTGACTCTAGGCTTGTTGGTGATGGCTCGCAGATTAGAAGAAGGAGAGAATGTGAAGTCTGCCATGCAAGGTTTACAACCTTTGAAACTGCTGATCTTGCCCTTCCAAGGATCGTGAAAAGCGACGGTGAAAGACAGCCATTTAATGGTGTTAAATTAAAAGGTGGAATGCTGAGAGCCCTTGAAAAAAGACCCTTGTCTGCTGAAGAAGTTGACGGCGTGTTTGGAAGCATTTTGACTGAAATTCGTCAATTGGGTGAAAGAGAGATAGCTTCGCGTCAACTTGGAGAGATTGTGATGCGTAATCTCAAAAGAGTTGACCAGGTTGCCTATGTAAGATTTGCATCTGTCTATCGCGATTTTCAAGACATCAAAGAGTTTGCCGAAGAAATATCTTCCTTGTCTAAAGAAAAATCAAAAAAAACTAAAAAGAAAAAATGAATGACCTCGACTTTATGGCTAGAGCCATCGAGCTTGCAGCAAGGGGTCGACTAAAAGTTCAACCAAATCCTATGGTTGGTTGTGTCATTGTAAAAAATAACAAGATAATTGGTGAAGGCTGGCATAAGGAATACGGTAAAGATCACGCAGAAGTAAATGCTATAAAAAACTGTAAAAGAATTTTTGGAGCAAAAAAAGCCCTTAAATTAATTGCTGGATCAAATGTCTATGTAAACCTTGAGCCATGCTCAATTGAAAAAAATACTCCGCCATGCTCGAATGCATTAATTAAATATCAGATTAAAAGGTTATTCTGCGGAACCCTTGATCCCAATCCAAAAATTAATGGACGAGGAATTAAGCTGCTTAAGAAAGCTGGAATTGAAACAAGCGTTGGTCTTCTCAAAAACGAGTGTAAAGAATTAAATCGCGTTTTCTTCATAAATCAAAAAAAATCTCGTCCCTACATCATCCTTAAAAGCGCCCAATCACTTGATGGTAAAATTGCACTTAAAAATGGAGCAAGTAATTGGATTTCAAATCCTCAATCACGCAAAAACAGCCATCACATTCGCTCAAGAGTGAAAGGGATCTTAGTTGGAAGAAATACTGCTGAGCAAGACAATCCATCTCTTACAGTCAGATTAACCAACAATGAATTAGGTTTAAATAAGGGTGAAATAATTCAGCAACCGGTAAAAATTATTCTTGGTAATCTTAAAAGATCAAAAAAAGTTAGTAATATTTTTACTAGCAATTCAGAAGTTATTGTTGGTTCTTCGCAATCAGCTAAAAAATCCAAAAATGTAGAATATTTAAAATATAAAAAGAAAAATTTTTTAGAAGAATTCTTGCAAGATCTTCTGGATAGAAATATCTCTAGTATTTTAGTTGAAGGTGGTCAGAAAACTTTAAATGCATTTCTCGTTAATAATTTATTTGATGAGTTGGTGCTATATACTGCACCCATGTTTTTAGGCAAGGAAAGTAAAGATGCCATAAGCCTCAAAGCACCTGACAAGATAAAGGCATCATTAAAATTACAGATGATGGGAGTAGAGAAATTTAAAGATGATATTAAAACAACCTACTACAACATGGATATTTAATTGTATTTGAGCGCTTAATGCTTATATAAAAAAAATGGAATTTAATACAACCGAAGAAATTATCCAAGATATCGCAGCTGGCAAGATGGTGATTTTGCTTGATGATGAAGATAGAGAAAATGAAGGTGATTTGGTTTGCGCTGCAGAACTTGTGGATGATAAAAAGATAAATTTCATGATTAGCAAAGCAAAAGGTTTGGTTTGTTTACCTTTATCTCCTAAAAAATGTGATCAGCTTAACCTTCCCATGATGACGAATAACAATAGAGCAAAACATGGAACCGGTTTTACTGTTTCAATTGAAGCTGCAGAAGGAATCTCCACAGGCATTTCTGCTGAAGATAGAGCTAGAACCATAATTGCAGCAGCTAAAAAGAACGCCAAACCAGAAGACATAGTTCAACCTGGACATATTTTCCCTTTGAGAGCCTTTGAAGGAGGAGTCTTGAGTCGTGCCGGTCACACCGAAGCTGCTTGTGATTTAGCAAGACTGGCAGGCCTTGAGGAAGCTGGAGTTATTTGTGAAATTATGAATGAGGATGGGAGCATGGCCCGAAGAGATGATTTGATGAAATTTTCTTCAACTCATGAAATGAAAATTGGGACAATAGCTGATTTGATTCAGTATCGTGCTCTTAAAGAAAAGTCTGTTCATCTTGAATATTCAAAACCTGTTGAAATTGATGGCTTGGAATTTGAGCTATCTGCCTGGAGAGATAGCATCTTTGATAACCTCCATTTAGCCTTTATCAAAGGCGATCTTAGCTCATCGGATGCCCCGCTTGTTCGGGTTCATATTCCCAATACGTTACATGACTTAATTGGTGTTAAAGGTTTTGGAAAAAGGCTCAATCTAGAAAAAGCCCTAGAGAGAATTGGCAAAGAAGAATGCGGTGTTTTGCTTTTAATTGGTAATTACCAAGATGCTAATGAGGTTATGCATGATCTCAAAGGAACAAAATCACAAGTAAAGCCAGAAACAAAAACTGTGGGTATAGGATCTCAAATTCTTAAAGAACTTGGATTGCAAAAAATTAAATTACTTGGAACTCCGGTGAAATACCCCTCCTTATCTGGGTTTGACCTTGAAGTCACGGGATTTGAACAATGAGCAAGGATGGATTCTCATACACATCAAATAAAATAGATGTTAATAAAAAAATTGTCATAGTTGCATCCAAGTGGAATGCTGAGCTTGTTAATGAATTGGTAGAATCTGGAAGAATGCATTTAGAGTCTCTTGGGTTTACTAGCTTAAAAATTGTATATGTGCCAGGCGCTTGGGAATTGGTCCATGCAGCTCAGAAAGAGTTAGAACATGCAGATGGGGTCATTGCTTATGGAGTAGTGATTAGAGGAGAAACAACACATTATGAGCTTATTTCTGAAGCATCAACCCATGGATTGATGCAGATCAGCATTGATTCAAATAAACCCATTGGTTTTGGCTTGATTGCTGCTGAGAATTTATCTCAAGCTAAAGAACGAACTAATCCATCAAAACTCAATAAAGGTAAAGAGGTAGCTCAATCGCTTGTTGAAATGCTCATTGACGATGTCTAAAAATCTCGGAAAGCATAAACAAGAGCTTCAAACGCGCGAATGTCTAGTTCAGGCTATTTATCAATATATTTTTCATGAATCAAATTTAAATTCTCTGATAGATCAGTTCCTGAAAGAAAATACTCCAAAAAAAATAAGCTTTAATTACTTTAAACAAAGATTAGAAAATATTTTTGAACAATCAGATGATTTAAAAGAAATTACTAGAGATTTAAATAATAATGAGGGAGAGCATCTTGAAATAATAGACGAGGCTATTTTATGGCTCGGGATTGTAGAAATACGTGCAAATGAACTGGCCCATCCCGTGGTCATTGATGAGTGCATTCGTTTAGCAAAGAAATTTTCTAATCCAAATTCTTACAAATTTGTAAATGCAAAACTAGACGAGTGGCTAAAGACAAACCAAGCTGATTGGCTCAAGAAGGGTAATTAACATATATTGGGCTAGACCAAGCTCGATGCTCAGCAGGAGCTACACAACCATCTCTATTCTCATTAACCCCTACTCTACATATTTCAGTTTTGATACATTCACCATTCTCATCAAATTCACACCCTAAAGGATCTGCTGAAAGGGTTGGCGAAGGTTCCTCAATAGCTCGGACGTAATAAACAGCATCTCTTCGACCAATCGAGAATTGTTCATCTTCAAATGAGATCTGACAACTAGTGCTATTACAAGGGAATGTCTTCCACACATCTTCCACTAAACCTTCAACAGGTTCATTCTCATATTGTTGAGGTAAAATTTTAACGACCTCAATTCGAGTAATAACTCTTCTCTCATTGCTTGGGTTATAACATTCAGAATTACATATCTTCTCTAAACGCTCTTTGCTCAATCCATTATTACTATAATCAGGGCACCCAGGTTTTTGCTTAAGCGAACCAGCTGCTTTTACAGTGAATACTGGAGATTGACTGGTATTAACTTCGGCTCCCATTGCCAATGATTGAGATTGCACTTCTGCATCAAACCATAAAAGAATTCTTGGACCTGAGGTTGCATAAACCTCTTTTCTTTCTAGGGCATTCCAGATCGATTGCCTGTCCCTAGATGATGAGTGGGCAGCAACCAGACCGCCTGACATAAAATAAGCACTTTGTCTTTCAGCATCTGTTGCGATATTCAAATCCAAAATACTGGTTAAAGATGTATTGCCTAGATTTACATAGGTAGGTTCTAATTTTCCCTTAGGGCGTCTCAGGGAACTCAACTTTTCAAACAATGGATCATTAAAGCCATTAGCTTCAGTGTTATACAGTCGATCAATTTCTTTATACCCCGTACCAGGTCGAGCACCGTGATTATCACTTGAGCCAATAAACCCAAACTTAAAGCGTTTTGGATTTTCTTTATCGGTAAAATCACTTAAAGCCAAAACATACTGTGCTGAGCCAAGCGGTCTGTAATTAAAAGATGGTAAAAAACAATCATTGCATTGTCCTGCATTTAAAAAATCATCTGGATCAGTTTCATTTACAGCTGCATACCCTGTTGGGCCCATTTGAGCGGAAAATAATTTTGTTTGATTTACAAGATACTTACAAGTCTGTTCATCCATCCCAGAGTCTTCACATCTTTGAGCCATAATGTTACCAGCCTGTTGGCAGGTTGGTAAAAAATCTTCGGTTTGCTCAGGACAAAATATTTCTGCTTGTGAATTAATATCTGAATCATTCCATGTTCTGTATTCCTCAGAATTACCATGGCCTGAATAAATTTCAAACAAAAATTGAGACTCATCATCTTGAAAATCTGTAAGCTGCTTTTTCCAATCTGATGTAGGGGGAGTGTAAAACCCCCAAGTTGTCCCATGAGGAATTACCATGTACGGCGTCTCCCAATCTTTTAATTTCTGAAACAAAAGGTTTGGATTGCTTGCCTCTTCATAGCAATTTACAGGAAGATCTCTAGTATTCACTCCTTCAGGACATATAGGCGTGGCCTTAATTTCTTCAAAAAATTTATCAAATGCAAAAAACCTATCTCTATTTTTTAGATCTAAAGTTGCCGGCAAGGCAGACATGGTCCAGGGCAAACCAAGCCTCATAACCAAAGGAGCCACCCCTCCTGAACCAATGGCTCTTGGCGGAACTAAAGCATCATCAGTTTCCAAAAAAATAACATTTTTATGCCCGTAATGATTATCTGGTGAAGGGTCGACTTGAGTCCATTCCCAGCCTAAAAAACTTACCAAGTCATCTGTCCCTTCCGATAAATTATTACATTGCTGAATGCTTTGCTTGGTATCCAACCATTTTCTTGGAGTGCTGGCCTCAGCATGGTCATTAATGGACCAGAAATCTAAAGCTGAACAAAATCTTGCATAATCACATGCATCTGCCAGTGGTGATGCTCCTTTACCATTCATAAAAGGCAAAGACCACATAAATGCATCAGTTGAATATGTCGTATGAACATGAAGATCGCCAAAGAGAATTTGCTTTTCATCCAAGATCTCTAATTCAGATTTAACGGTATTCACTCTGTTGACTCTATCTTCAAGAGCTTTGCCCGGCAGAGCTTTTCCTTCTATGACACCAGGGCCATCCAATGTTCCAAAGACCTTAAAGACTGCGCCTCCAAAAAAAATAGCTAAACTAAAAATACAAAGCAGAGCGAGTGAAGTTAGAAGGTTTCTCATATCTCTCCCGAATTGATAAACTAATCCCTATAAATTGTTTGATCTCTTGATGGTCCAACTGAAACGATACCAACTGGACAATCTAAAGTTTCTTCTATAAATAGTATATAGTCCTGAGCAGCTTTAGGTAAATCGTCGAAAGACCTAGCATTGGACGTATCCTCCTGCCAGCCAGAGAATACTTTATAAATTGGCTGTTGATTTTCATCATAGTCAATGCAAACTTGAATCTCATCAAAGCCATCTAGGACGTCTAATTTTGTAATGCAAAGGTTGGTGACAGAGTTGATAAAAACAATAGTTTCTAAAGCTTTTAAATCTAGCCAACCGCATCTCCTTGGACGACCAGTTGTTGCTCCAAACTCATGCCCAACCTTTGCCAGTTGTTCTGCATTGGAATCAAATAACTCAGTTGCAAAAGGCCCTTCGCCTACGCGAGTTGTATATGCCTTGGTGATACCTACAATAGAATCAATGTGCCGCGGACCCACGCCCAAACCTGAAGATAAACCACCTGCAGTTGTACTGGAAGATGTTACATATGGATAGGTCCCATGATCTATATCTAACATAGAGCCCTGTGCACCTTCAAAAAGAATATTCTTGCCTTCTTTTACCCACCCTTTTAAAAGGTCCTGAGTTTTGGAATGATATTTATTGTAAAGATCTAGGTTGCTGATAAGTTCATCCAAAACATCTTCAAATGCAATCGGTTGCGCATTGTATAAATTTTGTAAAATCTGATTGTGATAATTGACTAATTTTGACAGTTTTCTTTTGAGGTCTTCAAGGTTATTTAAATCTCCAAAACGGATTGCGCGCCTGGCAATTTTATCCTCGTATGCAGGACCAATTCCTCTGCCGGTTGTCCCAATGCCCTCTTCTTTATCCCGAACCTTATCGATTGCTATATGAGTAGGAAGTATCAAGGCACAATCTTCGCTGACATAAAAACGATCTTTAAAATTGATGCCACTATCTTGCAAGCCTTTGATTTCTTCTGCTAATGCTGGAAGAGATAAAACAAGACCATTGCCCAAGACACAATGAACTGAAGGATGGAGAATGCCAGAGGGAACTAAGTGAAGGACTTTTTGCTCACCATCAACTTTGAGGGTATGCCCTGCATTATGGCCTCCTTGAAAACGACAAACTGCCTCAGAACCTTCAGCTAAAGCGTCTACAATTTTTCCCTTGCCTTCATCACCCCACTGCAAGCCCAAGATAAGGGTGTTATTGCTCATATGAGGTTAGTTATCGCCTTTTGATTTATTGAGGTATTTAAAGAAATCAGATTTAGGATCAATTACCAAAACATCTGATTTATTATTAAAAGTAGCATCATAAGCTCTCATGCTTCGAGTAAACTCATAAAATTCTGGATCTCTAGAGAATGATTCTGCATATATTGCTGCTGCTGTAGCATCACCCTCCCCTCGGATTTGCTCGGAAGTTTTGTAAGCTTCTGCCAGAATAATAACCCTTTGTTTATCAGCGGTGGATCGAATTTCATTAGAAAGCTCGTTTCCCTCAGCTCGTAATTCCTCAGCCAACCTGTTCCTTTCTGAGCGCATTCTTTCATATACTGAGTTACTAAGCTCGGGTGGCAAATCAATTCTTTTAACTCTAAAGTCAATTATTTCTATACCAAGATCAGAAACAGAGTTTCCTAAATTCTCTCGCATATCACTCATGAGTTGATCTCTCTCACCTGAAACTAATTCAGTCACAGTTCTTCGACCAAATTGATTTTTTAGCTCAAACGCAGTCCTTTGTCCAAGCAAGTTATTTAAATTAATAAAGCTTCCGCTAGTGGCATCATAAAAAGTTCGGACATCAGTAATACGATATTTAACAAATGAATCAACAATAAGATATTTGCTCTCTACTGTTAAAATTCTATTTGGCTCCTCATCAAGAGTTTGAAGTCGCGAGTCATATTTCTTGACGTTCTGGATGATGGGTAATTTAAAGTTTAACCCAGTTGGAAGATCGGATTTAATTGCTTCACCAAACTGAAAGACAATTCCATCTTCTTTCTCATCTATTACAAAAATACTATTTAGAATCAATGCAAGAATAAGTCCTGCAAGAACTAAGAGATTCATTCCTTTAGTCATTACTCTTCCTCCTCTGATTTGTTTTGCTCAAGAATTTTGTCTAATGGGAGATACATCAAGTTATTTCCACCTTCCACGTCCATCAATACTTTGGTTGAATTACTATAGAGTCCCTGCAGGGCATCCAAATAAAGCCTATCTCTGGTAACCTTAGGTGCTTTTTGGTACTCAGCTAATAGCTTATCAAAACGAACAGCCTCACCTTCTGCATTGGCGACAACCTCCTCTCTATATGCTTCAGCCGCTTGGATTCTTGCAAACGCTTGGCCACGAGCTTCAGGAACTATAGACAACCCGTATCTGTCAGCCTCATTTTGTAGCTTTTCTTTATCCTCTCTCGCCGCAACAACGTCATCAAAAGAGGCCTTCACCGCTGAAGGGGGATCAGTCTTTTCAATATTTACTTGCTGCACCACGAGTCCTGTTGCATAGAGGTCTAAATAACTCTGTAATCTTGAATTGACATCTTGGGCAATCTGTTCACGACCAGTTGTAAGAGTTTCCTCTAAAGTGTTATCGCCAACTACATGCCTCAAAGAGCTTTCCGTAGCCTCTCTAAGACTGCTTTCAGGATCGCGAACATTTAAAACAAAATCTTTTAAATTTTTAATTCTGTACTGCACAGAAACAGTCACATCAACTAAATTTTCATCTTTAGTTAACATATTGGCTGTTTGGGAGTAGCGTCTAGTTAATGCAACATTTTCAACATATCTTTCGTCAATTCCTGCCAGCATAAAGTTTAAACCTTCTCCTGTTTCTGCGTGGTATTCCCCAAACCTTAAGACAACTGCTCTTTCTGGGGAATCAAGTTGATAAATCGACATGCTTGCATACACAACAAGCAGTCCAAAAAAACCATATAGAAAAGTTTTTTTAGTTGGAAAATTAAATCCACTTCCGCCAGAAGATCCGTTTGAGCCTGAACCTTTTTTTCCTGCAAACATGACAGAAAACTTTTTGATCAAATCATCAAATGAAACTTCATCTTGATCTTTCCTGCCCCAAGGGTCTTGATTATTTTGATTATCCCAATTCACGTAGATACCTATATATGTAAAGTTGTATTATAAATTCAATTTGGGGGTAAATCCTAAGAATTAAACAGTTTAAGGGAAATTAAGGTACTTTTTTAGCTGCTCAGTAGCTTCTTCTCTTTGGTGCAGATCAAAATAAGTTAAATTCTCCCACCCTCTCATCCAAGTGCACTGTCTTTTAGCAAATTGGCGGGTTGCATAAAGAGATTTTTTAAATAACTCAGCTTTATCTAACTTTCCCTCAAGTACTTGTAATCCCTGTCTATAATTGATTGCTTTCATTGCAGGATGTTCAGCGGATATTTTAAAAGTTTTTTGAATTTGGGCAATTTCCTCTATCAATTTATCTCCAACCAGCATTTCTTGTCTAGACTCTATTCTTTCATGTAGCTTGCTTCTATCTGAGGGAAAAATTCCAAACTCTATTAAATTATATTTTTCTTTTAATTGCCTTATTTGCAAAGATTCAAAGCTTGCACTCAAACTCATGCCTGTTGCAGTAATGATTTCAATTGCTCTGATAATCCTTTGAGAATCTTGAGATTTGATATTCTCTGCTGCATTTGGATCAAGCTTTCTTAAATCTGCATGCAGAGCCTCTGTTCCATTTTTAAGAATTTTTTCTTCAAGCTCTTCTCGAAGTTGCCTATCGGCAGAGGGAAGCGGGCTGATCCCTGTTTTTAACAGATTAAAATACATCATACTTCCACCAACCATCAGTGGAATCTTTTTTCTAACATGGATGTTGTCGATCAGCTGCATAGCAGCAGCATAAAAATCTGCAACAGAAAATATTGAATCTAAAGAGACATGGTTAACTAAATGATGAGGATGTTTTTCTAAAGTTGCATCAGATGGCTTGGCAGATCCGACATTGCATTCTTTATAAACCATGACGGAGTCTACACTTATAATTTCAAGATCTTCTAATTGTTTTTGCCAGTCAATCGCCCAGTCAGTCTTTCCAGATGCAGTGGGGCCTAGGAGAAAAATTATGGGTTTCTTGTCTAGTTTCAAATACTTTTATATTGCGTCTTGACCAGTCTCACCTGTTCTAATTCTGATGACCTGATCAAGTGTAGAGACAAAAATTTTTCCATCTCCAATTTTTCCTGTGCTTGCACTTGAGGAAATTGCATTAATAGCCTCATCAAGCTGCTCAATTGATACAGCAATTTCTATTTTGATTTTGGGTAAAAAATCAATAACATATTCAGCCCCTCGGTATAATTCAGTATGGCCTTTCTGCCTTCCAAAACCTTTCACCTCAGTAATAGTCATCCCAGTAATACCAATCAGATCAAGTGATTGACGCACTTCCTCCAATTTAAATGGCTTAATAATTGCTGTTATAAGCTTCAATTTTTTTCTCCTAATTGCTTAATTATATAAGAAGCTTGAACCTCTGTTGAACCTTTATTCCTTTCAACAACCTCCTTGGCTCTTAACGCATATTGCTCAGCTATTTTTAAATCACCAATAAAAAACTCCATAGCATCTAACAACTCATCCTCACCGGTAACTCTAATACAAGCATCCTCACTAATAAATTGGTGAGCAATATCTTCAAAATTAAATGTATGAGGGCCTATGATCATTGGTGATCCTGAAGCAGCAGGTTCAATTAAATTATGCCCTCCTCTGGGCACCAAACTACCCCCAACAAAAGACATGGATGAAGCTGCATAAAAACTTGGCAATAAACCTGTGCTATCGATAATGCAAACATCATAATCTTCTGAGTTTAATTTTGAGAATAATTGTGTCCTAAATCCCTTTGCGGTTGCCTGCTTTGCTATGTCTGCAGCACGCTCTGTATGCCTTGGGCAAAGAAATAGCTTGAAATCCTTTCTAGATTCAAGCCTGTTAAATGCACCGAGCAATACTTCTTCCTCTCCTGGATGAGTGCTAGCCCCCAAGATAAAAGGAGTATTTGTAACTGACTTAATATTTGAGCTAGCAATATCAAATTTAACTGAGCCCACAACATCAATACAATCCTCATTAATGCCGAGTTTTAAAAAGCGCTCCTTATGCTTATTTGTTTGTACAAAAGAAAAAGTGATTTTTTTTAAGATATCTTTTAAAAGCCATGATGACATCGCATATGCTCGGTAAGACTTGTGGCTTAGTCTTCCATTAATCAAATAGAGAGGAATATTTTTTTTAGATGCTTCTGAAATCATTGATGGCCATATTTCTGTTTCAAATATTAATATGGCATCAGGCTTATAAAAATTTAAAAGCCTCTTTACAAAGAAAACAAGATCCCAAGGAGCGTAATTTATCACTATATCTTCAGCAAAGAGTTCCTTAGCCCTTCTCAAACCTGTTGGAGTTGAAGTGGTTATCACTATATCAAACTGTTTGGCTAATTTATAAATCAGTGCTTGAGATCCAATAACTTCTCCCAAACTTACTGCATGAAACCAAATGGTTTTTTTATTTTTTTTAGTAAGCTTCCTAAAATCATATCCAAACCTGTTAAGAAGATGCTTGGTGTAATCTGGATCAGTAAAACTCTTTAGGAAGATCCTCAATACGAATACCGGGATAAGTAATAAAATTAAAAAATTATAAATTGCCAACTTCATATCAAAGCTATATTTAAATTAATGTAATAATACATTCTTTAATTTTTATGTACTCATAATATTGATTAAGTTAATGATGACATTATGGCAAGGTCTTTGCCATCTCCCAACTTCATGGCATCCAGTAATGGGAAAATTGTTTGGCAAACTCTTATTTCTTTTTGCTGGTAGTAGAAAAAAAATTGCGCAAGTAAATCTAGCACTATGTTTTCCAAATCTACCCAAAACAGAACAGGAAAAACTTTTAAGAGATAATTTTTTGTATCTAGGAAGATCCTTTATTGAAACTGGTATAGCTTGGTTTTGGTCAAATAAAAAAATACAAAGCCAAATTAATTATAAAATAATTGGCTTGGATCTTTTGCTTCCCAGTGACTCTAATAAAGGTAACTTGATCATTTTTAAGCACTCTCAACACTTAGAGTTAGATGCTCGTCTTTTAGCTATGAATGCACCAATGTATGGTGTGAGTAGATCACATAATTCTGCTTCAATGAATAAAATTCAGGATAAGGGACGACTTTCAAGTCTGAAAGATACAGCTGATAAAAATAATCCAAGGAAATTTATGAAATGGCTTAAAAGGGGAAAGAATGTTTTGTATGCAATTGATCAAGATTATGGATGGGATCATTCTGTTAAATTAAAATTTTTTCAACAAGAGGCTGCCACGATCACAACAACTAAAAAAATTCTCGATGCTACTGATTCAAATTTACTATTTATAAATTCATTTTATGCAAATAATGAATTAATTCTTGAGATAGAATCGATTAATCATTTAGAGCTCGATTCAACAACACTAGCCCAAAAAATTAATGACATAATGGAAGAAAGAATTCTTCAACATCCAGCTGAATATCTATGGATACATAGGCGATTTAAATCGACGGTTGGAAAAAACTTTTATAAATAATATGGACTTTAATCAATTAAATAATCTTAAAGGCTTCATGCCCAGTCATGAGGGATTAGCATTGACGAAATGGGCGGAAGAGTTTGCTCATTATGGACCTGCGCTTGAAATTGGTACATTTGGAGGCAAGTCTGCATTATATATAGCTGCTGGAAGCTCAATCCACAATCAGTTGGTATATACAGTGGACCATCATTCTGGTTCAGAAGAGCATCAGCTTGGTGAAGAATATTTTGACAAGGAAATTTATGATGAAAAATTAGGGCGTGTGAATACGGTGCCATTAATGCAATCAAACCTTCAGCAATTTGAAGAAAGCAAATGGGTAATTCCAATTCTTGCTAATGCAAATTCTATTGCTCCTTCATGGGGAACAGAATTAGGTCTCTTGTTTATTGACGGTAGTCATACTGAAGCATCAGCAATGAGTGATTATGATAACTGGAGCTCTAAACTTCATTCCCAGGGAGCATTAGTTATTCATGACATTTATGAGAAATCAGAAGATGGTGGGCAAGCACCATATCTAGTTTTTCAAAAAGCACTTAAAGAGGGATTTCAGCTATTTGAAAGAGTGGACACTATTGTATGTCTCACTAAGGCTTAAATTGCTGTTTAAGGAATAAATTAGCTCCAGAGGTAAGTTGGTTATTGGCATCAGCAGCAAGGATGCATGCTGCAGAGGTCCAAGTGGGTGTTTCGTCTGGCCAGTAAATATTTTCACTAAATTGCCAACCCATATAAGGTATACCCCTACTGTCAACTATAGAAATAGCATTATGAAGCAGCTCTGATGCTATTTTATCTTCTCCAATTTTTTTATATGCGATGGAACACTCGCTGGTTTCAGCAACAGTTACCCAGGGCTCATCTAATACACATTTGATTCCAAGGCCTTCAATCCAAAAAGAATCTTGAATTTTTTTTGTTAAAGATGCAATTCTTTTTTTAGACCTTATTCCAGCTATGATTGGATAATACCAATCCATTGAAAACCTACTACGGTCTTTTTGTAAGTCAAAAATTTTATATGGATTTTCAAGCGCTGTGATTAATTTTGAATGTGCAAATTTCCATTCTGACTCATAATTCTGATGGCCTAAAACTTGGCAAATAGCAATTGCACACTCAATACTTTTTGCAATGGAGCTACAACCTGTCACAAGATAATCCTCATCAATCTTTTCAAATTCATCTATATTCCAGGTGATTGCTCCATTACTATGTTGCAGAGAAAGAGCAAACAAAATGCCTTTTTTGACAGGCTCCCAAAAGCTTTTTAAAAAATTAATATCGTCATTAAGCAAATAAAAATGCCATACAGCAACAGCAATATATGAAGCATAATTAGTTTGTTTGTTAAGCTCTAATGGCTTCTCATCATGATATAGGTTATACCAGCTACCATCTTGATTTTGATTGGCAGACATCCAATGCAAACCTTTAAGAGCTTGGGTGTTATAACCCAAGGTAGTCAATCCCATTACGGCCTCAAGGTGATCCCAAGGATCATGAGAACCATCTTGGTTGGATGGAATAGCCCCAGAAACAGATTGGACTTCATCTAAAAATTTACCCAAATGGTTTAGTCCATCAAGAGAGTCAGGATTAATAAAGGATATGTTTGGAAAATTTTTCATTTTTTTTCAAAATAAAATGCAATGCTTTTACCAAAAATAGGGTTAAGAACTTTTTCAAAATAATTTAACCATGCCGGACTTTGAAGAATTTGATATTCAAGAAATTTTTTATAAATCTTTATTAGATAATTTGTATCTTGGTTGTTCCAAAAAAGACAACGCAGCCACCAATAGGCGCTATGCAAACCATGAAATCTTTCAGAAGACTCATAAACAAATCCATGATCTTCAATCTCATTAATGACTTGATGTTTCTTAAAGATTCTTACATGACCACCAGGCATATTTTGATAGTCAGATGAGAGAGACCAACATATTTTTTCAGGCCAAAATGAAGGAACACTAGGCAAAAATTTACCTTTGGGTTTTAAGACTCTATAAATCTCCTTAATTGCAGCATGGTAGTTATCTAAATGTTCAAGCACCTCTGAACAGACAACAAGATCGAAGCTATTATTTTCAAACGGCAGTTTATAGACTGAGCCTTGCATGAAAACTGTTGAGGCGGTATCTAGTTCCTCAAAAAAATCTAAACCTTCTTTGCATTTAATGAGCGAAGGAATATCTTGATCTATTCCAATGCAATAGACATCTGTGTATGTATGCAAAGAACCAAAAATATGACGCCCTTCTCCGCAACCCACATCTAAAATTCTCGCCTTAGGCGGGAGATGAATTTTATTTAAATTGAAGGTTAGCATTTGAAATCTTGGATAATTTTATAAATCAAGCTCTCGTAAGACTTTGAAATTTTATACCAATCAAAGTTATCTATTATATGTTTTCTGCCCTCATCCGCTCTAATTTGATATTTGGTTGGGTTGGATAGAATATTTCTTATAGATGTTTCAATGCTCTTTGAATCATTTGCAGGGATTAGCTCAGCAAAAGTACTGGTTATTTCAGGTATAGACGCTACATTAGTAGCTATTAAGGGAATGCTACTTGCCATTGCCTCTCCAACAGGAAAACCAAATCCCTCATATAATGAGCTAACGATTGCAATATTGCTATTTGCATATTCAATGGCAATTTCTTCTTTTGTTAAATTGGTTTTGTAGACAATGTTTGCTTCAATTTTTAGTTTTTGTATTAAACGTTCTGTATGGCCACCCACTCTTGCAGCTCCAATGATGACTAATCTAATAGAGGGAAAATCTTTTTTTAATTTAGATAAAGCTTTTAAAGTAAAGTCCAATCCTTTCAAAGGAACATCTGCGCTTGCAGTGGTAATGATCTGCTCAGGAGTGCGATGGATATTTTTTTTTGGAGAAAATTTTTGAAAATCAATTCCATTAGGGATTACGGAAATATTTTTGCTTGAGACATTGAAATCTTTTGCTATATCTTTTTTTGAATTAAATGACGGGGTGGAAATAGCTTTGAGTTTTGGAGCAACTTTTTTTTGCATTTTTAAAAAAGAGAACCATCGCCATTTTGAAATTTTTTGAATTATTCCTTTGGAAAATTCAAGATCATATTTGTAGTCTTTTGAAATGGGATGATGGATGATTTCAAGAACAGGAAGTTTTTTTTGAATCTCTAGAATACCAAAACTAATGGATTGATTGTCAATCAGTACATCATAAGAGGAGTTGCTAACTAGATTATTCAACCTATTGCCAAATGTTTTCATTTCAGGGAAGCCTCCTAATAAAGCGGAAAAAAATTCATACCAATCATCAAGAGATTTATTTTTTTTATTCCTAAAAAGAGCAAGTCTCTCTTTAAATACAAAAGTGCTAAATAAATCTAATCCAGGAGATTTAATTAAGTTAATATCTGGCTCTAAACTTGGATATGGGGGACCAGAGATAATATCTACATTATGACCCAGTGCTTTCAATGCCTTCGATAGCTCGTATATAAATATGCCTTGGCCGCCCCCAAATGGAGCACTGCGATAGCTTGAGATAGCAATATTTAATTTTGGATTCAATTTAAATTAATGTTTAGATTGCTGAAAGCCACTCCGAGTAGCTGGTATCTTGGCCACAGACAATTTCGGAATATTTATTTTGTAAAATCTCTGTAACAGGACCAATTACACCCGAACCAATTGTAGTGCCATCAACGCTTCTAATTGGAGTTATCTCAACAGCTGTACCGGAATAAAAAGCTTCATCAGCAGCTAATAATTCATCAAAAGTTAGATTCCTTTCTTCAACTGAATAATTAAGATTTTTAGCAATAGACATTACGCTTTGACGAGTAATCCCGTTTAGACAATAATCTGTGGTAGGAGTAATTAAAATAGAATTTTTAACAATAAAAAGATTTTCTCCACTCCCCTCTGAGATGTAGCCATTTTTATCTAAAAGTATTGCCTCCTCAGCGCCCTTAGAAATAGCATCATTCACCGCCATAATTGAATTAACATAAGTACCGATAATTTTATTGTTTGAATACAATGGATTGTCGTACTGCTGGAAGGGAGATTTAATAACAGAAATGCCGTTTTTCTTAGCTTCTGGATCCATATATGAGGGCCATTCCCAGCATGCAATAGCAACATTAACAGACAGCGCGTCATGGGATCTTAAGCCCATAGACTCATTGCCAAGAAAAACAATTGGTCTGATATAGCCCTCCCTAAGGTTATTCTTGGACATTGTATCTATTTGAGCTTGACACAATTCATTCACAGAATAAGGAATGCTTATGTTAATTTTTGAAGCTGAAGAAAATAATCTTTCGGTGTGATCAATCAACCTAAATATAGCCCCTCCATCATTTGTTTCATATGCTCTCACGCCCTCAAAAACACCCATTCCGTAATGCAAAGTATTAGATAAAAGATGAATATTGGTATCATTAAATGGCTGAAAATTTCCATTCAACCAAATAAATTTTGAGTCTGTGTTAAGAAACATGTTGTCTATGGTTTTAAGTCTCAGCTATTATGACAAAACAACTCATATAATGAAATTAAAATTAATATGATCGATGAATCAATTTTCCGAGAATATGATATTCGCGGAATAGTACCTGAGCAAATCAATGAATTTTCAATAAAAGCTATAGCATCCGCTATAGCAAGAAAATGCTCTGATGAGAAAGTGAATGAGTTGGCTCTTGGCAGAGACGGGCGACTATCCGGAGAAAAAATATTGAAACTACTTTCAAGAGAGTTGCAATCTCTTGGTATCAATATTGTGAATGTAGGCCTAGTAACAAGCCCGCTTCTTTATTTTGCTGCAAAAAAACTGCCCTCTAAATCAGGCGTTATGATAACTGGAAGCCATAATCCCAAAAATTATAATGGCTTTAAAATTGTAATTAATGACTTACCAGTCTCTGGGATTGAAATCCTTAATTTAATTTCAAATAGACTTGATTCCACAGACCTTGGATTTGAAGTCATTAAAAAAGATCTAATGGATGAATACATTGAAGAAGTAATATCTCAAGCATCCAAGAGCTCAAAAAAAATCAAGGTTGTTGTTGATTGTGGCAACGGTTCAGCTGGAGAAATTGCACCCAAATTAATGCGTGCGCTGGGGTATGAGGTAGTGGAGTTATTTTGTGAAATCGATGGAAATTTTCCTAATCATCATCCTGATCCAGGCAAGTTAGAGAATCTTCAAGATCTAATAAAAGTTGTAAAAGAACAGGGAGCAGATCTTGGAATTGCATTTGATGGGGATGGGGACAGACTTGGAGTGGTCACCAATTTAGGTGAAATTATCTATCCGGATCAGCTTATGATGATATTTAGTAGAGCAGTTTTACAAAATAGCAAAAGCAAAGAAATAGTATTTGATGTGAAGTGCACGAATTTACTTATTGAAATCATTACAGAGGCTGGTGGCATACCAATAATGTCTCCTACGGGGCATTTTCATATTAAAAATACCATTAAAAAAACTAAGGCTCCGCTTGCTGGAGAAATGAGTGGCCATATCTTTTTTAATGATGCATGGTATGGTTTTGATGACGGGCATTATTCAGCTTTCAGGCTAATAGAAATAATTAAAAATTCTGCATCCTCTCTTTCAACAATGTTTGGTCAATTGCCAAAAGCCTTTTCGACCCCTGAATTAAATATAAATATAAATGAAGAAAAAAAATTCAAAATAGTTGAAGATTTTGTTTCTCAAGCTGACTTTGGAGAGGGCAAAAAAGTCACAATAGATGGCTTAAGGGTAGACTTTGATGATGGCTGGGGTTTACTTCGAGCCTCAAATACAACGCCAAAGCTTGTTTTAAGATTTGAGGCAAATTCTCCAGAGAGGCTAAATGAAATTCAAAATATATTTCTCAATCAACTAAAAAAAATTGATGAAACAATTAACATTAAGATAAGCTAAACCTATGTCAAAAGACAGAAAACAAATTATCCTTCAAAGCTTAGCCAAACTTTTGGAAGAAAGAGATGCTACTAAAATTACAACAGCTGTTCTTGCAGCAGAAAGTGGTGTAACTGAGGCTGCTCTTTACAGACATTTTCCGAGCAAAAGATCAATTTTTTTGGAGTTATTCACATTCTGTGATCAGACGATCTTCCAAAAAGTTGGCGAAATAAAAAAGGATTCTGATATTGGAGCTGAAGAAAAAGTAAGATTAATATTCTTTTTTTATGCAATATTTCTTGAAAAAAACAAAGGTTTTGCTCGAATTTTGTCTCGTGAAGCATTGGGACCAAGTGAACAAAATGTTATCGACTCTGTGAATCAATTCTATGAAAGATTAGAGCTTTCAATTAAACAATTACTATCTTCAAAAAAAGATTCACTGCAGCTAACCGCAGGTCAAAGCGCCCATCTGATTACCACAATAATGGAAGGTATGATTTCTAGATTTATTAGAAATAAGTTTAAGGAAATACCAAGTGGCTATATTGAAAATTATTGGTCGCTCGTTTCTAATAGCATTTTTAAAAGTTAGGTCTATTCATCTAAAAAAAGCTCAAAGTAGGAATTTTTACTACTCTCATCAACTGGCCTACCTGTCTCACGGTCAACTCTTACATAAGATAAGCCCTTTGGAATTTTCCACTCTTCTTCCGGCAGATTAACCAGTGCTGTTTTCATAAAATCAACCCAAGCAGGCAAAGCTATGCTTGAGCCAAATTCGCTATCTCCCAATGAAGAAAAATCATCAGTTCCAACCCAAACAGTCGTTACCAAATCATTATGAAAACCAGAAAACCAAGTACTTATTGCATCATTTGTAGTGCCGGTTTTTCCTGCGATATCACTTCTATTCAAAATTTGAGTTTTTCTTCCATTGCTGCCTCTTGAAAGAGCCTCTCGTAATATATCTTTTGTGATAAAAGTTACCCTAGGATCAATTGATGTGATAGATTCTCCTTGGATGGGTGGCAATAAATAAAAAGGTTTAATTTCCTCTATTAACTGAGTTTGAAACCATGGAAAAGCATCAATATTTTTTGTCTTATTTTTTACTTGAGGATTTTGAAAAATAGTTTTTCCATTTCTGTCCACCACCCTTTCAATAAAAAATAAATCTTTGGGATCATCAGAATTAACCAGGATACTATATGCCCTAACCATCTCAGCAGGAGAAAAGCTTGATGATCCGAGCGCTAGTGATAGATCTGGAGCTAGTCTTGATTTAGAAAAGCCAAACCTTGATAAGTAATTTTGAGTCAATGGAATTCCCATTTCTCTCAATAATTTAATAGAAACTAAGTTAACAGACTGAATTAGAGCCTCTCTGAGTCTAATAGGTCCATAAAATTTACCAGTATAATTTTCAGGTCTCCAGCTGCTCTCCAAATTTGCGTCTTCAAAAATAATAGGAGCATCATTTATTTTGTCAGATGCACTGTAACTATTTGCAAAAGCAGAGGCATAAATAAATGGCTTGAAGCTTGAGCCAGCTTGAGGATAAGACTGTTTCACCCTATCGAAATTACTTTTTGAGAAATTTAATCCGCCGATATAAGTCTTTACAGCACCATTAGAAGGATTCGTAGAAATAAATGCCACCTCAGCATCAGGCACCTGATCAAGATAATAATTTCCATCCATCTCAGATAGATATATCAAATCTCCCAAACGCAGAATGTCATAGAAATTATCAGGGCGCGGACCTAATTTATTAATAGTGATTCTTGGTCTAGCCCACTCATAAGAATCATTCCAAAATAAACTCTCTAATTGAAAAGAGTTGTTAAGATATATAATTCTTTCAGGCTTTACATCTATGATGATTCCGGCTGAATGCCTATCTGAGTTTATGACCTCTTTAAATAAATCTCTAATTACTGAGATATTTAGCTGTCTCATACCAAGCTCATCAGGGGTGATTGAATCTTGATATAAAATATCTAAATTTCCATCTTTCAATTCTTTGAATATAGAGTCAGGTATTCTTGATAGAAGGTTTACAGGTTCCCTCCAACCATGACGTTTATCATATTCATATAAATTTTTTGCAACACTTTCAAGAGCTGCCTTCTGGAGTGAAGAATCTATTGTTGTGAAAACTGATAAGCCATCTTTGTATACTGATAATCCATATCTGTTGATCATAGCTTGCCTAGTGATTTCAGCAATGTATCGTCCGTCCAAAGAAAAGTTTGAATCTAATTGGGTTAAGTTAATTGGCTCAGACTTCGCGAGTAAGAACTGCGCTCTACCAATATACCCAAGCTTATACATTCTTCCTAAAATCCAGTTACGTCTTATGATTGATCTGTCAGGAGAGCGTATAGGATTAATTCTGGAGGGAAGCTGAGCTGATGATGCAATTAATGCAGATTCAGCTAAGGTTAACTCATTAATAGATTTAGAAAAATACTTATTTGCCGCAGCCTCAACTCCATATGATCGATTGCCTAAAAAAATTGTATTGAGATATAAAGAAAAAATTTCTTCTTTGCTTGCGGAGCTTTCTAGTTCAAAGGCAAGATAGATCTCTTTAATTTTTCGGATGATCTTTTGATCTCGAGATAGCAGGTATCCTCGAACAACCTGCATTGTAATTGTGCCCCCGCCACTCACAATTTCACCAGATTGAACCATTTGGAAGACAGCCCTAATAAGAGAAGCTAACCTTACACCACTATGCTCGAAAAATTGATCATCTTCAGCAGCTAAAAATGCATTTTTAAGGTTTTGTGGGATCTCCTTATATTCAATAGTTCTTCTTTTCTGATCCCCGAACTCACCAATTAAAACTCCATCAGACGTTAAAACCTTTAAAGGTATTTGCAATACATCTTCATCAACTAAATTAATTTCTGGAAGATTGGGTTTAATCAATAGATATCCACCTAAAATAGTAAATATTGATACAAGGGTACCTATTAATGCAGCTGATAATGCCCAATTTATTAATCTAACAAACATACAAATTAAATAATTATGTTTTAACTGTTAACTATCAAATATTTTGATACATGAATTAGAATTATTTTACTCCTATAAATGATAGAATCAGCAACTTAAAAAACGAAGTATGAATATTTTTATTGTTGGTCCTATGGGCTCAGGAAAAACCACTGTTGGGAAGATCGTGGCTGGAGAGCTTTTTTTAGATTTCCATGATACCGATGCAAAGATTGAAGAGACTACTGGCGTTACAATAGATTGGATTTTTGATATTGAGGGCGAGGCTGGTTTTAGAAAGCGAGAAACCGCCATATTAAAACAAATGGTTGCATTGAATTCAATTGTCCTTGCAACTGGCGGCGGTATTGTGATCGAAGAAGAAAATAGAGAGCTGCTTGCATCAAGAGGAACCGTTTTCTACCTTCATACCCCTTTAAATATTCAAGTTGAAAGAACTGCCAAAGATAAAGATAGGCCATTGTTAAAAGATCAAAACCCTGAAAAGGTTCTTGCAGATCTCCAGAAATCAAGACAGTCTTTGTATGAAGAAGTTTCTGATCATATAATTGATACTGAGAATAAAAGCGGCTCAGAGGTTGCAAACGAAATAGTTAAACTCGTTAAAAATTATGGCTAAAGAGCTCTTTGCAGGTCAAAGAAAAAAAAAGTACAAAATCGTAATAAGCAAAGAAGCTATCTCTGAGAAGCATATTGCTCCGCTGGTTAAAATGCATAAAAAAATACTCATCATTTCAGATGATGGGGTGCCTCAGAAGATAGTTAAAAAAGTTATAGCAGTTTGTAGACCATCTTCTAAGATTTTTAAGATTATTCTTCAGCATGGAGAAAAAGCCAAATCTATTCAGAACTTTCAAAAAATATTAAATTTTTTGGCAGATAATAATTTTGATAGAACGGATTTAATCATTGCCGTTGGTGGTGGCGTAGTTGGAGACATATCTGGCTATGTTGCTAGCTCATACTTAAGGGGCATTCAATTTATACAAATACCTACTACGCTTCTTGCTCAGGTAGATTCTTCCGTGGGTGGCAAGACTGCAATCAATATATCAGCAGGTAAAAATCTTGTTGGAGCCTTTTACAATCCCAAAGGAGTAATCATAGATACGTCAGTGCTGAGAACACTTCCAAATAGAGAGTTTAAGGCGGGATTAGCAGAGGTAATTAAATATGCTTTGATTAAAAATAAGTCTCTTTTTTCATTGTTAGAAAAACATGCAAAGGAGATTTTGTTAATGAATCATAAGATTATTGAGGAGATAATTTTTGCATCGATTCAAACCAAGGCCCAAATTGTGACTAAGGATGAGAAGGAAGATGGTATTCGTGCAATTTTAAATTTTGGTCATACTTTTGGTCATGCTATTGAAGCGCATGGGATGTATAAAAAAATCCTGCATGGAGAGGCTGTTGCAAAGGGAATGAGAATTGCTTCTAAGATTTCTTATTTAGAAAATCTAATGTCAGAAAAAGACTATAGAAAAGTTATTGCATTATTAGAGATGTTTGGTTTTGATCTATCCCTTGATCAATACAAATATAAAGAGTTAAAACCATATATTTATAGAGATAAAAAAATTAAATCAGGTAGGTTGAATCTTGTTCTGCTAAATCGATTATCGAATGCAATAATCACGAGCTCATTTGATACAAGAAATCTTAAAAAGGGGATGCAGAATTAAATTAAGCAGCGTTAGCTGTGGTGGCTTTTAATAGATCTTGAATATTCAAAGCTGCAGGTGAGACCAGCCAGAATGATGGCTCATATCTATCAAATTCATCTAATATTACTCTCGCTCTTTCACTTTTGGTTTCTTTAATATGGCGCGCAAGGATTTGTTTTAAAAACTTTCTGTGAGATTCCATTTCTTCACTCACAATTCTATCTAAGTTAATAAGACTACGATTGCATTGATCAAAAAATCTTCTGTTAGTGTCTAAAACATATGCAAAGCCGCCTGTCATGCCTGCTCCAAAATTTGAGCCCACATTACCCAAGACAGTCACATGTCCACCCGTCATGTATTCACAACAATGGTCTCCTGCACCCTCAATTACAGCAGATGCTCCAGAATTCCTTACAGCAAATCTTTCACCTACAGATCCTCCGACATAAAGCTCGCCTCCTGTTGCGCCATATAGAGCTGTGTTACCTACTAAAACAGTTGGAGAATCTTGAGAGGCATATTCAGCGGAGCTTGATATTACTATCTTGCCTCCATTCATGCCCTTGCCAACATAATCATTTGCATCACCATTTAATTTTAAATTTAAACCTGCTGCGTTCCACACACCAAAACTTTGGCCCGCTGAACCCTTAAAATTCAAAGTTTGCTTTTGCTTCAATCCCTTTTCACCATATAAAGATGCAACAAAGCCTGAAGCTTGAGCACCAACAGACCTATCACGATTTGAGATGTCATAATAAAAATCTGATGAATGATTATTAGAAATTGAAGATTGTAAATCTTGAAGAATCTTTGAGTTTAAATTTCCCTTATCCCAGGGATCATTTGATGGAGTATTGCAATAATGAGGCGCAGTCGATTTTTTGTCAGAAAATAAAATTGGAGATAAATCAATATTTTCTGTAGCAGGATTCTCTTGAGTAATATCTTTTAAATACTGAGTTTGGCCGATAATGGATTCAAGGTTAGGAACTCCCAACCTGTCTAAAATTTCTTGTACTTCATTAGCAATAAATGTGAAGTAATTTATCACTCTCTCTTTTTCACCAATGTAGTGATGATCAATGATATCTCTTCTTTGGGTTGCGACGCCTGTAGCACAATTATTTAAATGGCAAATTCTTAAATATTTACAGCCCATGGCAATCATCGGACCCGTCCCAAAGCCGAATGATTCAGCGCCAAGAATTGCTGCTTTAACTACATCTAGACCAGTCTTCAAACCACCATCAGCTTGCAATCTAACTTTATGTCGAAGATTGCTTGCTCTCAAAGCTTGATGAGCCTCAGATAAACCAAGCTCCCATGGAGAGCCTGCATAGCGAATAGAGGACAGTGGACTTGCTCCTGTCCCACCGTCATGACCGGAAATAGTGATCAAGTCTGCATATGCCTTCGCAACACCAGCAGCAATTGTACCTACCCCAGGCTCGGACACTAATTTAACTGAAACCAATGCTTTTGAATTTACTTGCTTGAGATCAAAGATCAATTGAGCTAAATCCTCAATTGAATAAATATCATGATGAGGTGGCGGTGAAATCAAAGTAATTCCAGGAGTTGAGTATCTTAGTTTTGCTATTAATGCATTGACTTTGCCACCAGGCAGTTGACCGCCTTCGCCTGGTTTTGCACCTTGAGCTATTTTTATCTGCAAAACCTCTGCGTTTACTAAGTACTCAGGCGTTACACCAAAGCGACCGGATGCAACTTGTTTGATTTTTGACATCTTTGAGGTGCCATATCTCTCTTTTGCTTCGCCACCCTCTCCAGAATTAGATCTTGCACCCATGCTATTCATTGCTTCAGCTAATGTTTCATGAGCATCTGGAGATAGGGCGCCAAGACTCATCCCTGCTGAATCAAACTTTTTTAATAAATGTTTTGTATCTTCAAGTTCAACCCTTTTCGGTTTTGCTGGATAGTTAATCTTCATCAAATCTCTAAGCATTGCAGGTTCTCTCAGATTAACAAGATCAGCATACTCTTGATATGCTTTGCTGCATCCTGTCTTTACTGCTTCTTGAAGTTTTTTAACAACCTCAGGGTTATAGGTGTGATATTCACCGCCATGAACAAATTTTAATAACCCTCCAAGACCAATTTCACTTACATTCGAATTTGCATATTTATTTAAAGATCTCATTTCTGCATCTAAATCTTCGAAAGTTTTTCCCCCCACCCTGCTTACAGTATTCGTAAAAGATAAATCGACAATATCCGAGCTTAAACCAACAATCTCATGTAGTTGAGATCCCCTGTAACTTGAAATTGTTGAGATGCCAATTTTTGAAATGATTTTTAGGAGTCCTTTATTAATACCTTTACGATATTTTGCACAATTAGCAGTTGGGCTGCCTTTAAGCTCCTTCCGATGGGTTAAATCTAGGATGGTTTGAAAAGCTAGCCAAGGAAAAACAGCAGTAGCTCCAAAACTAAGTAGACATGCAATCTGATGAGTGTCTCTTGCGGTAGCAGAACTTACTATCAAATTAGCATCTGATCTGAGGCCCAACCTAACCAACTCTTGATGTATGCAACCAACTGCAAGCAAAGCATTGATTGAAAGCTTGTTGCTCTCAGGCAATCTCTCATTCAAATGAATAATTACCTCTCCCTTTTTCACAGCAGCAACCACTTTTTTAGTTAATGCATTTAAAGCTTCCTTGAGATTTGATTTCAGTGAATACTGCAGATCAAAATTTTTGGAGGAAAAATAAGGATTGTTTAATAGTGCTGCAAGCTTTTTATGGGAAAGGACAGGAGATGTACTGACAATTCTTTTAGCATGATCTTTTGATTCTTCAAAAATATTCAACTCAGGGCCAAAGCATGCCTCTAAAGACATAACGCTAGATTCTCTTAATGAATCAATTGGCGGATTTGTTACCTGAGCAAATTGTTGCCTAAAGTAATCATAGATAGACCTTGGCATTGAACTTAACATTGCCAAAGCAGTATCATCACCCATCGAGCCAGTACCCTCAAGCCCATTAAGCGCAAGTGGTTTAATTACTGATACCCTCTCTTCATTGAACAAAGAAAAGAGTTTTGAAGATTTTATAAATTCTGAATGGGGAATTTTTTTTATGCCTGGGCCTTCAAATGCATCCAAAGTGGATTCGAGATAAATCGCAGATTTTTTCAACCAATCTCTATAAGGCTTACTTTGTTTAAGCTGATCATCAATAATCTTTTGATCAAGAATTTCTCCGGATTCTGTGTTTACTGCAAAAATTCCACCAGGGCTAAGCCGACCTTTTTGAAGAATCTCTTCATCAGCTACTGGGTATATACCAGTTTCAGAAGCTACGGTGATCATTCCATTGGCTAATACTTGGTATCTTGCTGGACGCAATCCATTTCTGTCTAAAACACAGATTGCCCACTCACCATCTGACATAACAATTCCAGCAGGACCATCCCAAGCCTCCATATGCATTGAATTATATTCATGAAAAGCTCTTACCTCAGGATCCATGGTATGAATATTTTGCCAAGCTGGCGGTAAGACCATTCGTATAGATCTGAAGAAATTTATACCTCCCTTTACCAGCAATTCAATCATATTATCTAATGCTGATGAGTCAGAGCCTGTTTCATTCACAAGTGATTTAAATTGACTGATACCTGGAATTAAAGGTGTTGAAAATTTTGATGCTCTTGCTTTAACCCAATTTCTATTTCCTCTAATTGCATTGATCTCACCATTATGTGCAAGAAGCCTAAAAGGTTGAGCTAAATGCCATCTTGGCTGAGTATTTGTAGAGAATCTTTGATGAAATAAACAAACCTTTGCAGTGAATGATTTTTTTGCAATATCTGTATAAAAATTACTAATTGCATCGGGTAGCATTAGGCCTTTGTATACAATTGTTTGGCTCGACATACTGCAGATATAAAGCTTTTCTTCATTGCTATGCAGTTCTTCTATCTTCTTTCTAGCCTGCAGAAGACAAGATTCAAATCTTTCTTTATTAAAATCTTTTGAAATTGGTGTTATGAATATCTGATTAATTTTAGGCAATGATTCAAGCGCTATTTCACCAAGAACAGATGCATTAATAGGCACCTCTCTGATACATTCAAAAATTAGATTTTCAGATTGAAGGATTCTTTTAATTGCTGATAAATCTTTTTTTAATGATGCAGAAGAAAAAATTTGTGCAATGCCAAATAATTCAGGTAATTTAATATTTAACTCTTTTTTAATTTGTTTTTTGAAGAAAGATTGATTTAAATCAAACAAAAGACCACAACCATCGCCGGTTTTACCATCAGCTCCAATTGCCCCTCTGTGTGTCATGCTGGTTAGGCCTGCAATAGAACGCTTTACAACTTCTCTATTTTGAGTTCCATGTCGGTTAACAATTAGCCCAAAACCACAATTGTCCTTGGCTTGAGATTCTTGATATAACGATGTGTGTGTATTTTGTAGTGGCATTTAGTTATACATATTAGCACAATAATGTCATACTATGTCATACATACCACGAAGAACTAAAAACAATTTAATGGGCGCAAAAAATAAACAATATAAAATTGAAAAAGGTTTGTTGCTTTTTACTCAACCGCGATCCCCATACTTTTATGGAAAAATTCGATTGAATAGAAAATATATAACAAAATCCTTTGCCCCAATTACAGATCTGGAAGAAGCAAAGGTTATGTTATTTAAATGGCGCAAAGAGCTCTTAAGTCAAAGCACTATCCCGACTGCATCAATTTCCTCCCCAGAGAACTTTAAATCTAGATCAGAGTATGTCGAACATGTTCCGCTTGAAAATGATTTTCAATTTCTAGAAGTTGGCCGATACGATCCTAATAAAAAAAACATAGAAGAAAGAAAAATTAATTTTGTAGAAATTTATGGTGATTACAACCAGTCTGAAGCATCCAATCAATCTCATCGATGCTTGGATTGTGGAAATCCATATTGTGAATGGAAATGTCCAGTTCACAACTATATTCCGGATTGGTTGAAACTTGTTAATGATGGAAACATTATGGAAGCAGCTGATTTATGCCATCAAACAAACTCTCTGCCTGAAATGTGTGGGAGAGTTTGCCCTCAAGATCGTTTATGCGAAGGAGCATGTACACTTAACGACGGTTTCGGCGCCGTTAGCATTGGTAACATTGAAAAATATATTACAGACAAGGCAATAGAAATGGGGTGGAAGCCAGATCTAAGCAATAGAACTTGGACTGATAAAAAAGTTGCGATTATTGGAGCCGGCCCTGCTGGAATCGGGTGTGCAGATATCTTAATTAGAGCTGGGATCAATTGTGATGTCTTTGATAAACAACCAGAAATTGGTGGTTTACTCACATTTGGAATTCCAGAATTTAAGTTAGAAAAAAAGGTTGTAAGACGACGACGAAAAATTCTTGAAGAAATGGGTATTAAATTCCATCTTAATCAAGAAATTGGCAAAGACATTTCTTTTAAAGAATTGCACAAAAAATATGATGCAATATTTTTAGGCATGGGAACCTATACTTCGCTTGAAGGTGGTTTTAAAGGTGAAGATCTCCCCCAGGCACATAAGGCAATTGATTACCTCATTGGAAACACAAATCACCTTTTAAAATTTCAACAAGAAGAATCTGATTATATTAATTTTAAGGGAAAGGATGTTGTGGTTTTAGGCGGAGGAGATACTGCAATGGATTGCAATAGAACTGCTATCAGGCAAGAAGCCAAATCCGTTACATGCTTATACAGAAGAGACGAAAAAAATATGCCTGGTTCTAGAAGAGAAGTTATTAATGCTAAAGAGGAAGGTGTGCAGTTTGAATTCAATATTCAGCCTATCGAAATCATCGGAAGTGATAGCGTTCAGGGTATAAAAACAATTCAAACAAAGTTAGGTGAGCCAGATCAAAATGGAAGAAGAGTTCCCGTCCCAATTCAAGGAAGTGAGAAAGTATATCCTGCCGATGAAGTGGTAATTGCTTTTGGCTTCAGGGCTAATCCAGCAGATTGGTTTAAAGATTTTAAAATTAAAACTGATCAAGCAGGTCTAGTGGTTGCTCCAGAAAAACAGGAATTAAAATTTCAAACTTCTAATCCAAAGATCTTTTCTGGAGGAGATATGGTTAGAGGATCTGATTTAGTGGTGACAGCTATATGGGAAGGAAGAGAAGCCGCCAAAAGTATCATACAATTCGTTTCATAAATGAAAGATTCTAAATTTTTAAGGGCGCTTAAGCGTCATCCCTGTGCAACTCCTCCCGTATGGTTTATGCGTCAGGCAGGCAGGTATCTACCTGAATATCAAAAAATCAGAAAAAATTATTCTAATTTTTTAGATATGTGTAAACAGCCTAAGA